>Ga0075163_10010406_pt1 | contig 12164 bp, 5 predicted proteins | sample JI1023141ADNA_FD_71478 | JGI IMG/M metagenome (GOLD analysis project Ga0075163, IMG submission 71478) | Wastewater effluent complex algal communities from Wisconsin, to seasonally profile nutrient transformation and Carbon sequestration -... | ecosystem: Engineered > WWTP > Effluent > Algae...
CGAGCTCGACGCGGGTGTTGAGGTCGACGCGGGCGTCGACGCAGGTATCGATGCGGGCGTGCGCAAGCAGGCCAATTGCGCGTCACAGTTCGGCACGGTGCTCACGAACGCGTTCGGGCGCGTCGATGGCACCGTCGTCGCGGTCGTGCCACCCGGTGAGCCGACCTGCGCGATCGTCAACGGCGATCACGTCGTCGTGCAGGTGAACTTCGACGGCGGTGTGCACCGCATGGTGATCAACATCGAGTCGAGCTTCGGAGACCCACGTATTCGCATGCGGCAAGTCACCGCTCCCCTGCCCGCGCCCTCGTTCGAGGTCGGCTGGCATCCCGGTCTGCGCCTCGACTACCCGTCACAGCTCGGGGTGCACTCCGACGGCGGGTGGGACGCGCTGACGCTGCAGCAGGCGGCCGCGCGCGTGTACGACCTCGTCGACATCGGCGCGCCGATCTCGATCTACGCGACGAGCAGCGGTGGCTCGTTCGCCTCGAGCGCTCACAAGGTGCATCGAAACGGCAACAACACCGATGGCGCCCTCGTGCTCAACCCCACCAGCGCGTCCCCGACGTGGGTGCTGTTTCACTTCGCGAACCAGACCTTCTGACGCGCTGCATTGAACCCGTGGTTCCGGCGCTCTATCGTCGCCTGATGCACCGCGTCGTCTCCCGATCCGCCCTCTACGAGCCCAGCACCGAGAAGGACAGCTGCGGCGTTGGCTTCGTCGCACACATCAAAGGCCAGCGTTCGCGGGGCATCGTCGAGCAGGCGCTCGAAGTGCTGCTCCGCATGAAGCACCGCGCGGCGACTGGCGCCGACCCGCTCACGGGAGACGGCGCCGGCATTCTCACGCAGGTGCCCGAGCGCTTCTTCGCGCGTGAAGGTCAGCGGCTGGGCTTCACGATTCCCGCGCGTGGAGCCTTCGGCGTCGCGCAGATGTTCCTCCCGACCGATTCGTTCGCGCGCTCCGAGTGCGAGCGCATGCTGGTCGAGGTCGTCGAGCAGGAAGGTCAGCGCGTCATCGGGTGGAGAGACGTTCCCGTCGACCCTTCTGTCCTGGGCCACGTGGCGCGCGGTGTGTTGCCGACGATGCGGCAGCTCTTCATCGCGCGGCGTCGCACGGTGCCGTCGGCCTTCGAGCGGAAGCTGTTCATCATTCGCAAGCTCGCCGAGAACCGCGTGCGCGCGAGCGGCGTCGACGGTGACGGGCGCTTTCACATCGCGAGCTGTTCGGCCGAGACCATCATCTACAAGGGCCTGCTGCTGCCCGCGTCGTTGCCCGGCTTCTACGCCGATCTGCGTGACCCGCTCTTCGAGTCGGCCATCGCGGTGGTGCACTCCCGCTTCTCGACCAACACCTTCCCCACGTGGGATCTCGCGCAGCCGTTCCGCTTCATCGCGCACAACGGCGAGATCAACACCGTGCAGGGCAACCGGAACTCGATGCAGGCGCGGCGCACGCTGCTGCAGTCGGCGAAGTTCGGCGGCGGGCTCGAGCGGCTCGCGCCCATCATCGTGCCCGGCAAGAGCGACTCGGCGCAGTTCGACAACATGCTCGAGCTGCTGGTGCTCGGTGGGCGCTCGTTGCCGAACGCGATGATGCTGATGATCCCCGAGGCGTGGGAACGCAACCCGCAGATGGACGACGCGCGGCGCGCCTTCTACCAATACTCGAGCTCGCTCATGGAGCCGTGGGATGGCCCGGCCGCGATCACCTTCACCGACGGCCGCCTCGTGGGCGCGACGCTCGATCGCAACGGCCTTCGCCCCGCGCGCTACGTCATCACCGAAGACGATCGCGTCATCCTCGCCTCCGAAGCCGGCGTCATCGACGTGCCGCCCGCGCAGGTGAAACGAAAAGGCCGCCTGCAACCCGGCCGCATGTTCCTCGTCGACACCGATGAAGGCCGCATCGTCGAAGACGACGAAGTGAAGAAGGAGATCACCACCCGCTGGCCGTACCGGAAGTGGCTCGATCGCAACGTCTTCACCTGGGACGACGTGCCAGCCGCTCCTGCGCCGACTGCGCTCGTGGCTGAGGATCTCGCCCGTGGCCAGCGCGCCTTCGGGTGGACGGATGAAGACCTGCGCATCGTCGTGGGCCCGATGGCCGAGACCGGCAAGGAGCCGACGGGCTCCATGGGCACCGACACGCCGCTCGCGGTGCTGAGCGATCGCGCGCCGTCGTTGTTCGACTACTTCCACCAGCTCTTCGCGCAGGTGACGAACCCGCCCATCGACCCGATCCGTGAGTCGCTGGTCATGTCGCTCGCGGTCGGGCTCGGTCCTGACGGCAACACCTTCGAAGAGACGCCAGAGCAGTGCGCGAAGCTCACCCTGCCCGGCCCGGTGCTCACGAATCACCAGCTCGCCCGCATCAAGGCGCTCGCCGGCAAAGGCGACTTCGATCCACGAGTGCTCGACGCGACCTACGAGCCGGGTACCGCTGGAGCCCTCGATCGCGCCGTCGAAGATCTCTGCGAAGCGGCCGTGAAGGCCGTCGACGAAGGTCACGACATTCTGATCGTCTCGGATCGCAACGTCGATGCTCGGCGGGCTCCGATTCCGGCGCTCCTCGGCTTGTCAGCCGTGCATCAGCGCCTCGTGCGCGATGGTATTCGCCGCCACACCGGCCTCGTCGTCGAGACGGGAGAAGTTCGCGAGGTGCATCACGTCGCCCTGCTCATCGGCTACGGCGCAGCGGCAGTGAACCCGTGGCTCTGCTTCGACTCGGTGAAGGAGCTCGTCGATCGCAAAGAGCTGCCAGTCGAGCTCGAGCAAGCCGAAAAGAACCTGGTGCACGCTTTCGACGAAGGCCTGCTCAAGGTGATGTCGAAGATGGGCATCTCGACGGTGCAGTCGTATCGCGGCGCGCAGATCTTCGAGTGCGTGGGCCTGAACCGCGAGCTGATCGATCGTCACTTCTCGGGCACGCCGTCACGGCTGCAGGGCATCGGGCTGGACGATCTCGATCGTGAAGTCGTTCAGCGCCACGCGCGCGGCTTCGTCGAAGAAGACGTGGTCGTTCCTTTCACGGGCGGGCAGTACCAGTGGCGCCGGCGGGGTGAGCTGCACAAGTGGAACCCCGGCACCATCGCGGCGCTGCAGCACGCGTCACGCTCGAACGATTCGAAGACGTTCGCGAAGTACGAACTGCTCGCCGACAACGAAGCCGATGGGCTCGTCACGCTGCGCGGTCTGCTCGAGTTCGACACCTCATCACCTGCGATTCCGATCGATCAGGTCGAGCCTGCAGCGTCACTCGCGAAGCGCTTCGTCACGGGCGCGATGAGCTTCGGCTCCATCTCGGCCGAGGCTCACGAGACGCTGGCCATCGCGATGAACCGAATCGGTGGGCGCTCGAACTCCGGTGAAGGTGGAGAAGAGCCGCGCCGCTTCACGAAGGACGCGAACGGAGACTTCCGGCGCAGCGCGATCAAGCAGGTCGCCAGCGCGCGCTTCGGCGTCACCACCGAGTACCTCGTCAATGCGGACGAGCTGCAGATCAAGGTCGCTCAGGGCGCGAAGCCCGGTGAAGGCGGGCAACTCCCCGGCCACAAGGTCGACGAGCGCATCGCGAAGGTTCGCTGGTCGACGCCGGGCGTGACGCTCATTTCGCCGCCGCCGCACCACGACATCTACTCCATCGAAGATCTCGCCCAGCTCATCTACGACCTGCAGAGCGTCAACCGCGACGCGCGCGTGTCGGTGAAGCTCGTGAGCGAGGTCGGCGTCGGCACCATCGCGGCGGGTGTCGCGAAGGCGGGCGCGGGTGGCGTGACGATCTCCGGCTTCGAAGGTGGCACCGGCGCGTCTCCCCTCTCCTCCATCAAGCGCGCGGGCCTGCCGTGGGAGCTCGGGCTCGCCGAAGCCCAGCAGGTGCTCGTTCAGAATGGCTTGCGCGATCGCATCAGGCTTCAGGTCGACGGCGGCTTCCGCACCTCGCGCGACATCGTGCTCGCGGGCCTGCTCGGCGCAGAGGAGTTCGGCGTCGCCACCGCAGCGCTCATCGTCGAGGGCTGCGTGATGCTGCGCAAATGCCACCTCAACACCTGCAGCGTCGGCATCGCCACGCAGGATCCCAAGCTGCGCGCGCAGTTCACTGGTGACCCGCAGCACGTCGTGAACTTCTTCATGCTGCTCGCCGAGGGCGTTCGCCGGCACATGGCGGCGCTCGGTTTCCGCACGTTCGATCAGGTCGTCGGCCGCGTGGACAAGCTCAAGGCGAAGTCGAACGTGCCGCACTGGAAGGCCGCGAAGCTCGACCTCTCACCGATCTTCTCCCTGCCGAACGCACCCGAGAACGCGCCGCGGCGCTGCAGCACGGCACAGAAGAAAGACGTGTCGGACTCGCTCGATCACCAACTGCTCGACGCCGCGAAGCGCACGCTCGAGAACGGCTCGCCGGTCACCATCGCGCTGCCCGTCACCAACGCCCACCGGGCGGTCGGCGCCATGCTCTCGGGCGAGATCATCAAGAAGCTCGGCGGTCAGGGCCTGCCTGACGACACCGTGCGCATCAAGCTGCAGGGCGCGGCGGGCCAGAGCTTCGGCGCGTTCCTCGTCAACGGCGTCACGCTCGAGCTCGAAGGCGAAGCCAACGACTACGTCGGCAAGGGCCTCTCGGGTGGGCGCATCATCGTGCGGCCTCCCACCACCTCGCGCTTCGTGCCCGAAGAGAACGTCATCGTCGGCAACACCGTGCTCTACGGCGCGACGGCGGGTGAGGCGTACTTCGCGGGCGTCGCAGGTGAACGGTTCGCCGTGCGTAACTCGGGGGCGAAGTGCGTCGTCGAGGGCGTCGGCGATCACGCGTGTGAGTACATGACCGGCGGCGTGGTGGTGGTGCTGGGAACGACGGGGCGCAACTTCGCGGCCGGCATGAGCGGTGGCACCGCGTACGTGTTCGATCGAAACCGCACCTTCCGCGAGCGCTGCAACCTCGAGATGGTCGAGCTCGAGTCGCTCGTCGACGAGTCCGAGATCTGGCTCGTGTACGGCCTCATCGAGAACCACCTGCGCTTCACCGGCAGCGCGCAGGCCCGGCGCATTCTCGACAACTGGGAGCACCTCGTCGGCTCGTTCGTGAAGGTGATGCCCACCGACTACAAGCGCGTGCTGCAGGCGCGCCGTGCACAGCTGAGACCGAGGCCGAGTCCTCCACGGCTCCGCGCGGTCGGCGGAAGGGAGGGCTGAAGTCATGGGCAAGACGACCGGCTTCCTCGAGTGGAATCGTGAAGGCGCGCCCAAGCGCGAGAAGAAGGAGCGGCTGCACGACGCACGTGAGTTCGTGCTCCCGCTGGTGCCGGAGCAGTCGAAGAAGCAGGCCGGCCGCTGCATGGACTGTGGCGTACCGTTCTGTCAGCAGGGCTGCCCGCTCGGAAACCCAATTCCCGACTTCAACGAGCACGTGTGGAAGGGCCGCTGGCGCGAGGCCTACCTGGCGCTCACGTCGACGAACAACTTCCCCGAGTTCACCGGCCGGCTCTGCCCTGCGCCGTGTGAAGCCGCCTGCGTGCTCTCGGTGAACCAGGACCCCGTCACCATCGAGCAGATCGAGAAGGAGATCAGCGAGCGCGCCTTCGCCGAAGGTTGGGTGACGCCGAAGGTGCCCACGTATCGAACGGGCAAGACGGTCGCGATCGTCGGCAGTGGGCCTGCGGGGCTCGCGGCCGCGGCGCAGCTGAATCACGCCGGTCACACCATCACCGTCTACGAGAAGGACGAGACGATCGGCGGGCTGCTGCGCCTCGGTATTCCCGACTTCAAGCTCGAGAAGCGCGTCATCGATCGCCGGGTGAAGCTGCTCGAGACCGAAGGCGTGACGTTCAAGACGGGCGTCGAGCCGGGCAAGACGATCACCTGGAACGAGCTCAAGTCGACCCACGACGCAGTGGTGCTCGGCATCGGAGCGCGGGTCGGGCGAGAGCTCGCTCTACCCGGCCGTGAACTCAACGGCGTGCTGCAGGCGATGGACTATCTCGAGACCGCCAACCGGCGCGTCGAGAAGGGCGGTGGCCTCGAAGGTGCGGCGACCGGAAAACGCGTGGTGGTGCTGGGCGGTGGAGACACCGGCTCCGACTGTCTGGGCACGGCGCTGCGTGAAGGCGCGACCTCGGTCTCGCAGATCGAGCTGATGCCGGTTCCTCCGAACGCACGCTCCTCGGGCAACCCGTGGCCCCAGTGGCCGCTCATCTTCCGCACCTCGTCGAGTCAGGAAGAAGGCGGGCTGCGCAGCTTTGGCTTCATGACGAAGAAGCTCATCGGAGACGGCGGAGCGCTGGTCGCCATCGAAGGCGTCGAGGTCACGCTCGAAGACGGCAAGCTCGTCGAGCACCCGCAGAGCACGCGCCGCATCGAGGTCGACCTGTTGATCCTCGCGCTCGGCTTCACTGGCCCCGAGACGTCGACGCTCTCGACGCAGCTTGGGCTCGAGCTCGATGGCCGCGGCAACGTCAAGGTCGACTCGACGTTCGCGACGAACGTGCCGGGCGTCTTCGCCGCAGGAGACGCGATGCGCGGCGCGAGTCTGATCGTCTGGGCGATCTCCGATGGACGCGAAGCCGCGAGAACGGTCGACACGTTCCTCATGGGGCAGCCGTCGCTGCTCCCCACCCGGGGCCGCGACACGCCGTTCGGTGGTCGGTGATTTGCGCACAACTGCTGTGCCCTCGGGCGTACCGCTGCGACTGGATTGATCTCTGGCATTTGTCGGCTTCACCTGACGCGCGCTGATTCGAGAACGCTCGTACACTGCGCCGCGATGTCGGTTCGTCAGCTCGGCTTTCTCCTCGATACGTTGCCCATCGCCTTCGTCGGACACGACGACGAAGGCCGCGTCACCCTCTGGAACGACGCGGCCGAACGGCTGCTCGGCTGGAGCCGCGAGCAGGTGCTCGGTCAGCCCTCTCCTCTGCCCGAGGCGTTGAGCCGCGCACAGGTGCCCATCATGCCGGCGGCGCTGCGGCCCACCGAAGTGAAGCGACGCGACGGCAACACGCTCGACGTCATCACCGCGTCGATGCCCATTCCCGGCCACGAAGGGTCGGCCACCGCCATCTGGCGGCCCGAGTCACTCACGCTCGAAGACGAGCTGAAGCTGCGCGCGATGTTCGAGCACGCGCCCGAGGGCATCGTGGTGCTCGACAGCGACGGGGTGCTGCTCGAAGCGAACCAGGCGGCGGGGCGCATTCTCGGCGTCGACCCCCGCACGATCACCGGTAAGCCGTTCACCGCCATCGCGCCAGAGCTGAAGCTGCCGCCACCGCCACAGCCCGCGCGGCTCTCGGTCGAAGGCCTCACCGTCAACCGGCCCGATGGCTCGACCATCACGCTCGACGTGCTCGCCACCCCGTTCGCGCAGCAGCGCTGGGTCGGGTTTCTTCGCGACGTCACCGCCTCGGCGAAGACCCGCGCGCAGCTCGCCCTCTACGGCCGCATCTTCGACGCAAGCGCCGAAGCCATTCTCATCACCGACGCCGACAACCGCATCGTCACCGCGAACCCGTCCTTCAGCGCCATCACCGGCTACACGCTCGCCGAGGTGAAGGGCCGCAACCCGAAGCTGCTCTCGTCGGGGCGCCACGATCGTCAGTTCTACGAGCAGCTCTGGCAGACGTTGCAGCGCGATGGCCACTGGCAGGGCGAGCTGTGGAACCGCCGCAAGTCGGGCGCCGTTTTCCCCGAGTGGGCGACCTTCACCGTCATTCGCGACGAGTACGGCAACATCACGAACTACGCGGCGGTGTTCTCGGACATCACCTCGGTGAAGCGCTCGGAGGAGCAGATCAGCTTCCTCGCCCAGCACGATCACCTCACGGGACTGCCGAACCGCACGCTGCTGCTCGATCGCCTCTCCCAGGCGCTCGCGGTGTCGGAGCGTGACGGCAACTCGGTGGCGCTGCTGCTCGTCGACCTCGACGACTTCAAGACGGTGAACGGCTCGGTCGGCCACCACCAGGGTGACGAGACGTTGAGGGCGGTCGGCGCGCGGCTCACCGAGCTGCTCCGCCAGTCAGACACCGTCGCCCGCATGGGTGGTGACGAGTTCGCGCTCTTGATCCCCGGGCTCGCCGACGCCCGCGACAGCATTCAGGTCGTGCAGAAGGTGCTGGCCGCCGTCGCGGCGCCGATGAGCATCGATGGCCAGGAGGTCACGCTCAGCGCGAGCGTCGGGGTCGCCCTGGCTCCGCAAGATGGAACGTCGGCGACGGCCTTGTTCCGTGCCGCCGATGCCGCGCTCTATTCCGCGCGCGCGGCCGGCCGTGGCGCGTGGCGCTACTTCACGGACGAGCTCAACCTTCGGGCGAAGGAGCGGCTGAGTCTGGTCACCGCCCTGTCGCACGCCGTCGAGCGAAACGAGCTTCGCCTGCACTTCCAGCCGCAGTGGGACATCACGGGCCGGCGGTTGCTCGGCGCCGAAGCGCTCGTGCGCTGGCAACGTGGAGACGAGCTCTGGGCTCCCGGCCGCTTCGTGCAGACCGCCGACGAGTCCGGCCTCATCACGTCGGTGGGCGCCTGGGTCGTTCACGAGGCCTGCCGTCACGCCGCGCGCTGGCAGCTGCCGATCGCGGTGAACGTCTCGGTGCGCCAGCTCGAGGAGCCTGACTTCGTCGAGATCGTGAGGCAGGCACTCGAGGCCTCGGCGATCTCACCATCGCTGCTCGAGCTCGAGGTCACCGAGAGCGTGGTGATGGAGCAGAACGAGGCCTGCGTCGGGCGGCTGCGCCGGCTGCGCGATCTCGGCGTGCGCATCGCGATGGACGACTTCGGCACGGGCTACTCCTCGCTCTCGCAGCTCAAGCGCCTGCCGCTCACCCGCCTCAAGGTCGATCGCGCCTTCGTGACCGACTTGATGACCGACAGCGTCGATCGCGCGGTGGCCGAGGCCGTGGTGACGCTCGGTCACGCGCTGGGGCTTCAGGTGATCGCAGAAGGCGTCGAGCAGGAAGCCCAACGCGTCGCCCTCGAGAGCATGGGCTGCGACGAGGTGCAGGGCTTTCTCTTCGGCCGGCCCGTCGAGCCGCTGCACTTCGAGCCCCTCATTCCGAAGAAGTGATCACGGCACGACGTTCACCGCGCGCGTCGTGCTGCGCCCGGACCAGGTGACGGAGACGCTCGTGGAGCCCACCTGCAGCCCGGTGAAGACACCACGCGAGCTCGCCGAGTTGGTGATGGAGCCGACCGACGGCGTCGCGCTGCTCCACGTCGCGTGCGCGGTGACGTCGACCGACTGACCATCGGCAAAGCGCGCGAGCACCTCGAAGGGAACGCGCGCACCGACGTGCACGGGCGCTGCGGTGAACTCGAGCGACGACACGGGCGCCGTCACCACGGTGATCACCGTCGAAGCCGAGAGCCCGCGCAACGTGACGTCGAGGCGAACCTGGCCACCCGAGTGCGCGAGCAGCAGACCCGGCGCGTCGTTCGACACCGACACGATGGCGGGGTTCGAGCTCTGCCACACGGCGAAGTCCGAGAAGTCCTCGGTCGACCCATCAGCGAAGCCTGCGACGGCGAACAGCTGCTTCGAGGCGCCGAGCGGGACGATGGGCGTCAGCGGCAACAGCTCGAGTGTCGTGGGTGGAGCGCCCGCCACGGTGAGCAGCGTCGAGCCGAAGACGCCCTGCCACGCGGCTCCGACGACGGTCCCTCCGGGGAAGCGGCCGATGGCCTCGCCGTCTGGTGACACGACGGCGACCTCTGAGTTGCTCGAGCTCCACCGGGATTCGCGCGTCACGTCTCGCGAGCTGCCATCGGAGGAGAACGCCAGGGCCGTGAGCGCGACCTTCTCTCCGCGCTGCAACATCGGGCTCTGCGGCCTCACCACCACGCTCGTCACCGTCGCCGCAGTCACCTGCAACGAGCTGCTGCCCGACAGGCCACGCCACGACACCTCGAGCTGGGCGCTGCCTGCCTTGAGCCCCACGAAGGACGAGGCCTCGCGCCGCGCCACCGACGCATCCATCGAGCGCCACGAGAGCTCACTGCTCACGACTTCGCGGGTGCCATCAGACCGCTCCACCAGCACCTCGAAGGCCGCCCGCTGACCGACCGCGACGCGTGCCGATGAAGGGCTGACGATGAGGCGAACGGGCTCGGCGCTGCGAACCCGAACCGGCAGGGCGACGCGAAGCGCCTGGAACTCGCCCCAGATCTGCGTTGCGCCGGAGGCGTGCGCTGCGAGGGCTCCACGATGCACGGGTTCATTCGAGGCCGAGACGATCGAGTCGTCGGAGCTCCAGAAGCGCGCGTCACCGGTCACCTTCTCGACGGAGCCATCAGAGAAGCGCGCCCACAGGTTCACGCTCGCGCTGCGGTCGACCTCGAGCAGGAGATCGGGGGGATCGAAGGTCAGCCGCTCCAAAGTCACGGTCGCCGTGGGCAGCCACGCGGGAGGAACGTCTGGCTCGCACGCGAACAACCCCACCACCATCACCATCGCCACCTGCCGCATGCCCGCCTCCCGAAGGAGGTGCGGCTGCAGCGCTGATGCCCGCTCCAACCCCGCGCGATGCGGAACCCGCCGAGAGGGCTGCGGCTGTCGCCGGGTCGAGGTCGACTCGTGGTCTTCAGCTCAGGGGCGCGGGCTTCTCGGCCGTCACGACCGAGTGCGGGGACTCGGCGAACAGGCTCAGGCTCACCAACCGCATCGCGCGCTCCAGCGCAGCTTCCGCCTTCGCGTCACGCGTCTCGACCACACGGCGCCCACTCGTCGTCGTCACCACCATCGAACACCGCACCACGGAATCAGCGCGCCGCGCGTTCACCACCGGGTTCATCACCACCGCCACCGACAACACGCTCGTGACCGCTGCGCCCAACACCTCATGCAGCCGCTGCGAGACCCACTCGCGCAGCCCCTGGGGCGTCTCCATCTGACTGACCAACACCTGAACGTGCATGGAACCTCGATCGTTGGAACTGAAACGGTTGGCGGCCCATTCCGGTTTGTTCCGTCGCATGACCTGGTGATTCCGTGAGGTCGCGCGATCGATCACCTTCGTCGTTTGATCAAGAAGATCAGAGCCTTCATGAATGTCAGCCCGACACGCTAGGGTGCGCCTCGTGCTCAGGCTCTCCCACCTGCTGAACCGGCATCTGTTCCTCGACATCGAGACGACGGGCCTCGACGCGGGGGCTGATGAAGTCGTCGAGCTGGGCGCGGTGCTGATCGAGGGTGGCGCCGTCACCGCCGAACATTCCTGGCTGATCCGCCCCACCCGCCCGATGCCCGCGGTGATCTCGGCGCTGACGGGGCTCACCGATGACGATCTCGAAGGGGCCGCGTCGTTCGACGAGCTGCTGCCATCTCTGAAGCCGCTGTTCCGCGACGTGACGGTGGTGGCGCACAACGCGCTGTTCGAGCGGTCGTTCTTGAAAGGGCTGCTCGACGACGTGCCCGTGCTCGACTCGTGTGAGCTCGCGCTCGTGCTCTTCCCCGAGCTGAAAAGCCACTCGCTCGACGCGCTGGTGCAGTGGGCGGGGCTGTCGAATGGCGCGCGGCATCGCGCGCTCGACGACGCGAAGGACACGTGGCGGGTCGTCGAGAAGCTGCTCGAGCGGGCGTGCGAGCCCTCGCGGCGAACGCAGCTCAAGTCGTTGTCGAATCGGGTGCAGAGCAATGCGCCGCTGCAGAAGGTGTTGTCAGGGCTGTCTGATGCCGCTTTCGAGGCGCCGGCTCCGACGCCGGTTGCCGCTGCGCCTGCCATCGATCTCGCGCTGCCTCCCGTGCTCGGCGCCTGGGCGCGTACCCCTGTGGCGATGGCGCTGGAGCTCGAAGCGCCGCAGCTCGAGCCGATGTTGATCGAGACTGCCCGACGAGCGGGTCCATCGGTGTGGCTCGTGTGTCCTCACGCGCGCTTGAAGCACCTGGGCCTGCCGCGGCTGCCTTCACGGTCGGCCCGCGCCTCGAGTGAACGGCTGGGCGCGCTGCTCTCTCGACGGGTGGTGCTCGATCCGTCCCTCGCTGCCTCGATGGCGTACCTCGAGAGCTGGGGCACGCGCGCGGCCGACGACGGCTCCAACGTGAGCGGCTTCTGGAGAGATCGCGTTCCCCTCTTCGACAGCATGCGCACGCTGATGAAGGCGAAGAGCGACGAGGCGCCGCCGCCGGGGCTCTTCGCTGGAACCCATCAAGAGGTCGCGGAGTGGCTCGAGGCGGGCGT
>Ga0075163_10010407_pt1 | contig 12163 bp, 7 predicted proteins | sample JI1023141ADNA_FD_71478 | JGI IMG/M metagenome (GOLD analysis project Ga0075163, IMG submission 71478) | Wastewater effluent complex algal communities from Wisconsin, to seasonally profile nutrient transformation and Carbon sequestration -... | ecosystem: Engineered > WWTP > Effluent > Algae...
GAAACGGTGGCACCGGCGGCGTCGGCGGCACCGGCGGAACCGGCCTCGACAAAAGCGGCACCACAGCAGCAGGCGGAACCGGCGGCCAAGGTGGGCAGGGCGGAGACGGGGGAGCGGCTGGGGCGGGCGGCACCGGCGCGGGCGGCCAGGCGGCGCCGGGCAGCTCGGGCGCAGGTGGCGCAGGTGGCGCGGGTGGCCAGGGTGGCACGGGCGGCTCTGGGGCAGCCGGCGGCTGGATCGCGACATCCAGTGGCGTCGCGGCAAACATCTGGACGTCTGTTACCTACGGCGTGGTGACGACGACGGGTGTCGGAACCTACGTGGCGGTCAGCATCGATGGAACCGACCGGGTGATGACGTCCACCGACGGCATCACGTGGACGCCACAGTCCACCGGGGTCAGCACTAGCCGGTGGTATGCGGTGACGTACGGCTCGGACAGCGACGGAAACGGCGTGTTCGTGGCGGTCTCCGTTACCAACCCTGGCGGCACTCCCCAGGTGATGACCTCGCCGGACGGCGTGACGTGGACACCGCGAACCAGCGGAGTCGGAGCGTCCAACTGGTTTTCGGTGACGTATGGCAACGGCATGTTCGTGGCGGTAGCGACAACCGGCACACAGCGGGTGATGACATCGACGGATGGTGGCCGGACCTGGGCCACACATGATGCTGATGAACAGTTCTCGTGGAGCTCGGTGACGTACGGCGTGGTGACGGCAACCGGTGTCGGCACGTTCGTCGCTGTCGCCACCGACGGCTCGCAGCGAGTCATGACCTCCACGAACGGCAGCTCCTGGTTCGCACAGAGCGCGGCCGAAAACAACTACTGGGATTCGGTGATTTACGGCGTGGTGGACGGGGTCGGCACGTTCGTGGCGGTATCAGCCGACGGGACGCACCGGGTGATGACATCGACCGATGGCGTCACCTGGACGGCCCAGACCTCAGCCGAGCAGAACAACTGGTCGGCGGTCACGTATGGCGAGGGGCAGTTCGTGGCGGTCTCCTATGACGGGCCACACCAGGTGATGACGTCCACCGATGGTGTCAACTGGACCCCGCAGATCGCCGGCGCTCAAAGCGAGTGGTATGCGGTGACCTACGGCGGCGGCCGGTTCGTGGCCGTGGCCGACAACGGCGCGAACCGCGCGATGACCGCCATTGCGACGATCGCCGGCGCAGGCGGTGCGGGTGCCGACGGCGGCGCGGGCGGCGCAGGCGGTGTCGGCGGTTACGGGTCGGTCTACGGCGTGGGCGGCGGGGGCGGCGCCGGGGGTAGAGGCGGCACGGGCGGCACTGGCGCGTCGGGTGACGCAATGGCCGCAGCAGGCATCGGCGGCCGAGGAGGGGCCGGGGGAGCCGGGGGCCTCGCATCTAGTGGTGGTGCCGGGGGAGCCGGCGGCACGGGCGGCGCTGGCGGGGCCGGCGGGGCAAATCCGACAGGCGCCGGCGGTTCCGGTGGGCAAGCGGGCCAGGGCGGCCGTGGCGGTGACGGCGGCTACGGATCGATGACCACGGTAGGCGGAACCGGAGGTACCGGTGGCGCTGGTGGAATCGGCGGGACCGGCGGATCCGGCGGTGTCGGTGCGGGCGCCACCGGAGCTACTGGATCCGCGGGAACTGCCGGCACGGTGTCCACCGATATTTACCCAGGACGTGGCGGTGCCGGCGGTACCGGCGGTACCGGCGGTGAGGGCGGACCCGGCATTCCTCAGATCATGTCGACCATCGCCGTAGGTTCCAACCCACTTGGGGTTGCGGTTGCGCCCGACGGGACTGTCTACGTTGCCAACAACAGTGGGGGCAATGTGTCGGTGATCGCCGGCGGCAGCAGCGTCGTCACCTCAACCATCACTGTGGGCGCCTCCCCAGCCGGAGTAGCGGTCGCCTCCGACGGCACCGCATATGTCGCGAACCAATCCGCCGGAAACGTGTCGGTGATCGCCGGCGGCAGCAGCGTCGTCACCTCAACCATCACAGTGGGATCCGGCCCGCGGAGCGTGTCGGTCGCCTCCGACGGCACCATTTATGTCGCGAACCAGTCCGCCGGCAGCGTGTCGGTGATCGCCGGCGGGGGCAGCGTCGTCACCTCAACCATCGCCACAGGCATTGGCACGAGGAGCGCGGTGGTCGCCTCCGACGGCACCATCTACGTCACCAACCAAAATGCCGGTGCTGTGTCGGTGATCGCCGGCGGCAGCAGCGTGGTCACCTCGACCATCACCGTCGGCTCCGGCCCCTATGGCCTGGCGGTCGCACCGAACGGCACCGTCTACGTTGCGAACCTATCGTCGAACACCGTGTCCGTGATCGCCGGCGGCAGCAGCGTCGTCACCTCGACCATCACAGTCGGCTCCAACCCCACAGCAGTTGCGATCGCTCCTAACGGCACCGTCTACGTCACCAACTACGGCAACAACTCGGTGTCCATCATCGCCGCCGGCAGCAGTGTCGTCGCAGCGACCATCCTGGGCTTCAACTCTCCGATGGGTATTGCGGTCGGCCCCGACGGGACCGTCTACGTCACCAACTCCGGTAACGGCACAGTGTCAGTCCTCACCTGATAGCGCTTTGCCTCAGCCGTGGATCGCCAAAACCACAGCTTCGAAAGAGAACTTCTCCTCCCGAGCGGAGGGACGAAGGTCCATTGCGCAGCTGACCAACTTCCTGAATCCGCGCATTGATTGACGAGGTGGAAAAATACGCGCGGATGCTGAGTCCATGGACCTGATGGAAGGCCGACGACAATCTGATGGGCCTTCGCGAAACGCCGGACTAACTCGAGGGTTAGACCGCCTGCCAAGCCGGGAGATGGTGCATTCAGTGCGCGAGGACCTCAGTCGCCAAGTGCTGAACTCGGCGGTAGACGCCTACGCGGCGCTCGATTCGGGCGGCCGCGTGCTGGAGTGGAACCAAGCCGCGTCTGTGATGCTCGGCTGGACTCGCGAAGAGGCAATCGGCCAGTTGCTGACGGAATTGGTCGGAGTCTCCGCAGAGCAGCGCGAATGGGTCTTGGAAGATATGCGTAAGTACGTGGAAACCGGCGAATCACCCGTGGTGGGCGGGGTTTCTTCACACGTAATGCGCCGCAAGGGCGGAAGTGAACTGCCGGTCGAGGCGGCCATCAGTCAGGTCGGCTCTGGTGCGGCCCTGACCTTTCACGTGTTTATTCGTGACATGACCGAACTGTCGGAGTCCCGGGCTTCCGAGCGCGGCGCCGAAGCCATGTTCAAAGCCGTATTCGACAATGCCGCCAACGGCATTGCAGTCATTGGTCTGGATGGCAGCTTTCAACGGGTCAACCGTGCGTTGTGCCGAATCACCCGGTACCACGAGCGGGAATTAACCAAATTGACATTCCAGGACATTACTTATCCCGACGACCTCGACAAAGATGTGAACGAGGCCACCAGGCTGCTGAACGGCGAGATCACCAGCTATGAGATGGAGAAGCGCTACTACGCCAAGGACGGTCATCTCATCTGGATCCACTTGTCGGCCTCGATGGTGCGCGGCGATGACGGTCAACCGCTGTACTTCATCGCCCAAGTTGAGGACATCTCCACTCGCAAGCGCGACCAGGAAATGCTCACACGGCAGGCGACACGCGACAGTCTCACAGGCGTGCTCAACCGCGGCCGATTCGAGGAGGAGCTGGCCCGGTACCAGGCACTGGCTCGCCGCCACAGCTACACGGATGAGGCTGCGGTGTTTGTGATCGACCTCGACGGCCTGAAGAAGGTCAATGACGAGGGTGGCCACGCGGCGGGAGATGACTACCTCACGACCGTGGCCCAAGCCATTAGCAGACGGCTGCGTCTCTCTGACGTCTTCGCCCGTACAGGCGGCGACGAATTCGCTGCGCTGTTGCCGCACACCCCCGCTGCGCAAGCCAGGGAATTGGCGACCACTCTGGCCGGGATGGTACGTGCGACCAAGTGCGGCAGCGTGAGCATCGGCATTGCGATGCTGAAGCCTGGCCATCTGGACGACGCGTTAGAACGCGCCGACCGAGCGATGTATCACGCAAAAAAGCAAGGCGGCGGACAGGTCTACGGACCGCTGTGACCGCGTCACCGTGAGTGAAGAATCAGATGTCCGGCGGCTTCTTGATCAAAGCGGCCTGGATTCCATCATCGATGTTCATACGCACTTCATGCCCAAGCGCGTTATGGACAAGGTGTGGGCATACTTCGATCAGATCGGTCCGCTAACCGGTCGGCCGTGGCCGATCGCCTACCGAGTCGACCAGGAGTTGCGGGTGCGGCGCCTGCGGGAATTCGGTGTCTCCGCTTTCACCTCGCTGGTTTATCCACACAAACCCGACATGGCTGAATGGCTCAACGAATGGACGGCGGAGTTTGCCGCCCAGACGCCCGACTGTATCCATACGGCGACGTTCTACCCGGAGCCAGCGGCAGCGGATTACGTAAGTCGAGCGATCGCCGGTGGTGCGCGGCTATTCAAGGCCCACGTACAGGTCGGTGATTACTCGCCGACCGATCCCTTACTTGAGCCTGTGTGGAATGTGTTGGAAGAGAGTCAGATTCCCACGGTCATCCATGCCGGTTCTGGCCCGCAAGCGGGACGATTCACGGGGCCCGGACCTGTGGCCACAATTCTGAAGCGGCATCCGGCCCTCAAATTGATCATCGCGCACATGGGCCTGCCTGAATATCGGCCATTCATCGAATTGGCACAACGATATTCAGGTGTTTACCTCGACACCACAATGGCTTTCACCGATTTCATCGAGGAGTCCGACCCCTTCCCGCCCGATGCATTAGGGGATCTTCGTGCGCTTTCCGACAAAGTGTTGTTCGGCAGCGACTACCCGAATATCCCGCATCGCTACAGTCATGCAATCGAGTCGGTCATCGGTCTTGACATGGGTGCGCAGTGGTGCCGGAAAGTGTTGCATTCCAACGCTTTCAACCTTTTTTTCTAGCTGGCAAGCACGATATACGCCGCGAAGATGATCAGCAAAACACAATCGACCCACAACATTCGGCGGCGTGCCCTCGGTGAAATCGGTCCCGCCCTGCGGGCGCCGATCACTGCGACGCCAGTTTGCCAGCACAGCGAACTGCTGAACACGGCGACGACAAACGCCAGGGCCTCAATCGGGTTGTGTCCGCTGTCGGGACCCACCAGCAGGCTGAGAAAGAAGATGGCTGTCACCGGATCGACCGCGGCGCGGCCCAGAAAGGCCAAGTAATGCATCGACGCAGGGTCCGAGTTGGGCACTAGTCCGTAAGGAATGAGCCTGCGGCTGAGCTGGTTTCGCACCACCGGCACACCGACGAGAGCTATCGCGGCAACGGTGACCCACTTCCAGAATCCGGACCAGTTATCACGAATGCCACCGGCAAAGACGTCGAGAACAGAGAACGCCACCGCCCACACGGCGCTGGCGGTAGCCACCCCTGCACCGGCCGCCAGTCCACGGCGAAGGCCTGCACAGGTCGCGGCCTCCATCACCAGAATCGCTTCCGACCCGGTGAAGACCGCCGCCAAAAGACCAACGATCAGCCCGCCAAACGCGGCCTCGATCACCGCAGCAGGCCGTCTATCTCTAGCCTCACCGAACTCGGCCGACCGCCGTTGATCGGCTCGAGGTCCATCGAACAAGCAGTCACGATCACGTGTACATCGATGTCGGCCAGCAACGTCACCGAGTCGCCCGGCGCGGTAACGGCAGGCAACGGCGTGGTCTCTCCGTCCGGCCCCACCGGCATGTTCTGGAAGAAGTTGACCGGATCGGGCACGCTCAGCGGGTGCCAGCCGATCCGCTCGGCGGCTCTGCGGAAGTTTTCGCTGCAACTTGGGTGATACCCCACGTAGTCGAGCAACTCGTACATCATGGCGCTGCACGGAGCCGCCAGCATGTCGTGCACGCCCGGCGTGTCATCACGCTCGAACCGGAGGAGCGGTTGGTAGCTGTGAGTCAGAAAGTGCTCGCCAACCGTCGGAAACAAACGACCACTAGCGGTCCGCGTAGTGGTAACGCTAAGCCACTCGCCGCGGTCCGCTACCGAGACCGCGAACATGTCGGCTACCTGAGTGCCCTCGACGTCGACGATCCGAAGGCGGCTCCCCGCCTGCAACGTGACCAGGGCACCAGTCTGCGGAGCGATTTCGATCGTGGTCATGGCAGCAACCTCCCTGTTCCAAGCAACGGACGGCCCCATTCCAAGCAATGGACGGCGCAAGCAGTCGGGAGTCGAAGATTACACCAGACTGTCGTTCGACAGGTTCGGTAAAGCCGGATCGACGCGGCAGGCCCGTTCCCGAATTTGAACCAACATCATGGAATCTCGCAACAGACCGCTCAGAACGAAATCTGCGACTAGCGACGGGACATCCGGGTTGGCCCCGTACTGCTCGAAAACGTTGATCGTCTGCTCCACCAGGGCACCCACGGCCGCCGCCGCGAACTCCGGATCGATCTCACGGAACTCGCCTGCGGCAACACCCTCCGCGACCATCGCCGTGACCGCGTCATAGATGTCACTGGCGCACTGATACCACTTCACCAGGTCAGGCTCTGCCAGTAGATAGGTTCCAAACAGCCCTTGAAGCGAATAGGGCGCGTGATGCAGATGGGTGACATCGAAATAGACGTAGGCGTACAGTCGCACCGCCGGCGAGCCCTTCGACGCCTGCATATTCTGCGCAATCCGTAGCGGTTCGGTGACGGTGTAGCTGAGGAGTTCCTCCAGTATCGCCTGCTTCGTCGCGAAATGGTGTTTCAGCGACTGCTGACGGATGCCAACGGCCCGTGCAATTTCACGCGTACTGGCCCCGTAGTAGCCCCGCTCTTTGAACAGCCGGGATGCCTCCACCAAGATTTTGCCTCGGGTAGTGGGGGCCTCCGGCTTCATTGAGGTCATCGGCATTGTCCTGACACGGCACCGTGAGCTTATCGCCACAGAAGACCGAGCATTCGACCGCTTCCATGGATCACCTGAAGGCCGCATCAAATTCAGGCTCTCTCAACAATCAGACGGCCTAACCATCAGACGGCCTAACCATCAGACGGCCTACGAGAACCCGGCGCTTGTTCGTGGAGCCGTCCGGGCAGATCGTGTTGTTCCATCACACCGCCTTGTGAGTTTGGAATGGCCCAGCATGAACAGCAGCAACCAAACTGTCAAGTGACAGACGACCCCTCAACCTGTCGATTGACAGTATCAGTCGTGACTGAGATGCTCGTCACATACTCGGCGACGAACAGCCAAGTGGTGAGCCAGCAAAGGGCGGACCTGATGTCACGGTTGTCGCGGAGCGCGAGGATTGGTGCGGCGGTGGCCGTCGCGGGTTTGTCGCTGACAGGGCCGCAGGCGGCTGGCGTCTCCGCCGCCGACGATAGCGATGTCAACTCCGTTTCAGCTGGCCCTGCCTCCACCGCGCATTCCGCCCAGCAACGCCCCGGCCGACAGAGTGGGCCGGCAGCTGAGGCCCCGGAGCCCGTCGCAGACCGCGAGCCCCACGCCGCGGTCGGAACTCAGCTGCGCCCGAGGTCGGCAATCACCACGCATGGGCAGCGAAGCGCAGGCACTCCGCCATCGGGCCGCACTCCGGTGGCCGCCGCGACTCGCGCGCTTTCGAACCGGCAACCAGATCGCCGCGCCCCCGAACCCGCAGTGCAGATGGTCACAGCCGCGCCCCCCACCTCAGCTACCGTTGCGGCGGTTAGGCCCGCCGCACCCTCAGCTGCCGCTGCCTCTCCCACGCTGCCTGCTCCCGGACCGGTTCGCCAGACGCTGACCAGGCTGTCCTACACAGTCGAGAGCTTGCTGGACAACGTGGGCAACTGGCTGTCCGGCCTCCCCGCCAATCCGATCGCCGACTTCCTCTCTGGTGCGTTGTGGATGGTGCGCCGCACGCTGTTTCCAGTTGGCAGCAATGTCGGCATGTGGGGATCGACGGCATGCGTGGCCACCAAGGACTGTTCGGGCCTGGACCTCAGCGGCGCGGACCTGCGTGGACAGAACCTCTCCGGGGTGGCCTTCGTCGCCACCAATTTGACCGACGCCAACCTGACCAACACCACAATGACCGCGGCCGTCCTGCACGATGCGAACCTCACGCATGCCGACCTGGCCGGAGCGAACCTGGTGGAGGCCGATTTCACTAACGCCAATCTGACCAACGCGACTTTGGTCAACACGAAAATGGTCAGCGCAAACCTGAGCCGGGCCGATCTCACCGGTGCCGTGCTGACCGACTTCGTGCGGCACACGGGCGCGGATCTTGCCAACGCGAACCTGACCGATGCCAACCTGACTGAGACTTGGCTGGCGTGCGTCAATCTCAGCAACGCAAATCTGACCCACGCGAATGTGACCGAAGCGAAGTTCCAAGAGAACACCTGGATAGGGGCGAACCTGACCGGGGTGGACTTCAGCGTGTCGAGGGTCGGAGCCGCCTTCAATAGCGAGGATCTGTCGGGCGTGAACTTGACCGGGGCGAACCTGACCGGCATCAATCTGCGTCATGCTGTGTTGTACGAGGTCATTCTGACTGGCACGAACTTCACCAACGCGGACCTGACCGACACGTTGCTCGACGGAACAGATCTGACTGGCACGAACTTCACCAACGCGAACCTGACCGACGCAGACCTGACTGCCCGCATGGACCTGGCGAGCGCAAACTGGACCGGGGCGAACCTCCGCGGGCAGGACCTCAGCAATCGCAACCTGGCCGGCATTAACCTGACCCGCGCAAACCTGACCAATGCGAGGCTGATCAACTCGAACCTGGCCGGGGCGAACCTGACCGGGGCGGACCTCACCGGCGCCACCCTTGCCCTCCGCAGTAGCAAGATCGTCCAGAACGCCATCAATCTGACGAACGCGAACCTGAGCCAGGCGAACCTCACCGGCGTCAACCTGACCGAACTCAGCGATGCCACCCTGGTGAGCATCAACTGGGCGGGGGCCAACCTGGCCGGCCAGAACCTCAGGTACTGGACCAACGAAGGCCGCAACCTCACCGGCATCAACTTGGCCAACGCGAGCCTGACCAACGCCAACCTGGGCAGCGCCAACCTCAGCAACGCGAACCTCTCCGGCGCGAACCTGGCTGGGGTCGATCTCCTTAGAATCGACTTCACCGGCGCCGACCTTAGCCGCCTGGATCTCAGTGGGCGCGACCTCACCGGTGTCACCCTGGCCAACGCGAACCTGACGGACGCGAAGCTGGCCAACGCGAACTTCACCGGCGCCAACCTCTCCCGCGCCGTTCTGGCCGGGGTTTCCGATGCCGATCTGCGGAGCGCCACCTTCACCGGCGCCAATCTGAGCCATCTGGACCTCCGCGGCCGCGATCTCACCGGCATCAACCTGACCAACGCGGATCTGGCCGAGTCGAAGCTGACCTACGCGAACCTGACCCGCGCGAACCTCACCGGCACAGTCCTGGCAGCGGTGTCCGATGAGGACCTCCGAACCGTCAACTTCACCGAAGCGAACCTGACCGGCGTGAACCTGAAGTACCACGACCTGCACGGCATCAACTTCACCTCGGCGAACCTGACCGGCGTGAACCTGATCAGTGCCAATCTGGCTCAGGCGAAATTGGCCAACGCCAATCTGACCAACGCGAGATTGGACGACGCGAACCTGAACCGGGCCGATCTCAGTGGTGCTGTGCTGACCGGCGTCAGCGATGCTGACCTGTTGAGTGCAACGTTGACGGGGGCCAACCTCACCGGGGTGAACCTCAGCGGCCGCAACCTCACCGGCATCAAACTGACCGAAGCGAACTTGACCAACGCGAAGCTCACCAACACGACGCTGACCCGAGCCAACTTCACGTCCGCGACCCTGCAATCCGCCGACCTGACCGGCGTCACCGACGCCGACCTGCTGAGCGCGACCTGGACCAGTGCGAACCTCACCGGCCTGGACCTCAGCGACCGCAACCTCACCGGCATCAACCTCACCAATACGAACCTCACCAGCGCCGACCTGTCCAGTACGAACCTCAGCGATGCCAACCTGCTCAACGCCAACCTCAGCTACGCCAACCTGCTTTCGGCGATCCTCAACGGCGCGAATCTCGTCGGCGTGACCTGGCTGGACACCACTTGCCCGAACGGAACGAAATCAAGCTCGGGCTGCAGCAACAGGGCCAAGCACGTCACGACTGGATACCTGGATGAATACAGCCGAGGCATTGCCCTGCAATTTGACCCGACCACCATGTCAACCGCCCCGGGCGCACCCGCCGACGGTGTCATTGTCCGCATCGAGAACAACACCGGCACCCCGCTGAAACTGAGGTTGCACGACTCTCCGAGCGGGGGGTTCGTCACGCTCGCTCCCGGCCAGGTGGCATGGGTGAGCGGAAACAGTGGCTACTCGGATTCGCTGGTGGTGGAGGTGCATAGCGACGACGCCGGATGGGGTCGGCTGATCTTCAACGACCCGTCCATCGGCTATCCCGTCGCGGGAGTCGGCTACTACGACCGGAACTTTCGGGAAACGTTCAGCGTCGACGAGACTCGCGTCTACGACGCCGACGCGCATGGCCAATTCCGGCTCCGGGTGGATGTGAAGCGGCTGCAAGACCCTGACGCCTGGATGACAGACGCCGATCAGGAAGCAGTCGCACCGTCACCACAATCTTCGACCGGGGACTGGGCAGTGTTCAGTGTGTCCATCGACGAAATGTCCAGACGCTGAAGCCAGTTTGTGTAGCCATCCGCGCTTGATACCTTTACATCTCACTGCAGGTGGCGGTCCAAATGTAATCCGCCAGTGGACACTTGGCGGCAAGGTTGAACCGACGTAACACCCCTGCGCGGACTGCTCCGCGGGCAAACGACAACGGCGAATGCGCGCTACTCGGGTGGAGGGAGTGGGTGTCGCTCCCTGACCTGAATATCGATCACATCAAATGCAAGGTGGACACCGGGGCGCGCACCTCCGCGCTACATGCGTTCTTCGTCGAACCACTCGTCGAGAACGGGATACAGCGGGTGCGCTTCGGGATCCGCCCGCTGCAAAACAACCCGAGCGTCGAGAGAATCTGCCATGCCGACGTTCTTGACGAGCGCGTCGTCGCAGATTCGGGCGGGCATCGTGAGCGTCGTTTCGTCATCGCGACAACCATCGAGGTCAGCGGCGCGTCCTTTTCCGCTGAAGTTACGCTCACTGACCGCGAGACAATGCGGTTCAGGATGCTGCTGGGACGAACTGCGCTGTGCGATCGATTCCACGTCGACCCAGCGCGCTCCTACCTGACCGGACGACCGCGCCTCGGTACCGCCTAGTGGAGGGAAGAAGTGCGATGAGGGTCGCGATTCTGTCCAGGAACGTGAAGCTCTACTCAACCCGCCGTCTGGTCGAAGCCGCCGAGAGCCGTGGCCACGAAGTCCATGTGCTCGATCACTTGAAGTGCTACATGGACATCGCCTCGCACGATCCGGCGATCCATTACCGCGGTAAGGAGCTTGCCCCCTTCGACGCCGTAATTCCGAGGATCGGCGCCTCGGTGACGTTCTACGGCTCAGCGGTGGTGCGGCAGTTCGAGATGATGGGGACGTACTGCCTGAACGAGTCGGTCGCCATCACGCGGTCCCGAGACAAGCTGCGCTCGCTGCAGATTCTCGCTCGCGCGGGCATCGGGTTGCCGGTCACTGCCTTCGCGAACTCCACCGATGCCACCTCCCAGCTGATCGAGATAGTCGGCGGCGCGCCTCTGGTGGTGAAGCTGCTTGAAAGCACACAGGGCAAGGGCGTCGTGTTGTGCGAAACCCGTTCCGCGGCCGACGCCATCATCGAGGCCTTCCGTGGGTTAAAGGCGAATTTCCTGGTTCAGGAGTACGTCAAGGAGGCCGGCGGCGCCGATATCCGCTGCTTTGTCATCGGCGACAAGGTGGTGGCGGCGATGAAGCGCCAGGCGAAAGCCGAAGAGTTTCGGTCCAATCTGCATCGTGGCGGCGCGGCGTCGCTGATCCGGCTTACGCCCGAAGAACGTTCGACGGCGGTACGTGCCGCACGGCGGATGGGGCTGAACGTGTCCGGAGTAGACATTCTGCGCTCGAACCACGGGCCCGTGGTGCTTGAAGTCAACTCCTCGCCTGGCCTTGAGGGCATCGAGGCGGCCACGGGGCACGACGTTGCCGGGCAGATCATCAAATTCATCG
>Ga0075163_10010408_pt1 | contig 12163 bp, 9 predicted proteins | sample JI1023141ADNA_FD_71478 | JGI IMG/M metagenome (GOLD analysis project Ga0075163, IMG submission 71478) | Wastewater effluent complex algal communities from Wisconsin, to seasonally profile nutrient transformation and Carbon sequestration -... | ecosystem: Engineered > WWTP > Effluent > Algae...
GCGCTTTTGCACGGTGCCGTCAGCGTCCAGCCACTCGTCGATCAAAGCGATCACGGGGTGAGGCGTTTGCGGTTCGAACTCAGTCGAGTTGGCACCGGTCAGGCCTGCCTTGTGGCGAGCGTATTCGATCGTTGCCACTTGCATACCCAGGCAGATGCCCAGGTAAGGGATGCGGTTTTCACGTGCGAATTGAGCTGCGCAGATCTTACCCTCGACACCACGCTTGCCGAAGCCGCCAGGCACCAGGATGGCATCAAACTGAGCCAGTTGGCTGACGGTTTCAGGGGTCAGCACTTCAGAGTCCACATACTCGATGTTGACGCGAGCATGGTTGTGGATACCAGCGTGACGCAACGCTTCATTGAGCGACTTGTACGAATCCGACAAATCGGTGTACTTGCCGCACATGGCGATGGTGACGGTGCTTTGTGGGTTCTCGACCTCGTTGACCAGCATGTCCCAACGGCTCAAGTCCGCAGGCTTGGTCTGCAATTGCAGCTTGTTGCAGATCAGGTCGTCCAGGTGCTGCTCGTGCAGCATGCGTGGCACCTTGTAGATGGTGTCGGCATCCCAGACCGAGATCACGCCGGACTCAGGCACGTTGGTGAACAGCGAGATTTTTTCGCGCTCATCAGCCGGAATGGCGCGGTCAGCACGGCACAGCAAGGCATCGGGCTGGATACCGATTTCGCGCATTTTCTGCACGGTGTGCTGTGTTGGCTTGGTTTTCAACTCGCCAGCGGCCGCGATGAATGGCACGTAGGTCAAGTGAACGAAAGCGGCATTGGTGGGGCCGGCCTTCAGGCTCAATTGACGAGCGGCTTCCATGAATGGCAGCGATTCGATGTCACCCACGGTTCCACCGATTTCAACGATGGCCACATCCACGGCATCAGGGGTGCCCACGCCCGCGCCACGGCGAACATAGTCCTGAATTTCGTTGGTGATGTGAGGGATGACCTGCACGGTCTTGCCCAGGTAATCACCACGACGTTCTTTTTCAAGAACAGACTTGTAGATCTGGCCGGTCGTGAAGTTGTTGGCCTTCTTCATCCGTGTGGTGATGAAGCGCTCATAGTGGCCCAGGTCCAGGTCGGTTTCAGCGCCGTCGTCGGTCACGAAGACCTCGCCGTGCTGGAACGGAGACATGGTGCCCGGATCCACGTTGATGTAGGGATCCAGCTTGATCAAAGTGACTTTGAGGCCACGGGATTCAAGAATAGCGGCCAGTGACGCAGCGGCGATGCCCTTACCGAGAGAGGACACCACACCGCCCGTGACGAAGACAAACTTGGTCATTGCGCAAAAGCGTCCGCCGTAAGGGGGAACGCTGCGGTGGTAAAGCGGCATTATAGGTGTTTACGAGACCGGCATGCGCGCTTTCTGTACAACCTTCGTCACAGCTTGAAGCGCTTGCCTCAGATGCTTCTTCTTGATATTGAGCGGCGGTGCCAGACGAATCACCACTTCGTGGCTGTCTTTGGTCAACACGCCATGCCCCTTGAGTTCGTCCACCAAGGGGCGCGCACCCACCTCTGGCGCCACTTCCACCCCGATCAACAAGCCGCGCCCACGGATGTCTCGCACCACGGGTGCGCCAGCCAGATGTTTGCGCAGGTAAGCCAGAGCCCATTGTCCCAGCTTGTCAGCCCGTTCAATCAAAGCCGGATCACTGAGCAATTTGAGCGCCGCCATGCTGACAGCGGCCGCAATGGCATTGCCACCGAAGGTTGAACCATGATCACCTGGGCGGAACACGCCGATGACATCCCCCCGCCCGACAACGGCCGACACAGGGTAGACGCCACCGCCCAAAGCTTTGCCCAAAATGACCAGGTCGGGCTTCAAGCCATCGTGCTCATAACAAAAGAAGCGCCCTGACCTGGCCAAGCCGCACTGGATCTCGTCCACGATGAACAGCACGTTGTGCTGCTTGCACAGCGCCTGCGCTTGGGCCAGAAACCCAGCTGGAGGCACACGGATGCCCGCTTCACCCTGGATGGGCTCAACAATGAAGGCTGCCGTGCGGGGCGTGATCGCCTTTTTGAGCGCTTGGATGTCACCAAAGGGCACGGTTTTCATGCCCGGCAACAAGGGGCCGAAGTGGGCGCGGTATTGCGGATCGGTCGACAAACTGATCAAACCCAGGGTTCGGCCGTGAAAATTGCCCTCGCACCCGATGATTTCGCACTTTTCTTTGGCAATGCCTTTGACCGTTTCACCCCATTTACGCGCCAGCTTCAAGGCCGTTTCTACCGCCTCGGCACCTGAGTTCATGGGCAAGGCTTTGTCTGCGCCCGCCAATTGGGTCAGCAAATCAAGCCACGGCGGCAGTTGGTCGTTATAAAAAGCGCGGCTGGTCACATCCAGGGCTTTGGCCTGCTTGACCAGCGCCTTGATGATCTTGGGGTGGCAATGCCCCAGAGAGGCGGTGGAATACGCGCCCATCATGTCGATGTAGCGCCGCCCATCCACATCCCACAAAAAACTGCCTTTGGCACGGGTCAACACCACGCCGACGGGGTGGTAGTTGTGCGCCCCTTTGTCCAGCTCCAGGTCGATCAATTGACGGGTTTGGCTCATGGCGGCTCCGTTGCATGACGCGGTAGCTTGAGTTTGTCAGCACTTTGCGCGACAGGAAAGGTCGAAATGCCCGATCAAGCCATGATCTAGATGGATTACATCAATAGACGCGCCAAAAGAGCCCCCTATACTGCGCCCTTTTGCCCAAGCCATCCCCTGCCCTTGCCTGTATGACCGAACCTGATCGCGCCGACACCGTATCGAACGGACAAGACACCCGAACCTCAGCCTTTGCCCATGTGGATGTCGCGCTTTATGACCAGTTCGAGCGTGAGATGGAAGCCATCAAGCAGCGCCATCGCGCCGACTTGGGTGAAAAGGATGTGAAGTACATCAAGGGCTTGCGCACCAAGTCACGCATTTTTGAAGCCATTGGGCGCGGCCTGCTGTGGGTCAGCCCTGAGCCCATCACCTTCTCTTTGGGGGTGTTTTTTACCTGGCTGCACCGCAACATAGAGTCCATTGAAATTGGCCACAACGTGTTGCATGGTCAATATGACTACTTTGACAGCATCCCGCAATTTCACTCCCACAACTTCAAGTGGAAGGCCCCGGTTGACGAGGAAGGCTGGCGCCGTGAACACAACGGCATGCACCACGTTCACACCAACGTGTATGAAAAAGACCCGGACCTGAACCACGGCATCTTGCGCACGAACGAGCAAACGCCATGGAACAAGCGCCACCTGTTCCAGGTGCCGATTTACTTGCTGGCGGCTTACCCGACCATGCTGTATCAGTTCAACTCCCAGAACCTGGGCTTTGGACAGAAATTCCGTGAAGCCAACTTCCCAGCAGGCAATGAAGGCTATGCCTTGGTTGAAAACCCGGGCGTGTCCGATGAAGAGCTGATCAAACGCAATCGCTTGTCGATCCTGCGCGTGCTGGTCAAGGAATACCTGGTGTTCCCTGTCCTGGCATTGGCCACAGGCTTTTCGTTCTGGAAAGTGTTCTTGGGCAACATGCTGGCCGACGCCATCAACAACTACTGGATCAGCATGACGATCCAGGCCACGCACTTCACCGAGCCCCTGCAGCCTGCCGACGCGATCAAGCACAAGGGCCACTGGTACCTGTCGCAACTGGACTCGTCTGTGAACTTCAAGGGCAGCCGCCGCATGAGCATTTTGTGGGGCCACTTGAACTACCAGATCGAGCACCACCTGTTCCCTGATATTCCGTCGCATCGCTACCCTGACATGGCCAAAGAAGTGAAGGTGCTGTGTGCCAAATACGGTGTCACCTACAAGTGCAACCCGAACTGGCGCACGGCCATCAAGAACTATGTCTCGGTGATGTGGAAGTATTCCTTCCCGCCTGCAGCGGACAAAGACGCGAATGTGAAGGGTGCCCATGCTTAAGCGCAGCCTCAACAGCGTCAACCGCCTGGCCCTCAAGCACCTGGGACGCCATTGGGTGGACTACATCGCCAGCAACACCATGACGGAGTTCAACCGCCGTCATAACGACTTCATCTGGACGTACGAGCTCAAGGCCTTGATCGTGGGCATCAAGAACGAAGCCGATGGCGTCAAAACCTTCACCCTGCTGCCCAACCAGCATTGGAAGCACATGAAGGCGGGGCAACACATTGAGGTCTCAGCCAACGTCAATGGGCAAATGGTGAGCCGTTACTACAGCTTGTCGCCCATCCAACGTGGCCGCTTCACCATCACTGTCAAGCGAGTAGACGGTGGTGTGCTGTCCAATTGGTTGCATGAGCATGCGCACACAGGCATGGCTTTGACCATTGCCCATCCAGAGGGGCAGTTCGTTTATCAGCAGCAACGCAAGGTGTTGTTCATCTGTGCGGGCTCAGGCATCACGCCTTGTTATTCGATGATCACCGACCGACTGGCGCAAGATCAAAAGCCAGACATGGCGCTGTATGCCCAGTTCTCAAACACGTCGGACACGATTTTTGCCGACACGCTGAAGAGTTGGAAAACCCAGTTTGATGTGCGCGTGGCCTACAGCCAGGAAGCCCATCAACCCGGCAAACTGATCCATGCCCTGCCCTTGCGCGAGCAATATCCTGACCTGGACGAGCGCGATGTGTACCTGTGCGGCCCGCAAGGCTTCATGGATCACATCATCGGCATGCTGACGCGTGAGGGTTTTGACTTGTCTCGCCTGCATTGCGAGCGCTTTGTGGCGCAAAGCTTTGCCGCTCAGCCCGCGGGCGACTTCGACCCCGTCGGCGCAGAGGTGTACTTCCAGCACATTGATACCCATGTGTGCCTGACGGCCGAGGACAAAGGCCGCACGCTGATGGAGATTGCCGAATCGCGCGACCTGCACCTGGAAGTCGGTTGCCGCCAAGGCATGTGCGGCACGTGCAAGCTGACGCTCAAATCAGGGCAAGCCAGTGGCAATGTGCTGGGCCATGCTGTGTACCTGTGCTCGGCCTACCCTGCCTCGCGCAAAGTCGTTTTAGACGCCTGATTGGCTCCACCTATCTACCTGAGACGCCAACATGTTGTTTGTATTGCGAATGATCATGCTGACCCTGCACTTTGTGTTGGTCGGCTTTGCCAGCTTGTTTATGCTGTTTCGTCCCTTCAACCCGGACAACAGCCGCATCATGGGGCGCTTGTACAGCCTGCCCGCCATTCGACTTTTGGGTTTGCGCGTCAAACGCGACACAGACTCGCTATTGCAGCACCCACGCTCTTACGTCGTCGTGGCCAACCACCAGTCCAATTACGACTTGTTTGTGCTGGGTTGCACCGTGCCAGTTCGCACCGTGTCTCTGGGCAAAAAAAGCCTGAAATGGGTGCCCTTGTTTGGCTGGATCTATTGGCTGTCAGGCAATGTGTTGATTGATCGCGGCAACGCCATCAAAGCCAAACAAGCCATGCTGACCACCACCGACACGCTGCAGCACAAGGACACGTGCATCTGGGTGTTTGCCGAAGGCACACGCAACCTTGGCAAGGGCATGAAGCCCCTCAAAAAAGGGGCGTTTCAAATGGCCATCGCCGCTGGCGTGCCCATCATCCCGGTTTGCGCCAGCACTTACAAAAACCACATGAAGCTGAACAAGTGGCACAGCGGTGATGTGATCATCAAATCGCTGCCCGCCATTCAGACGACCGGCTTGACCATGGACGACATGCCTGCCCTGATGGCCAAGTGTCAGGCAGACATGGTCGCTTGTATTGCCGAGCTGGACGCCGAGGTCAGCCGTTCGGCGCGCTGATCTTGCTCAGCGGGTTCATGGCTTGAGGCTGATTGGAAGCCGCATTGGTGCTCAAGTCAGGTTGATCGCCATGCCACGTTGGGTCAGGGATCGAGTCAAAGACCTGACGCAAGCGCTGCCCCCAACTGGTGCGGATCATGCGGAAGTAGGCATTGCCTTCGTCGATGTTGATGAGCTTGTCGACCTTCAAGGCATTGGCCTCATACACCATCAAGTCCAGCGGCAAGCCCACTGACAGGTTGGACTTCAAGGTCGAGTCCATCGAGATCAACGCGCATTTGGCGGCCTCTTGCAGAGGCGTCACCGGGGTCACCACACGGTCAATCACGGGCTTGCCGTACTTGCTCTCGCCGATCTGGAAGTAGCAAACGCCATCAATGCCCGCTTCGACAAAGTTGCCAGCAGAGTAGACATTGAACAGGCGCATGGTCTCGCCCTTGATCTGCCCGCCCACGATCAGGCTGCAGTTGAAGTCAATGCCATGCTTTTGCAATGCGTCGGCATCACGGTCATAAACTTTGCGCACCGCGCTGCCCACAATGCGGGCCACGTCAAACAGGCTCTTGGCCGTCCAGATGGTGCAAGGCTCGCCATCGGAGCCTTCAATGGTCTCTGCCCCCAGCAATTGCTTGACCGCCTGGGTAATGGCCAAGTTGCCCGCAGACAAGATCACCAACACGCGATCGCCTTCTTTTTCAAAGACGGTCATCTTGCGGAAGGTACTGATCTGATCCATGCCCGCATTGGTGCGCGAGTCAGAAAGAAAAACCAAGCCTGCATTGAGGCGCATGCCCACGCAATAAGTCATGACGAAATAACCGCTTTGAGTTTGTACAGCGCATCCAGCGCTTCACGAGGAGTCAATGTATCCGGGTCGATGCTGGCAAGCAAAGCCAAGGTTTGCGCTTCAGTTGCCGTCATCCCATCACCCACAGGGCCAGCAAGGGCCGTGCCCGATGCCACCAGGGCGTCCACATCCAGTGCGACAGATCCACCATCGGCTTGCGCAAACAAGTCGATCTGTTCGTCTGCTTCGCGCTGCTGAGACTCCAAGGCCTCCAGCGTCGCACGGGCTTGGCGAATCAGTGTATGGGGCATACCCGCCAATCGGGCCACTTGCACGCCATAGCTGCGGCTGGCTGGTCCATGCTGCAACTCATGCAAAAACACGATGTCGTCACCCGATTCGGCCACGCCCACGTGTACGTTGGCCGAACGCGGATGCTTTTGCGGCAACTGCGTCAGCTCAAAGTAGTGGGTGGCAAACAAGGTGAACGCCTTGTTCTTGTCATGCAAATGGCTGGCAATGGCACCGGCCAAGGCCAAGCCATCAAAGGTAGAGGTGCCACGCCCAATCTCGTCCATCAACACCAGCGAATGCTCGGTCGAGGCATGAACGATGGCAGCCGCCTCGGTCATCTCCAGCATGAAGGTGGACTGAGCATTGGCCAGGTCATCGGCCGCACCAATGCGGGTGTGGATGGCATCCAGCGGTCCCAAACGGCAGGCCGTGGCCGGCACGTATGACCCAATGGCCGCCAACAGGGCAATCAAGGCCACCTGTCGCATGAAGGTCGATTTACCGCCCATGTTCGGGCCGGTGATGATCAACATGCGGCGATTGGCATCCAGACGGCAATCGTTGGGAATGAAGCTGGTGCCGCTGGTTTCCATCAAACGGGCTTCTACAACCGGATGGCGGCCCTTTTCAATCTCGATGCAGGGATGGTTGACGAAGTCAGGCCGCGTCCACAACAAGGTCGCGGCACGTTCAGCCAATGCACACAAGGCATCCAAGGACGACAACGCACGGGCCAACTGGCTCAGCACCTGAATGTGTCCCTGCAAGAAGTCGATCAATTGCTCGAACAAGAACTTCTCGCGGGCCAAGGCGCGGTCTTGTGCAGACAGCGCCTTGTCCTCAAAGGTCTTGAGCTCTGGCGTGATGAAGCGCTCGGCGTTTTTCAGTGTTTGGCGGCGCTGATAGTCCAGCGGCACCTTGTCCGCATGGCTTTGCGTGACTTCAATGTAAAACCCATGCACCTTGTTGAACTGCACACGCAAATTGCTGATGCCGGTGCGAGCACGCTCGCGCGCTTCCAGGTCCAGCAAGAAGGCATCACAGTTTTGCGAGATGGCTCGCAACTCATCCAAGTCCGGATCAAAACCAGAGGCAATGACGCCACCATCACGCAACAACACGGCCGGCGTCTCAGCCACCATGCGTTGCAGGGTTTGAGCCACAACAGGGTCGGGCTGCAAGGCATGGCGCACTTGCGCCAACAAGGGGGCGGATTCAGGCACCCGCGCCAGCAGCTGAGGTAAGGTCAGCAGCGTTTCGCGCAGGCCAGCCAGCTCACGCGGGCGCACTTGGCGCAAGGCCACGCGAGCGGTGATCCGCTCCACATCGCTCATGCCGCGCAAGGCATCACGCAGGGATTCATACCCCTGATCCATTTGCTGGGGGGCCAGCAAGGTTTCGATGGCGTCATGCCGATCACGGGCCGTAGCCCGATCCCGCAGCGGCTGGGTGATCCATTGGCGCAACGCACGGCTACCCATGCCCGTACGGCAGGTATCCAGCAGCGACAACAAGGTCGGCGAATCCTCGCCGCGCAGGGTTTGCGTCAACTCCAGGTTGCGCAAGGTGGCGGCAGGCAGGTCAATCAGATCGCTGGTACGCGGCACCTGCAAGGTGGACACATGGGCCAAAGCGCGGCCCTGGGTGTGCTCTGCAAAACTGAGCAAGGCGGCAGCGGCTGAATGAGCCAGCTCGAGATCTTGCGCCTGATAGGCCTGCAGGCCTTTGACCCCCAGTTGATCGCACAACTTGCGCAAGCCCAAGCCAGCGTCAAACTGCCAGGTCGGGCGGCTGGTCATGGCCACGCCACGGCCTTGCGTCAACAAGGGCTGCAAAGCGGGTGGGATGCGATCTCGGTCAAACAAGATTTCGGCCGGCTGCAAGCGCGCCAGCCAACCCGCCAGTTCACGTTCAGTGCATTCCGTCAGGCCCAAGTTGCCACTGGACAAACCCAACCAGGCCAGCCCACAGGGCACCAGGTGCTCAGGGCGGTTACCACGCTTGTCCATCACCACCGACAGCAGCAAGGCGTCAGCCCGTTCAGACAGCAGTTCGGTGTCCGTCAACGTGCCGGGCGTGACCACCCGCACCACTTTGCGCTCGACCGGGCCTTTTGTGGCACCAACCTCGCCCACTTGCTCGGCAATGGCCACCGATTCACCCAGCTTGATGAGCTTGGCCAAATAAGTGTCCAGGGCATGAAACGGCACACCGGCCATCTGCACCGGCTCGCCAGCAGACTGGCCACGAACGGTCAAGGTGACATCAATGAGCCGATTAACCTTGCGAGCGTCTTCATAGAACAGCTCGTAAAAATCACCCATGCGGTAGAACACAAGGGTGTCCGGGTACTCCGATTTGATTCGGAAGTACTGGGCCATCATGGGGGTGTGCTGAGAAAAGTCCTTGTCCGACAAAACTATTCCTTACGAGACAATGACTTAGCGAATTGCACGCCTCGAACCATTGCGATCAAGGGCTGGATTTTGCCGCAAACGCTGAGCACTCCGCCTGACAATGTGAAAAAGTGGTCCTGGATGGCTGTGGATACTCCAAGGATTGCTCGGACGTCGATCCCTCAACTTGGTTTTGGATAATCCACGTCCGATTTCCCTAGTTGGGCCGCACGACAAAAACCAGCCTGCCTTATCCATTGAGGCGCAACACCAACGGACCGCCGAAACGCCCTAGAAAAATGGGCCAAGTCTGAATACCCGGCTTCGTGAGCCACTGCGGTCAAAGGTGCTTGTGACGCAAACAACCGCGTAGCCTTGGTGAGCATACACACCTGTTTCAATTGAACCGGAGTCCATTCAACTGAACCGAACCAACGTGTCAAAGTTCTAGCGCTGCACCCCAAACCCGTGGCCAGATCCTGAACTCGCGCGAACGAATTTTGTTCAAAAAACAGGGCCGCATCGTAAAAAATCGACCCATTCAAACCCACGCGCTCCATCAAAGTCACAACAGAGTCAGGCAATAAATTTTGGCTGCCATGCCTTTGGCGCCGCATCACATTGCCAATCAACAACTCTGCGCAAACAGCAGTGCTGTCTCGGGCGGGGGCCAAATCGGCTCCATCCAAGCGCGAAACATCCCTTTCGAAAGCTTGAGGTTCTGGACTTCTGAAATAGGTTCGAGCACCCAACTGTGAACGTTCGTTGTAGCAATTAAAGGCTTGAGCAAAGTTCCACGGGGTTTCAATCTGTGATGCGGCGATCATCAACGGATTGATGTCCATAGACAAGGCGTCGATCATCCGGGCTTCGAGCGATTCAAGCGACACCTTTTTCTCGATAAACCGTTGACACGCCTGTGCTTGCGCGACGTAAGGCAAATGGCCGTCCAGAGCTGAACGCAACGAGCGAGCAAACTGCCGCTCCGGCGTCAAAGCGTCCATGCCTCCCAACGCTTCAACGTTGGTGTGATAGGCCATCACCATAAAACTCCCTAATCGTTTTTCTTGTCAAAGTTTTTGATTGTCTCAACCTCTCCATACGGAGGATCTTGCGTCGCCGCAATCCATTGAAGATACGCCTTGATTCACGGACACACGCCCCCTTAAGCATGGGGGAAACGACTCAAGGTGTCCTAAATATTCAAGTCTTAGCGCAAAGGTCTTTTTAGAGTTCAGTAAATCAAACCTTCCTAGAAAGGAAAGGCTTGATGTCCGATAAACAATAGGAGAACCTTTATGTCATTGATGATCCGCGCAGTCGCACTCGCTTCCATGGCTTTTGCGTCATGGGGAACAACCGCTCAAGCAGCCACATTGGTCCACGACTATTCATTTGCATCCGGCGTCACGGACGTCGTCGGATCTGCAAATGGAACCTTGATGGGAAACGCCACCACCGACCATGGTCAATTGGTGCTAGACGGCAATCACAGCTATGTCGAATTTGACCAAGCCATCATTCCCACTACTGGGTCTTACTCGCTGGCTTTCTCGTTGACACGCACGGCGGATCAGTCGGGTGGATATGTGGAATACCTGTCCCAAGGCAATGAGTCTGCTGGCCTGTTCTTCGGATCGCTTCCGAGCAACAACCAACTGCGCCTGGGCTTGACCAACAACTACAACAATTCCGGAATCACGGTGGTGACAAACACTGGCGCGTACGCTCCCGATCTGGGCGTTTCCACCGCCTATGCTTTGGTGGTGAACAAAGAAGCCAACACTTCCTCATTGTTCATCAACGGCAAGATCTTCGAAACCTACGATCACACCATTGGTTTGGATTCCACGGTTGGCAATACCAAATTGGGTGCGCAGTATGGTCCTTATGGCGAGTATTTCGCGGGCAAGTTCGATTCGTTCAAAGTCTACCAAGGCGCACTCAGCGCTACTGAGATCGCTCATATCGCAGCACCAGTCCCTGAGCCTGAGTCATATGTATTGGCGCTAACAGGACTGCTAGTTGCAGGAGTGATCCGTAAAAACCGTCGACTAGGTGCTTAAGTTTCACCTGGAATCGGTCTAAGTGGAGCGTCTTACAAGGCAGATCCGCCCAGCCCCAGCAAGTAGGCTATGACGGCACCTGCTGGGTGCGCTGGATTAAGCGTTAACCGCCGTCCGATGAGATTCCCCATTCATTTTTCGGCCCCGTTGCTCGGAGCAAGCACCCTAGCCGCCAGAAAATCAAAGGATATGTAGGCAGAGAAAGGCCCCGTGGTGACTTCACCATGCCCCGTGTCATAGGCCGTATGCAGATCCCGTGTGAATGCCCTGAACCCAATGGAAGACTCCAACGTTTTCTTGGTGTCGTGGAAGTTGTATTTCAATTCATTGCCCGTCAAAAAATTGACCCCGATGTAGGCGGGATTCGTTTTCGTGGTCTCCAGGTAGTTGGTCGCCAAGGAGATGTAGGCAGATGCAGCATTCGCCAGTTTGCTGTTGTCGTTGATTCTTTCTTCCAACCAAGCTTTGTCGTCAGCTGACAGGTCATCACCGATCGCAACCACCTTCCCGTCTTTCAGACCAAAGTCCCAAGCCTTATCGGCAATGTCCGGGCGTTCTCTTTGAACAGCACGTTCGAGCCTGCCAAGCTGCTTGGTCAGAGTCGTCAAACTTTCGTCGGCCAAATTGGAAACGGACGAGCGATGACTCATGCCGGTCAAGTAATCGGACCCCACGTCATCATTCGGGATGTAGGGCGTGTATGTCACGGAAGACGTGCCCGATACGGTGGTGGTCTTCTGCTCGTCCACGCCAACGCCTTGATTCCACTTCACAGTATGGGAAACGCTCGTCAGCGCGCTGGGATTCGTCATCGGAATTCGCATAGGCCCCCCTT
>Ga0075163_10010409_pt1 | contig 12163 bp, 6 predicted proteins | sample JI1023141ADNA_FD_71478 | JGI IMG/M metagenome (GOLD analysis project Ga0075163, IMG submission 71478) | Wastewater effluent complex algal communities from Wisconsin, to seasonally profile nutrient transformation and Carbon sequestration -... | ecosystem: Engineered > WWTP > Effluent > Algae...
GATCACATGGTGCTTCAGCCGATTGCCAACCACGTGGAAATGGGTATCGATGATACTTTATACATGGAGGAAAAAATTCGTGCTATCGATTATTATCCTGCATTGTTTCAATCTGCATACGGAAGTGAAGAGGTGACGACCAACAAAATCGGAAGAGCACTTGCTCAATTTGTGAAGTCTATCATTTCGGTAAGCACTAAATATGACAAAGGACGCATGGCCCTCGATCCGAATGGCACAATGGGCAATGGCGCCAATCACATAGACTTTCCAAATTTTACTGAACAGGAAAATTTAGGCAAACATGTGTTTTTTCTCAAGTTCGCATGCTCTCAATGTCATGGTGGTGTGAACTTGGATGGTAGTTTGTCGGCGCCAAAAAATATCGGTCTCGATATTGACTACACCGACAATGGCATGCCGGGGACAGATGATTTCGGCAACACCAGAGATGGTTTTTTCAAAACGCCAACATTGCGAAATATCGCCTTTACCGGACCATACATGCATGACGGAAGATTCAAAACACTGGAAGAAGTGATCGAGTTTTACAACAGCGGCATTCAGCCTCATCCGCAATTGTCGCCCGAGTTGAGAATTCGTGAGCAAGGCGGATTGACGTTCGAACACCTTGGTCCTGTGATTCCATTTGATCTGATTCCAACTGATGGCACAACAATTCCGCAGCGTATGTTTATGACGGGTGAGGAAAAAGCGGCGCTTGTAGCGTTTCTGAAAACGCTCACGGATTACGAAACGCTCACTGATCCGAAGTTTGCGGATCCATTCCTGACGGATTGATTTAACGCAGAATCCTACCGCGGAATCTGGAGTTCTTCGATCATGATTTGAGAACCCACACAACTTGTTCTCTCCATTTTTTCCACCAATCTTGTCGGATGATAGTTTCGACATCCATTTTCATATCGAGAGATAATTCTTGCAATGCCGTTTGTAGCATCACTGGTTGATCTGAGAACAAATCAAGATGTGTGTTATTGGCTTCTATAAAATTCCCCAGTGTTTCGGGCAATTCAATTTTGGATGTGCCTTGTGAGTGGAAAAACAATATTTCCCATTTCCCACTTTTTTTGTCTAACACTTTGTATTGAACACGGTGCCACACCAGCTTATAGCCGGGCGTGTCTATTGGATCGGGCAAAGAGGTTTTTACTGAGTTGAAAATAGTGAGTGGATGCACCTTGGTCTTCGGAACAGGAAAGGAGAAAAATTTATTCAGTGGAAATTCCAGTCCGATGTTGTGCATGTAGTTGTACAAAGCTTTTTTCAGTCCTTCTGAATATTTTTCGTGATCCGCTCCTGTTGGATCTTCATGGTAAAGATCGTTGTTGGCGAAGCCTTTGAACTCAGGACCCGTGCGCACAACATTGTACTTTTCAGGGTTGAGTCCAACGGGGCTGTGTGCAGTCATGGCGAATTGATGCCAGTGTGCAGACTGCAATAAACCTTGATGAAACAATTGTCTTACGATTTCCAATGAGTCGATAGTTTCCTGATCGGTTTGTGTTGGAAAACCATACATCAGATATGCGTGCACGAGTATGCCTGCATCGCGAAATCCTTTGCACACGCGCGCGACCTGATCGATGGTGATGCCTTTTTCCATCATTTCCAGCAAGCGCGGACTAGCGACTTCAAGTCCGCCCGTCACTGCAATACAACCCGAAGCGGCGAGTAGTTTACACAAATCTTCAGTGAATGTTTTTTCAAAGCGAATATTTGTCCACCAAGTGACCTTGAGTTTTCGTCTGATGATTTCAATTGCAAGATCACGCATCGCCAAAGGCGGTGCAGCTTCATCTACAAAATGAAAACCACGCTCACCTGTTTCAGCAATGAGTTGTTCCATTTTGTTGACGAGCTCAACAGCAGGTGACTGATCAAAGCGAGCTATGTAGTCCAATGAAATATCGCAGAAGCTGCATTTTTTCCAGTAGCAACCATGCGCTATTGTAAGCTTATTCCAGCGGCCGTCATTCCACAATCGATGCATCGGGTTGGGCATGTCAATGACGCTTATGTATTCATTTAACCTCAATCCTGCATAGGTAGGCGCTGGTAGTTTTGAGTGCCCGAAGTCTTTGATCAGAGGATCGTTCACTAAAACAACTTTATCATTTTCTCGAATGAATGTGCGTTTGAGATTTGCGTTGGTGGTTTTGCCTCCAATAAAATCGTGAATTGCAAGCACTGGAGCTTCTCCATCATCTAAGGTGATGAAGTCGACATAATCAAACACACGTGGATCGGTGAGGTCACGCAATTCGGTGTTGGCGTAACCACCGCCCATGACAATTTTCGTTTCAGGAAAATGTGTTTTTATCCATTGACCGGATTTCAGCGCGCCATAAAGGTTTCCACTGAATGGCACTGTGAATCCCACGAGTTTTGGTATGTCTTGATCGAAATATTTTTTTAGTTCTTGAAGAAGAACCTCATCGAAATATCCTGTTTTTTCTTTGAGTGCTTCGTCGAGCACATCGAAGGATGATGCTGTGCGCGCTATGCGTTCGGCATATTTCGAAAAGCCGAAGTGAGGACCAACAGTGGCTTGAATAAGGTCGGCTATATCTTCGAGATATAGTGTGCACACATATCTCGCTTTGTCCTGCACGCCGATATTGCCGAAGAACCATTCCATGTCGCGAATGGTTTTGAATCTATTTCCTTCAGGTAAAAATTTTCTACCTGCAATTCTATAACCCGACGTGTATTCTTGATGTTGAAGAAATGAAATGACGGTGTCTATTGTTTCTTCGTACAAGAATCTTTGTCGTAGCAAAGTGTTCTGTGAAGGGTTTAGTTTAAAATTTCCAGCTTCGATAGCGTCGAATAGATTTTTCAAACCATCTTTCGAAAAAACGGCGAGAACAAGGTCAAGTCCTAAATCACCTTGCCTTGAACTGATGCCTTTTTCTTTGAGGAACCCAGAAAGATATGCAGTAGCCGGATACGGAGTATTCAGTTGTGTCAGTGGTGGTATGAGCAGCAATACATCCGTCACGTCATTTTAATTTTAACCGGAGATTGGATATCAGATTAAAATACTGCCTTGGCAATTTCTTTTGTGCTTTTGGCTTTGCCCATAGTGTAGTAGTGAAGAACAGGAACACCTGCTTTCATCAATTCCTTGGACTGCTCTATACACCATTCAACGCCAATTTTGCGAACCTCTTCATCTGTTTTCGCTTTCTCTACCAGCTGAACTAATTCATCCGGAAGATTAATGTGGAAGTGATGAGGAATAACACTGAGTTGCGCGCGACTGCCAAGCGGTTTTAATCCTGGAATGATGGGCACGTTGATGCCAAACTCTTTGCATTCTTCCTGGAATCTGAAAAATGCGCGGTTGTCATAAAACATTTGTGTCACGATGTATTCAGCACCGGCATCCACTTTGGCTTTCAGGTAGCGTAAATCGGATTTTCTATTCGGTGCCTCAAAATGTTTTTCAGGATAGCCAGCAACACCAATACAGAAGTTCGTTTTCTGCACGTCCTTTTGATCTGGATCGAGGTACTTGCCTTGATTCATATCTACAGCCTGTTTCACAAGGTCAACTGCAAAAGCGTGTCCCTCAGCTTCAGGTTTAAAGCGGCCTTCGCTTTTTATTGGGTCACCGCGCAACACAAGTATATTGTCGAGCCCAACAAAGTTGAGGTCGATCAAAGCATCTTCGGTGTCCTGACGACTGAAACCTCCACAAATGATGTGAGGCACAGTATCAACTTTGTATCTGTTGCTTATGGCAGCGCAGATACCTACGGTGCCAGGTCTTTTTCTTACAACATGTTTTTCAAGCAAACCATTACCGGCATCACGAAAAACAAATTCTTCGCGGTGATAAGTAACATCAACGAATGCTGGTGAAAACTCCATCAACTGATCCATTGCTTCAAAAATGGAGTTGATATTCTGTCCTTTTAATGGAGGAAGAATCTCAATTGAAAAGAGTGTTGATTTTGCTTTTGCTATGTGTTCTGTAACTTTCATATGATTCAAAGACTATTCTGAAATTTTTGATCAAAGCATATTTGGTGCAAGCCATTTGGAGGCTTCTTCATTGGAAATTCCTTTGCGTGTGGCGAAGTCAGCAACTTGTTCTTCGGTGATTTTTCCAAGTCCAAAGTATTTGGATTGTGGATGAGCGAAATAATAACCACTCACAGCTGCTGTCGGATACATCGCAAGCGAGTCGGTAAGTTCAACACCAATATTTTCTTTTACTTGAAGCAACTGCCAAATCGTTTTTTTCTCGAGGTGATCCGGGCAAGCTGGATAGCCTGGCGCTGGACGAATGCCTTGATATTTTTCGTCGATCAATTCATCGTTATTGAGTGATTCACTCTTCGCATATCCCCAGATCTCTGTTCTAACTTTTTTGTGCATGTATTCAGCAAGCGCTTCCGCAAGTCTGTCTGCAAGCGCTTTTGCTATTATCGCAGAATAATCGTCGTGATTGGCTTCAAAATCTTTTACCCATTCATCGAGTCCAAATCCTGTAGACAAAGCAAAACATCCGATGAAGTCTTCTATGCCGGATTCTTTTGGTGCTATAAAATCAGACAATGCCAGGTTGGGTTGACCAGCAGTTTTTCTTGTTTGTTGTCTTAATGTGCGGAAGGCGAATGTTTCTCCTTTTTCATTTTTCAATGCGATATCATCACCATCGGCTTGTGCTTCAAAAATGCCGACTACCGCGCGTGCTTCAAGTTTTTTGGCACTGACAATCTCATTGAGCATTTTCTGTGCATCGTCAAAAAGATGTTGAGCTTGTTCACCCACTATTTCATCTTTTAGTATTTGAGGATATCTGCCCGCCAATTCCCATGTTTGGAAGAATGGTGTCCAATCGATGAAAGGCACTAGTTCTGATAGCGGGATATTATGAAAAACATGAACGCCTTTTTTTGTCGGCGCCACAATATTGGTTGAATCGAATTCAAGCTTGAACTTATTTGCGCGCGCTTCCTGTATCGACACAAAATTTTTGGTAGATGCTTGAGCTGCGTAGTTTTCTCTGACCTTGATGTATTCAGCTTTTGTGTTTTTGATGAAGTCAGCGCTGTAGTCATCACTGAGCAGATTGCTGACCACGGTTACTGCGCGACTTGCATCGAGCACGTGTACAACAGGATGATCATAGTGCGGTTCAATTTTCACTGCAGTGTGAACGCGTGATGTTGTGGCGCCACCGATCAGAAGTGGAATGTTCAATTTACGACGTTGCATTTCTTTGGCAACGTGAATCATCTCATCCAGTGATGGCGTGATGAGTCCGGATAAGCCTATTGCATCAACACCTTCTTTGATGGCAGTGTCGATGATCTTGTCTGCAGGCACCATCACACCAAGGTCGATGATGTCGTAATTGTTGCAAGCGAGCACTACGCCGACAATGTTCTTTCCGATATCGTGTACGTCTCCCTTTACGGTAGCCATGAGCACTCTGCCATTTGTTTTTCCTTGGCCCGCAGCTTTTTCTTCGTTGAGATAAGGTTCAAGGTAAGCAACGGCTTTTTTCATTACGCGTGCACTCTTTACTACTTGCGGCAAAAACATTTTCCCGCTACCAAACAAATCGCCGACGATGCTCATGCCCGCCATCAGCGGACCTTCAATCACGTTCAGCGGACGACCATATTTCTGTCGTGCTTCTTCGGTATCTTCATCGATGAAGTCGATGATGCCTTTGATGAGAGAATGTGAAAGTCTGTTTTCTACAGTATCATTTCTCCATGAAAGGTCTTGTTTATTTTCTTTTTTGGAAGACTCTTTGTTTTTGTCAGCGTACTCGAGCAATTTTTCTGTGGCATCAGCTTTTCTGTTGAGCACAACATCTTCTACCAGCTCGAGCAAATCTTTTGGTATTTCGTCATACACTTCAAGTTGTGAAGGGTTAACGATACCCATGTCCATACCGTGTTTGATGCCATGGTAAAGGAAAACGGCATGTATGGCTTCACGCACGCGGTTATTACCTCTGAATGAAAACGACACATTGGAAACTCCACCGCTTACTAGAGCACCGGGAAGATTTTCTTTAATCCATTTTGTAGCTTGGAAAAAATGCACGGCATTATCACGATGTTCTTCCATGCCTGTGCCTACCGGAAAAATATTAGGGTCGAATATGATGTCGTTGCTTTTGAATCCTACTTTTTTCACGAGTATGTCGTAAGCACGTTTGCATATTTCGATGCGGCGTTCGTAGCTATCTGCCTGACCGGCTTCATCGAAAGCCATAACGATGACAGCTGCTCCGTATCGGCGAATTTTTTTTGCCTTGGCGATAAAATCTTCTTCACCTTCTTTCAATGAAATAGAATTCACCACACATTTTCCTTGTACACACTTTAATCCTGCTTCGATGATTTCCCATTTTGATGAGTCGATCATGACAGGAATTTTAGCGATGTCTGGTTCGCTGGCAATGAGGTGCATGAAGCGGGTCATAGCTGCAACACCGTCGATAAGACCTTCGTCCATATTCACATCGAGTACCTGCGCACCGCCTTCTACTTGTTCGCGGGCAACAGCGAGAGCTTCATCAAATTTTTCTCCTTTGATGAGTTCAAGGAATTTTTTTGAGCCTGTCACATTGCACCTTTCACCTACGTTGATGAAGTTCGAATCGTTGGTAGCAATGAGTGGTTCAAGCCCGCTAAGACGAAGCTTGATGTTTTGTTTTTTATCTGAAGAAACTTCAGTGATATCTGTCTGTAATTCGTTCACGGTCTTATTTTTTGATATCAAACAGTTGCTGATACTTTTCTTGGGGCATAATTTTTTGCCACAGCGGCAATTGCCTTGATGTGATCAGGTGTTGTGCCACAGCATCCTCCGATGATGTTGACGATTCCCTTTTCACAATATTCTTTTACAAGTTCCGCCATTTGTTCCGGCGACTGATCGTAGTGACCCATCGCGTTTGGTAGACCTGCGTTGGGATAGGCGCTGACATAACAATCGGCGTGGTCGCTGAGAATTTCTACATATTGTTCTAGTTGTTCTGCACCCAATGCACAGTTGAAACCAATACTGAAGATCGGTGCGTGCGACATCGAAATCCAGAAAGCTTCAGATGTTTGACCGCTGAGTGTGCGTCCGCTGGCATCAGTGATGGTGCCGCTGATCATGATCGGTAGCTCTTGATTTTTTTCGTCAAAAACTTCCATTGTAGCAAACAACGCGGCTTTCGCATTGAGCGTATCGAAGATGGTTTCGATGATGATGATGTCTGATCCACCATCCATCAAACCGTGCACCTGCTCTTTGTAGGCTTCCACTAGCTGATCGAATGTGATAGCACGGAAACCCGGATCATTTACATCGGGCGATAATGAAGCCGTGCGGTTGGTTGGACCTACGGCACCCGCAACAAACTTTGGTGAATTATCTGCAGGATTTTTTTTGCGGTATTGATCAATGGCAGCGCGCGCGCATTTTGCAGAAGCGACATTCAGTTCGTAGGCGAGAGACTCCATGTGGTAGTCTGCAAGCGATACTTTTTGTCCGTTGAATGTATTTGTTTCGATGATATCTGCGCCGGCATTCAAGTAGTCGAGATGGATTTGTGTGATCACATCTGGACGCGTGATGCTTAGTAGGTCGTTGTTGCCTTTGAGATCACTTTTGTAGTCTGAAAAGCGCTCACCGCGGAAGTCTGCTTCAGTGAGTTTGTAGCGTTGGATCATTGTTCCCATTGCGCCATCCAGAATAAGGATACGTTTTTGGGCAAGCTCTTGTAGTGTATGCGACATGGTCATCATAATTTATTGCATAGCACTTACCGGAAAGGGGCGGAGAAAAGCAGAAGACTGACTCATCTCTCTTCGATGCCTGAGGCTATCGAAGCAGGAAGTGGCACCCGGCGTTTATCGGGTTGCCAAGACATCAACGGGCCTGATCCCTCCGTCTTTCTGGATAAGTGCCGCAAAGATAATAAAGTTTGTTTGAACAAAATCAATAAGATGTTCATTGGCAATTTTGGTGATAAAGGTCAAGTTCAGGTAAGAGAGAAGCGTATTGTATTTAAGAGCTTTTCAGGATTCAAGAGATGGGGGAGATCATTGCTTGATCGAAGATTAGAGTTTTGTGGAAGTAGGCTTAAGTTTGCGGTGAGCCATGCAGTCATCTTTGATCAATTCTCTTTCCGGTTTTTTTAGTCGTAATAAGTATCCACTTATTCTGACTGCGTTGATCGTTGTGGTACTTTACCCATTGAGTTTTTTCATGTATATGCCCAAGTGGGATAGCGTGAATGGTTATCTGCCTTACCGATATTTTATTAGTTTTTATCTTGAAAACGATCAGATGCCTTTTTGGAATCCATTCCAACGAATGGGATATCCGGGTTATGCTGATTTGCAAAGTGGTTGCTGGTATCCTATAACCCGCTTTCTGATGTTGTTCGGTCAATATGATGTGACATCGCTCAATATTGAATTGGTGTCATGCTTTGTGATTGCTGGTTTGGGTATGTATCGTTTGAGTTTGTTCTTACACGAGAGCGACAAAACGGCTTTTTTAATAGGACTGTCATATGCTTTATCGGGCTTTATGATTGGGTCGACGCATCTGATGGTTTTCCTGATTGGAGCAGCATGGTTGCCATGGATTATCTGGTCGATATTGTCTTTTTTCAAAACACTAAAGAAAAAATACGCTTATCTGGCTGCTGTATTTGTGGCCATGAATATCACTGGTGCCAGTCCGGCATTCACGATTTTACTTGTATACATAATTGCTGGATTGTTGATGTATCAGATCACACGCAATTTGCGTGATGGCCAGCGATTGCGATTGCTGTGGAGTGGCGGATGGCGAGCTGGATTGCTGCTCGCGGCTATGCTTGCACCTTATGTGTTGTCGTTCGTCGATTTCGCTCCATACTTCAATAGACTCGGCAAAAGGCCTTATGAGGAAATGATCATGAATCCATTTGTGATTGGGGATTATGTGTCATTCGTTTTTCCATATGCGGTGAACGACGTGAAGTGCGAATGGTTCAAGCCAACAGACCTGTCACTTCGCAACGGATATATCGGATTGCTTGGGCTGCTGACATTGGGGGTTGTATTGACACGATTCCGAAACAGGAGTGTTTACACCGTTCCGCTAGTGCTATGTGCAGTTAGCGCGCTATTGTTAGCGATGGGAGATCATTTTTTTCTGTATAAGTATATCTATCATTTACCTGGTTTTGGAGTTTTTCGTCACCCTTCTTTCTTCCGTATATACGCCATCTTGTGTTTGCTGTTGCTTGCTGGTTTCGGGTTGAAGGCTTTGTTTGCCGGTGAAAAATTATCGAGAAAAAACTACATCGGGCTGGGAGTATTCGCAGTGTTGGTTGTTTTGTCAATGGCGCTTTCTTGGCACCACTCGTCAAAGGAATTGATCACACAGGCATGGCAAGAAATAGTGAGCATGGCAGAAATTCCTTCCGCTGGCGTTCATACTCTGATTCTGATCAACGGTGCGGTCATCTTGATGCTGGTGGTACTCTTCATTCTACTGTATTGGTTGTTCAAAGTGCCTCTGCTGTGGTCACTAGTAATTGTTGTCTTTTTGGATAATGGTATTCAAGCGCGACTCACCGGGCCGACCACAATGCATTACACTTTTGGTTATGATAAGATGAACGAATATTTCGCGAAGCTGCCATCTGAAATCAATCAAGAGTTCAACAAGGCGCCAATGAAGTTGCTCAATGATAAATACGGAGTAACGGCCACTGACGGCATTTGGGTGAATGTTTCTACCTTCAACAAAACGCTTTCATGGGAGGGAGAAAATCCATTGCGATTCAAAGATTATGAAGAGGCTTATAAGAACGGTGTGTTAGAAAGGAATCTCGAAAATCCTCTTTTTTATTTTGCGGAAAGAACATTTGAATCTGGTGATAGCCTCATGCTAGGTTATATCTGGGGTCTGCCAGAGCAGGCTGAGTTTGATACAACCAAAACAACGATAGGCAAGGTGGTAGTTGGCTTCAATCAATTTGCAGCCGAGGTTACGAATTTGTCGGAAGAACCTCAATGGCTTGTTTTGAATCAAAACTATCACCACCATTGGAAAGCGAGTTTATCGGGCAAGCAGATACCTGTTTATCATGTCAATGAAATGGTGATGGCTGTCAAAGTTCCACCAACTTCTCAGGCCGTGATGGAGTTTAAGTATGACAACAAGTGGATCGCAAGAGCCTGGAAATTGAGTTTGCTAGCTTATTTGCTGGTTGTTGTTGTAGTGTTATCAGAGAAATTGAAGGCGCGTAAAGCTTGACCAAAGAGTAATTCTAGCAGGTAACTTGATCCGTTGATGTTTTCAGATTGCAAGGCGACATTTTCAACAATTTGATTCGTTTTTTCCAAATTGAAGTTTGCCTGACTATTTTTGGCGGCCCATAAAAAAATATCAATGCCATATTTATTTACCTCAGAATCGGTGTCTGAAGGACATCCAGACAAAGTAGCGGATCAAATATCAGATGCGCTGATCGATAACTTCCTAGCACAGGACCCACAATCCAAAGTAGCCTGTGAAACACTTGTGACTACTGGTCAGGTTGTGCTTGCAGGTGAAGTAAAATCGGATGCATATCTTGATGTTCAGGACATCGCACGTGATGTAATCAAACAAATTGGTTACACCAAGAGCGAATACATGTTCGAAGCCAACTCATGCGGAATTCTATCTGCGATTCACGAACAATCTCCTGATATCAATCAGGGTGTTGAACGCAAAAAGCCGGAAGAGCAAGGAGCAGGAGACCAAGGAATGATGTTCGGTTATGCTTGTCGCGAAACTGACAACTATATGCCGCTTCCTCTTGAGCTCGCGCACCTTTTGCTTCGCGAACTTTCTGCTATCCGTCGTGAATCAGAATCAGGCAAAGGCAAAGTGATGAACTACCTACGTCCTGATGCTAAGAGTCAGGTAACGATTGAATATAGCGACGACAACAAACCTGTGCGTATCGACGCTATCGTAATTTCTACTCAACACGATGATTTCGACAAGGACGCCGTGATGTTGAAGAAAATTAAAGATGATGTAATCAAGATCCTCATCCCTCGTGTGATGAAGAAATTGCCGAAGCGTGTTCAAGCTTTGTTCAACGACAAAATCAACTACCACGTAAACCCAACCGGAAAATTCGTAATCGGTGGTCCACACGGAGATACTGGTCTTACTGGTCGTAAAATCATCGTTGATACATACGGTGGTAAGGGCGCTCACGGTGGTGGTGCTTTCTCTGGAAAAGATCCATCAAAAGTTGACCGTTCTGCTGCTTATGCAACACGTCATATCGCGAAGCACCTTGTTGCTTCTGGTGTGTGCGATGAAGCACTCGTTCAGGTTGCTTATGCTATCGGTGTAGCGCAGCCTGTTGGTCTTTATGTAAACACTTATGGTACATCCAAAGTGAAAATGAACGATGGTGAAATAGCAAGAAAAATTGCGAAAATGCCTGAGTTCGATATGAGACCTTACTTCATCGAAAAGCGTTTTAACCTTCGTTCTCCAATCTATTTGGAAACTGCTTCTTACGGTCACATGGGCCGCGAATGCAAAGAGGTGGTGAAGATTTTCAACAAAGGAAAAAAGAACGAGAAAAAAGTAAAAGTGAAACTTTTCCCTTGGGAAGAACTCAATGCAGTTGCTCAAGTGAAAAAATCTTTCGGTATCAAATAATATCGAATCATACAAGGATGAAAGACCCTGCGTTAACTCGCAGGGTCTTTTTTTTGGGGCGTTAACGATTTCATGAAAGAAAAATATGTTCGCGAATTGGCAGTCTGAGACTTATTTTCGTCATATGCTGAAAGAGTGGTGGATGATCATTTTGTTTTGTGCCTCGGCCTTTTTATCAAAAGGGCAACATGATTCTATATCGGCTGGTGATGATAATGCTGTGAAGTCAAAATCGTTGTTGAGATGGCATGGATCACCCTTATTTCAGAGTGCAGAGCAAACAAATGAAGTCAAATGGAAATGGGAATTTATCGGCCCGGCTATAAAGCCTGAAGAGCTCAATCCAGGTGGTAAAGCTATTCCTGCTTATGCCGCAAGCCGCGGTAATGGAACAGGAAGAATCAACTATCTGTATATGCATCCAAAGGACAATGACAAACTTTGG
>Ga0075163_10010410_pt1 | contig 12161 bp, 9 predicted proteins | sample JI1023141ADNA_FD_71478 | JGI IMG/M metagenome (GOLD analysis project Ga0075163, IMG submission 71478) | Wastewater effluent complex algal communities from Wisconsin, to seasonally profile nutrient transformation and Carbon sequestration -... | ecosystem: Engineered > WWTP > Effluent > Algae...
GAGGGCGCACTCGCTCTTGCCGATGCCGCTCTTGCCCAGGAGGAGCAGCCCGACCCCGAAGACGTCGACCAGAACGCCGTGCAACGTCGTGGTGGGCGCGAGCTGGTCGTCGAGGACCGCGTGGATGACGTTAATGGTCACCGAGGTGCGCTCCGGCGAAACGTAGAGCGGCGTCCCGGTAGCCTCGGCGGCGCGGAGCAGCGAGATGGGTGGCGTCGCCCCCTTGGTGAGCACCACGCACGAAAGCCCCAGCGAGAAGTAGGCGCGGCTGGCGCGGCTACGTGCGTCGTCCGGCAGCGCCGCCAGGTACGAGAGCTCGGTCTCGCCCAGGAGCTGCACCCGGGTGGGGACGACGCCGTGAAAATGTCCGGTGAGCGCGAGCCCGTTCTTCTGGACGCGCGGGTGGCGGATGGGGCGGTCGAGGCCGCTCTCGCCCGCGACCCGCTCGAAGCCGATGCGCCCGTCGCCGGCGAAGGTGCGTACCGACACTTCGCGCAGCGACGAGTCGGCGGTCATCGCGCCTCTTCGTCGGCGATGAGCTTGAAGGCGCTGGCGCTGTCCTTGGCAGAGAGGAGCCGCGCTCGGAAGTTTCCGTTGCGCAGGAGACGAGAGACCCGCGCGAGGGTCTTGAGGTGCTCGCCGGAGGCCCGCTTGGGGCCGACCACGGCGAAGAGAATGGTGACCTTGGCGTCGTCGATGGCCTGGAACTCGACGCCGTCGGGCACGATGAGGAGCGCCGCGCACTGTTGCTCGAGGTTGGCCAGCGCGCCGTGGGGAATGGCCACTCCTTCGCCGACGCCGGTGGACTGGAGCGCTTCGCGTTCCTCGAGGACGCGGACGAGCTCGGTTTCCGGAGCTCCGCCTCCCTTCGAGAGGAGCGAAGCGAGGAGCGACAGCGCCTTCTTCTTGTCGAAGGAATCGCCGCGCTGGAGAAGGACCCGTTCCGGGGAAAGAAGTTCGGACAGAAACATTGGGGTGTTGGCACGATGAAGCCGCGGGCTACCCGCATTTTCGAGCAGCGCGCGGCTTGGGCGGGCTTCCTAAGTTCGTAGCGTTAGCCCTCGCGGGTACCGATGGTCAATCGTCCTCGGTGGGGGTGAGGAGTCTTTCCGACGCCCGCTCGGCGCCCTTCTTGTTGTCCTTGTGCGCGCGAATCTGGCGCTCCAGCTTGTCGACCACTTTGTCGATGGACGCGTACATGTCGTCGGTCGCCTCGTGCGCGTGGAAGCGCTGCGTACCCGAGTGGAGATCCACTTCCACCGTGTGCTCCCGATTCTGACAACTGACGGTGACCTGCGTTTGCATGGGTTGCCTGAGAAACTTCTGTAGCTTCGTGATTTTGTCGGTCGCGTAGCCCTTCACCGCCTCGGTCGCATCCATCTGACGAAACGTGATCGCGATGTTCATGGTGCCGTGCCTCCTTCGAGATCGTCCTCCCGTGCGGTGTGGCGCCACGCAGCAGCGACACATCGGGGGGGGACGTGGGGAACCCGCGTGATGCGCTTTCCCCAGGACATGAACAAAGTGTAGCCCCCCGGCGCGTCGCACAAACGACAAAGTGCGGCCACCTCGCCGTTGCCTTCACTTTTTCCCCAAGCCGTCCGATCCCCGGGCCGGGAGGGTAGGGACATCTCCTACCAGAATGCAAAATCTGCTCAAACGCAGCGGGCGCGGGCCGTTCGGCGCCGCGCCCACGCCCACGTTGGGTCCTTTGAGCACAAAGCATCACGCCCCGCCCCGGCGAGAAGCTCAGAACAGCTTCTTGCGTCGGCTCGAGGCGAGGATGCCCATCATCTCGCGGTACTTGGCCACGGTGCGGCGGGCGATCTGGATGCCGTCGTCCTTGGAGAGGATCTCCACGATGGCCTGATCGGACAGCGGGTTCTGCTTGTCCTCGCCGTCGATGATCTTCTTGATCGCCTGCTTCACGCTCTCGGAGGCGATGTCTTCTTCGGCCACGCGGCGGATCGACGAGTTGAAGAAGTACTTCAGCTCGAAGAGACCTTGCGGCGTGTGCACGTACTTGTTGGTGGTGACGCGGCTGATGGTGGACTCGTGCATGCCCACCGCTTCGGCCACGTCGCGGAGGATCATCGGGCGCAGGAAGGCCACGCCGCGCTCGAAGAACTCGCGCTGCTTCTCCACGATGCACTCGGTCACGCGGATGATGGTCTTCCGGCGCTGCTCGATGGCGCGAATGAGCCACTGGGCGTTGCGGAGCTTTTCGCCGATGAAGTCCTTGGCGTTGGGATCCTTCAAGAGCGCCTTGGTGAGCGACTCGTTGATGTAGAGCCGCTGCACGCCGCGGTCGTTGTCGGAGACGACCCACTTGTCGTCGTCCTTGACGACGTACACGTCGGGGGTGATGGCGATGGTCTTGTCGTCGGTCTCGGCGAAGTTCCGGGCCGGGCGGCTCTCGAGCTTCTGGATCTCCTTGACCGCTTCGTAGACCTCTTCGACGGTGATCTTCAGGTCGCGCGCGATGGCCTGGTAGTTGTGCTTCTCCAGGTTGTGGAGGTGCTTGTCGATGATGGTCACTTCGAGATCGTCGTGACCGAAGACCTCGGCTTGGACCAGCAAGCACTCGCGGATGTCGCGGGAGCAAACGCCCACCGGATCCCACTCCTGCATCATGCGCAGGACCTCGACGGCGTCCTCGTGATCGAGGCCGGCTTCGTCGGCGATGAGGTCGATGCTGATGTCGGGGGTGCGGGTGCCGTCTTCGCGCTCGGTGCCCTTGAGATCGAGGAAGCCGTTCTCGTCGAGGTTGCCGAGGACGAGCTCGGCGAACTTGCGCTCGCTCTCGTTGAAGTCGGAGAGCTGCAGCTGCCACCGCAGGTGGTCCACCAGGCTGGTGATCTTGGTGAGGTTCTGCTCGATCGGCGGGAGCTCGTCGAAGCCGCCGCGCGACGCCTGGAGCGGCTGCTGCAGCGTGCGGTTCTCGAGGAACTGCTCCCAGTCGATCTCCTTGACCGCCTTGGCTTCGCCGGAGCTCGCGGCATTGTCGCCGCGCATGCGGTCTTCGAGGCGGTCGATGCGGGCTTCGCCCTGCTCGCTGCTGGTGCCGAGCGCGCCGATGTCGGCGTTGTCGCCGCGGCTGCGCGCCCGGGGATCGATGTCGTCGTCGGCGAGGACGGGATTGGCGTCGAGCTCCTTGCGGATCTCGTCGATGAGCTCGAGGCGCGACAGCTGCAGGAGTTTGATGGCCTGCTGCAGCTGGGGCGTCATCACCAGCTGTTGGCTGAGTTTGAGCTGCTGCTTGATCTCCATCGGGTCGTTCTCCGGACGGGCGCGCCATCGTCGTTGCCGATGGCTGGCCGAATTCTCGAGAGGATCTCACGCCTTCCGCGCCGAGCAAGGAAAAGCTGGGCGGGGAAGCGAAGCGTCTCGCGGCGAGTGCCCCGAGGCTCCATCAAAGAGTGTACCACCGCCCGCGTGGTTCCACTAGCAGCAAGCCGGCGCGCGTTAGCGATAAGTGTGCCAGCACCCGACACGGAGCCTTCAGGCGGTCGGGCGGGGCGGCGGGAGCGAGCGGCGCCAGGTTCCGAGGTACCGGCCCTGCACCGTCGGGTGGTTGCGGAACTCCTCCGGGGTGCCGGCGGCGGCCACCTCGCCGTCGAGGAGCAAGAGCGCCCGGGTGCACACCGAGAGCGCTTCTTCCACGTGATGGTCGGCCAGGAGCACCGCCACGCCGGTGGCCGCGAGCTTCGCCAGCATCTGCCCCAGTCGCTCGGCGCCGATAGGGTCGACGCCTGCGAAGGGCTCGTCGCAGATGAGCACCGTCGGTGAGCCGGTGACCGCTCGGGCGAACTCCAGGCGCCGCCGCTCGCCGGCGGAGAGCGAGCGCGCGGGGACGTCGAGACGTTCGTCGAGCCCCACCTCTTCGGCCAGCGTGGGCCGCGCCGGCGTGCGCCGCACCTGCGCGAAGAGCGCGAGGTTCTGTCGCACGGTGAGATCCCAGAACACGCTCGGCTCCTGGGGCATGTAGCCGAGGCCGAGACCGGCTCGCTGCCACAAGGTTTGCGTCGTGACGTCCGCGCCGCGGAAGGTGACGCGGCCGGAGACCACGTCGGTTTCGCCCGCGAGCGCTTGAAACAGCGTGGATTTGCCCGAGCCCGAGGGGCCGAGGACACCCAGCACTTCACCGCGCACCACCGCGATGTCGACGCCTCGCAGGACGGTGCGCGCGCCGCGCTCGACGAAGAGCGCCTCGGCGGCGATCTCCGTCTCCTTTGCCTCGACGTCGCTCACTTGGGAACCGGGACCGAACCCTTCACCTGGGTGAGCGTCACCTTGGCGGTGGCCATGTCGATGGTGGCCTTCTCGGCCTGGAGCCAGCCGTTGCCCCGGGCGAGACGAACGCCGCCCCGGAGCTCCAGCGTCTGCCGCGAGAGATCGGCTTCCACCTCCGGCGCTTCGCCGTGGACCCCGCGAACGTCGGCGGAGACGCCGCCGGAGCCCTTGATCCACGTGATGTGTGGCGAGGTGTCGAAGCGCAGATCGATGCGTGGGCAGAGCACCTTGAGATCGCCCTTGGAGAGCGACACGTTGCCGGTGAGCACCGCCGAGCCGCCGCTCACGTCGACCTCGAGCTTCTCCGCCTGCACCGCCATCTTGTCGCCACCCACCGCCGAAAGAGGGTCGGCGGCGGTCGCGGGCGCCAAAAGGAGAATCGAGGCGGCGAGGGCGATCGCCGCGCGGGTAGCGGTGTGGAACCCGAAGGCGAGGCGCATCCTATGGTTTGTACGGGGGTATTGCCGTTCAGGCAAGGGCGTCGGCGAAGGCCTGGAGCTCCAGGAGGCGGGCTTCCGCGTCGCGCTCCTTGCGTTCTCGCAGCGAACCGGTGACGAGTCGCTCCGCCACCGCGTGGACGGCAGCTCGCGCCAGGGGCTCGAGGGGAACCGCGTCCTGCGAGAGGGGCCCGGTGGTCGAAGCCAGGGTGCGCACCATCGCGCGGGCCATGGGCAGGAGATCGCCGGGCGTGAGCTGCGAGGGCTCCGCAGCCCGCGAGAGGCCCTGCGCCAGCGGCAGCGCCAGGTGCTCCAGCGCCCGCTCCACCGAGTAGTCGAGCAGCGCGCTGTCCTTCGCCACTGCGTCGGTATCACGCCCCACGGCGACCATCGAGAGATCGCGCTGCCAGCGCGCCGCCGGCTCGGCGAGCCCCGCGGCCACCTCCACGGCGATGTCCGAGACCTTGGCCTCGAGGCGGGCCAGGGCCTTGCGCTCGTTCTGGGAGCGTTCGTCGGTCTTGGTGTCGCGACGCCGTTCCTCGTCGGCGCGCTCGGCGGCGCGCCCCCCGAGGCGGCCCACGATGCGCGCGGCCCTGCGCCGGAGCGCGCGCTCCTTGAGCTCGTCACTCTTTCCTTCGAACTTCTGATCCAGCAGCTCCTGCACCGCCGCCCAGCCGGAGCGCGTCGCAGCCTCGGCGTTGCCGAGCTTGCCCTCGAGCGCCAGCTTCGCAGAGAGGGCGAGCGGCGGGGCGTGCGACTCGATGCCGATCTCCACCAGCGCGGACTCCACGAGCGCCATCACCCGTGCGAGGTCGGCCTCCGCCAGGCGATCGGCCTTGTTCACCAGGATCTGGATGGGGAGCCGCGCGCGCTTCACCTCGTCGAGGACCTCGCGCTCGGTGTTCTTGAGCGCCTGCGCCGCGTCGAGGAGCCAGATGACCGCGTCGGCCTCCTCGAAGGATTCGCGGGCCGCCTCCGCGTGCCGCGGGTCCGGGGCGTTGAAGCCCGGGGTGTCGAGGATCTCCACCCGCGTCAGCGAGGGCAAGGGCTCGAGGATCTCCACCCGGCGGACCAGGCTCGTGTCGAGGGACTTCAAGGTGGCGCGGAGCTCACCCACGGGGATGATGCGTTCCTCCGGCACCGCGCCGGTGGGCCCCGGGAAGAAGTAGATCTTCGCGATGGGGCTCGGCGCGTAGCGGAGGTGATGCAGCGTACCGGTGGTGGGGAGGATGCCGGTGGGCGCCACGTCGGCGCCGAGGAGGGCGTTGATGAACGTGCTCTTGCCGGCGTTGAACTCGCCCACGATGGCCACCCGGAGCGGGCGCGTGCGCTCGAGCGCCAGGGTGCCGATGAGCGAGAGGCTCTCGAGGTCGGCGAGATTTCGCGCGTGCCGCTCGAGCCGCGGGAGCACGTCGTTCCAGCGGGCGAGCCCCGCCGCGGGTACCAGCTCCAGAGTCACGTCGCGCCGGAGCTTCGCGCCCCAGGCCGCGGAGGTGTCGCTGGTGAGGCGGTAGGTGGCGTCGAGGCGGCCGAACTCGGCGCTGCCGGCGGCGAGCGCGTCGAGGATCACACGTGCGTCGCTCACCGCAGCGTCGGTCGCGCCGTCGAGGAGGGGCAGCGCTGCGGCCACCGCGTCCCGGTCCTGGTCCTCGAGGCCGGCCTCGAGGAGCGGCCGAGCGGCGGCGGTGTCGCCTTGCTTCACCGCGTCGAGGAGGGCGGCGCGGGCCTCACCGCGGCGGCCGTCGGCGCGCGCAAAGGCGGCACGCCAGCGGAGCAGATGCCCTTCTTCCTTGCCCTCCACCACCGTGCGGATGCGCTCGCGCATGGCCTCGTCGGAGGCGAGATAGCCGAGCGCCGACGAGAGGGCCTCGCTCGCTCCCGGCTCGTCCAGCAGCATCGCCCGGAGGAGGGCAGGGAAGGCAGCGGCGTCGTGGGCCGCGGAGCGGGCGCGGCCGATGGCCAGCGCCGCGCGCCCGTGGGCGATCTCGCCTTCGAAGCCGGTGAGCCAGCGCTCGGCCCCCTGGTAGTCGCCCTCGGCAAGACGCGCCTCGGCGCGGCGCAGCCGCACCTCGTTGGCCTTGTCGTCGGCCAGGCGATCGAGCCACAGGTCGGCCCGGGCGCCGTCGCCGATGGCGAGGTCGAGATCGGCGAGCGCCAGCAGCGTCTCTTTCCGCACCTCGCTGCCCGCCTCGGCCACCGCCAGGCCGCGCAGCCAGGCGTCGCGCACGTCTTCTTGCGGCGCTTCGGTCTTTTGCCGAGCGCGCCCCAGGCGCAGCCAGATGTCGGCGCGGGAGCCCACCCGCTGGGCGAGCTCCTCGAGGGTCATGGCCAGCTCCGCATCGAGGCCGCCGAGCTCGCACGCGTCGGCGAGGAGCGCGAGGCCGATGGGCGACTTGGGGAGCTTGTTCAGGAGGGCGTGGGCGGCGCTCCGGGCGCGCATGGCGTCGCCCACGGCCAGCGCCTCTTCTGCGTCTCGCAGCGCATTCTCGGCGCCGGCGATGACGACCTCGACGCGACCGAACCAACGCGTGACCGTCTCGGAGAGCTTCACGCCGCTGGTTCTATCACGTCTCTTCGCGGGAGAGCAGCGCGTGGATCCGCGGTTCGGACACCCGCAGGACCAGCACCTTCTCGCGTTCTACCACCACGAACCCCGGCGCGGACTTGCGGGGCTTGCGCAGGTGGCCGCGGCTCACGTACTGCACGTCGACCACCGTCTCGCCGCGCGCCAGGGAGAAATGCGCGGCCAGGTGGGCGGCGTCCACCAGCACCTCGGACGGCGTCTCCTGTCCGCGGTTGCGCGGCACGATGACGTGGGCGCCGCCGCGATCCTTGGCGTGGAGCCACAGATCGAAGGAGCGGGCGACGCGGAACGTGAGGACGTCGTTCTGCTTTGCGCCCTTGCCGACGAAGATCTGCGCGCCTTCGGCGCCCAGGAAGATTCGATACGGGAGCGAGCGCTGCGCCTCGGTGCGGGCTGCGGCGGCACCCACGCCGCGAAAGTCCTTGGGCGCGGCGGCCTTGGCCTCGGCGAGGACGGCGTCGATGGCCGGCAGATCGCCCGCCTCGTCCAGCGCCAGGAGCGCGTAGCCCAACGCGTCTTGCGCGTCGCTCGCCGCCTTTCTTCGGAGGATGGCGATGCGCTTGCCCTCCTCCATGCGCTTGGCCCGGCGAAAGAGCGCGGTGAGCTGCTCCTGGGCCGGCCGCGCCGGGTCCAGCGGAAACGTGAGCTCGCGCGGTTCGCCGGTGGACCAGTCGGTGGCCACCAGGGTCTTCTGTCCGCGGCGCGCGCGGCCCGCTTCCGCGAGGAGCCACGGGGCTTGCGCGGCGAGCGCCTGCACCTCGGCGATGCGCCCGAGATCGCCGTCGATGGCGAGGACGCGCTTTCCCACCCGCGCCATGGCCTTTCGCAGCGCCACGCGCGCGTCGGCCCGGTGCGCTTCGAGGGCCCGTGACGAGAGCGAGGTGGCGAGCTCGACGGCCCCCGCGCGAAGGGCCGCGAGGTCCGGCTCCGCGGGCGCTCCCCGGCTCTCCGGGCTCTCCGCGGGCTCGCGCGCGAGCTTCGGCCCCTTGAAGCGAAAGCGAAAGCTCGCGCTCTCCGTGCGTACGCAGAGCTCGGTGGACGACGCGGCGGTGAGCCGCGCCCCCTCGAGCTTGCCTTCCAGGCGCGAAGCTCCGGGCAGGCGTGCGCTGCCCCACAGCGCTTTTCGCTCGCTCGCGGAGAGGGCGAAGAGCCGCGGGCCGGCGGGCGTTTGCGCCAGTACGAGCTGCACGGTTTCGCCCGGGAGCCGCGTCTCGAACGAGACGGCGCTGGGAGAAACGTCGATGCGCTGGGCGACGGCGCCGAGGAGCGGGACCACGTGGGCCACTGTACACCGATCCCACGTCGGCCATCGCAGCCCCGCGGAGTGGGTGTAGAGTAGGGGCGCTTGCATCGCCCTTCCTTTCCCTCGGCCGCGACGTCCTCCGCCAAGCTCAAGGCGCTCCGCCTGGTGCTGGCGCGACGCAAGGGCGAGCACGCGGCCGTGAGCTGGGTCGAGGCGGTGGGCCTGCGCGACGCGGAGCTGGAGGACGAAACCCAGCCCATGGCGCTCGCCACCGTGCAGGCGGCTGCCGAGCGCTTCGTGAGCGCCGCTGGCGACGAGGCCATCGGCGAGCTCGGCGATGCGCTCCTGGAGCCGTCGGTCATCGGTGCGTTGGGCCGGGTCGTGCGGGGCGTCGCCGATCCCGCTGCGGCGATCCTTCGCTACGGAACCGACGTGGACGATGGGATCACCGTGCGCGTGGACAAGGAGGCCGATTGGCCCGGCGGCTTCCGCGGGCGCTTCGTGCTCTCCCACGATCCGAGCCTGGAGAGCTCGGGGCTGCTCGAGCGCATTCGCCTCCAGGACCTCCGCGCTCTGGTGCTCTTCTTCGGGGAGACCCGGGTGACCGCCACCGCCCTCGGAGGTGGCCGATTCGAAGTGCGCTGGGGTCCACCCCGCTGGCCGCTGTGGGCCGCGCTCGGTGGCGTCGGTTGCGCGGCCCTCGGGTGGCTCGCGCTCCGCAGCGCGCCGCTCGTGGGCGCAGGCCTCGTCGTGATCATCGTCGCCTCGATGTGGATGCGCCTCACGTCGAAAGGTCGCGACGCGGGGCAAGGCCTCCGTCTGCGCATGCTCGAGCGGGGCCTCGAGCTGTCGGAGCGGGCTCCCAAGTCCGCCCTGGGCGACTTCGAGGGCGCGGTGGTCGCGGGTCGATACCGCATCGGCCGCCGTGTGGGGGCGGGCGCGAGCGGTGCCGTCTACGAAGCGGTGCGCACCGAAGATGCGCGTCCGGTGGCCATCAAGCTCCTCCGCGCCGCCACCGCTCACGACGCCGCTTCCTCCGATCGCCTCCGACGCGAGGCCGAGGCGCTGGGGCTGGCGTGGCATCCGAACGTGGTCGAAGTGCTCGACCACGGCCGCCTTCCCGATGGCACCACCTACATGGTGATGGAGCGCCTCGAGGGCGAGACACTGGCCAGCCGTGTGGAGCGCCACGGGCCCCTGGCCGAGGCGGACCTTCTGCCGGTGCTGGAGCAGATTGCCGGCGCCTTGGTGGCGATCCATGCGGCGGGCGTGGTGCATCGCGATCTCAAGCCCGACAATGTGTTCCTCCAGTCGCTCTCCGGCGACGACCTCACGGTCAAGCTCCTCGACTTCGGCATCGCCAAGGTGGAGTGGGAGGAGATGCGCATCACCGGGTCCGGGATTCCCCTGGGCACGCCGGGGTTCATGGCCCCGGAGCAAGAAGCCGGCGAAGACGTCGACGGCCGCGCCGACGTGTACTCGGTGGGCGCGTTGCTCCACGCTGCCGCCACCGCGCAGTCTCCGGTGGACGCGCGCGACTGGTCGGGGGTGTCTCCGCGCCTTCGGGCCATCGGAGAGCGGGCGCTCGCGAGCGATCCCAAAGATCGCTTTCCCGACGCACGCGCCTTGCTGGCCGAGCTGCGGGCGGCATCCGCAGCCCGGAAATCCGCGGCGCCGCGCGAAGGCGACGCCCTCAGTTGAGGTGACGCTTGTCGGTCTCGTTCGGCACGCTGCCGAACACCGTCGAGACCTCGCGCTCGAGGGCGCGGCCGATCTCGGCTTCCATCTCCGCCAGGCTCCCGGCGGTGCGCTCCACGTTGCGCTGGTACACGAACACGCGCACCAGCTTCTTGTCCTCCGGCGCGTCGATGAGCAGCGACACGCGCGGGTCGACGCCGTCCACCACCAACTCCGCGCCGGGAAGATCCACGCAGTAAATCTGGGCCTCGCGCACGTAGCGGGCGAGGAGCACGTCGAGCTTCAAGATGGCGTTCTCGACCATGGTGCCGAAGGTGTCGGGCTTGGGCGACCACGGCGGCGGCGGCCGCAGTGCATCGAGCTGCCGCGCGCGCAGGAACGACTCGGTGGCCCGATGGGCCTCGCCCTCTTCGTCCTTCAAGAGACCGAGGTAGTAGTGCGCGTCGGGGTTCTCGCCATCGCGCTTGACCGCGTCTTCCAGGAACGGAAGGGCGCTCTTCATGTCGCCGAGCTCGTAGTGGGCGCGCCCCACCAGGAACGAATGCGACGGGTTGACGTACGGCCCGCTGGGAATGCGCTTGAGGGCCGCCCGGGCCGCGTCGTCGTCTCCTTTGGCGAGCAGCGCGTCGACCTTCAGGAGCAGGCTATCGCAGGCTTCCTCGTCGGTCTCCGCCAGATCGAGCGCGTCGTCGCACAGCGACACGGCTTCGTCCCAGTCGCCGAGCGGGATGAGCACCTCGGCGGCGTTCAGCATCGCTTCGAAGTAGGTCTCGTCGAGGGCGATGGCCTGCCGGTAGTGGTCCAGCGCCTCGTCGGTCTCACCGAGCAGGGCCGCGGTGTACCCGAGGAGGTTGTGCACCTCCGGCGACTGCGGATCGAGCTCCAGCGCACGGCGAGCACATGCGCTCGCTCCCGCGGCGTCTCCGCGCTGCGCCAAGTCCCACCCTCGGTCCAAGTGTGCGGAGAGTTGATCCACGATCTCCTTTTCGACAGAACCGGCCCGTTCGTCAAGCTGGACGATGGCGCCCCCGCCGGCGCTGCGCGAATTGCGTCCGTTGGAGACTCGCCGTGGAGGACGACCTAGTCGTGGACGACGACCCAGCTACCGGGGTGCTCGGCGGTGGAGGAGACGCCGTGCCAGCCTTCCGGCAGCGCGGGCTCGGTCCAGCCGAAGATCGCCTTGGCGTCCACCGGCGAGAGGTTCACGCAGCCGTGGCTCTGCTTGTGGCCGAAGTTCGCGTGCCAGAAGGCGCCGTGGAGGGCGTAGCTGCCCTGGAAGTACTGGATCCACGGGACGTCCTGGATCGAGTAGGGGCCGTCGGAGGCCACGTCGCCGTCCATGGTGGAGGCGATGTGCTTGTCGCGGATACGCCAGGCGCCGGTGGGCGTCGCGTGATCCTTGTCCTTGATGGGGCTGGTGCGGCCGGTGGACACCAGCGTGGCGTACACCGGCTTGTCGCCCTCGAAGAGCACCAGCGTCTGCTGGCCGATGGAGACGTCGACCCACTTCTCGCCGGCCTTGAGGTCCGCCGGAGCGCCGCCGGGCTTGGTCTTGGTGCCGTCGGCGTCGCGCATCCACCAGCCTTCTTCGGTCTCCGAGTAGTTGCTCTGCCCCACGGTGGCGGTCTCGCCGGTGAGGCGCACTGCCTGGAAGCGCGAGAGATCGCCGCCCGACGAGACGTGCTTGTGCTCCGGGCTCATGGTGTACTTGCGTGCCTTGCCGTTGAGAATGAAGCCCACCAGGCCGGGGCCCTTGTGCGCCGCCGGCGCGGTGGCCGCGGGATCGCCGTCGGATTTCCCGCGGTCGTCGAGCCACATGCCGTGGAACTCGGTGGGCATCTTCCACGACATGATGCGATCGGCCGGCACGATGAGCGTGTCGGTGGTGCGCCACCAGCGGGAGCCG
>Ga0075163_10010411_pt1 | contig 12160 bp, 4 predicted proteins | sample JI1023141ADNA_FD_71478 | JGI IMG/M metagenome (GOLD analysis project Ga0075163, IMG submission 71478) | Wastewater effluent complex algal communities from Wisconsin, to seasonally profile nutrient transformation and Carbon sequestration -... | ecosystem: Engineered > WWTP > Effluent > Algae...
GCACTCGTAGACCGAGCCCATACCGCCTTCGCCGATCTTGGCCAGGACTCGGTACGCACCGACGATCTTTCCGGGTTCAAGAGGCGAGTGGGCCATTTATCAAGCCAGCTATTCTAACACTCGCTAGCTCGGTGCCTTCATAAAAACGCGTCAGGTTCCAGCTTGCCGCAGGTGATGGGGCCTCGGGGGCGGCTTGACTACACCGCCCGACAGTCAAGCATCAGATCGCCGGATCCCCTGGTAGGGAGCATATTCGGCAGGAAGGCGGCGCTGGCGGTCGTTCAGCGGCATGTACTACCGCGTCTGTGGGCGGTAGGAAAATCCCTCATTCCGAGTTGGGTCCGACTTCAGCGCAGTGCCGCCACGTATTTCTTTTCCATGTAGTCCGCCCAAGCCTGCGCTTCTCCTCCCATCACCGCCGCCCGCGCCACCACCGATTCGAACTCGATGAAGCGTACACAATCTTTCTCCTCGGGATGCACCACGGATTGGAGGAACTCGAGCATATCGGAGTGCCCGTGCAGAGTGCGGCAGCTATGGAGCGGGCGGTTGAGCAACCTACCGGGTGCCACGACCACGAATTCCGCACGGCGGCCTTCCTTGCGGCGCACCTGGTCGACCATGAGCAGATTGCGACTTATCTGGTACAACCCGTCGCGTAGCGGGCAGCCAGCCTGGCCGTGGCTCGCTAAACCCTCAGATGAGGCGATGCTGCCAGGTTCCAAGAGAAGCGAGAAATACCGCCGCGTCCTCTGCGCCATCAGGAAGCACGCGCTCTCCAGTGCCGGCAATGTCAGGCCGCCCTGCCGGCAGGCCCGCTTCTGGTGGATATCTTCTCGGGAGTGTCCGGCATTGCAAGGACCGAACGTCGGTTCGGTGAACTTCACCTCGATCAGTGCAGTTCGTTCGCCGGCGAAGTCCACTCGCACGTCAACTCGCGTCCGGTGCGGCTGACCGTCGGCTATCTCCGCCAGCGGATCGCCGTCGTGCGGATACTCAAACACAACGTCCTGGATCGCCGGAAACTCCTCGACCCAAGCAGCCAGTGCCCAGTCCAGTCGGAGCTGAAGTGGTCCGAACAGGTTTAATGCGAACGCTTGCGAGCTTTGAAGATGATGGACCCACAAATGCAGGTCTTGCTGGCGGGGCGTTTGGAGGCGACTACGGAGAGGTCGCCACAGGTTCTGCTCCCACAGCTGTCGCGATGCCAGGATGTAGCCAGACTTATCAACTGGGAGCCGCTGGTCACTGGCGAAGCGACGCAGGACGTCGCGGATTGACGCTGACCGTGCTTTACCAGCCGGCGTCTGCGGGATCAACGCCGGGTTGGCCAGCCATTGCCGGCCCAGCTCTGTGAGCACCCGCATACCGGTGTTCCGGCTCGACTTCTCCTGGGGCGCCGCGAGCGCGCCCCTCCGAGCGAGGAATGCGCAATGGTCCGAGTTTAGTCCGAGCTTATCTAGGATCTTGCGGCGTTCCGCCTGAGACGATGGACCGTCCAACTTGTCGAGTTCCAGGAGGAGGGCATGGATCTGGAGTGAGTGATCGACATCAGACAAGTCAGACAGCATTCGGTTATTCTATTGCCAAAGCTCGCTGATCAGCCACGCAATCCGGCGAGAAGCGAACCGGGCCATTCTCGACCATGGCTCAATTGGTCGCAGACATCCTTGGCATTTTCTGCAATATCTTGGTCGTGGACGCTGCCCCATCCCCGACTGAGTTTGATATTTCTCTCGCTACGCACGACAGCGTTAGTTTGGCTTTGCGTGCCACGCTCGCCTGGTACTTCAGTCGGGTTTACGGTCGCCTGGAAGGACCGGGGACTCTGCCCTTCTATTGTGACCCGGCACGGGTGGGCTATTTCGCAGTGAGTCCCGCTGCTCTTGCGGCAGGCGACTCGGCAACATTGTTTCGCTTGTTTGTTTCGCTGGCGATGTTCCAGGCTCGGCGGGATGTACTGATCATGCGGCAACAGGCCAGAATGTCGCGGGACGAGACACGATACCTATTGTCGCCCTCTGTGATTGGGCGGCTCGCCGCGCGGAGTCACTGCGATCTTTTCGACTCCGCTGAGCGCTTCGATTCTGGATGCCGGGTACAGAAGGACGGCGCCTTGGTCGATTGCTCTTACCTTCCTGGTGCCCCGTGTCACGTCAAGGACGCCACGGTCTTGCTCAATCGGATGGGGGACATGGGCAAGCTGCCGACGTCGGCTTGGCTTCATGCTTGGAAAGGGGGACTGCTCAAACGACTGCTCAAACAGGTCATAGCCGACGAGAGCGAGCCGCAGGCGCGAGCGGCGCTGCTAGTTGGGCACTTCGCGAAGGTGTATCGGGTCGGCGTGAAGCTGGCGACGATGTTCGTGAGCGCGCTGTCCACTCCGGCGCTCGCGCCTGGCCTGACGCCTTGGTTTCCGGCGGTCGATGGCAATGCGCTGGTGGTAGTGGACACCAACGTCGCGCGGGCAGTAGACCGCTTGCGCAAAGGTGAGGGGTTGACGACCTACGAGGCTCGCGCTAATTGGATCCGCGAACAGGCGCGTAAGCTGGACCTGCGCGAATTTGCCTCGGGGGCGGGCAGCTATTCCCCGCGGCTCGTGCAGCAGGCGCTCTACTCTTTCTGCTCCAAGTCCAATCGGGAGGCTCAGGGGAATGGCTGCCCAGCCGGCGGACCTGGGTGCAGGCAGTGCGTGCCGGTCCTCTGCCCGTTCGGATGTTGCTCGTCTGCTGGTTAGGTTTGCCTGCCGCCTGACGCGGTGCGGACATCCCGGCGACCTCTGACCTTATTCGAGTCGCCGGTAACGGCTTAAGCCATTGGCCCCGGTGCCAGCGACGGGACGCTAGCTCCGCGACGCCGCGCTGGCTTCGGGCGATGGATTGTGGGATGTTCCCGACCCGCATGTTGAAGCTCGAAGAAATTCAGGTAGATACGCACGTGGCCGGGGTCGAACCATCGAGCCAAGTCAAGGTGCTCTACATCAAGAAGGCCGGTCCCGACGCTGTGGACCTGACCTACGAGCTCTTAAGCGGGCAGGTACTCAAAAAAACCCTGTTCCGCGCCGACGAGGCCAACCTTAGCGTCGCCAGCGCTGCGCGGGTGTTCCCCTTCGACGCCAAGCCAGAGTCCTTCAAGCTCGCGGCCGAGGCGACGCGCATCAAGCTGGCGCACCTGTTCGACCCGATGATGGCGGTCCACACCTCGGATGTGGAGCCGTTGCCGCATCAAATCTCGGCGGTGTACGAGGCGATGCTGCCCAAGCAGCCGCTGCGGTTCATTCTGGCCGATGATCCAGGAGCGGGCAAGACCATCATGGCGGGGCTGCTCATCCGCGAGCTGATGCTGCGCGGCGATCTGGAACGCTGCTTGATCATTGCCCCTGGCAGCCTGGTCGAGCAGTGGCAGACGGAGCTGTCCGAGAAGTTCGGCCTGCGCTTCGACCTTTTGACCAATGCCCTCGTCGAGTCCACGGCCACCGGCAACGCTTTCGTCGAGCACCCGCGGCTCATCGCCCGGCTCGATCAGCTGTCACGCAAGACAGAGTGGCACGACAAGCTGCTGGCCGAGGCTGCGCGCTGGGATCTCGTCATCATCGACGAAGCGCACAAGCTGGCGGCGCACTACTCGGGCAGTGAGCTGAAGACGACGCGTCGCTACGACCTGGGGAAGCTCATCGGAAGCGCAGAGCGCACGCGTAACTTGCTGCTGATGACGGCCACGCCGCACAACGGCAAGGAGGAGGACTTTCAGGCGTGGCTGGGTTTGCTCGATCAAGACCGCTTCCACGGTAAGGCCCGCGACAAGGTGGAGCCCGTGGACATCACCGACATCATGCGCCGCATGGTGAAGGAGGACTTGATCAAGTTCGACGGCACGCGATTGTTCCCGCCGCGGCTCGCCAAGACGCTGACGTACAAGCTCTCGGCCCCAGAAAAAGACCTTTATGAGCGCGTAACGGAGTACGTCCGCAACGAGATGGGCCGGGCCGAAGCGCTCGAAGGCAAGAAGCGCGGGATGATCGGCTTTGCGCTGACGATCTTGCAGCGCCGCCTTGCGTCGTCGCCCAACGCCATCGCCCAGTCGCTGCGTCGGCGTCGGGAAAAGCTGCAAGACCGACTGGAAAAGCTCAAAAACCCTGCGGCGCAGAAGAAGGGGCCGCGCTCGTGGGAAGACTACGACTACGACTTCGACGAGCTGGACGAGGAGCTGACTGCCGAGGAGCTAGAGCAGATCGAAGAGGAGCTGGTCGATGAGGCGACCGCCGCCAAGACGATTCCCGAGCTGTCCGGTGAGATTGAACTCCTCAAGTCGCTAGAGAAGAAAGCCCACGAAGTCTGGACGAGCGGCGTGGATCGAAAATGGGATGAGCTATCCCAGCTCCTTCAGTCCGATGCCAATGAGCTGTCGCTGCCGGGCGGTCGCCGGCGCAAGATGATCATCTTCACCGAGCATAAAGACACGCTCGACTACCTGAAAAAGAAGATCACCGGAGTCGTGGGCAATCCGTCCGCGGTCATCGAGATCCACGGCGGTACCCGTCGTACCGACCGCTTGGACGCGCAGGAGAGGTTCCGCCAGAGCCCCGACGTGTTGATCCTGCTGGCGACCGATGCCGCGGGCGAAGGCGTCAACCTGCAGGTCGCCAACCTGATGGTCAACTACGACCTTCCCTGGAACCCGAACCGCATCGAGCAGCGCTTCGGCCGCATCCACCGCATCGGTCAGCAAGAGACTTGTCATATGTGGAACCTCGTCGCGATTGAGACCCGCGAGGGCGAGGTGTTCCAGCGCCTGTTCAACAAGCTGGAAGAGGAACGCAAGGCGCTCGGCGGCAAGGTCTTTGACATCCTGGGCCGGTCGTTTGATGAGGTGCCCCTGAAGGACGTACTGATCCAGGCCATTCGAGAGGGAGATTCCCCCGAAGCCCGCGCCCGGATGTTCGAGAAAGTGGACGGTGCGCTCGACCACAAGCACCTGCAAGACATCATCGACCGCAATGCGCTGACCGCTGATGTCTTCTCGCAGGAGCGGCTGTACCTGGTGAAAGAAGCAATGGAGAAGGCCGAGGCCAAGAAGCTCCAGCCCTTTTACCTGCGCCGGTTCGTGGTCGAGTCTTTGGGGCGCTACGGTGGCGAGCTGAAAGAGCGCGAAGCCGGACGCTACGAGATAAAGCACGTTCCAGCCACGGTACGTCGCCGTCACACCATCGAGGGGGGCAGGCGACCGGTGCTGGAACGCTACGAGCGGGTCACGTTTGATCGCCATCTCATGCGCGTCCTGCACAAGCCCACCGCGGATCTGGTGCATCCTTCGCACCCGCTGATGGCATCGCTGATTGACCAGATCCTGACCGATGATGAAAAGGCGCTTCATGCCGGAACAGTGCTGGTCGATCCGACCGACCCGAGCACTGCGCCGCGCCTGCTGTTCATGATCGATCACGGCATCCGCGAGGGCACCAGCATGACCCGCCTGGTCTCGCGCCGGATGCAGTTTGTCGAGATCGACGAGGCGGGCAGTGTCCGGCATGCAGGCGCCGCCCCCTACCTGAGCTATGAGAATCCGCCGTCGGAAGCTCGCGCAGCGATCGCGCAAGTCCTTTTGCAACCGTGGCTCGCGCAGGATCTGTCTGCCCTCGCGCTGGCGTGGGCCAGCGAGCATCTAGTCAAAGAACACTACGAAGAAGTCGTGGTCCGTCGCAAGGCGCTCATCAAGAAGACCCTGGAGGCGGTCCACCAGCGCCTGACCCGCGAGATCAACTACTGGTCGCGTCGCGCCAACGATCTGGCAGCCGAAGTGAAGGCCGGCAAGCAGCCGCGCTTGCAGCCCGACAACGCAAAGAAGCGCGCCGAGGAACTGAAGGCCCGCTTGCAGTCGCGGCACCAAGAGCTTGAGGGCCAGCTTCAGATCTCCAGCAATCCGCCTGTTTTGACAGGTTGTGCGCTGGTACTGCCGCAAGGGCTGATCGCGCAAATGACCGGGGCTGGGCAGGACAAGCAGCCGCTTTATGAGGCGGATCCCGAGGCGCGCAAGCGCGTCGAGCTGCTGGCGATGAACGCAGTCATCGAGGCGGAAAGGCAGCTAAAGCACACCGTCAAAGACGTGAGTCGCGAGAAGTGCGGCTGGGATATCACCGCCACCACGCCCGCAGGGGAGAGCCGCCACATTGAAGTCAAAGGCCGCTACATCGACGCCGATACGGTCGTCGTGACCGCCAACGAAGTGCTTGAAGCGCTGAACCAGGGCAGCAAGTTCTTTCTGGCCATCGTGCAGGTCGAAAGCGACCGAGTGACGGGGCCGCACTACATCCGCGCACCGTTTACCAAGGAGCTCGAAGGCTCTGTGGTCAGCGTCAACTACTCCCTAAAAGATCTACTCAAGCGCGCCAAGGCGCCGCATCTGGCGTGAGGAATCCAAGATTATGACAGACGCTGCATCGACTGATTATCCCATTGTCGCCCCGAAGAAGCTCATCGAAGTGGCGTTGCCGCTCGATGAGATCAATAAGGCGTCGGCGCGTGAAAAGTCGATCCGGCACGGTCATCCTTCGACGCTGCACTTGTGGTGGGCACGGCGCCCGCTGGCGGCGGCCCGCGCGGTCTTGTTCGCGCAGCTGGTGAATGACCCCTCCTGGAAGTACAGCGAGGAGGAACTGAAGAAGCCGCAGATCAAGAGCGCCATCACGCGCAAGCGCAACGAGCTATTCAAGCTGATCACACAGCTGGTGCAGTGGGAGAACACGAACAACGAAGAAGTGCTGAGCAAGGCCCGCGCTGCAATTCGGGAGTCCTGGCGCGAGACGTGCGAGGCGAACAAGAGCCATCCCGATGCCAAGACGCTGTTCAACCCCGACACGCTGCCTCCGTTCCACGATCCGTTCGCGGGTGGTGGCTCGATTCCGCTGGAGGCCCAACGCCTCGGACTGGAAGCACACGCCACCGACTTGAATCCGGTCGCGGTTCTGATCAACAAAGCGATGATCGAGATCCCGCCGAAGTTCGCGGGACGGCCGCCCGTTGGATCACTGCCACCGGGGGAAAAGCAGACGAAGGCAAAAGGAACGGAGTATTGGCCAGGAGCAAAGGGCATTGCCGAAGATATCCGGCGAGCCGGGGCCTGGATGCGTGCAGAAGCTTGGAAGCGAATAGGGCATCTGTATCCCAAGGTGAAGATCACCAAAGAGATGGTGAAAGAGCGGCCGGAGCTGAAGAAGTATGAAGGGGAGGAATTGAGGGCCATTGCATGGCTATGGGCTCGAACCATAGTGAGCCCAAATCCCGCTGCAAAGGGGGCACATGTCCCGTTGGTGACATCCTATTGGCTATCAGAGAAGGAGAAGTCGCCTGTCTACCTTGAGCCAATTGTTCGAGGCCACACTTATTCATTCCGCATTCGGACTGGTAGACCGGCCCAAGCAGAAGCAGTTTCAGCTGGCACGAAAAGTGGTGGTAAGGCAAATTTTACGTGCCTTCTCACAGGCTCTCCAATCTCTAGAGCGTATATTTCAGACCAAGGTCAGACGGGAAGGTTGGGAATTGTTCCGACTGCTATTGTGCTAGAGAGTGACAGCGGACGCATATATGTCGAGGCTGATTCTAGAATTGTCATGGCCACTGTGTCAGCAGCCAAGCCCACATGGGAACCAAATTTTGAGCTGAACAACAACCCCCGAGCTATCTCTCCGCCTGCTTATGGATTATCTAAGTATACGGATCTATTTACGCCCCGACAGCTGACAACACTGTCGTGTTTTTCAGATCTACTAACCGCTGCGCGTGAGAAAATTGTCTCCGATGCATTAGCTAACGGCTGGGACGACGACCGGAAGAAACTGGACGAAGGCGGCACTGGCGCAATAGCTTATGCGGATGCTGTAGCAATCTATCTGGCACTTGGCGCTAGCAAGATGCTCGATTACAATTGCTCACTGGTGACGTGGAGTACAAGCCGAGATCAGGCCCGTAACACATTTGGACGTCAGGCTCTCCAGATGGTATGGGATTTCACCGAAGTAAATCCATTTGCGGAAGCTGCCGGAGATATTTCCGTTTCTCTATCTGGAATCGCTAAAGCACTAGAACAATTTCCTTCCTCTGGCGTTGGATTTGCTTCGCAAGCAGCTGCTCAAGAACCCAGAAGCGACTACAGAATCGTTTCCACTGATCCACCATATTACGACAATGTTCCATATGCTGATCTGTCAGATTTTTTCTACGTGTGGCTACGTAGATCTCTCCACAGTATTATTCCATCGGTCTGTCGAACCCTCTTGGTGCCAAAGGTTGAGGAACTGGTGGCAGATCCTATTCGTCATCAGGGAAAAGAATCTGGCGAGGCGTTTTTCTTGGCTGGAATGACTACGGCGATGAAGGCCATCGCTGCAGCGTCTGCACCAAGCTTCCCGGTGACTATTTACTATGCCTTTAAGCAGAGTGACACTGATCACGAAGGTTCGTCCTCTTCGGGTTGGGAAGCCTTTTTGGGGGCAGTACTTCGTGCCGGCTTCTCAGTGTCAGGTACATGGCCCGCGCGAAGCGAACGCGGTGGACGGATGCGAGATATCGATTCGAATGCTCTAGCCTCCAGCATCGTGCTCGTCTGTCGCCCGCGCGCAGGCGATGCGTCGACCGTTGCACGAAAGGAGCTGATTCGAGAATTGGAGCGCGCTCTGGCACAAGCGGTCACAGAGATGACTTCTGATCCAGCAGCGTCTGTGGCCCCCGTCGATCTCGCTCAAGCCGCCATCGGCCCCGGCATGGCCATCTTTTCGAAGTACCAAGCCGTTCTCGAAGCCGACGGCTCCCCGATGTCCGTTCACAGCGCGCTGATCCACATCAACAAGGCCATCGACGACTATTTCTCCCATGCCGAAGGCGACATGGATGCCGACACCCGCTTCTGCATAGGATGGTTCCAGCAGCACGAGTTTGAAGAAGGGCCATTTGGTGCGGCAGATGTTTTGGCGAGGGCCAAAGGAACGTCGGTTGACGGCGTTCGCGATGCCGGTGTCGTGCAGGCAGGCAAAGGCAAGGTCCGACTCCTGCGCGTTAAAGAGTACCCCGCCTCCTGGGACCCCACCAAAGACAGCCGCCTCCCCATCTGGGAAGCCTGCCATCAGATGTGCCGCGCGCTGGGCGAAAGCGAGAGCGAAGCGGGGGCACTGCTGGCGCGGATGCCCGACAAACAGGATTCCATCCGTCAGCTCGCTTATCGCCTATACACCATCTGCGAACGCAAAGGCTGGGCCGAGGACGCCCGCGCCTACAACGAGCTGGTCACGTCGTGGCCCGCGATCGTAGAGGAGAGCCTGAAGACCGGCCACAAGGGCTCGCAGATGAGCCTACTATGAGAGTAGCCATGACCACGGAATGTCGGACGACTGGAGCCAAGCAGCTATCGGAGTGGCCGAGTGGCAGAGCCGCTTGGTGGACTCCTTGCCCGAAGACCTGAAGGCCAGCTCCCAACTCCAGAAGACTTTGAGGCAGAGCTTGCCCGCCATCGTCGCTGATGGCCACCTAAACACCGAATCGAGAGCCACTATGACGCTAAAACCTTGGCGCGAAGTCATCATCCCCCATGAAGATGTGCTCGATGGTAACCTTCAGGAGGCGTCGTTTGCCGCGGACCTGACCAAGGTAGTGCTTGGGGTCGCGCCACCCGAGTACCGGGACCCCGTGCGATTCTTCGAGCGTACAGTCATCACCGAGGGCATGAGCCTGCTGCTGCAGTCCGTGCTCAAGCGGCTGTCGGGCCAAGGCGGCGAGCCGGTCGTGCAGCTTCAGACGGCCTTCGGCGGTGGCAAGACCCACACGATGCTGGCGGTCTTTCATGTCGCCACCGGCAAGGTCGCCGCCAAAAAGATGCTTGGGGTCCCCGAACTGCTCGACAAGGCGAAGGTTAAAGAGCTAGTGCGGGGCAATGTTGCAGTGCTTGATGGCAATGCCCTGGCGCCTGCCGAGCCCCGTGAGCACGGTCGCATCACCGCAAGGACGCTGTGGGGTGAGCTGGCCTGGCAGCTCGGCAAGGAAGATGGCTACGCGCTGGTGGCCGCTTCCGACCGGGAGGGGACCTCGCCGGGTAAAGATGTACTTGGGACGCTGCTCACCAAGTATGGGCCTGCGGTGGTGCTGCTCGATGAGACGGTCGCGTACCTTCGACAGTTCGAGGCGGGTCGCAACTACCCCGGCGGCTCGTACAACTCCAACCTGTCGTTCCTGCAGGCGCTGACCGAAGCCGCAGCGGGAGTCCCCAGCGCGATGGTCCTGGCCTCGCTGCCCGAGAGCCAGATGGAAGCTGGGGATCACCTGGGACAGCAGGCCCTTGATTCCGTGCAGAAGATCTTTGGCCGCATCGAGGCCGTCTGGAAGCCGGTCGGTATGGACGAAGCGTTCGAGATCGTTCGCCGCCGCCTGTTTCGCGTCTCTGGCAACGACAGTGACAGCGAGGCCGCGCGCGATGAGGTCTGCCGCGCCTTCGCCGATATGTACAAAAAGGACGCCGACAAGTTTCCCAGCGAGACGCGGGAAGGCACCTATCTCCGACGGCTCAAGGCCAGCTATCCAATCCACCCGGAGATCTTTTCTCGCCTATACGAAGACTGGTCGTCGCTGCCCAAGTTCCAGCGCACGCGCGGCGTGCTGCGGCTGATGGCCAAGATCGTAAACTCCCTGTGGCGCAATGGAAATCAGGAGCTGCTGATCCTCCCGGGTTCATTGCCGCTCGATGACCTGACCGTACGCAATGAGCTGGTGAAGTACCTACCAGCGGGCTGGGACCCGATTGTGGATCGAGATATCGACGGCTCCCAGGCCGAGCCGCGCCGCATCGACGACGACACCCCATCGCTCGGCAGCTTGCAGGCGTGTCGCCGGTCTGCCCGAACCATGTTTCTGGGCAGCGCGCCGTCGGTTTCAGAACAGAAGGTCCGGGGCATCGGCATCGAGCGCGTTCGCCTTGGCTGCGCCCTGCCAGGTCAGTCCGTCACCAAGTACGACGATGCGCTCCGCCGGCTCACCGACCGACTGCACTACCTGTACACGGGCAATGAGCGGTACTGGTTCGATCTGCGCACCAACCTTCGGCGCGAGATGGAAGACCGGATGCAGCGGTACGACGAGAGGGCCGATCTGTATCCCGAGATCAAGGAGCGACTAGAGCGAGTCGTCAAGAGTAGCTTGTTCTCCGGCATCCACGTCTTCACCGATGGAAAGGACGTTCCCGACAAGATCGCTGGCGATCTGCGTCTGGTGGTCCTGTCGCCGGCGCACGGCCATCGCCGCAAAGATGGCGCCAGCAAGGCCGCCCAGGCGGCGCAGCAGATTCTCACCCGCCATGGCGACCGGCAGCGTGAATACCAGAACCGCCTGCTGTTCCTGGCGCCTGACAGCAATGCGGCGCAGACGCTCCTGGAGCAAGTTCGGCGCCATCTGGCGTGGCAGTCGATTGTTGAAGAAGCCGATGCGCTGAACCTCGACAAGCACAACGAAAAAGAAGCCAACAAGAACTGCGACGAAGCTGCCAAGCGAGTAGAGGCCAGCATCCGCGAAACCTACCGTTTCTTGCTGGCCCCGATGCAAGAACCCGACACCGCCAGCGGCCCCGCCAAGATCGTCTGGGAAGACGAAACCCTGGCGCTTGCCGGCTCGACCTATGAGCGCGTCCTCGACTCGGTGACCAAGGAACGCGAGTGGATCATCCGCATGTGGGCTCCCGCTCACCTGCGGGCGCTGCTTAGCAAGTGGTTCTGGAAAGACGATCGCCCCAGCGCTTCGACGAGCAAAGTGTGGCACGACACCTGCCGCTACCTATATATGCCGAGGCTCAGCTCGTCCGAGGTATTCCTGGAGACGGTCCGCGACGGTCTGCTCTCCACCGAGTGGTTCGGCTACGCCGCTGCGGAGCCAACGCCCGGAGCGTACCAGGGATTGGTGCTGGGCCGCCTCGGAACTGCCTATCTCGATGAGGCCAGCGTGCTGATTCATCCCGCCGCTGCTGAGAAAGCCCTGCCCAAACCTGCCGACCCGACCGCAGAACCGCCGCCGAACATCGAGCATCTGCCGCCCCCGCTTCGGCTCACCGAGCAGCGGCCCGGCGGTAGGAGCGGCACCTCCCCGGCGCCTGTCGCCAACGTCCCGCAGCGTCGCTTTCACGGCACCGCCAA
>Ga0075163_10010413_pt1 | contig 12160 bp, 8 predicted proteins | sample JI1023141ADNA_FD_71478 | JGI IMG/M metagenome (GOLD analysis project Ga0075163, IMG submission 71478) | Wastewater effluent complex algal communities from Wisconsin, to seasonally profile nutrient transformation and Carbon sequestration -... | ecosystem: Engineered > WWTP > Effluent > Algae...
ATTGCCAATGCCAAGCTTTACGTTAACTACGCTGAAGGTTTTGTTGGCACTGGATTAAAGCGCGATGAAGGTGAATACGTTGGCGAATGTTCGGATATCGACGATATCATCATTTTCCGTCGAGATGGAAAAATGCTCGTGAAACGCGTAGAGTCTAAAGCTTTCGCAGGAAAGGACATCATCCACGCTGCTGTTTGGAAAAAGGATGATAAGCGTACGATTTACAATCTTATCTATGGCGATGGCAAGAAGAATGGTGCGATGATGAAGCGATTCGCTGTCACTGCTATTACGCGCGATAAGGAATATGATCTTACCAAAGGCACACCTGGTTCTGAGATTTTACACTTTAGTGCTAATCCAAACGGTGAAGCGGAAGTTGTGACTGTGCATCTTCGTGCTCTCGATCGCGTGAAAAAATTAAAGTTCGACATCGATTTCTCTGAACTAGCTATCAAAGGTCGCGACGCAATTGGTAATGTCGTTACAAAATATCCGGTGAAGAAGGTGGAGTTGAAGCAAGCCGGTATTTCGACACTTGGCGCACGACAGATTTGGCTCGATGAGAGCGTAATGCGCTTGAATGAAGAAGGTCATGGAAGATATCTTGGCGACTTCAACGCGGAAGATAAATTGTTGGTAGTAGTAGGCACAGGAATCTATAAACTTTTGCCTCCTGATCTATCAACACACTTCGACGAGCATACACTGATCGTTGAGAAATGGATACCTGAAAAGCCGCTTACTGCAGTATATCTCGATGGTGAAAAGGATCAATGGTTTGTGAAGCGATTTATGATTGAACCGTCGAAGGGGCCTGTAACCTTTATAGGTGAGCATCCAAAGTCTAAATTGGGAATCGCGACATTGTTGCATCATCCTGTGGTATATGTGCGTTTCGATAAAAGAAACAAAATTGCCAAAAACAAAATGGATGAAAGCATCAATCTCAGAGACTTCATTGCTGTTAAAGGCTTGAAGGCGATTGGCAACAGGCTTACGTCGTATCCAGTTTTGAATATTGATCTTATAGAAGCCGATCCGCAGCGAGAAATTGAATCAGAAAACTTGCTTCGGGAAATGATCAAAGCGCGCACCCCGCAGAAAGTGGATATCGATCGCAATGATGAATTGTTCGAACCACAAAATCCGGAGGATGTGGAGTTTGAGATTGAAGGCCTCGAAGAAGACATCGCAAAATTCAAAGCGCTCAAACAAAGTGGAGGGCTTTCATTGGAACAACCGGCAAAGCCAGCAAGACAAAAATCTGACGGCAAAGCGCCAAAAGGCGAGCAAGGCAGTTTGTTCTGAGGTGCATTTCACCTTTGATTTTGGTCAATTTGCCTAACGCTGTTGACTGTTGGTTGCAAGTTTATCGGTCAAGCCGATGAGCATTGTCTATCCTTGCACTAATAAGTCTACACTATGCTGCAAACAATTTTAGGCGCCGGCGGCGTCATTGGTTATCACACTGCACTTGAACTGCACCGAATGGGAATTCCTGTTCGACTTGTAAGCCGCAATCCTAAAAAAATCGTTGAATCAGATGAGTTGTTTTCTGCTGATCTGCTAAATGCTGAAGCTGTAGATAGAGCAGTTGAAGGAAGCGATGTAGTATATCTCACCGCCGGTTTAAAGTACGACACACACACTTGGCAAGATCAATGGCCCAAAGTGATGAGAAATACAATCGAAGCCTGCAAAAAACACAATACAAAACTTGTCTTTTTTGATAATGTCTATTGTTATGGTGAAGTAAGCGGCGTGATGTCTGAATCAACACCAATTCATGCTTCTAGCGCAAAAGGAGACGTTAGAGCTAAAGTGCTTGATATGTTGTTCACCGAAATGCGCACTGGCAAGCTGAATGCCCTTGTTGCAAGAAGTGCTGATTTTTACGGACCTGATACCCCGCTGAGTTTTGTGCAGGTTATGGTTTTCGATAATCTTCATAAAGGAAAATCGCCGCAATGGATGATGAGCGATAAATTCCTTCACTCATTCACTTATACACCAGATGCTGGCAGAGCCACAGCTTTGTTGGGGAATACAGAAGATGCATACGGACAAACATGGCATTTGCCGACTGATCCCAACACATTAACTGGTGCTCAGTTTATGGAATACTCATCAAAAGTTTTTGGTCAGAACAAAAAGCCAACAATTCTTCCTAAATGGATGCTACGTGTGCTCGGCTTTTTTATTCCGGCTATCGGTGAAAGCATTGAGATGCTTTACCAATTTGATCGTGACTATGTTTTTGAGAGTAACAAGTTTTTTCAGCGCTATCCGGATTTTAAGCACCTTACATATCAGCAAGGGATCAAAGAAATCGCTGCGAATTACGACAAGAGCATTAGAGTTGTTTGATGATAAACTCTGTCCTTCTGTTCTTTGCTCGTCCTTCTTCTATGTTGTTGTCTGCTACAGGTTTTGTTTCGCCATAACCTTTGTAGGTGAGCCTTTTTGCTTCTACTCCTTGTCGTGACAAGTATTGCATCACTTCGAACGCGCGCTCAGCAGAGAGCGCTTTGTTGGTCACATCATCACCTACATTGTCAGTGTGACCCGCAATCTCGATTGCCATGGTCGGGTTTTCAATGAGGTATTCTGCGAATGAGTTAAGAATGATTTTTGATTCTTCCTCAATGTCAGCGCTATTCGTGCCGTAATAAATGTCATTGATTACAAATGGTTCACCTTGCTTGGTCTCTTTGGTCTCCATATTTAATTTGGTCACTACAGGAGCGGGTTTGTCCTTTTTGGAGATCATGCGTGAGTTGAATGCAATACCTGATCCTTCAACACTCAATGTGACATTTTGATTGCGTTCGATTTTCACTATGGCCGCGTAACTTCCGTCATCATCATTGACTTTCACTTCTTCTTTTTCCTTCGACTCAGCATAAGTGATTTCAACTTTTGCTCCGGCAACAGGATCTCCTGCTTGATCTTTTACTTGTCCTTTCACGAGCATTACCTTCTCTGGTTTTGCGCGTTCGGGCATTTTAAATTGAAAAACATCCCAGCCTTTGTTATTGTTGAAATTCTTCGCACCGAAATAGGCAACTTCTCCATCACTTGTCACTACGATACCAAGTTCATCAGCATCTGAATTGATAGGGTAGCCAATGTTTTTGATTTCACTGAAAGTGCCATCGTCATTCATCTTACAGAAGTAAATATCCATTCCGCCAACTCCTATGTGCCCATCACTTGCGAAGTACAGTGTTTTACTGTCGCTGTGCATGAATGGCGCTTTTTCTTGTCCTTTGGTATTGAGCCCACCGCCAAGTGGAGCACAAGGGCCCCATGTGCCGTCGCCGTTTCTTTTACTATAAAAAATATCATGCGAAAAATTCCCGCTTACATCTGTTTTGCATTCTGGTCGCACTCCTACAAAGAATAAGGTTTTGCTGTCGCCACTCAAAGATGGCTGGCCTTCAAAGCCGTCTGGTGTGTTGATGTTGGTGCCGAGATTTGTGAGTTCTCCCCAGTGGTATTCTTTTTCTCCTTTGTCATTGACGAACATTTCATATCTCGTGGAGAATAAATCGATGTTACTCGGGTTTTTTGGATTGGGATTTTTCATGGCCACAATCAATTCACGGTTGTCGATTGTGATTGTAGCACCGCCGCAATTGGCGCCTTGATTGAAAGGAGAGGGTAGTGCTGAGCCTTGATCAAATTGATTGTTGATATCAGGTCTGCGGCACCAAGAGAATTCTTCATGCATGCTAGGTGAATAATCTCCTTTCGCTTGTTTCATAATGGTGCGTGTGAAGAACATAATTTCTCCATCAGGAGATATCAGGGGCAGATAATCATCAGTAGGCGAGGAGACACCATTTACTTTGACAGGTGAAAATTCGATTTTTTCTTTGTATATATCTGCGTATGCCTTGACACTTTTCAAAGCTTCCTCAACCTCATCATATTTTTTTTGATAATCTTTTTCGAATTTTGAAGGATCGGAATCAGGGAAACGAAGGAATTTTTCAAAAAATATTTCAGCCTTCTCATACTCACGATCTGCATAATGCATTGCTCCTAAATAGTAATATGGGTCGCTATGATACTCCGGACATAGCTCTACGAGCTGGGTATAATGTTGTTTTGATGATGAAAACGAACCTCCGCGTTTGGCTACTTTAAATTCGATTTCCCCTATGCGCATCAAACAAGGAAGGCACTTAGGTTCTTCATCCAGTGCTTTGTTGAGGAATTCCAAACGCTCCTGAATCTCGTATTTTTTTGTGTCAAAACTCTGATCAATGAGTTTCTGAATTTTTCCTTCTGCAACAAATTCACAGCCATCCTGAGCGCAAAGAGCTCCGACATGCAACAAGAAGATGCTCAACAATAATCGCAATTTCATATTTCCTGATTCTGGTTCAAAAATGAGAACAACAGATTAACTTACAAAATCGCGCCAAATTGTGATTTGCACAATACAATGGTTGAATCTATTTTTAAAATGCTAAATCAGAATGAGGAGTGCAGGATTCACCGCAAAACGGTCTTTGAATAATTAGCGAAGGAGCGTTACAGTGCCGCGATATGTTTTTTCATCACGCTCTACACCGCGTGTGGTGAGCTGCCAAATGTAAACTCCAGGCTCACAATAATATGATCCTTTGTAATGCTCGTTGTCTTGATAATCGCCTTGAAGCTTATCACCCATCCAAACATCTTTGTAATCTTTCGCTTTAAAAACTACATCACCCCAGCGATTGAAGACCATGAAGTCGAATTTGACGGGTGGATATGTGAAGTTCACGTAAAAAACATCGTTCAGGCCATCTTCATTCGGAGAGAAACTGTTGGGAATGTAAAACCTGAACTCATCCCTGACCTCTATGAAGCCTCTGAAATATGAGGCGCAGCCTGCAGTATCAGAAGCCATCAATTGAATTTCGAATATGCCAGCCTGGAATGGCAACATCAGCTCCCAAATTTCTGATGAGCTTATTAGCGTATCTTCCATCTGCATGGTAGTGTCGGCGTAGGCTACTGACCAACTCAAAGAATCGGCATTTTCGCTGGTGCTTGTCAACGTGACTAAAGGATTGGACATTGGAACAATCCAAGAACTTGCTTCAAACTCTGCGACAACTTGAGGTGGTTCATTGATAGTGAATGTATAGTCGACAGTGCATTCTGGCGAATGAACAACTTCCATCGCGTATTGTCCTGCGCATAATCCATCGAAAGTAAGATCCGGTCCGGTGTCTTGATTACCGCTGAACGTAACTGTGATCGGAGCAGGGTTGCCATTAACCACATGTAACTCACCATCGCAACCGCCAAAACAGGTGACGTCTTCTGTCTCAACAGTCATCTGCGGCGGAAAATTGAAGGTGACGTCGAATGATTCATTGGCAATGCAATCACCACTAGTTACCGCTACATCAAAAGTGAATTGACCAGGAATAGGACTGCTAAGGGCAGTGGTGCCGGATGTTGGGGAGTTTATAACGGCTCCTGTAACAGGACTCCAATCGATTTCATCCCCCGACCAAATGGCTGTAAAGCTTCCTTCAAGTGAGCACAAAACGGTATCTGCAGGTAATGTTAATGTTGCAATTTCAGATTCTATTGTCAATGAGGTATCGCGCGCGCAGCCTAAACCATCTGTTATAACAATGTCGTATACTCCTGCGTCGATGTCCACTAAAGGGAAGTTTCCTTCAACCTGGCCATTGACATTGACGGTATATGGAGGCCAAACATCGTTTTGTCCCATGTTGACATCGAGACTAGCTCCGGTGCCATTGCAACCGATTGTTGTTTCCGTTGAAAATGTAAAACCACCGGTAATATCAATCTGAATTGGCATAGCAACTTCATTGCCGCATATATCTGCCAAAACAGCGCCACCGGCCATCGTGAGATTGAGGATCACAGGTTCGTCAATTGAAGCAGGTGAAATGCCAAAGGTGAGTACGGACGATAATTCAGGATCACCGCCATCGAATGAACCTATGCTATAATCGGGGTTATCAAGAGCAAAGTCGCCGAAATCAATTTCGCTCATCGCAATTTCTTCATCGAAGGTAATGGTGACTTCGCCTGTGCACCAATTAGCAACGACCGACTCAACAGCTGGCGCTGTTTCATCAAATATGCTAACATCAGAGTCATTGAAATCGAGTTCGTATCCGTTCAATGTGGAACTGTAGTTCATGACCACTAAGGCATAAACACTTCCTGCGGTCACACTGAGATCTGCATTGAATGGCGGCCCATTTGTGTTGCCAGGACCGTTGTTGTTGCCGAAGCCACCGTCAGCTGAGGAGATGCCGGTAGGACCTTGGTTTCCCCCAGTTTCGCCATAAGAATTGCAGCTTACTTCTGGTGATGCACCTGTATTGATACCTGCGCAGCCCCCAGTAGTTATCTCGAACACCGACCAATCATAGTCGTCATCAATATCATTGGGTTGTAAAGTAAAACTTAGGAAACCATCCGATTGCGGCGAAAAGATGTACCAAGCGCTATTAAATTCTCCACCAGTTTGACAAGAACCAGGAGCAGATTCATAAACATTACCTATGCCTTCGGGAGAATCCTGCTCGTCATAAATGGCATTGCAAACGGACACTGCTGTGTTGCAGTCGCTATTGTTTTGTGAGAGCATTGTTTGACAGCCACTCAGCAAAATAAGAATTATCGAATATTTTAAGACTTCCAGGTTCAACATGTTCGCAGACCCAAAAATAAGCAAGTTGGTTGCGTCGAATGCACGCCTCCTTTACAAATGTCGTTATTGATTACAGGTTTATTATGCAAAATGTTGCTCACTGATGAATATTATTCCTAGGTCCCACAAACGTTAATTTACAAGTACCGCAAGGGTCGAGATCATTTATATTGGTATTCTTGTAGCTATAAATTCTTCAATCACAATAGCTATGGCACATAAAATCGGGACGAAAGAAAAACCTCTGGCCTTAAAAACACCGCCACTTTCTGGTGACTACACGATGCATGTTGAAGAAAAAAATGGTGAGGAAATTCTGGTGTGCACTGTCGGAAAGACGGTTTTACATTATCAGCTGAGATGTATTGATGACCTGTACAATATGCTTAAGAAGCATGGCGACTGGATGGAGCTTGGCAGCGCTGATGAGCAAAAACCGGCGAAAGATGGCACTGTAGAAGCATGGGGAAGATCGAAGGATAATCCGGTTGGTGGTTGGTACGGTCTCAAAAAAGGATTTCGTGGTCGTTTCGGAATGTATATCCCGCCGCTAATGGAAGCGCTTGGTTTAGCGGAAGTCACACATAACGCAAAAGGCAATAGCATGAAGGCCAAGTAAAAATTCGGGTTTAAAAAGTAACGAGGGCCATTTTTTATTTTGCCTTGAAATTATTCCTTCTTGAAAATTGAAGGCCATTCAATACGGCATTCGTGGTATAGGATTTTTATGAATATTCGATAATTATAGGCTGAATAAGGAAACTTTGTTTGTCAATTCTCCACCTAAATTCGCGTCGAATAAACGATCTGTTATGAGTATTTCCCGCAAGGCTATTATCGATGCATTGAGCAATGTGATTGAACCTGATCTCAAGAAGGACATTGTCACACTCAATCTGGTGAAGATTATTGATGTGAAAGACAATGTGATTGAACTCGAGGTGAAGGTGAGCAATCCTGCTATGCACAGCAAAATGCGCATGCGCGAAGCTTGTGAGTTTGCTATACATCGTGTTATTGGTAAGGAGTGGAAGGTGGAATGTGATGTTGTTCCAATAAGTGGTGACGAAAGAAATGGAGAACTAAGAAAAGTACTACCGGGTGTAAAAAACATCATCGCCGTTGCTTCAGGTAAAGGTGGAGTTGGTAAAAGTACCGTAAGCTCCAATCTTGCAGTTGGTCTTGCTCGTCGCGGGTATTCAGTGGGTTTGCTTGATGCTGATATTTATGGTCCTTCTGCACCCACCATGTTTGATCTTGCACACGAGAAGCCTAAGGTGATTGATGTTGATGGAAAAAGTATGCTTGAGCCAATTGAACAATACGGCGTTAAGGTTTTGTCAATTGGTTTTTTTGCCGAAGTAAATCAGGCCGTTGTTTGGCGTGGACCTATGGCCACCAAGGCATTGAATCAATTGATCAATGATGCGCATTGGGGAAAATTAGACTACCTTATTCTCGACCTTCCTCCGGGAACAGGTGACATTCACTTGTCGATCGTTCAGTCAATACCTTTAAATGGTGTTGTGATTGTTAGCACTCCTCAAGTGGTCGCGCTTGCGGACGCAAGAAAGGGTGTCGGTATGTTTAGATTGCCTGCTATTAATGTTCCAATTGTTGGTGTGATTGAAAATATGGCATGGTTTACTCCTGCAGAACTGCCTGAAAATAAATATTACCTCTTCGGAAGAGAAGGCGCTAAAAATTTGGCCGAAGAACTAGAAGTTCCATTCCTCGGTCATTTGCCACTGATACAAAGTATACGCGAGGCAGGTGATGCAGGCAGGCCGGCGATTCTTCAGGAAGGAACAACTTCTTTGAAGTTTCTCGACGAAATACTTCATAACTTTGAGCGCGAAATCAGAATGTTGCCTTTCAGAAAAAAAGACAACCAACCACAGGAAACACATTAAGTATGTCACACAAGGAAATTTTTGAAAAAGTCAACGCATCATTGGAACTCATCCGTCCATATTTGCTTGCTGATGGAGGAAATATTTCTCTGCTTGAGGTAACTGATGATCTTACCGCGCGGGTAGAACTTCATGGCGCATGCAGCAGTTGTTCGATGAGCGCGATGACAATGAAAGCTGGTGTTGAAGGTGCGATTCGTGCTGCTGTTCCTCAGATCAAGTCTGTTGAAGCTGTGAACAGAATGGTGGAAGAAATAATCTAATTTTCGGTTTTTTATTTTTTGCCAAAGCGCTCTAGTGCTGCTCTTTCCAAAAACTCGCGATGATCAGGATGAGCGATGCGAATCAATTCATAGGCCCTTTCCTTTAAGTTTTTCCCAAATAAATTAACGATTCCGTATTCTGTTACCACATAATGGACGTGCGCCCTTGTAGTAACAACACCAGCTCCTTGCTTCAGAAAAGGGACAATTTTTGATTCTCCTTTTTTTGTAACTGATGTCATAGCAATGATCGGCTTGCCACCTTCTGAAAGTGCCGCGCCACGTATAAAATCCATCTGTCCTCCAACTCCCGAAAATTGCAATGTGCCTATTGAATCAGAGCACACTTGTCCCGTAAGGTCGATTTCAATTGCACTGTTGATGGCCACGACTTTCGGATTGGCGCGTATCACTGATGTATCATTCACATAATCCGCTTCCAAAAATTCAAAAACAGGATTGTCATCGATGTAATCATAAAGTTTGCGACTGCCAATTGCGAATGAGGTGGTTACCTTGCGTTTATGTTTTTTCTTGAATTTATTGGTGATGATTCCTTTCTCTAGCAACTCTATTACTCCATCAGAAAACATTTCGGTGTGTAATCCTAAGTCTTTGCAATGATGCAGTTGTTGTAAAACAGCATCAGGTATAGTGCCGATTCCTAACTGCAACGTCGATCCATCTTCAACCATCGATGCAATATTTTTGCCGATGGCAACTTCCGCTTCTGTTAGTCCTTGGTTGTAGTAAACCTCAGGTAGGGGTTGATTGGTTTCAACAAAGGAATTAATCTCAGAAATGTGCATTAATCCATCGCCATGTGTGCGAGGCATGTTCTGATTTACTTGCGCAATAACGTATTTCGCATTCTTGACTGCGGCTCGGGCAACGTCTACAGATACTCCCAATGAACAAAACCCATGTTTGTCCGGCGGTGAAACGTGAATCATTGCCACGTCAAGCGGTAATATTTTTTGATGAAACAATGACGGAATGGCGGATAAAAAAATTGGGATATAATCTCCTTGATCGCCATTTACTGCCGCTCTAATATTGTCAGATACAAAAAGCGAGTTGAAATAGAAACTACCAAGACATTCTTTATCGGCTAAATGAATGTCGCCTAAAGTGCTGATTGAAATGAGCTCTAGATTCTTGAGCTCGTCTTTGCGTTTTGACAATGCTTCGCACAAATGCAATGGTGTTGCAGCACTTCCATGAATGAAAACTTTGTTCCCGGATTTTATTGTTGCAACGGCTTCTTCCGCTGAAATGAATTTTACTTTTTCCATACAATGTGCTGATATGAAACGGAATTCTGTTGATCTTCCAATTCACTATCCGCATTGATTTTAACCAAGGTCTTTATCGCAATGCTCTGATCACCGATCCAACAAAATTCAGTAATGTTAAAGGTGTCGAAGGTGTGTAATATCTGCGGTTGAAGGACATAGCCTTTGTCATGACGCATTATGTCAATAGTCATGATGGCGCTGTTGTTATCTTCGTAAACGTCATTTATAATCGCACATAACTGCTTGCCATCAGGCGATATGATTAAATTATCCGCACATGTGTCGAAAGGTGAAAAGGTGTAAGTGACAAAGCCTGTTATACCATCTACAAGCAAGAGTGATGCGGTTGCTGAAGATGCGCTCAGATGCAGAATAATGTGCTGATTAATTGAAGAAAGTTGTCTTACATACTCGTATATTTCAGTTTGTGTACTTCTGAATTCTTTTTCACCTTTTGCCAGGTAAATAGTAATAGCAGAGTCAGTGAGAAGCACAGATGTGAGATTCGAGTTTTTCTCCTTTTTGTTTTTTTTCTGCAGTTTATTGTATTCTTCAAAAGTGATTTCTTCTGTTTCTAAAGAATAATTCTCTGGGAATTCATGCATCATAATGTTGCTCTGCATGAGGGTATCCATGCAAATGAATTTTGATGCTGATTGCGACATGGCTTCATTAATTGCAAGGCACGAAGCTGCCAACGTTACAAACAACGCTAATGTTTTTAGTTTCATTATTTGAAAAATGTACTGTCCGCGGAATTATGATCAGTTCACAATCACTTTCAAATGTTGATCCAATTTTCCGCCATGTAATCCAACTACATAAATGCCTGGACTAAGATCACGCAAATCAACCTCTCCATTTTGTTGAAAATTTTGATGTCTTAGTAATTTTCCACTCATATCGGAAACACTAATTTTTTTGATATCAGGACTAACCTTTGAAAGGTAACAAAGTCCAGTCGTTGGATTTGGAAAAACAACGGATTCTGTCAGCGTTTTTTCTTCTACCGATGCTATGATTTCACGGTAAGAACAGTCGAGCTCTACCCCGCAGATATAATGAGAAAGAAAATTGCTAATGATTGAAAGTGTTGTGTCATAGATGGCTGCATCATCGACGTATGGCACGTGTCCCATGCCTTCATTGATTTCATAACAATGTTCAATTCCAAAATTGTCGAGTCTTTCGTTGATGTAGTTGCTGCCTTCTACGGTAGTGACGTCAATTGTATTGAATAGTACAAACAGTCCTGAATCGATAGTAATCACATTGTCATCGTCGCCATGAAACAGAAGAGCAGGTGTGTTGTCTTCTGCGTCGATCCAGTCGCTGTCGCCCAGTGCGCCTGAGACGCTGAATATGGCTTTAACATCAGATGAATAACCGGCATTGCCGCTTTCGCCTTCGAGTCCGCCTTCAAGACCAGGAATAGTCATGTCAAGCCAAGTTGGAACTTCTGATTCGTCCATATATGCGAGGTGCAGTGACATAAAACCACCGGCAGAGCTTCCTCCTGTATAGATTTCCTCTGGATCGATGCCAAATTGGTTGCCGTTTTCAGCCACATCTTTTCTGAACCATCTGATGGCTGCACGAAGATCCTGAACCGCCCGCACTACGGCTTGTCCGTAAGGTACTTCGAGGTTAAAAGAGAACGGAATTCCCATGCGATAATTGATGGAAGCCACAACATATCCCATGCGGGCGAGGTCCTGGCACAATGGCGCCATATCGACTTCTGCTTTGTCGCCACCGATAAAATATCCACCGTGACAAAGGATTACAAGCGCACGGTCAGTGTCGGCATCGCCTTCCGGTTCATAAACATCCAACAACAAATCTTCTGAGGCTCCATCCTGGTTGATGTTGGAGCCATACAATAGATCGCTTTGAACGGAGTAATTCTGGAATATAAAGTCGCGATAACGACCGCTTTCACATTGAGCTGCTACTAGGATTGGCATCAAAATGCTGAAAATG
>Ga0075163_10010414_pt1 | contig 12159 bp, 4 predicted proteins | sample JI1023141ADNA_FD_71478 | JGI IMG/M metagenome (GOLD analysis project Ga0075163, IMG submission 71478) | Wastewater effluent complex algal communities from Wisconsin, to seasonally profile nutrient transformation and Carbon sequestration -... | ecosystem: Engineered > WWTP > Effluent > Algae...
CGGCGCCGATCATGCAGCAGCAGACCTTCGGCTTGGACGGCTGCACGCCTAGCTCGCGGCCTTCCGCGGCGGAGATCGAGCGGCTGCGTCGACGCTGGGCCAAGCGCTGAGGCTCGGGTCAGCTCAAGCCACCGCGGCGACGAGCTTTTCCATCCTCGACACCCGCAAAACTCGCTCTCCACGCGATGGCGCAACGAGCTCCGAAGCCTGGAACGGAACTTCGTCGTAGGTTCGTCCATCGAGCGCGCGGCCGGCGATCTTCTTTCGGACTCCCCCCCACTGCTTGAAGAAGAACTTCACTCCCGCGGCCTCGCACTGGTCACGAATGGACAAGACCCACTCTTCGCGCATGGGCCGGGCTCCGGGCCCGCTCTCTCCACCGACAATCACCCAATCGATATTCGTAAGGTCGATCTCTCCGAGATCTTCGAGCAGCGGTTCGACGGAGAGAAACCGAACGGCCGCTCGAGCGCGACGAAGCTCGTCGATACGAGGAAGTCCGTACTTCCGGTCCTCGACGCTGACGCCGAGCCAGATGTGCCGTTGCATGGCAAGGGACACCGGGAACTTGGTGGTCATCTCGCGCAGCCTCGCGGCGCGTTTGGTGAGCACTTGATACACGTGCCAGTCGGCCGCGTTCATCGCCTCGAACACGAGACGAATGTACTCATGCGGCACACTCTCGTGGAAGAGGTCGCTCATCGAGTTGACGAACACCAGGCGCGGGCGCGTCCAGCGAAGCGGCTCTCCGAGCTTCTCGGGGATCAAGCGCAGATCGAAGCCCTGTTCATAAGGGTGGCCCGGCACGCCGCGCCACCGCTCGGCGAAGGTCTCCGCGTAGCAGTGCTTGCAGCCCGGGGAGATCTTCGTGCAGCCACGGACGGGATTCCAGGTCGCGTCCGTCCACTCGATGTTGCTGCCGTCACTCATGGTGAGCGCAGCAGATCACGAAGGTCACCCGGACGTCAACCATGGCCGTTCAAGCAGCCCCACTCCCCAGCGAGACCATGTCTTCGTCGGCGACTCGGGAGCGGCGCCGACGCTTGGGTTCGATCCGCAGCACACCCGCCTCTGCGCGGTCGATGACCAGTTGGCTCAGTTCGCGCAGTGTGATGTGGTGCTCCTCCAACAACCGAGGCCAGAGTTGCCCGTAGGCCGTGCTTTCCTTGCGGATGCGGACATCCTGGATCAAGGCTTGGATGGCGGCCTCACGACCACTTTCGTTCTCTTTTGCGTACCAAGCATCGCACTCGGGGGAGGTGTCGAGGAGGGCCAACTGTCCAGTCTGCTGCTCGGTCATTCGATCTCGAGCGCCGGTTCGAACTTGGGCAGCCTCGTTCGCCATGACCTTGGCTTCGACAGCCCGAAAAACATCCAACACCTTGCGATGGTCCCCGGCCACGACAAGCCGAAACCATGTTCGCTCCATGGTTGGGTGCGGCATCGCCAGATCGGCTGCATAGCGGAGCTTGGCCTGCTTCTTCAGCCCATCGCGGTAGAATCGCATCAATTGCTCTTCACTCAAGCCCGGAGGGATGTCTTGGCCAAAAAACTCCCTAAATACGTCACGCAGAAACTCCCTCGAATCGTCCTTGAAGCGCCGCAGGTGGTTGAACATCACGTTAATCAGGACATCTCGCCTTGGCTCGTTGACAAGCTTTGCAATATGCCGAATCCCAACACCCTTGAACCCTGTCGGATCGACGAAAATGAACGCAGGATCTTTGCCGAGGCGCAGCGCGATACCATCAGCATGCTCACCAAACTCACCAAACAGAGGAAGAGTGGCGATCCCGAGGTCGAGTGTGTCCAGATGGGCCTTAAGTGCCTTGTACGCGTTCGGATCTTTCTCGACAAATATCGCGTGACCTGAAATCCGCCTTCCCTGTTGACGCCAGGTGTCCACAGCGGCGGACATGACTTTCAAGCCAATGTGGATCGATGTATCTTCGAGTTTCTCTGACGCACTCTGCCAGGGGCCCGAGAAGCAATCGACGTACCAAAGCCGTTCCGGGGCTGTCGAGCCCAACTTCATGCCCCACTCCAACAGGTATTTCTCGAGCACTCGATGCTTCAAGTAGCTCTGCTCACGTCCGTGGTATTCAGGGGGGATCTGCATGAGTTCCTTCGGGTTCAGATGGTGAGGCCAACATTCACCCAGGCAAGTGCTGAACATAGAACTGACTGGGGAAGGGCAGTCGTCGATCAACACTGATCCGCGTGCTCAACAGCTTTCCAGCCCGCACCACAGGATCGGACCTGAACGGGAAGCGATCCGTACTCGCACCTTCGACGAGGAACCCGAACCCCTCATCCAATCGCATTTTCCAGGGGTCCGCGCCCTCCCAACCGAAGGTGAAACCACGATGATGCGGAAGCTGTCGTTTATCGAACTGTCGCAATTCGATGGGAAGACCCATCTGCGCAGCGGCAGCCGCCAGGGTCGAACTGCGGTCGATGTCGCTCCTCCAGTCATGGCTGAACTGGCTTGGAGCCCCACGACTCTCCCTCGCATCGGTCGGCGTCGTGTTGATGACGATCTTCGTTGAACTCGTGAAGGCGCCCGGATACTCCGCTTTGAGCGCTCGCAACGTCTCGAGCAGCAATCGCATCGTCAGCGGTGTGCGGAGATAGCGATCCGAATACTCGATGGTCTTCAGTGGTGTACTCTCGAGCCGCTTTCGGAGGGTCGGGACCTTGGTGTTGACCAGATGCCAGAAGTGACGACCAAACTGTTCGGCAGACACCCGTAGCTGGCCGGTGACCTCGATGCTGTGGTAGTCGCCAGCGGCCTTGGGAGCGGGCAAGGGTGGCCGAATGGCCTCCATCGCAACGAGCCTTCCCGGCACGGGCGGAAGCGCCGAATTTAGCCGCTCGACGACACACACTTCGCTGAGGCCCCACTGTGGTCCAGGCACCTTCGCCTCGGGCGTCAGCGTGGCCCAGCGGGCCGACTCGACCCCACCAACCTCCACAGCGAGCGCTTCGGGCGACGGTCCGTCATATTCGCGGACCTCCAGATCGAGAACCGCAACGAGATTGGCCAACGCCGACCGGTTGCCTGCGTCCAGTCGAGCGATCGCGTTGCTCGGCACCAACAAAGTGACTTTGGCCTGGAGGGCCGACCAACGGAGCAACGACGTGCGTGCAGACCAGGTGGGAAAGTCCCACTGTTCGACGTCGCCGCCCAAGTGAACGCGGACGTCCCGAGCGTGAGTGCGGCGCAGTTCGCGATCGATGGCGTCTTCGAGTGGCTGGAACTCGGACTTGCTGTTGGCTTCGAACAATCGATGCGCGGGCAGCAACTCCAGCGCGTCGAGGAATTGATCGGATAGCACTTCTGCGCCAATCTCTCGGTCGAGGTACTTGGCCTCGCGTTGGGTGTCGTAACTCAGCAGGCAGCCGTGGCAAGCTTTATCACACTTGCGTTCGCATGCGAGGTGCGTCTTGGCATCGCGCAGCAGTGTAGGCAGCAACTCTGGGAGCGCGCTGACGAATCCAGCACCGCCAGCAGCGGTGTCGTAGAGAACGATCGATTTTCCACGCATCCCAGAAGCCGATTGAGCGGAGATGATGGCCCAACCAAGCTCGCGGTCCTCGATACCGAGCTTGGCCGCGGTGGCACGGCGCAGAGCAACAGCGATGGTGCTGAGGGCCGCGCGCGAGGTGATGACCTGCCCGGTCGCTATATCATGGATTTGAAGCTCGAACACATCGGTGCGAGACTCGACGCCCAGGTTCTGTCCGCGTTTGATCCCATGGGTGGAGTCGTTCGCGGGACAGCGACTCGAACCATTGGCATCTTTGCCGCCACGGAGCTTGAAGTGGTTCTTCAGTGCCTTGGGTAGAGGGGGGGTCTTCGAGCGCCCGGTGTCGTCGGTGTCGGAAGACTCGGCGTGGGCTCGGCCGCAGACCAGACAGATGGCGTAGCCGCGGCCATGTTCACCGCGGTTGTAGTGGAAGATTGAACCGTCAGTGCTGGTCCGCATGCGCCCGGCCTCGGGACGAGCGAGAGGCACCCAGGGCTCGGCGCCCACGGAGATCCAGGGTGCCTCGACGGGGAGATACCGCTGGGTGAGGTCGTTGTCGGGCTCCTGCACGATGGGGACCGCGAATCCCGCGGGCTGGAGGTAGGGGATACGATCGAGCTTGGCCGCGCCACAACCGGTACACGTGTCGATCCTGCTCGAGCTGGTCGAGCTGGCACCGCACTCTTGGCAACGCCAGGCCACGCGAAATGATTGAACCTCTGGATGTGGCTGATCGCTGGCAGGTGTCTGCCAGTTGAGGGTCACGCCCCCGCTGGTCCAGACATTGCCGTCGATCACGACGCGGGCGCCAGGCGCGTACTCACGTATGGCCTTGGGGAGCTCACGACTCGCCCACGCACGGCCGCGTGACTGTCCATCCTCGCGGCTTCCCTCGTCGTCTTGATTGACTTGACCGGCCTTGCGGCGAGCCCTTCGCAAAGCTTCGTTCTTGAGATCGGTAATGTTGCTGTTGATGAAAGGGACGACCCCAGTAGGGAAACCATACCCAGGCAGGAAGCCTCGGTTGGCGAGTTCGCCAAGCAAGTACTCGTTGCGGAGGCGTCGGAGCTGGCGCTCGATCGCCAGTTGAGCTGGGGTCGCCTGGTCATTCTTCTTCGGGACCCCGCCAGCATCGTCGAGGTCGGAGACGAGTCGCTCGATCTCCGCGCGCCACGGCTCGATGATGCTATCGAGCATGACGGCGCTCGCCTCGAGCAGTCGCTCGAGGGGCTGGCCCGCAAGACGCGAATTGCGAGTGAGCAGCTCCCGGACGCCTCGATCAAACCGAGCGTCGGCCTGCCGAGCCGTGGTATCACGCAACCATTTCCCAAATTGGTCGGAGGCCGAGAGACCTTCCTTGCTGGGCTGCTCGACGAACCACTGCGTGCGGAGCTTGAGCCCATCCGCACTCTGCTCGGCGAGGAAGCGGGTCAGCGCGAGCGCGTTGATATGGCGCTGGACGATGCGGGTGCTCTCGAGCGAGACCCGGGGCACGTTGATTGGCGTCTCGAAGGGCCACATCGGATGCCGGAACACGGCCTCGCCGTGAGGCATGGCTTGACACATGGTGAGGCTCACTGCTGCGGTCTCACCGCGACGACCGGCACGACCAGCGCGTTGAAGGAAGTTGGAGGGCCCAGGCGGAGCGTTGTTCATCACCACCGCCGAGAGGCCACCGATGTCGACGCCCATCTCCATTGTGGTCGAGCAACTCAAGACGTTGACGTCGCCAGCCTTGAACTGCTTCTCGATCTGCGCGAGCCGGCTACCGGTCTGCTGGGCGGAATGTTCTGCCACACGGAAGTAGCGAGCGCAGGAGGCCAAGCGATCACTGAACTCGGTCCACACTCCACGCGTCCGAGACACGGCGATATCTGGATCGGTCTCGAGCCAGGTAGCGATGGCGCCGGGAGGGATGGCGCGACCCATCGTGTCGCCGCGTTCGGGGAAGGGGTACAGCAAGCGCGGCATCGAGACCGGATCGCAGCGCAGGTCGGCATCTTCGCGGCGCGGGATGTAGGGGGTTGTCTGACGGAAAGTGGTGTCGAGGATGCGTCGAGTGGTCGGGCAGATCCAGGCGTCGCGAATGCTCGAGAACACCACCGAGTCCTTGTGGCTGAGCTGAAAGCCGTCGGGAAAGCTGAGCAGCACCTGGCGAGCGGCGTCCCAGGCTTGTTCGAGCAGCTCGTTGATGCGTGTACGATCCTCGGCCACCATCACGTCGAGTCCGAGGACGTGTGCGAGCAGCTTGATGAACCTCGAGCGGCCACCGCCCTCGCGCATATGAGGCCAGAGAATCTGCTTGTTACGCTGCCCAACCTCGGCGTGAGGACCGAGGATGAACTTGGGGGCAAATTTGGTCCCCATCCAGTTGAGCCACTCGATGTTGGCAGACACGGCCGTGTTACCGCGAACGCCGAGGTCGAGGAGCAGTTTGACGAAGGAACGCCACTCGTGGGCGCTCAAGCCCTCACGGGCGACGACGGCTGGAACACCCCCCTCGGCGACCTTCTCGAGTTGGAGATAGTTGACCGCGACGAGCCCGAGAGTCTCGACCGAATTCTGTCGCATGGGTCGACGGGCGACCTCGCGGAACAACAGGAACTCGGCGAGTTCGTAGAGTTCGAACTCGCGTCCGTCACTCCTCCAGGCTGGCCGGATCCAGTGCTGAACGGCATTGGACCCCGCAAGCGACTGAACAGCCTCGGACCAGGTCACCGTGCCGACAGCTGGAGCCGCGAGGCGGGCGCGAATGTCGGCAGCCTGACCAGCCAACATATCTTGGACGGACTTGGGCATGCCAGGTTGCGTCAGCGCGAATTCGAGTCCCGCGAGTTTCTCGGCGTCATCAGGACGAGTTGGACTGACGACCCGGCTCTGGACGAGGTGATAGATGTGACTACGGACGAAGTTGCGCTCCGCCTCGATCTGCGCGCGCAACGAGAACCGGGCAGTACCTTGGCGACTGTCGCTGAACGTGATGATCCGGCGGCCATCGAAGGGCTTGGACTTGGGATTCTCGGTCTGCGGCGGAACGTGCTCGAGCAGGGTCGGCGTCGAAACCCCGAGCAGGAAGGGCACCCCGAGATTCATGCTGCGCAGCATTTCGCCACGAGCGAACTCTCGTTCACCGCAGCGGGGGCAAGTTCCGTGCTCGGTCTGCCAGCGGGCCATGAGGTGGCTGGTGCCGGGCGTGGACCAGGTCCCCGTGGTCACGTCAATGTCGACGGGGAGATTGGACCCGTGGCCGCTGCGGCCCCAGACCAACATTCGCTCGCCGGATTTCGGAGGTACATCTGCGTCCAGTGGGCCGTCTTCATCATTGCTACTTTCCTGATTCGTATCATCACCGGACTCGTCGTCAGAGTCCTCATCGCCGAAACCGACGGCGACGAGTCGAGCTTCGAGCTTGTTGGCGTCTTGTTTGTTCTCTCCGGCGAGATACTCGGCACCGCATCGGCGGCACATGACCAACTCGAGGACCAATCCCCCACAATCGCACTTGAACTTACGCTCGAAGTAGACGCAGCCAAAGTCCCATTCGACGAGCTCAGATTGGCGCTTGGAACAGTTGGGATCGATGCAACTCCAAAGACCCGGCTGTGTGCGTTGGAAAAAGTGCGCACGCAGGGGAAGGAAGGGCTCGTCCTTCAGGACCGCCGTGCGAGCGACGTCGAGCAGGGCGAGGGTCTGCTCGATGTTGCCCGCGTCGGCCTTGCGGAACGCCAGCCTCGCGAGCTCGCTGGTTTGAGTAGGACCCTTGGCGAGCGCGCCCCGGAGCGTACGAACGGCCGGCATCGCAGCGAGCGTGCGATACTTGTCTTCGGGCGACATCGCCGCGACCTTGACAAGGTTCTCCAACTCGCGCGACTGAGACACGAACTCCTTGGGCAACTCGGGGATCTCGCGCGAGCCCTCGACCACCTCCACGCGCTCCTTGGGCAACCCGGCGATGTCGGCCAAGTAGGCCTGAAGTTTTTCGCGCGACTCCTTGTCACCAAACTTCCCGATGGTCGCGGACGTCGCCACGAACCGAACTTGTTCAGGCTCGACCTCGAACGCGTGAAGCACTCGCCGTAGTAACAACGAGACCTCGGCAGCTTGCGATCCGATGTAGGTGTGGGCCTCGTCGAGGACGATCCAGCGCAACTTGCCCTTGGAAGCCTCGAGGATGGGTGCGTCATCCTGGCGCACGAGCATGTACTCGAGCATGGTCGCGTTGGTGATGAGGATGGGCGGCGGCGACCGGCGCAACCCGGGTCGGCCCATGACCTCTTGTGGAACCATGCGGGCCTCGGTTATCGGCGGATCGACCTTGGGGGTTTGACCATTGTAGAGGCAGAACTTGATGTCACCGCCGAACGCATCCGTCCACGAGCGAAGGCGGTCGCGTTGGCTGTTGATGAGGGCGTTGAGCGGGTACAAAAACAGGGCCTGGACGCCTACCAGGCTCTTGTTGGCGGCACGCTGGCGAGCGAGGGAATCGAGGATCGGGACCAAGAAGCACTCGGTCTTACCCGAGCCAGTCCCGCTGCTGACGACGACGGACTGGGCGGGCTCTTTCTGCAGAGCCTTCCAAGCCTCGACCTGATGGATATAGGGGTGAAAGTTGCTCCCGAAGCGCTCGGAGGTGGCCCGATCCATCGCGTCGACCAGCGAGGGGTGGAGCAGCGGACCCGCGAGCGCGCTCATCCTCTCGGGATGCTCTCGCCAACCAAAAGTAGCCTCGAACACGGGGTCTGCGAGGAAGCTACCGTCGGCTCCGGGCGGGCGCTCGAGATGTTGGGTGAGGAACGAGCGGAGTCCCGGAGACAATGGGTTGAGATAGCTGATCACCGCCCGCGAGGAACGACGAGCGAGCTCGGCGCTGAGCGAGGAGTAAAAGTCGGGGTTGGTGGTCATTGAAATGCGCCGGGGTTGGTCTCGAGCAGGATACCGATCGCCGCAGCGAGGCTGGCCTCATAGCAGTGGTCGAACCACGTGTTGTCGAACGCCTCCAATTGGCGGAGGGCGAAGATCTGCTCGGGGCTCAGTTGCAGGCCGCATGCGGCCGCGATCGCAGTCTGAACAGGGGCATAGGTGACAAAACGAGTCTTGTCTCGTATGTTATGGGCGAAGTTGCCGAGCGGCAGAAGGCTCCGGGGAACCTGGCCGGGAAACTGCTCGATGAGGTCACGAGTCGCCTGGAACGACGGCCACGAGCGGTCGTCCGCGTGGGTTCGAAACAGGTTCATCTGGGCTTCGTCGCGATCGGCGAGCAAGGGCTGGCGCCCAACCCCGTTGGGAAACGAGACGAGACGAGTATAGCGCCCCACGTCTGCACCGAGCAGCGCGCTCTCGATCAACTCACGGACGATCGTGAAACCGCGGAGTCGAGCCTGGATCGCGCTCAACGTGTTTCGGATCTGGGTGCGAGCCACCTCGATGATGATGCTCTGAAGCCCTTCTTCGAGGCTGACAATATTGGCCTCGGCGCGAGCCAACCAGAGTCGAAACCCTGCGATCCAAGCTTTGACGGGGACCAACTTCCAGGCAAAGCTCAGACATTCCAGCGCGGTCCACACCGCCTGAACGCCAACGCTCGACGATAGCTCGACGAGCAAATAGACGCATAGCGTCGGCTTCTGAACAGCAACATCGAGTACGTCGTAGGTGGTCGCCGGAAGTGTCCCGAGCGAGTTCAAGAACGGGGTCAACTGTTCCCACTCGGGATGGGCTGGGGCCTCGATTAATGCGTCGAGGACCTTGGAGATGGCTGCAAGGCGAACATGCTTCCAGCTGACTCCGACCGCGTCAACTAGGGTCGAGATCTCATCGAGGTTTTCGGGTGCCGGCCCAGAGTCGGCAGGTGGGTGCCAAATGACTGGTCGTGCGCAGCATCGACCCTTCTCGGTACCAATTACGAGCCAGGTCTCCGCGTTGTCTTCGAGGGGACCGAGCGCCCACCCGGCGGTAGAAGCCTGCATGGAAACCGGCTCCGCGTCGGGTTGCTGAATCGGAATCCGGTGTACGCACATTTGTTCGACGAGGTCATCGACAAAAGTCTCGCTCTTGTCGCGCAACACGACCACCTCGCGGCCCTCGGGGTCGACCATCATGGCGAGAGGAAAGCGACGAACATTTAACCGAGTTGTGCCGGCACGTGTCTCGACCTCGAGGCGCACGAATGCGTTGAGTTCGGTGGTGCTCGCCAGGCGAAGGCTTGCGTCTTCGACGAGTCGAGAAAGATCGAGCGTGAACCGACGAATCGGTGGCGCCCCACGTGTGCTCAGAAGTCGGAGCCTGTGAGCGAAGTTCGACTCACTGACAAAAACTCGCGGCCGATCAGTCGCACTCTTCAGCTTCGCCTCCACCAGCGGATGTGGCTCTTGCCGAGGGAGCAACGCTTCGATGCGACAGCCAGCAAGATGATCGAGAGCGACGGTGGCATCGTTCGGGAGCACCCGCCCGGTGCCATCGATGAATCGAACACCGACTTTGGGAAACGGGAGCCGCAACTTGATGCTCCGCGCACCGGTCCAGTGAAGTTGGACCTCGACGCTCGCGGGGGAATCGTCCCCGGACGTTACCGACCACACGAGGTTGTCGGAGTCCGCGACCGAGACCGCCTCGAACCCTGGCGCGGGCAACAGGAATCCCCGGCTCGCGTGTGTGCCCTCGAGCCTCAACTCGGCGGTGGCAACCGCGGTCATCGGCCGTATTTCGAGGGCAGTGGAATCTGGCACGACCAACGCCGAACGGGCGAAAAGAGTCGCATCACCCCGGCAGAGCCGGATCTCGACGTAACCACGACAGGCATCGGAGAGACGCTCCCAGCTGCGGCCGCCGTGCTTGGGTCGCCACTCGAGATTGCGGGGATGGACCTCGCAGCGAACCCCGAACATGGACTCCTCATAGACCCGAGGAACACCGCGCCAGACGGGTGGCCGCAGTTGCTCTCCAAACAGTGCCCCCTCGAATTGGTATAATTTGAGATCCTCCTCGTTGGCCGAAGCTTCGACGAAGTAACGCTGGCCAGATTCGGGGTCGTCGATATCGACCCTTCCACACTTGATTCGAACGAGCCGGCGGACACCGTTTGAGGTGACGATCTGGCCAAGCGTTTCGGTTCCGTCGGTCGACGAGAGTACGCCAGGCGGCAGCGCCACCAGAACGTTGCTCGCGCGCACACGAGCTGAACCTTGTGCGATGAGCTTCCATTCGTCATCGCTCCCCTCTCCCTGTCCGTCAGCGATGAATACCCATGGTCCATTGTCGAGGCGCTCGCCACCACGAAGGAGCCTCGCGGCGTATGACTCGCTGATGGTGTCTGCGAGTATGACCAATTCGGTCGTGCTCGCAGATACCATCGCGCCATCGACGAGCGGGAGAATCTCGAACACATCATCGAGCTTCCACTGGGTCGCTACGGCGAAGGGTCGAGCACCACTTCCATCGTCCACCAAGAGGCGAACTCGGCGAGGATTGTCTACGCCTTGGGGGTTGAGGTCTAGCAACTTCCAGACTTCGCTGGGTTGCATCCGACGAGGAGGCTCGAGTGTCCGCTGCAAGCACCAATCGCCGTCATGGGAGACCAGTCGGGTCTCCACGGTCAGACCGAGGCGACCGCTGGTCGCGATTTGCTGCGCATCTTCGACCAGACCACGGACGAGCGCAGTCGCGACTTCGCTGTCGACGAGGATCGGGAGTCGAAGTTGCCAATCCGGTTGGATGCGATCCAACTCGACTACGGGGTGCTCTGCGTGGGCTACACTCTTGCGCAACTGCCAGATGTGATTGACGAGGGCCGCTGCCAACTCGTAGATATCAGGGTGTCGCCAAGCCTTGGGCAGGTCGACGGCCGCCTGCTCGGCCCACGTCGCGTCGACCACCACACCGCCGCTCTGGATCTGCAGTAGCTGACGAAAGAATCGCCGAATCGAGGACTGTGAGCCTAGCAGAAGTTGCAGCGGAAGGCCTCCCTCTCGTGACAGACTCCCAACGAAGTCACGCCAGCTTCGCCCCGGCACCCGGACGACCCGCAACTCGCGCCCCCAGTAACTCAAACCTCGCTCGATCTCTCCATAGAGTTCCGTGTAGGAGCAACTCCAGTCGAGGGACTCGAGTAGACCCTTGAACGTCAGGCCCTCGCCGTGACGCCGCCACCACTCGGCCGCGTAGAGGCAAAAAACCCCGCAATCATGGGAGCTGGCGAGATGGGTCCTGGACACCAAATTTCGCAGTGATACCAATTCGGCGGCACTGGTTCGGTACTCGAAAAGCGGCCGCCCGTCGGGCTTTTCGAGGTGTCGCGCACACAGGAACTCGCGTAGCCAACCTGCTGTCGTGATCGCCATCATCTTGCTCGGAATCGCCTACTTGGGTCGCGTGATCTCGCAGATGTTGGCGTGCTTGCTGGTACTTTGGCAAGAGAAAATCACTCGTTTTTGGCCCATGATCTTGGCCGGATTACTTCTCAGCTGCGCCAGCCAGAAGACACGCTGCCTGCGCTTGGCCAAACGGTCACGACTTGCCGATTCCGACCCAGAATGGGCCGTCGTGACCGCAATGGCGTCCAGCTCGCTGCCTTCGGTGGGAGATCGGACCACTCGACGCCACTCGACGCCGGCCCGAGCTCCGCGCTACCTCT
>Ga0075163_10010416_pt1 | contig 12159 bp, 6 predicted proteins | sample JI1023141ADNA_FD_71478 | JGI IMG/M metagenome (GOLD analysis project Ga0075163, IMG submission 71478) | Wastewater effluent complex algal communities from Wisconsin, to seasonally profile nutrient transformation and Carbon sequestration -... | ecosystem: Engineered > WWTP > Effluent > Algae...
TTATTGAGAATCAACTTGCTCTATTTTGAAACGCGTTCGAACGCGTTCGGGCGGAATGCTGATAGGAATCAAGGACTTCACGCGTTGCAAAAACGTTCGCGAACGGGTTCGGTGCAGTAGCAATATAACTGCGATAGCTATCGCGCAGTTCGCTGCTTCAAATGTCAGCGAACGCTTTGCGAACGCTAGTGCTACGGAGTCAGTGCTGGTGGTGGCGAAAGAACGGCATTTGAGGCGGTGTCCGAGGCCATTGCTGATAACCACGAGTGCCGATGTCGCCAGTCAGTGTCGGCGCAGTTCCTGACTTGGGCGTAGTGGCGGCGCTGGCCTGTCACGGGTTGGGGGGCGATGAGATAGCTGCAGATTGAAGTTCTGTTGGTCAAGCCACGCAGGAGGATCTCCTTCGCAAACTGCATTCACTTGCAGCTGGCTGAGGTCAAGATGCCCCTCATAGTCGTCTCGCAACAGCAGCAAGAAGGAGCTGTTTAACCCGACAGGCCGATCCGGATGCCGGCATTTTCACACATGGCTGAAAAATCTCCGAGCAGTAGGCCCCTCTGCGGAGTTAAACGCTGCAGGCGCGTATCGTTAGAAGAGCAGTCACTAAAAGGTTGAAATGCAGCAGCTACTTCACGCCAGCATTCATCCTCGGCAGAGCTCCAAAAATCGTTTCGCGTTTGCTCGCTCTGGTGCCACGCGCGCAAGTCGTTAACACTGTTCCGCTTTGGATCGGGCCACTACATGATTCCCAGGGACTATGGCGAGAGCCGGATTGCAGGCCAGCTTCGACAATTCTCCCCAGAGCAGATCATTCGTTTTGTCAGTTTGCCAAACTGCTCACCGCTTCCACTGAACGGAAAGATCAGCAGGAAAAAGGACCAAATCCCAGGTCCCTGATACAGAGGCCATACGCCGCAAGTCTTTAAAGAGCGCGTCGAGCAGGTTGGGGTGTAGGCTGCGCGTCTGAGTCGGCCCGTCTGAGACTGCCCCTGATGCGGATTGCTGAAGTGTAACCAGCCGAGGCCGTTCGTCATGGAGCTAACAAAACCATATCATCCTTGCCCTGTTCCTCTTGTTGGCGACCCTCGTGCCGAGTACGCTGCGGCGAGTACTGGGGGGCACTACCCCAAAAACGATCGGAGCCGCGCGGATGGCGAGCCTAGAAATCTCTGCTCTGTCGACGGAACAGCGACCCTCGGGGGCGTGGGCGGCGACTTTGCTGCATGCGCCGGCCCGCGATGAAGCGGCAGGGCGACGGCCCGCTCGGCTGACCGAGCCCCGGCTGGCGACGTGGACCTGCTTCCGTGGCCGCCTGGGTGCCGCCGACCTGATGGCTCTGCTATTTGAAGACGCTGCCGTACTCCATCAGGTCCCTTTCGACCCTACGGAGCCGGGCAGGCCGCTAAGGCTGACAAGCCTGCCCGATACTCTTGTTGAAGACTGGCTGCGCGCACTCCAGCCGCCCGCGCGGCGGAAAAGACCGCGCAGAAGAAAGCGTCATGACACCTAGCATCACTGCGCGGGGTTCTGTCATCACGCTGCGCTTATCCGTGGGGAGGACATCATGATCACGCCCGTACAAACAATCCAAATCGAGAACTTCCGCGGTATCCGGAAGCTGGTTTTTCAGCTTCATCCCAAGGTGACCGTGCTCTTCGGGGCGAACGCGGCCGGCAAGACCTCGATTCTCGATGCCATCGCCATCGGTCTGGGTTCCATCGTCGCCCGCATACCTAAGTCTACCGGCCGTGATTTTGCCAAGACCGGTGACATCCGAATTCCGTGGAAAGACCACGCAGCAGTAGGCGAAAAGCAGGGCGTCGAGTGCCCGTACACTCGCGTGGAAGTCATCGCCGCTGGGGGCTTGCGCTGGGACACAACCCGGCTTCGTAGTGCCCAGGATCGTAAGGCTGCACCGGCTGCGGTGGGAATCAAAGCGCTTCACGATGCGATCGATCCGCTGGTTATAGAAGTCCTCAATGCAGAGCCGGGTTCGATAACGTCTCCCATCCCGCTCGTGTCCGCCTACGGGACCGAACGTGCCATGGTTGATGTGCCGCTACGTGAGCGGCACTTTCAGACTGAGTTTCACCGACTCGGCGCCCTTGACCACTCGCTGCGCACAACCACCCGTTTCAAGACGGTGTTTGAGTGGTTTCGCGTCATGGAGGACGAGGAACGGCGCGAGCGGGAGCGGCGCCGGGACTTTGCCTACAAACTTCCGGAGCTCGAGTGGGTGCGGCGGGCGGTCAAGAATGCCGAACTGCGCTGCCACAATCCCCGGGTCGAGACTCATCCCATTCGGATGTTGGTGGACTTCGATCACGGCGATGCAGGCATCGAGCCGCTCGACATTGACTCCCTATCGGATGGTTACCGCACCCACTTTTCGCTGATCGTCGATGTAGCGCGCCGGATGGTGCAGCTAAACCCCAGCGATGACCTATCCGATCCACGACGTGGCACCAATTCCGAGGCTGTGATCTTAATCGACGAGGTCGACCTGCACCTTGATCCGGGGTGGCAGTCCCGAGTCGTGAGTGGCCTCACCAGCGCATTTCCCAATGCCCAGTTTGTCCTGACGACCCACTCAGAGCAGGTAATAGGTTCCGTGCAAGCCGATAGCGTCCGCAAGCTCGTCTGGGGAGACTCTGAGATCCTGGTCAAGTCAGTGCCCTTCGCACAGGGTGCGACCGGAGAGCGCATCCTCGTTGAGCTGATGGGGGCCCCGGAGCGGGTTGCCGGGCCGGTGACGAAGCAGCTCGAAGAGTACGTCGGACTCGTTGGAGACGGCGCGGGTCTTGGCAATAAAGCGAAGCAGCTCCGCGAAAAGCTTGACAGCGCGCTTCAGAATGAGCCATTGCTCCATCGGGCAGACTTGGAAATGCAGCGGCAAGAGCTTATGGCCAAGCTAGAGGAGAGTACAAAATGAAGTCCGTTCCTCGGCTGGCAAAGGAGCCCCAGGAGCTTGCCGCCTACCGTGCTGCCAATCCCACAGACGCTGCTGCGAGCGGTGCTGAGGCGGGCGCGGCATGGAACAGATTCCGCGACGATCCCTGCTATAAGACGCTCCGCGCAGAATTGGTCACTGCGCAGCAAGGGCTATGCGCGTACTGCGAACAGCGGCTGACTACGGACAAGGGTGTTCTTCACGCTAACGATCAGCAGATCGAGCACGTCCTGCCAAAGTCTGGTGCGGCCAGCCGGACGCTGGACTGGACGAACTTCATGCTGTGCTGCGGTGGTGGCACCTTCCGCACTAACGACCCTACATATGCCGATCCCATAAGGCACTACCGCGGTGAGGAAAACGTCTCGTGTGGCCAGAAAAAAGACGATCGGGAGCTGCCTGCGGATTGTGATCCACGAAATTTTCCCTGTGTACCCGGACTGGTTTCGGTGAGCATTGATGGGACGCTCGCGGTAAACGCGGCGGCCTGCAGCGCGGCTGGAGTGGCTGCTTCTTCGCTGAGCGAGACGATCAACGTGCTGCTCAATCTGAACTGCGACCGGCTGAAACTCCCCAGGAGCAAAGTCGCCGACAATATTCTGAAATGGGTCGTGCCGATGTTAAAGGCACTCCTTGACGAGACCCACCTTACCACCGAGCAGCGTCAGGCTTTTCATTGGCTGCTGATCTCCGGGAGACTGCAAAAGGACACGGTTGGGCACCTTCGCCCCTTCTGGACTACCGAGCGTACTTTCCTGGAACCCGACGCCTCGACCTGGATTACCCAGAACACGAACTCGTGCGGTTGCCCTGCCCAGGCCGCTACACAGAGTGCCCCATGACCCAGACCATTCACGATGTCTTCGACCTGCCCCGCCTCGAGGACATCCGAGCGATGGGCTTTATCATCAAGCTCAGCGAAGGCACGCCAAACCCCAATGAAGTGTGCCGTCTGGTTGATGACTAAGTGATCACGCCGACTGTCGAAAAAGAGGAGCTCCTGACAGAATCGTGGGTCGAGTTGGACGTTACGTGCAGAGGCGCGAATGTAATACCTTACAAGAGGTCGGCGCAGATGGCCCAGGACCTTCCGAAACTTGTGAGGTAACCGCCATCGTTTCCACAGGCCAGCGCATCGCGCGGTCACCATCTTTCTCTCAGTGCATGGTCAGTGTTCGTAACCACGACTCTGGCATGAGAGCCGCTTTTTCGCCGGGCCTGCGGGACGTTTTGACGTTCGGTGTGCGCACGCCGTAACGGAAAACTGTCGGCTCTGCTGCCCGGATAGCGCGAAGTTTGCCGCGCACCTGCGAAGCTGGGTAACGCCAGCGGAGGGAACGCCATTATGTGCAGCCCGGTGCTATCGACAAGACCCGCGTTCAACGGGTGGTCGAGTTGCTCCGCCCCACAACGAGAGACACATCGCTTGAAGCAGCGGTTGCTGGGCTCTCCCGCGACGACCGTTTGCACCTCGATGAGCTGCTGAAGCGCTGCGCGTAATCGGCGGAGGGAGTGGCAGCCAGACCCATCGACCGCCCCGCCATCGACCGCCAACCGCAAGCCCCCTTCCGCAATAAGTAGTCTGGCCCACGGAGGCAAGTCTCAGCGTTCATTGTCCGTCACCTCGCGCCTCGCCGGTGGTACGTTCCTGCTCGATCAGGAGCTGCCGTGAATCGAGCCCAACCCGCCCAAACCAATCTCCCCGTGACGGTGACAACGTGATCCCCGCGACGGGCGATATCGTGCGCGTGCGCTCTCGGCAGTACCTTGTCGAGGGTGTGGAGCCGCCGCCGTCGCAGAGTGACAGCACTCTGGTGCGCCTGTCGTGCATCGAGGACGATGCGCAGGGGGCGCCGCTCGAAGTGCTTTGGGAGCGTGAGGTCGACGCCCGGCTGCTGCGGGAGACCGACTGGAACCGCATCGCCAGCCGCGGCTTCGACGAACCGCGACTCTTCTCAGCCTACCTCCACACGCTGCGCTGGAACTGCGTGACGGCGACCGACCCCAAGCTGTTTCAGGCTCCCTACCGCGCCGGCATCGAGGTCAAGGCCTACCAGCTTCAGCCGCTGCGGATGGCGCTCAGCATGCCGCGCGTGAACCTGTTTATCGCTGACGACGTGGGCCTGGGCAAGACCATCGAGGCGGGGCTGATTGTGCGCGAGCTGCTCATGCGGCAGAAGGTCCGGCGCGTCGTCATCTGCGTCCCACCGTCGGTCGTTCGCCAGTGGCGCGACGAGATGGAGGAGCGCTTTGGCCTCACCTTCGTCATCTACGATCGTGACTACGTCGCCCAGGTCCGCCAGGAGCGCGGCTACGCGGTAAACCCGTGGAAGACCCATACCCGCTTCATCCTGTCGCACGCGCTGGTCCGCGATGAGGTCTACGCGGCACCGCTGCGCGACTGGCTGGGCGAGTTTGCGAGCGGCTCGCTGCTGATTCTCGACGAAGCGCACAACGTCGCCCCGGCGAGCGGCGGCAAGTACGCCATCGACTCGAAGCTCACCCGCGCGGTCCGCGAGCTGGCGCCGCGGTTCGAGCACAAGCTGTTCCTGTCGGCGACCCCGCACAACGGCCACAGCAACAGCTTCTCGGCGCTGCTCGAGCTCCTCGATCCGCAGCGCTTTGTCCGCGGCGTTCCGGTCGACGCGAAGCTGCGCGACACGGTGATGGTGCGCCGGCTGAAGTCGGATCTGCGAGCGATTGGCGAAAAGTTTCCCAAGCGCATCGTTGGTCGCATCGAGATCGACCGCCTACCTGCAGATGCCCCTGAGCTGGTCTTGTCGCAGCTCTTGCAGCAGTACCGCCGAGCCCGCGAGGCCCGACTCGCCACCGCCAGCAAGTCGCAGCAGGCCTCGGCCATGCTGGTGGTGACGTCGCTGCAGAAGCGACTCTTGTCCTCAATCGAGGCGTTCGCCCGCACGCTCGATGTCCACCGCGCCTCGATATTGGCGACCGCGGGCAAGACGCCGACCGTGGACCCGCGCACACTCGATCTACTCGCCACCACGCCCGATGCTGATAACGAGCGGGCCGAGCTTCCCGAGGAGGATGTCGAGAAAGAGGACGACGCGCAGATGGTCGCGGCGACCCGTCAGTCGCAGAGCGAGCCCGCAGCGCTGGGGTCCGAGCTCGCGCTGCTTGATGAGATGGCGCGTATCGCCCGGGCCAGCCGCCATGATATCGACCCGCGCGTCCGACATCTCATCGACTGGATCCAGACGCACCAGTGCCCCGAGCTGGGACGCGAAGGCGCCGCCTGGCTGCCCCGTCGGGTACTGATCTTTACGGAGTACTCCGATACCAAGCGCTATCTGCAGCAGCTCTTGGCCGAGAAGCTTCGCAGCACCGACCGCGCGTCCGAGCGCGTCGCCACGTTCCACGGTGGCATCGGCGAGGAGAAGAGGGAGGCCATCAAGGCCGCGTTCAACGCCGACCCCGACAAGCATCCGCTCCGCATTCTGATTGCCACCGATGCGGCGCGCGAAGGCGTGAACCTCCAGAACAACTGCGCCGACCTGTTCCACTTCGATGTCCCTTGGAACCCCGGCCGCATCGAGCAGCGCAACGGACGCATCGACCGTAAGCTGCAGCAGGCGACCGAGGTCCACTGCATGTACTTCGTGCTGCCGCAGCGGGCCGAAGACCGCGTGCTCGACGTACTGGTGAAAAAGACCCGCAAGATCCATGAGGAGCTCGGCAGTCTGGCGCCAGTCATTGGCCGCCGCATCGACCTCGCCTTCGCCCGCGGCATCGAGCATGAGCGCGTCGACGACCTGGCCAGCGCCATCGACCAGGCCGACGCCGAGGACGCAAGCTCGTCCGGCCGCGTGCGGACGATGCAGATCGAGATGGGCCACGAGGAGGCCGACCAGCGCCGGGTCAAGCTCGACCGACAGCTGACCGAGCTGCGCGAGCTGCTGGAACGCTCGCGCGAGTGGATTGGGCTCGACGACCGCCACTTCCGCGATGCGCTGTCGGCATCCCTTGAGACAGTGGGCGCCGGTGGCTTGACCGTGGCGAGCAACGCCGAAACAGCCTCCGACCCCGACCGCGCGCGCTGGCTGCTCCCCCACCTGCACGAGCGAAAGGGTGCGGACCCGACCTGGGCGGCCACCCTCGACACGCTTCGTGTTCCGCGCAAAAAGGGGCAGTCTCCGGCCGAGTGGCGACGCGAAGCCCCGATCCGGCCGGTGGTGTTCAAGGACCCGGGCAACCTCGATGGCGAGGTGGTCCATCTGCACCTCGAGCATCGGGTGGTGCAGCGCCTCCTGGGCCGCTTCCTGTCACAAGGTTTTCGCGATGACGACCTGCGGCGCGCCTGTGTGCTGCGGACGGTGGAGGCCGAGCCTCGCGCGGTTCTGCTCGGTCGGCTCTCGCTGTTTGGTGAAGGTGGAGCGCGGCTACACGACGAGGTGCTGGCTGCCGCAGCGGAGTGGGTGCCAGTCGAACAGCGACGCGGAGGCCTGCGCCCGCTCGGTGAAGGCGACAAGGCGGACGTACTGCGGCTGGTCGAAGAGGGGCTGGCCCAGCCTCGGCTGCGCGAGGTCGCAGCATCGCTGCAGGAGCGCCTTCGGTCGGAGGCGGCCCGCGACGTCGCCGAACTGACGCCGCACCTGGAGCGACGGGCAGCCGTCTTGGTCGAGCGTGCCCGCCGCGACCTGACCAAGCGCGGCGAGGCCGAGTCGCGCGACATGGCCAGCATTCTGGAGGGGCAGCGCCAGCGGATCTTGGACCGGCAGCGGGAGCTCGAAGAGGAGTCGAAACAGGGGCGCCTGGCCTTTCACCCCGACGAGGAGCGGCAGCTGGCTGCCGACCGCCGCCACTGGGGCGAGCGCCTGAACGCGATTGCGCTCGAGCTTGCCGCCGAACCCGAGCGGGTGCGCAAGAGCTACGTCGTCAAGGCCACCCGAGTCGAGGCGGTGGGGATCGTTTACCTCTGGCCGCTGTCGAGCTGAAGCCCGCGGCCGCTCCTCTGCGGTCGGCTGGCTCTCGCTGGCATCGCTGAAAACGAACGTCGCAGATCAGCTGGCCCATGGCGCCCGCCCGGTGGTACCTTCCGGCGCGAGCGAGGGCTCCATTGTGAGCCAAAAATCCCATGGCGAAGTTCGATCCTGAGCGCGAAGCACATAAGTCCTGGCTCGGCCTGGTCCAGCCGGTCGGTCTGGTGGTATCCCCTCCGGCACTGCTCAAGGCCCAGGTGCTGCTGGACAAGAATGTCGTCCCAATCCAGCAGGTGCTGCAGGGCGTCGTCGTCCAGCCCGCCTCCGTCTATGGCGATGCCGACCCGCAGCTGCTCGACTTCCCGCGCCTGGCGACCGAGGTGCTCGGCTGGGCGCCGGGAGATCTCGCCGGGGCTCCGGGCGGGCCGCCGCTTCCCGATTCCCTGGCCGTCGCGCTGCCGAGCTATGGCGAGACGCTGCGCCCGAGCTACGCCGCCGTAGATGGGATGGCCGATGGCAAGGTGCTGCTGCTGGTCCAAGTCGTCGAGTCGGGACTGAACCTCGACAAACCGCCCGCCGACGGTGCCCACACCGGCTGGCCCGCCAGCCCGCAGGCGCGACACGAGCGGCTGCTGCGCGACACCGGCGTTGCTGCCGGCTTGCTGCTGAACGGCGTCGAGCTGCGGCTCTGCTACGCCCCGCGCGGCGAGTCGTCCGGGTATCTCGGATTTCCCATCGCCGAGATGTGTACGGTCAGCGGGCGCCCGCTGCTGTCGGCGCTGCACATGCTGCTCTCCGAGCATCGGGTGTTCGGCGCTCCCGACAAGCAACGCCTCCTCGACCTACTGGCCGAGAGCCGCAAGTATCAGAGCGAGGTCTCAAACCGCCTCGCGGAGCAGGTCCTGGGCGCACTCTGGGAACTGCTGCGCGGCTTCCAAGCTGCTGATGAAGCCGCGAACGGACGGGTGCTGTTCGACCTGCCGCGCAGCGACCCGCAGCAGATCTACGGCGGGCTGCTCACCGTCATCATGCGGCTGGTCTTTCTGCTCTACGCCGAGGACCAGGGGCTTCTGCCCGACGACCCGGTCTACGCCCGCAACTACGCCATCGGCGGTCTGTTCAAGTGGCTGCGCGAAGACTTCGGCCGCTACCCCGACACCATGGACGACCGCTACGGCGCCTACGCCTGGCTGCTATCGACCTTCCGCATGATCTTCGACGGCGGCAGCCATGCCGGGCTCCATGTCCCGACCCGTCACGGCCAGCTCTTTAACCCCGACGAATACCCATTCCTAGAAGGTCGCCCGCCCGCTGTCGCCCGCGTCCTGGGCGAGACCTTCGAGGCACCGCGCGTCTCGGATGGTGTCATCTGGCGGGTGCTCGAAGGGCTGCTGGTTCTCGACGGCGAGCGACTTTCGTATCGAGCGCTCGATGTCGAGCAGGTCGGCTCGGTCTACGAGTCGATGATGGGCTTTGACGTCCGCACCTTGCCCGGTCGAGCGCTGGCCGTGCGACCGAAGAACATCGTCTTCGACCTCGACGCGCTGCTCGCGGTCGCCGGTCCCAAGCGCGCCGCCTGGCTGAACGAGCAGGCCGAGTGCGACCTTGCCGCGGGTGCCACGCAGCTCCTCAAGGATGCGCACACCGTCGAAGATCTGGTGGTCGCGCTCGGTCGCAAGGTAGCGCCGCAGACTCCGCAGCCACTCGCCCCGGGCGCGCTGTTTCTGCAGCCGGGCGAGGAGCGGCGTCGCTCCGGCTCGCACTACACCCCGCGCGAGCTGACCGAGCCGATTGTGCGGACCACCCTGCGCCCGGTGCTCGAAACGCTCGGCCCGCGCCCGACGCCCGAGCAGATCCTCGACCTCAAGGTCTGCGATCCGGCGATGGGCTCCGGGGCGTTTCTGGTCGAGGCGTGTCGCCAGCTTGCCGCCGCGCTGGTCGCCGCGTGGGAAGCGCACGGCTCGCTGCCGACGCTACCGCCCGACGAGGATCCGCTGCTCCACGCCCGCCGCCTGGTCGCCCAGCGCTGTCTCTACGGCGTCGACAAGAACCGCTTCGCCGTGAACCTCGCCAAGCTGTCGCTGTGGCTGGTGACGCTGGCCCGCGACCACGCCTTCACCTTCCTCGACCATGCGCTCAAGCACGGCGACTCGCTGGTCGGCCTGACCAAGACCCAGCTCGGCGCCTTCCACTGGAGTCCGCCCGACCTCGACGCCGGCCCACTGTTCGCTGGCATCAGCCACACCATCGAAGCAGTCAGCGGCTGGCGCCAGCAGATCCAGGCCCTCGGCGAAGGCGACTACGACGAGCGACGCCGCGCATGGAAGGAGGCCGAGGATGTCATCCACGACGTCCGCCTCCTTGGTGACCTCTGCATCGCCGCCTTCTTCGCCGCCGAAAAAGACAAAGAGCGCGAGTCACGGAGACGTACCTACCGATCCATGCTCGATACCTGGAAGTCCGACGGCGACCGCTCCGAGCTCGACGGCATCATCGCCGAGCTGCGCAGCGGGGACCGACCCGTCTTCCCACTGCACTGGGAAATCGAGTTCCCAGAAGTGTTCGGGCGGGCGAATCCGGGGTTCGATGCGATGGTGGGGAATCCGCCGTTTGTTGGCGGGAGCAAGGTATCGAGCAACTTCGGCGCTGGCTACTCATCGTGGCTGCTTCATGTTCATTCTGAATCTCACGGCAACGGTGATCTGGTGGCTCACTTTTTCCGCCGGTCCTTCAATTTGCTTCGTAGCTTTGGAGCGTTCGGCTTCATCTCGACCAACACGATTGCGCAAGGGGACACACGGGGCACGGGACTTAGATGGATCTGCATGCACGACGGAATGATCTATGAAGCAGAGAGGCGCCGAAAATGGCCAGGTATGGCAGCGGTGATTGTCAGCGTGTTGCATATTCGAAAAGGAGTGTCTGCAGTAGTAGCTCGTCTCGACGGCAAGGAGGTTCCGCGCATCACAGCGTTCCTTTTTCACACCGGGAGTGATGCTGACCCAGCGGTGCTGCGCGCCAACGTCGGCAAGAGTTTCATGGGCTGCAAGGTGTCCGGACAGGGGTTCATATTTGATGACAACGATGAATCTGCTTCGCCGCTCGCAACCATGCATCGATTGCTAGCAGAGGACCGCCGAAATGCCCATGTGATCTTCCCGTATATTGGAGGAGCGGAGGTCAACGAGAGCCCCACCCACCGGCCCTCCAGGCATATTATTAACTTTGTCGATATGACTGAGGAAGAAGCACTTCGCTGGCCATCCATCCTGAGTATCGTGCGAGAAAAAGTTAAGCCCGATCGCATTGTCGGCCGCCTCAAGAATGATCCATGGTGGTTGTATGAGCGCCCTCGGCCTGAGATGCATCAAGCCATTCGCGGCATGGAACGAGTACTGGTATGCAGCCTTCATTCCAAGGAATTGGCCTTCTCATTTCTACCAGCAGGAAACGTCTTCTCCCACGCACTCGCAGTCTTTGCGACAACCACGGCAGCGTCTTTGTGCGTACTTCAGTCCCGCCCCCACGACATCTGGGCTCGATTCTTCGGCTCGTCGATGAAGGACGATCTTCGCTACACCCCATCCGACTGCTTCGAGACCTTCCCATTACCTAAGAATTGGGAGTCCGATCCGCAGCTCGAAGCTGTCGGCAAAGAGTACTACGAGTTCCGCGCCGCGCTGATGGTGCGCAACGATGAGGGGCTAACCAAGACCTATAACCGCCTTCACGATCCCAACGAGCACGACGGCGAGATCCTCAAGCTGCGGGCGTTGCACACGGCGATGGACCGCGCGGTGCTCGATGCCTACGGCTGGACGGACATCGCCACCGACTGTGATTTCTTCCTCGACTACGAGATCGATGAAGAGAGCTGGGGAACCAAGAGGAAGCCTTATAGATACCGCTGGCCCGATGCGGTTCGCGACGAGGTGCTCGCGCGGCTGCTCGACCTGAACCAGAAGCGGTATCAGGAAGAGGTTCTGGCGGGGCTGCACGGCAAGCTGGACAAGCCGGCACCGGCGGTGGCTGGGAAGGCCAAGGCACCGCGCAAGGTCAGCAAGGCTAAGCCGAAGGCGAGCTCGGCGCCAGCGACGGGGACGTTGGGGTTGTTTGACCGCGAGGGAGGGGACAAGTCGTGACTACGGCAAAAGATGTTCGCGGGCAGCTGATCGATGCGCTGGAACTGGACCTCATCGGCCCGCGCCCGGGCCAGCCATCGCACGCTCGCTATGCGGAGGAGGTGCTGCCCATCGCTCCCTCAAAGTG
>Ga0075163_10010417_pt1 | contig 12159 bp, 9 predicted proteins | sample JI1023141ADNA_FD_71478 | JGI IMG/M metagenome (GOLD analysis project Ga0075163, IMG submission 71478) | Wastewater effluent complex algal communities from Wisconsin, to seasonally profile nutrient transformation and Carbon sequestration -... | ecosystem: Engineered > WWTP > Effluent > Algae...
GTCGTGCGCGGACCGATGCACACGAGCAGCCCGTCGTAGCGCAGCTCCCCCAGCAGCATCGTCGCGAACGCCGCGAAGCCCGGCCGCACTTCCTCGAACGCTAGCAGCCGATGCCCATCGCAGTCTTCGGACAGCGGCGGGCCAAAGAACACAACGTCACAGCCGACCAGGACTCGCATCGCCACGGGGTCCAGCGCGTCCGCGCAAACCGTGTGTAGACCTCGCTGCGCATTGGCCGCGGCGATCGCCGGATCGACGTCGACCGCCACGAAGCGCTCGACGCCCAGCTCCTGCCGATACGCCGCAGCCTGCGCCGAACAGTCGCCGCCGCACACCTCCGCGATCGAACGGACCCCGGGAGCCAGTTCGCGCAGCAACGCCACCCGCTGCGCAATCGTCCGCTCGTTGGTGCGGGCGAACGAAGCGCGCGAGTGATCCGGAGTCCGATGCGTGTTCATGCTTAGAAGCCGCCCATGAAGGCGACCGGGGTCAGACGGTTGGTGACATCGAAGTGCGCATCCACGAGCGGTACGACCTCGCTGCTGTGACGATAGTGAACCGGCGCTTCGAGCCGCCAACTGCCACTCGGCAGATCGTCGGGGATCACGATCCTGCGCCGCAACAGTTGTTCGTCGACCGGGACCTCCTTCGCTTCGCCGCGACCGTGCTTGCGCCCGGTACCGTGCGACATCGAATCGCCGAGCTCGTGGATGCTCGCCTTGGCCGTGCCAACGGTGATCACATCGTCAAACGACGAGGCGATCAGGACATCACCACCGGCAGGGCTGTTGGTGACCCCCTTGCGGAGGATCATCCACGCCCCGTCGAGGTCGACGGTGTCGTGCGGCAACGACCGCGGTTTCTGGCGGCCGCCCAACACCGCCTTCACGCATTGCCAGATCTCGTCGTGGTTGGCCACGGCGCGATCTTCGAAGCGCTTGTAGTCCTTGGCGAAGCGGAACGCGGCCTTCTCCTCCGTCGCCATGCGCGAACCGACGTGGACGAGCACATGCAAACCACCAGCCTCATCAACGCAGGCGTCGATGAAGTGGTTGCCGGAACCGAGCACGGTCTTGTCCAGCGCCTTCAGGCGGCGGTAGAGCTCGTTCCACGCAGGGACGAGATCGTCAAACGTCGTGTCGATTGGCGCCAGCGACATCGCGCACCCGATATCGCCGATCGCATCGCTGAAGCGAAACGAATCGAGCCACTCGCGTCGCACGACCGCGACGGTGCCGTTCGGCATGATGCCGGCCGGACAGACATCGGGCAGCACGATCGCACGGTCGACGTATTCGCTGAGGAAGCGAGGATGAAACCACCGCGCAACGTCCCAGTCAGGGAGCGCCGAGTGGTTCTGGATCTTGGCCATGGTCATGGTCGGGCTCCGGACAAAGAAGGGGAGACGCCCATGAGCACCGTGCGTTGGGTCGTCCCGCTACTCAAGCGTCTGAAGCCGTGCAGAACCGCATGGTACAGGTCGATTCCGCTTGGCCAACTTCACCTGGTTGACCAGGCCCAGGTCGGCCACGCTCCGCCTCGGTCACGGACTCCCGGGCGGCGCGCGGCAAGGTCAGTGATTCTCACGAGCACGCAGCCGCCAGGGAAGTCGCACGGGCCGAGATCCGAGGTTGCACCGGAGCCGCTTCTTGCCGAAGACCCCGGTCGAGAGAAACCGGGTCAGTGTTTGCTCAAATAGCTGCCTCGTGATCGGTGCGTCGACGATAGCCCGCAGATGCAAGCGGGATCGCCCGCGCCTGCCGCCCCACCACGCCCACAGGCCCTTCTCGCGTTCGTCGGTCCCATCGTGCTCCAACATGACGAAGGCCACCTCACCACGAACCCTCCAGTAGCCATCGACCTGACAACCCGCGGGCATGGCAGTCACGCTCATGCCGGCCTCCTGGCAGGCGCGGACAATGGCATCGGCTTCCCAAGCGGCGCCATTCTCGACCGGAACAGGTTCGTCGGCGAACGGGTGGACGGTGACATAGTGCCCAGCATCGCGCGGGTGTGCCTCTGCCGGACCGCGGCGGAGGAAGTCCATGAGACGTTGTTTGCGGTGTCGAGTCATATGCGAACGATGGAAGCCTGGGCGCCTCCCAGTTTGGGGTCGACCAAGGTAGCGTCCCCCGGCCCACCCGAGGAACTTCAGTGTTTGCCGATCTGCACCGTCGCACCGTGACCGACCGCGGCGATATTGCGCAACAGCGCATAGTCAGCTTCGCCGAGCCCAATCACGTGGATCGCGCAGCGGCGCAGCAGGTTCTGGCGCCGAAGGTCGGCAAGCAGGTATCCCGAAGCAGCAAACGGGCCGGGGTAGGTAACTTCGCCACTGTACTTGAAGCGAGTCCCCCGCTCGGGATCACCGGCATACTCCGAATCGTTGGCATCCACGGCGGGGAAGTCATCCGCGTTCGGAGCTCCATCGGACAACAGGTAGATGGTGTCAGCCCCGCCCAACCATGGCCGCACATCGCGCGCGGCCACACCACCCTTGACCTCGCCAACCCGGAACGCGAGCCGCAGGCCCCCGTGCAGGTTGGTCTGGCCACGCAATGTGCCGTACGGTCGGTCGTGCCGCTTGGAGCCGATCTTGATCGCATCGAGATCGCGGCATGCTGCCGCCACCGACCGGGGCGTCGCCGCAACCATGCTCGGCGTCGCCGGCAGCAGTTCGGCAGTATCACCAAACAAGACGATGGAAAACTGCTGGTCGGGGCCGAGCTGGCGGAGAGCCACCTTCAGCAGCTCGCGCGCGCCATCAAAGCGCGTCTTCACCTTCTTCCAATCGATCGCGTATTCGGCGGTGTTGCCGGCTCCCGATTTGGCGGCGGGCCCGGTCAACGGCTGTAGCTCGCTGCGTTCGCTCGGCGTGAGAGGCTCAAGCATCGAATCCGACGCGTCGATCACATACGCGATGGAGCGACCATGCTCGGTGATGCCGAAGAACCCCGGTCGCGCCTTGCCCCGCTTCTGGGCATACGCCATCTCGATGCGATCGAGCGGTCCGTCTTCGAGCATTTCGAGCCAATCGTTGGCCTCAAGACCGAGGTTATCACGGCCGAGTGCGCGCGCCAGGCTGCGCGAAAGCACCACACGCGAGCGCACCGACGTCGCCGGCTCCCCCATCGCATACACGAGGCTACGCAGACTCGCGCGCGCGTCCTTGCCAAGCGGCAGGTTCTGGCGTTCAAACAGCTCGATGAGCCCTTCGAGCAGCAACGCTCGATCCTCTGCAACCGTACCAATTTCGGCACCGATCTCGAACACGTGGCCGAGCATGGCCGCGTCAAGGGTGGGAGCCACGGGTTGCGCAGCGGCGGCTCGCAGGGCGGCAGCTCGCAGCTCGGTCGGTAGTTTGGCAGCCGCCACGGTATGCCAGAGCTCCGGATCAGCGCGTTCTTCGATGCACAAGGCCCGAAACCAAAGCCAGGCGTCCCCCGCAGTCGCATGTGCCGTGCGCCATTTCTGCCAGGCGACGCGCGGCGGCTCGCCGGGGTGATAGTCGGCCAACACCGTCACGAGCAGACTGCGCACGAAGTCACGCGGCTCCTCAGGGTCGGCATACTGCTGGACCAACGTCGCGAAGGCGCGCGGGTCCCCAGTCGAAGCCAATAGCGCCCTGCCTTCGGTACGTTTCGCCAGCGAAGGGCGCCGCATCAACGCTCGGCTCTTCGGCTCGATCGTGGCATAGTCGGGCGCCTGCGCTCGCAAGCCGCTGCTTGGGCCAGCAAACGCCAATAGCACCAGGCATCGAACGAGCCAGACCAGGGATCGGGGGGTCTTCATGGCAGAATCCGAGAAGCAGGCATTGGGGCAACGCGTGCCATCGCAGTGAGTGTTGGTAGAACGAGTCAAAGCGAACCGGACAACAGGTCGTTCACCCCGCCCTCGCGGCGGTCCTCGACGTGAACAACCACGAGATCCCCCGCATCCAGGGCCGCCCGATGACGACCACGCAGGCCGAGTTCGAGATCGGAACAAGCAGCGACCTCGTCCTGTAGCAGTAGCACCAACAGGTCCGGATGCCCCAGGCCGATCACGCAACCACGCTCCTCGTCCAATCGGTGCACCGTGAAGTCCGCCGACGGATTGCCGGCACCGCGAGGCCCATGTTCGCGCAGGACCTCGATCGCCCGCTGCGCGAGCGGGCCGCATGCATCCGCCGCCGCGCACACCACGCAGGTGCCCCGCGAGAACAGCACGAAGCTCGTGGTCGGCACCCGGAGCAGGCCCCGGAGGACCACGCGCAGCGCTTCGACGCGAAGTTCCGCCCGCAGCACTTCGAGCAATGCGCCGAGTCGGTTCTTGCCGGAGCCATCACCACCATCCGCCCAATAGCTGTCGTTGCGGGTGTGCTCGACCAGCATCGCGTCCCCCGTGCTCAAGAGCACGGCGCGAAGGTCCGGATACTGCTCAAACTTCGCGCGCAGGGCCTTCCCCATGACGGCCTCCTTCACCTGCTCCCAGTCCGGTCGCAGCTTGCCATCCTTGCCGCGGCCCATCTTCGCTGCCCGCCCTGGCGTAAGCGCGAGACGGATCTGCTCTTCCTTCGCCGCCCCCATGTACTTCTGCGCCTGGAAGTAGTGTTCGGTCGTTGGCCAGATGCGGCCGTCGACTTCGATCGGATGGGGCGAGAAGTTGGAGAAGCAGCCGAAGGCGTCCTCGTCGCGGTAGAAGTAGATTGGATCCATGGAGTAACGACTTCGCTGTCAAGGCATCCCGTGGCGAACAGGCCTCCCCAACCAAGCGTAGCGAACCCACTCGATCCGCACTTCGCTTCCTGGAATCTGGTCGGGCGAGCTACCACCAACTCCCACGGGTCCGAACCCCGGACGCCACTCGCCAAGGTTGCGCTCCGCGACGCCGCCCTACCCGCCCGGACAACCTCGGGCCATGTCCAGCGCGCCGGCTATGGAATCAGATCGTAGAGCCTGGGAAGGCATCGAGGAGCTGATGGTCCATCCTACGCAGCTCCTCGCCCTGCCCGCCCGGTTCGAAGTCGCGCCACAGAACCGCCGGCAGGTCGTCGTGGTATTCCGTGGCCCTGACGGCAATCGCCATGGCAATTGCCGCAATAGTATCCGTGTCCTGCCCCTCGCCGTGATCCACACAGTGCCTGAGCAAGGATGCCAACGACGTGTGCGCAACTACTGACTGCAACGCCCTTGCCACGACATGCAGCCCCTGACGAGGGTCGGTCCAATCGACGTGTTCCCGCCAGTGCCCCAGGCGATGCACGAGGAAGTGCTCCAGCTCCGTCATCGAACCGAGCCCCCAATGCGCATGGTGCACCGCACCAGCCACCACCTGAGCAGCGAGAATGCCCACCAGGGAGTCGTGGGTGATCGACGCCTGCAGGGCCGCCACCCCAAACACTCGCTCAAGATCCGGCATCAGCCCCACGACACCAGCGCGCATGCAAGCACCACTGCCAGTGCCCCTGTTTCCCGCAAAACGGCGGAGAAAGTCCGTCCCACTGCGGCAGGCAACCAGGGTTTCGCGCATCCAACGGCTGTAGCCAAGACGCGGATCCGCCAGGAACGTCTCGACCCACGCAGTTGCGAAGTCGAGGGGTGCGCAACCTCTGGCAAGCAAGACGCGCGCATTCGCCAGACTCATCTGCGTGTCGTCCGAGTAGGTTCCCGGCGGATAGGTCGGAAAACGCGGATTGCGGCAGAAGCGCGAAAGATCGTTGGGGCCAGCCTGGGCAAAGTCCGAGACGAATTCCCAGCCCATGCCATAGGCATCCGCGAGGCCCACATACCGCAGGAATCCGCGCCCTGTCATGCTCCCTCACCCTCCTGCTCCAACTGCGCCCGCCAACCGCGCTTCTCCAGCGTCCGCACGTTCGGCACCGGCCCGAGCCTGCGGAGATACCGTTCCAGCCAGAGAAGCTCGTCGTCGGCTGAATTGCCAAGGAATGGCCGCACGTAGACGAGGTTGCCGTAGCTGCGTGCGATCTTCTCCGGGGAATCGTCAACGAACAGGATCCTGCCTACCTCCGGCCAGCGCCTGCGCAGCTTCTGGATGTCCTTCCGCCAGATCACGTCTCCGCTCTCGATGTCGTAACTACGCACGCAGCGTTCCCGGCCCCAGACGAACACCAGCCGGCTTCGATCCAGCAGTTGGTCGAGCACCGGTTCTGCATAACCGAGCGTCGCAGAGGTCCAGACTCCAACCTCGCGGAAACTACCCAGGGCAAACTCAAGAAAGCGCTCGACGCCTGGACGTCGCACGACCGAGTAAGGCCCCACGGCGAAGTCCGCCGGCTGCGCGAGCTGTTCGTCCGCGTGGATGAGCGTCTCGTCGAGATCGAGCACAAGCAGCTTGTCGAAGGGCAACATCGGATTCATCACGTCGAAGTGAGGGCATTACCTGGACTCACGCCGGACGCCGCTGGCTCAAATACAGCCGCCCACTCGTGCGGAAACCGGCTGCGCACCTCGTCCAGCAATCGCTTCCAGCCAGCCACGTCATACTTGTCGGTCAGGTGGAAGACGACCAGGCACTCGGGACCGAGCTTGCTGGCCAGTTCGCCCACCGACGACGAAGTCATGTGGTTGTTGCGCAACGCGGCTTCGGCATCGGCATCGCCATAGTTGTTTTCGCAGACGAGCCGCCGGCAACCCGAAAACAACCGCTGCAGCTCCGCTTCGGTCCCGGAGGTGGTACGGAAGTCCGTCAGGTAGCCGCAACTCTCGCCCACCGTCACGGCACGAACAGGAAGTACCGCGCGCGGGTCTGGATCGTCGAGGAGCCCGGGAAGAAGTGTCCGCGAAGGTAGCGCGGATCGGCGCGAACCCGAGTTCATCGACGGTCTCAGTCTCGCGGAAGAGGTCGATTACCTGCATCGCGCGCTGGCGATCGGTTTCGGCGAAGTCGAGCCATGAGAACGAACTAAGCATCGCTGTCAGGCCTTCACCTCGGCGCGGGTGTCGAATCGGTCAGAAACGGGATAGTGGCGCTCATCCGAGATCCCTCCCTCCGACAAACGTCAGCTGGCGCAACACGCCCGCCCTGACCAGCGCATCGAAGTGATCCCACACCGTACAGGCGAGTTCGCTATCGCGCACGAGCAGGCCGAGCTCAAAGTTCCGCTGCTGTGCTGCGGCTGTGAAGTTGGCCGAGGTAACGAGCGCCACCGAGCGGTCCACGACCACGCACTTCGCATGCATCGACGAGCGCTGTTCCAGGTCCACAGCGAGGCTCCTCGGGTCGTAGAACACCGTCGGCAAGGTCACTCCGGGCCACTGCTCCCGTCGGAACTCGTGCGAAAACCGAGCAACCAGATCGTGATCCACGGTCGTATCCCGCCACGCGCGCTGGATGTCCACGACCATGCGCACTTCGAGGTTCGGATCGCGGTCCAGACTCGCAGCCAAGCCTTCGAACACCTCCTTGCCCTGGTGGATGGCGTAGCCGACCACCAGCACCGACTGCTTGGCCGAACCGAACAACTCGCGGACCACAGCACCCGTCTCCCGGTTGTGCATGCCCTCGACCTCGGGGCCCGTCCAGACCAAGTCGATCGCGCCGCGCGCTACCGCAACCCTGTCCCGTTCCCCGGCCAGCAACTCCATCCACCCAGCGAGCGTCGAGGCACTGGCCTGCATCTGCCCCAGAATCCCTGCAAGCCACTCCGCGAGGTCAGGCTGGCAGAAACTGCGCAGGGCCAACGCGCCCGGCTGCACCGACAGGCGTCCGTCCCGGATGGCGCTGGCGATCGACCGAAGGTCGCGAGCAGCGAAACGATCCCAGTTCGTCATGCACCATCCATGTCGAAGAAGGCCGCGCCATCCCCACCCACGGTCGGCACCACCAGAGATCGGTCGAGGAAGTCGTTCCGCATCTCGCAGGAGGTCTCGGAGATCAGCAGGCACCCGTGGCAAGCGGCCCCGACTAGGAACCGCTGCTCGTGGGGATCGCTCGGCTCGTGCTGCGCGCAAACCGGGTCGTTGGAGCACAGCCGGCCGACCTCGAGCGCTTCGGCGAGGTGCTTGTCGATGTTCCTGCCCACCTCGACCAGCCCCCCGAGCGTGCCTTCCGAGTCCGAGGATGCCGTGTAGAGCAGGATGCCGCATCCCTCCGGCCGCGCGTAGATGCGCTCGCGGATCGAACTCGCAGGATAGCCACAGCTCAGGGACACCGCCGTGATCAGCAGGTGCGACAGGGAGTGGAGCATCAGGTACTCGATGTCGCAGAACTGCCGGCGGGACTGCGGGTGATCGTGCAACCACTCGTCGAAGCCAGCAGCCAACGCCCGCCGACGCTCGATCACGGCGGGGCGCTTGGCCCACGCATCGATCCGATCGCTGCGGAAGTGCAGGAAGATGCCCTCGCCGCGGGTCTCGATGGCAGGGAACCAGCCGGGCTCGCGCGCGAGCGCCGCACGCTGCACCCCGGCATCCAGCTCCCCGTCGGTGCTCGGAGCCATCGCCTCGAACCTCGTGAAGCCGACCAGTGCCTGGACCTCACGCAATCGGTGGACGAGCACGACCTTCTCGAGGGCCTCGATGTGCTTGCCCTTGAGGGCGCCCGCAGGCACCGCGCGCGCGTAGTAGTCGCCCTCAGGGCGGTCGACACCATTCTCCGCACCGCTCGCAGCCAGCACCTCGAGTTCCTGCTGCTTCACGGAACGGTCCGCCCGGCCACCGCTGCGTCGTAGTTCGATGAAGTTCCAGACCTGGTCGTCGGTGAACCCTTCGAGCGCCCGCATCACCTTCTCCTTGCGCTGGCGATCGCGCTGCAGCTCGTCCTTGCTTTCGAGGTACTGCAGGTAGTCCTCCCAGACCGCATCTACGGCCTTGCCGACCAGCTCGTCCGGATCCGGCAAGGAGATGACGCTCAGGGACTGCGTGAAGTAGGCGTTCGATGCCGTGCGGATCAGCAAGCGGCACTTCTGCGAACAGCCTTCCCGCTCGTTGCGACCGAGCCACGGCCGCTTGCCAACACACCAGCCTAGTGCCTCGCTCTCGCGCACCGTCGCCGTCGAGATCGGCTCACGCCGGCCGCATTCACAGCGCACGATGATGTCGCTGACGTCACCGCTGGTGCCACGCTCGTCCAGCCACAACGGCCGCCGGCACTCGTCGCTAGGCGGGTGCACGAAGCGATACCAGTCGATGTCGTCGATGTGTCCATGCACGCAAGCACGCACGAAGCGAACGGGCACGACCTCGTGCTTCTTCCGCGTGTCGTCCTGAAACTTGCCCTGGATCAGGTTCCGCCGATGCACGAGGCGGCGGCTGCGGACCTGGGATCCGGTCGGCGCCATGCTGGTCACGGTGAGGAACCACTCCGGGAACAGCCACACCCCCACGCCCGAACTCGCCTCGTCCTCGTCGTCCAACGCGGGGGGCGGCGAATGCAGACGGATGTTCGCCACGTCGGGAAACAGCTGCTGGATCTTGGCGACGAGGCGCTGCTCGACCACGACGGGACCGGGCGTCCACTGCTCGAGGCCCCCGATCAGGACCGAGTGCTTCGGCAAGTCCGCCGAAGCCCCCGGACCGTAGGTGGTGACCAGTTGGCTCATCCGGAACTGCCCATGCGGCTTCTTCGGGCGCGTCATACCTCCCCCTCCGTGGTAACCACGTCCTCGTTGTCGAGCGTCTTCACCCAGAGGTTGACCGAAGCCTCGACGTCGCGCATCGAGCGATTCGCGCGGAACAACCGACGCCGTGCAGGGAGAGTCCGCAGCTCCGGGTTCTGCGGCTCGAAGAGCAGGCGCTGTGGCCCACCCAATTCGGTGCCGTACTGCAGCGACCCGCCAGTCTGGTGGAAGTCGTTGGCGATCGTGTTCCACGCATCCAGCAGCTCCTCGACGCGAGTCCGCACCTTTTCGCCGAGCCGGGCTTGTTCGTCCGCATCGAGCTGCCCATGCCCGCATGCGCGTTGCACCAGCGCATCGACGACGAACGCGAGGTTGCCGCGTTCGGTCAGCACCCTGCCGGCCCCCGCCGCGGCCGTCATCGGCGCGTAGCCCTGCCGCGCCAGCGAAACCACGGCGCCCACCAGGGCCCGATCGAGGGCTCGCGGCGAGAACGGCGTCACGCTGCTGGCCTCGACGCTCCGGTAGAACGTCTCGTGGTAGAAGCCGAAGCGCTCGTAGTGCGACCGGTCTCGGGGCCTGTGCACGTTCAGCAACGTGACGACGAGGCCAGGCCGGTCCCGATCTCGTCCGACACGGCTCGTCGCCTGGATGTACTCGGCGCTCGTCTTCGGCTGGCCAAGTACCACCATCAGGCCGAGCCGGGTGATGTCGAGGCCGACCGAGATCATGTTGGTCGCCAAAGCGACGTCCACGTGGTCGTCCTCGTGGTGGTCACGCGCCAAACGGCGCTTCGCCTCGGACACCTCGTTGGTCGGCACGCGCGACGTCAGCTCGACGGGCCACTTCGCGATGCTCCGGTCGGCGAAGTCGCCCACAGTCTCGCCCCCGCGCAGCCGCTCGCTGTATCTGTCGACCGTCGGACCAACTTCATCCTCGACGATGCGTCGGCTGCCGCCCAGCTCGCGCAAGCTGTTGAAATAGCCGAGCAGCGTCATGTAGGCATCTGCCACGTTCGGCTGCGAACGCTTGCCGCCCGCCTCCTCGTACAGCTTCTGCGCCGCCGACAGCAGCGCGCGGCACGTGCGCAACAGCACGACCTTGAGACTGCGCCCCTGCGCTGCCACGCCGAGGTAGCGCCGCGCGGGCACTTCGCCGCTGACTACCGTACGCGCGAAGAACGAGTCCCGGCGATCCGGTCCGAGCGGCGGGAACACCTCGGTCCGCTGACGACCGAAGAGGGCGCGGACCTGGCTCTCCGCTCGGCGCACCGTGGCCGTCGAGGCGACGATCTTCGGGCGGATCCAAACGTCTCCGTCCTTCCGGCTTGCCAGCCAATCAAGTGCCGACTCGTAAAGACCCGCAATCGTGCCAAGAGGACCCGAGATCAGATGTAGCTCGTCCTGGATGATTAAGTCCGGCGGCGGCAGCCTGCCCTCCGGAAGCGGCCTACCGCGCCCCGGCTGGCTCGGGCCATAGAACCCATCGCGATCGCATCGATCAACGCGACCGAACAGCCCGCCGACCTCACCGACCCAAGGCATCGACGCAAACTTGTCGACCGTCGCGATGAGGAAGCACGGCAACCGCCGGTAGATCGGCTCGTCGACGGCGAGGATCGGCAACGGGTTGTCGCGCGTGAACAAGCAACTACGGTTGACGCAAACGATGTGCAGGTCGGTCGGCTCGTCCTCGCGCGGCCACAGCCGGAACGAAGCCGAAGTGAACTTCGTGCCGCACCACGGGCAGTTCTCCAACGGCACCGGCGACGCCTTGCGCTCGTTGTTGCGGTGGGCAATGACCTTCGCCCGCGCAGACTCACGCTGGTTGTCGCCCTTCCTCCCCATGCGGTTGGGTGTCGCCGCGCGCCCGACCCACAGGCCCACTTCGAACGGCCACGGCCCCAGCAGGTCGACCCGCTGCTGCCGCTCTAGTTCGAGCGCGCACACCAACGTCGCCGCGCGCGACAGCTGATCGAGTGTGAGCAGGCGCAGCGTGTACCGCATCAGGACCGACAACCCTGCGGACTGGATGCCTTGGTTGGCAAGCCGCCGGTACACGAGCGTGAACGCAGCAAGGCCCAAGTAGGCCTCGGTCTTGCCACCGCCGGTCGGGAAGAACAGCAGGTCGACGAGCTCGCGATCGCGATGCGTTGGTATCGCGATGCCCGGGAGGTTGACCAACACGAACGCGAGCTGGAACGGGCGCCACGTTGGCTCCTTTGGTGCCTCGCCCTTCTGCTCATCGCGCTGGCGCGCGGCCACCGCCATGACCTTGTTCGCCAGAGTGAATGCCTGCAGCACCTGCGGGTCACCCAGGGCCAGGATGCCCGCCTCGATGCGGCCCGCGGCGTACTGCGCCGATTTCATAAGGTCGGAGGCGACCTCGGCGCGCTGCCGGTCCTTCGGCGCCTCCCTCTGCTGCGCCGAGATCCACTCGCGGTAGCTCGCGACGAGGGGCATCAGCCGGGCCGCGGCCGTCGCCGCATCGGGCAGTTCGGCGAGTGCTTGCATGCGCAACTCGCTGTCATCGAGCCTACTCGGCTCGACGCGTTCGACCTCGGCACACGGCACCCAGCACGTGCACGCCACGTGACACCGCCC
>Ga0075163_10010418_pt1 | contig 12159 bp, 8 predicted proteins | sample JI1023141ADNA_FD_71478 | JGI IMG/M metagenome (GOLD analysis project Ga0075163, IMG submission 71478) | Wastewater effluent complex algal communities from Wisconsin, to seasonally profile nutrient transformation and Carbon sequestration -... | ecosystem: Engineered > WWTP > Effluent > Algae...
TAACCTTAATGAAGATTACAATATATTAAATTGCACAGTCATAACACTTACTTCGCGGAGGTTACGGGGCCTCAAACATATCTTTACTTACGTTATTCATAGTCTCTTAGTCTGCTCTCAATTGATTATGCAATTTTGCTACATTTTTCTCCTTAGCTTCAAACTAACTAATTACTTGTTTAGCTTGTAAGGATAGACTTAAGCTTGTAATAAGCTCACTGTATTTTTATTTATTCCAAATAATAAACCCAAAACTTTAGTGTAATTGGTGAAAGGTAGGTTTAAATTATATGATAATAATAATATACAGATTATAAACAATAACTTGACACTTCGCACATCAACATCCTCCACTGCCTTTTTTAAGCTCCGTCAATTTCTTTAACTTTTAATCTTGCGATTGTATTAGCCAGGCGGAGAAGTTTAATGTAAATCTTAGACTAATATATAATATATTGTCTTTTCTTCTCATAGTTGACAGTTAGGACTACATGGGTACCTAATCCACTTTGATCCCCTAACCTAAGTTAATCAGCGAAAGATGATATATTGAAGAATTTTTTCAAGAAAGGTATTCCTATTAATATTTACTCATTTCAATAATACTTTAATAATTCTAAACTTCATCTATAACTCTCTAAAAAAAAGTATTAATTTTATCCATAATATCATATGGTCTTTTATTCATTTTTATACAATTCTTTTTGCCTACTAACTCTTTACGCCTTTATTAATGATTAATGCTTATCTCGCTTGTATTACCGCTAGTGCTGGCACAAGGCTTGCTCAAGATTATAAAAAATAACATCATAATTGAAAATTTTATAAAATTTTATTTTAATAGAAAAGCTGTTTCATACTTTCGTATATTGAACAATATTCTCCACTGCTGAACTTTAAATAAAGTTATGACTCTTGTAATCATTGTGACTGTACGATCTTTCAATCCAGTTATTTATCTTTGGCTATCTCATTAATTAAAAGAGAAATTACCTAATAAATACCATTCAATTCCATTCCAGCGGGCTAGAATGGAATATAAATAGCTTATACTCACCTTTACACAAAATTTATTTTTTTATAAAATATTTTTTATTAGCATGTGTTAGACTTTCCTATCGCATTTAATCTGGACTAGAATCAAATCCTATTTATATATTTAATTTTTTTGAAAGATCACGCCCGAGGGCGTGATTAAGTCCCGCGTAGCGGAACTGGATTTATTTCATTCTTACTTTCTTACTTCACAGACGTCTATCACGCTTTGCTTTATTTTCAAGCCCTACGGGATAACACACCCACCTCTATATTTTCCTTTATGGCTTTTATTTGCTTTGCTATAGCCCCACCCCTACGGGTGGACTGGCTTATCCTTTTTATTTTTTAATTTGTATTATAACCTACGTTAATAAGCAATGGGTTTGGTTTGGCTATGTATTTGGTTTGATTATGTATTTGGTTTGGTGCTAACATGCTTCGCATGGCTACATTCGCCATTTCCCATGGGAAATTGCGTCTGCTAGATGGGTAAAGGTAAGATGAAGTCCTACAGGCTGAAAATTAAGGATGGTGGAAATCGAATCCACAAATCATGATTGGAAATCACGAATTTTAACCAATTAAATTACATCCTGAAATAAATATAATAAAATTATATTTATTTCGATTTTTAATAATAATAAAATATTATTTTGAGATTTACTAAGTTTTGATGTATATAAGCTTTATTTTTTTTTTACACATACGTTTACAAGCTGAAAGACCACCGTTTAAGGATGGTAATAGGTAAATAAACCCCCCAACGGGGGTTTGTTAGGAGTGAGGAATACATGATTTTTGCTGAAGCAAAACGTATGGCGTTGGCCTGACGGGCTTATTAGCCTAAAATTTCGATAAAATGAGCATTGTGTAGGTCTCAGCGAATAAAGTGATATATGGTGGTGAACTAAAGTGTAAGTACCTTTCGGTACTTGAGAGATGAAAGTAAGTAGTGTAAGAATCGAACTTACAACCTTAAATGTGTAAAATTTACGTTCTACCAGTTGAACTAACTACTTTTTATATTTCTTTTTTCTCAATTTCCTATCCTTTTACCCCCCGGCGTAGCCGTAAAGGTTTTCAATACGCGTGGTATGTAGTAAAGGGATGAAGTTCATACCCGCATTATGGTATTGAATATGATGGGTTTGAATATGATGGGTTTATTAACGAATAGATTATACACCCGTAGACCCTATCCCGATGATTTTAAGTAAATTAGACGCTATACGTCTAATAGTAGGTGGGAGAAATAATATGTAGATTAGTGTGTAAGGTGGGGGGGGCGGTAACATAAAGTTATTTTTTAGAGACATAAGGATATTTAGGGTTTAAAATAGAAAAATAAGATTGTTTGATAGCTTTTAAAGTATCAAGATTTGTATTTTCATCTAATTCTTCTAAAATTATAACAGCAAAATTTTTCGGTCCATATTTATTAATAGCCCTTTGAATTACAATATTATTATTAAGATGTACTTGTAAAAGATTATATTTTAATATAATAGAAATATCACCACTGCTTCCAAGATAACCTTTTTTATTTTTAAGATTGACAAAATAATAAATTAAATTTTTTTTTAAAGGTTTATGAGTAGCTATATATTCAAAGATTGTTAAATAGATTGCTAAACTTTCTTCAAGAACATCAAATAATAAAACACTTGTTAAATCTAATACGGATGTTGTTAAAATTATATAATTTATATAAAAAGGTAAATTGTGTTGATTTTTTTCTAAAGCTTCATCTACTATTTTTATTAATAATTTGCTATTTTTTTTTATAGATATAGGTAATTTAGATATATCTAATATTTTTATTTTCAATACTATTAATATTACCCTCTTGATCTGAAAAGATGTAGACCCCATCCCATCCGCAGGATGGGATTAAATAATTCCCTAATGAGTCTTTTATTATAATATTATAACCACATGTTGTCTATTCAATCTACTACCCACACCCTACCATTGACCATCAGTAACCAACCCCTTTAAGGGTTGGGTTATTTACCACAATAGTGATTGAACGCATTGCGTTTGGGGGGTTTAATAGAGCCTATTATGATAAGCTAAGTATATTAACTATGGTAGACTAATAAGAAATATAAAAATTAGGGTTAGAATGACTTGAACATCCAGTATTTTCATTATGAGTGAAATGCTTTAACCAGTTAAGCTATAACCTATATTTTTATTTTTTATATTTTTTTTATTTGAAACCTTAAAACCACATACATAGTAGATAAGATGTATAAAAAAAAAGTTATCTAGTAGAAAGATTCGAACTTTCGTATAACGAAATCAAAATTCGCCGCTGTACCTCTTAGCTATACTACTAAATACCCCTTTTATTCCCAAACTTTCGCCATTAGCCACGCTTATTATGAAAGTAGACATGCTACGCATGTCAGCCTAAATGGTTTGTTAGCAAATATAATAATCATATGCTTTGTGTATGTAGATCCGAGTGTGATTATATCCTTACTTCTCGTATAGTTTTATGATGATAAGGGTAGGGTATGATGTAAACTATTTCTTAATATTATAGTAAATAATACTTTATAAGGTCCAATATATAGACAAATACCGTAATAATTGATCTAAGGGTTGAACTTTTAATTTGTTTATATTATAAAGTCCATAAACCACCCTTATATACTACCATTTGCATTACTATTGTTATTTAGAATAGGTTAATTACACACAGGGCGTGTGGTGGCTTTTGTATTGATAGAAAGTAAGTTACCGATCATTAATTTTAACACATAGCCGAATATCTATTAATTCATTCATTTGAACCCTGCCTTATATATACCTCAAACGGAATCCGTTTGGGGGGTAGGGTTAAAGGTTTAATACCGAAAGGATTAGGATAGGGTTAAAACACACTATGTGTGTCTAGGTAGAGTGTGGGGTTATATTACAATACGTATGACGTCTTGTAATCAGTAAAACTAAATCTAATAAAAAAGTGTAGGTATTGAGGATGTAAGCAAGGATAAAGGTGTTAGAGGGTTATAAATAAAAAAGAATGCCACAATTAGAAATAACAACATACTTAACTCAGACTACATGGACTATAATAATATTTATAATATATTATATAATAATGAAACAATATATAATGCCATCAATATTAGAAAAATTATATATAATAAATAAAAAAACATCAATAAAAAAAGTTTCCAACTCAGGTAACGTATTAGATACCTCTAATAAAACTAAAACCTTTTTTTATTAATTCTCTATTCCTCTACCTCTTTCCCGCGTTAGCCTCAAATCGCGTTGCGATTTGGGGCTAGAAAAGCCTAAAGGGCTTTTTAGCGGGATAAAATCCAAACAAGCATAGCATGTTTTGGTCAGATATGCATTTAAATAACTAAAACCCTTACAGTACCAGCCCCATTAAGAGGGTAGTGTGGAGTATGTGTGGTAGGATCTTACGTAATTTAACACGTTATGCGTGTGAATAAATTTAAACGTAACATTGGAACCCTGTTTTAAGTAGAGTCCGTTAGTGATACATCCTGCGGATGGGAATTAAATTAAATGATTCTTGAAGGAATTGAACCTTCACCAATATATTGAAAATATAATGTCCTACCTTTAGACTAAAGAATTTTTTTTTGCACGTTACCCCTTTAATTAAATTTTATAGCTTTCGCCATTTCCCATGGGAAATTATGAAAGTAGACATGCTACGCATGTTAGCTTTCGCTACCCCGTTGTGTTAATAGACACGCGAAGCGTGTTTCCCGAAGCTTACCCCTTGGTAATTGCCGAGGCGTAGCCATCGGGGTGCGTTTTACATGTTTAACATACGGTTAACCCTTCCTAGACCATAAATACGCTTAGCGTATTTATGGTATATATGGAATAGGGTTATTAACAACATGCGAGCGTGTTGTAGTGTGTGTAAAAGGGTGTGTAGGATAAAATAAATTTTACCGAATTAACTCAAATGGTTAGAGTACCTACCTTGTAAGTAGATTGTTAGGAGTTCAAATCTCCTATTCGGCTTAATATAAACTTAACGTATATTGATAATTGGAAGGGTGTATTTAATATAAACTTAACGTATATTGATAATTGGGTGGGTATGCTTATAGCTTGTAATAAAGTGGAATAAATATGTGAAAGGTATATACGTGTAAAACCTTGGGTATTGTAGAACATTATTATAAAGTAAACAAATAGCCGACCCCCAAGTCCCTACTGGACAAACCCATAAGGCTTAATAGTTAGTAAGAATACACTATAAAAATTAAATATGTAATTATAAGTTATCTAACAAAGATACTCCACACGTATCTTTTTCCCCACAGGTTAGCCGCACACCCATACATTTATAGCTAATAAAAGAGTAGATCCCAGATGCTAAGCATCTGGGATGATGATAAAAAAAGAGTAGTAAATGAAAAGGCATTCCCCTACGGGAATGCCTCGGCGTACCCCAAGGGGTCGGCCTCGGCTGTAGTAAAGTAGCAGGTAAAATAGTAATTAAGATAAATAGACATATAATAAAGCAAAAAGTATGATCCAAACAACATCAACAAAATGGTTATATAAAGAAGAAAAAGTAGATAAGATATGATGGGTATTAGTATAATGATTTAATCTAAGAAGAGCAGCTATTAATAAACAAGAACCAACTATAACATGTAAAGCATGAGTACCAGTAAGGAAATAAAAGATAGAACCATAAAAGGAATCAGTGATAGTAAAAGGTGAATAAGAATATTCAAAAAATTGTAAAAAAGAGAAGATTAAATTTAACAAGATAGTTATAAAGAATAATAAAATCGTTTGATTTTTTTCTTTAGCTATTAAAGTATGTTGAGCTGCTGTTATAGTTAAAGATCCAAAAAATAATAAAGCAGTATTTAATAAAGGTATAGAAAGGAAATTAATAGAATCGATACCAGTAGAGATTAAAGAATTATTACATTCAACTGAAGGTATAAAATAGGAATAAAATAAACAAAAGAAGAAAGTTGCAAAGATGACTACTTCTGATACTATAAATAAAATTAAACCTGTTTTTATAATATGTTGAACTTTTAAAGTATGTTCCCCTTTATATGTACTTTCTACTATGATTTCAAAAAATCATTTTATAGCTGAGTAAGAAAGACTAATTAAACTTAAAAAAAAAAATTCTTTAGAACCTATAATATTATTAAAACTCATTATAGCACTTAAGATTAAATAAAATAAAGAAAAAGATACAGTTAAAGGCCAAGGAGAATTATTAACTAAATGAAAAGGATGAATTAATTTCATTATTATATATTCATTTTTCTCCCTCTCACTTTTCTCTTTTTTATTTACCCCTCACCCTACCCACCCTTACCTACTTGTATTGATTATATATATAAAATAAAGGGGTGTAGGTCTTTAGACTGATAAATCCCTTTGGGATTGGGTATTTAATTAAATGACCTTTTTATAATAGACCCCCCATATTTCCTTATTGGCAAATCACATCTCCATAAACAGAGATAATAGAAGTAGAGGTTGAGAATAGTATAGGTATATTAAATTAAAAAAGTAACACATTTAGGAACGCGTAAAGACCATGTCCTTTCATACACACTGTGTATGTTAAATACCCCTTACGACGGGTGGGGTTATATATTGCAAAGCAGTATAATGGTAGATAGGTATATGATTAAACCCTTACAAATCTTAAATTAACCATCCTAAGACCACACCCGAAGAAACCTTTATACTAACAACCACCCTCACAATACCCATACATGCCTTGTAAGAATGTATTTAAAACCCCCCCCCCACAGTGCGTAGCCGTAAATATGTATCTATAACGTTAAGGTGTAACTCGAGTAATGGGGAACCGTAGTAGAAAGTGTGAAGTGGGTAGGTACTAGCATTCGCTCCCTCCGAGCGGATGTAGACATGCGAAGCATGTTAGTAAAAGAAAAAATAAAAGAGGGTAGGATTTAACAATGAAAGAAATAATAAGTATAATAGGTTTAATATATATAATAGAAACTAAATCTATAAGATCTATAATATATTTAATAATAATAATAATACAGATAGCGATTTATTTAATAACTATAAAATTAGAATATATAAGTTATATATTAATAATAATATATATAAGTGCATTAACAATATTATTTATATTTGTAATAATGTTAATATCAAAAACAGAAAAACCCTTTAAAATAATAAATTATTATAATACAAACTCCAATTCGCCAGGTGAATTTAATTCACCTATAAGTGGATCATTAGGGTTGGATATAAAAACAATAATAATATATTCAATAATATTTATAAGTTTAATAGCTTTTATAATTAATTTTTCACCCGACCACTATATGGCAAGTTTTGAGGAAAATAACACAATACTTTATTCAGATAAAAATATTATGAAAATGATAGGTTTAAATTTATATGAAAATCCAAATATGATAATTAATTTAATAATTGTAACATTTATATTATTTCTAGCACTTATTGGAATATTATTTTTAATTAATTAAAAATTCCTTATCCCACCACCCTCCTACATACCTACTCCACCCTCCTACATACCTACTCCACCCTACGGGTGGGGTTTAATTCATTAATATCCATCACTTTGCATCTTTACTTAACTCCAGCCGAGGCCGTCCCCTTGGGGGGTACGCACAGGCGTTCCCGTAGGGGAAAGCCTTTTAGGGCTGGAACAAAACCAACTTACCCGCTCTCCATCCAGGGTATGGGGATATATGAAACGGTAGTAATTGTGCGCAATACATAAGGTATATAGCCGTAAACCCCCCGATCAACCATTAAATATAAAGTGTGTATAAGTAAGAAAGAAGAATTATAATAAACCTTTATATAATTCAAATAATAAACCTACTATTAATATTATAAAAAATAATAGAAAAACAAGATAACCTAGTATAGAGATTTCATCTAAGATATAAGAAAAAGGATAAACAAGCATAGTTTCGAGATCAAAAATTAAAAAGATTATACCAACTAAGAAATATTTAACATAAAATTTATTTCTAGAATCATCAAATGCCTGGAAACCGCTTTCATACGTTGAAAGTTTTTCTCTATTTACATCTCTTTTATTTAATATAAAAGTTCCTATTATTAATAATATTGCTAAAAAGATTACTTTAATCATTAATTTTTTTAGACCCTCTCCCTACAATACATCTTCCTTATGCTTCACCTCTCCCTATACCCCTAACTCCAATTCGCAATGCGAATTGGTAGTACACAAAGCATTTTAAAGTCTAATGATTATATTCAAAGGTTTATAAGGTTAATAAGTTACTTAATATGCGTTAATTAAGCACGTTGAGTACTTAAGATAGGTTATAAAAATAGCAATGGAGCTAATCCTATGTGTAAGAAAATTAGAAAATAAAGGTGTAATAAATAATAAATAATAAATAAGGGAAGCGAGATTTGAACTCGCAAAATATTAAGCCTAAATTAACAGCGTCTACCAATTTCGCCATTCCCTATTAAAAAATTTTTCCTTACAATTCGCGTAGTGAATTGACAGTTTTCCCACTGTGAGAAAACACGGGTTTATTTTTACATCTTAAGTTGGATTAGTATTTTACATCTTAAGTTGGATTAGTATTTTTACATGTTTTGTTGAATTAGTATTTTAAAGAGAAATATTTAAGAAAAGGGTGGTTAAGGAGAATTGAACTCCTAATTGTAGTATCACAAACTAATATTTTACCAATTAAACTATAACCATATATTACATATTATACGCCCACCTTCAACACCAACCTACTTCTATTTACACGTATAACGTGCTTTTTAATCCACTTTTTCCATAAACTCGCTTAGCGAATTATGGGGGTGGTAGTAGTCTAATCTGTAGTATGTTAAATTGAGGTTAGCTGGAATTGAACCAACAAAAGATAAATATCTATGCCTCTTTTACAAAGAGGTGCAATAACCATTATGCGATAACCTTTTTTATATTAATCACCTACCAGTTCCATTGGAACTTTTATTCGCATAAACTTTAACGGAGGTAGGGCTATAAAAGCCTAAAAGGCTTTAGCTGGCAGAAACGCCTTAGCATACGCGTAGCGTATGTTTTCGGAAAATAAGCGAATGATACCTCTTGTAGTACCTTAAACGGTTAAACCATCATCAATTAAGAGATAGGGTAAACCTCTTACTAAAACCCAATTCGCATAGCGAATCCACACCCCAAAATGCGTAGCGTTTGAATACACAAAAAGTGTTAAGTTATGGTAGAGGTGTTAGTAGTCATGTTGTTTAACATTTAATATAATAGATTCCATTTAGCATAAGCCCACATTCTACAATTGTGGGCTTTATTTGTTTTAAATGGTATGTGGGCGAATAGGAGGGAGGTATAAAGTTATAAAGGGTTAAAGCCCTACTGGCTGGATTTAGATTTAACACCATATTTACTTCTAGAAGTTTTTCTATTTAAAACACCACTTGCATCATAAACACCTCTTATTACTTTAAAATTCAAACCTGGTAAATCTTGAGTTTTCCCATGTTTTAGTAATACTATAGAATGTTGACTAAGATTATGACCTATACCTGGTATATAAGCATGTACTATTAATCCATTAGATAATTTAACTTTAACAATTTTTCTAATAGCTGAATTAGGTTTTTTAGGTTTCATTGTTAAAACTTTTAAAACAATAGCTTTAAATTGAGGTTGTTTAAATTTATTTATAATATTTGAATTTTTCAATTTTTTTTTACTTCTTATTTTCTGATTTATTGTCATATTTCAATTTTTCTCCCTCTTTGTACTGCTTCTTATTACCCCCTTATGTACCTTTTCGAGCTTACACCCCTCCCTTTTTCACAAGGGAATACTAAACAATCCACATAGATCAATCCCACCCTTGGGTGGGATAAAATAAACCTGAGGGTATAGAAATGTAGTGGGTGGGTTTATTAGGATAAGTTTTGAAGTATTGGTTATAATATTTATAAGCCGGGTAAAACCCAGCTCATCGAGAAAGAGGGATTCGAACCCACGAATTTATTAAAATAAATTAAAGTTTAGCAAACTTTTGCATATAACCAACTATGCTTTTTCTCTTAAATTTTATTTAAAATTCTCTGACGTTAAACCCAACATGCGTTGCTTGTTGAATTCAGTCCCAAAGAGGGACTTGTATTTTTACATTTTTCCCACAGTTTACCACCATTTAGGGTGAGGTTATATTCACATTCGTAGTTGAACGGTATGCGTTTATGGGGGTGAAGTCCATAGGGACTGGGACAATCCATAGAAGATTAAAAATCTTCGTTAATAGAATATGAGGTAACAAACCACGCACGTGATTTTTATTTTTTGCATGTTTGGGTTTTGAGGGGGATATTTATTTATGTATAGAGTAAAAGTGAGAGTTTGAAGGTAGAGTAAGCCCCCTCTAAGTAAGGAGGGGGACTATAAAGTTGTAGTTTAAAAGTTTAAAAGTTTAAAATATAAATTAAGAATACATTATTAAAAATGATAAAGTTAAGGCGAATAAACCTATGGCTTCTGTCATGGCAAAAGATAATATTGCTAATGAGAATAATTGATTTCTTAAAGATGGATTTCTAGCTACTCCCGATATTAAAGCAGAAAATATAAGTCCGGCTCCAGCAGCAGCACCAGCTAATCCGAAAGAGGCTAAACCACCTCCGATTAATTTAGCAGCTTCTATCATTAAAATTAATAATATATTAAATATAAAATATCTCCAACTTAAGTTTTACCTATTAAAATAATAATTTTAATATTTACCCCGCATAAACCACGTCCTTTATGGACATTGTTTAACTCCTTAGGAGCTTACGGTTTTGATGGTGTTGGTTTTCTGAGGGAGATTTAATATAATAATAAAAAGGATCCAACTAACGTATAAAGATAAATTCTTCAACGTGGTAGGAAAAAAAATATATATATTTAAATAAATTTAATATATATATTTTATAATAATAAAATTTTACTATAAATTTTATTCATAGTTACTATCCCGTTTGGTCACACAAGATGTGTGTTAGGAAAATTTTTTGTAATATTTTATTATTATAAAATAAAAAGAGTCTTAAGGGTTATAAATCTCACTAATTTTAAAATTTTCCAAGCATTAAAACCTAATAGGTTTTATAGATTTCGGAGCTTTTTTATCCTACAAATCTTGATTTATCTTGGGCCCTACTTGCAATGTTTGTAAATGGAGAAGTTAGTAGCGTAATTGTTGGTTAATACGCTATATATGTTATATGGAATATTAATATTGGTAGCTTAAAGGATAAAGTATCAGTCTACGAAACTGAAGAATATAAGTTCAAATCTTATCCAATACATTTTTTTTATAGCTTTCGCCATTAGCCACGCTTATTATGAAAGTAGACATGCGAAGCATGTTAGCAGACGCAATTTGCATGGCAAATGGCGTTAGTAGACACACTACGACTGTCAGCATACGCGAATTTAGCAATGCTTTATTTGTGGCTGTTAAAACGCTACGCGTTTAGGGGTAAGCCCCGGTGGAGCAAATATAGACATGCAAAGCATGTCTGTTATTAAGTATAAGATTTTTATTCAAATCTCAGCCCTTATATATCCTTTTCGGGGATTTTTTTCCCTACCACCACGGATGGTGGTTTTTAGGCTTGAAAAAAATGGGTGTAGTTTTTGGGTATGCTGAAGCTTTTCCGTCTTGGAATGACGTGTTAAACAAAGTATATATCCTAAGCAAAGCCCCAAATCGCAACGCGATTGGGGCAGGGGGGCTTAAAAAGCCTAAAGGGCTTTTTAGATTGGTATTAACCACCTTACATATTTAACGTGGTTGGTGGTGTTTATGGGAAATAATGGATTGATATAATGTTATATATGAAAATAGGTTTTAAATATTTGTATAAGTAAGTGTCTATGTAAGTTGTATTTATATATAAAAAGAATAAACCCCCTTACTGGGGTTTATTTAACCACCACCAAATGGTGGTGGTCGATTGATATGGAAGAATGGAATTGAACCATTGTAAAAGGATCATGAGTCCTTTTTGTTAACCTTAACACTTCCTTTATTTTTTTACTCACTTTTCCTATCTATGAATCCCTTGTAT
>Ga0075163_10010419_pt1 | contig 12158 bp, 10 predicted proteins | sample JI1023141ADNA_FD_71478 | JGI IMG/M metagenome (GOLD analysis project Ga0075163, IMG submission 71478) | Wastewater effluent complex algal communities from Wisconsin, to seasonally profile nutrient transformation and Carbon sequestration -... | ecosystem: Engineered > WWTP > Effluent > Algae...
GAGCGGGAACCCGACTTGCGTCCGTGCGCGCGTAGGCTTGCTTCTGAGGCGCCGTCGTGGATGAGCTTGATCAGCTCATCATCTGCGAGGAGTAATTCGTACACTCCGGTACGACCGGCGTATCCGGTCTGATTGCATTTACTGCAACCAACCGGTGACCATAGCGTGGCCGGGCAGGCAGCACCAAGCAGCGCCTTATCCGCAGCGTTCGCGGCTGTAGCCTGTTTGCAAAGCGGACACAGACAACGCACCAAACGCTGCGCTAAAACACCGCGTAAGGACGATGCCAATAGGAAGCTCTCGACACCCATATCCACTAGACGTGTTACCGCCGCTGCAGCATCGTTGGTGTGCAAGGTGGCCAAGACAAGGTGGCCGGTGAGGCTAGCCTGAACAGCAATCTCGGCGGTTTCCAAATCGCGAATTTCGCCAATCATGATCACATCCGGATCTTGGCGGAGGATCGCACGCAAGGCACGGGCGAAGCTAAGCTCAATCCGCGAATTGACTTGAACCTGACCAACGCCGGCTACGTCGTATTCAACCGGATCTTCGACCGTGACGATGTTTCTACTTTTTCGATCTAGCGTGTGTAGTGCTGCGTAGAGCGTGGTTGTCTTACCTGATCCGGTTGGGCCAGTGATCAAAACGATGCCATGCGGTCTGCCCAACAATTCACTCAGCGCAGTCCGAATGTCGTCGGGCATACCTAACGCAGCCAATTGCAATCGTGCTGCATCCTTTTCGAGCAAACGCAGCACCAGCCGCTCGCCGTGCATGGTCGGAATTGTCGATACCCGGACATCAACTGCACGGTTGCCTATGCGCAAAGCAATTCGGCCATCTTGCGGCAAGCGCCGTTCGGCAATGTCAAGGCTGGCCATGATCTTGATCCGCGATGACATGGCCGCGTGCAAACCGCGATGCGGCTGCGCGACATCACGCAACATCCCGTCGCGCCTGAAACGTACGATCGAGTGTTGCTCGAAGGGTTCAACGTGAATGTCGGAAGCGCGCTCGTGCACCGCTTGAGTAAATAAGGCGTTGATTAGCCGGATGATGGGCGCATCGTCTTGGCTATCGAGCAAGTCTTCCACCGCAGGGAGCTCCTGCATAAGCTTCAGAATATCGACGTCTTGGCCGAGGTCTTGGACAACCTCGGCTGCATCGTTTTCGCCTTGACCGTACATCTCGGCTAGCCGTGCCTCAAACCCGGAACGACCGATACTTCCCACGACACGTAACGGGACACCGATATGGCGTCTGACTTCGGAGACCACATTGACATCAGCCCCCTCGCGCAAAAGTATTTCAGCCGAGTCCTGATCTTGGGCAATGACTAAAACGCCTTGGGTTCTAGCGAACCCATAGGGAAGCGCTGGTGCACTCATTTTGTGTTGGCGGGCTGTGCTGTTTGGTCGTTGCCCAACGCTGTTGGAGCCACCAGTGTCTGAGGTAACTGCGGTGCTGCAGCTTCGTTCATCATCAAACGATCAGCACCATTGACGTTGCGCTGTTGGCCGATAACGTAGTCGTAGCGATCATTGGTTAGCGCACGATAACTTTCAGCATCACGCAATATTTTCGGCCGGATGAAAACGATTAAATTGGTCTTCTTTCTTTGTCTGGTGTCATACCTGAACAAGCTGCCAACCAGCGGGAGATCACCAAGCAGCGGCACCTTGTCGACACCGGACGAATAACTATCCTCGACCAACCCACCCAAAGCGATGATTGCGCCATCGTCAACCAGCGCTGTCGTCTCGATCGAGCGTTTGTTGGTGGTCGGCCCCGAAGCATTGTTGGTGGTTGTCGCCACCACGGACGAGGATTCCTCGTAAATCTGAAGAAGGACATTGCCACCCTCGGATATTTGCGGTTTGATACGTAGGGTCAGACCAACGTCCTGTCGCGAAATGGTTTGAAACGGGTTCGTCACTGAATTGCCGCCAGTGTTTGAAAACGAACCAGTGATGAAAGGCAAATTTTGTCCGACCACAATCTTTGCTTCCTCGTTGTCCAGCATGACCAGATTCGGGGTGGACAAGATATTAGTGTCGGTCTGCGAATCCAGAAATCTGGCCAGCGTGGTTAGATTGAGAATGGGCGTAGTGGTGCCAGGCAAGGTAATGGTTCCATTGCCGACAGCAAGGTTGAGGCCAGGAGCGGCGCTGGCCGGATTCGCTGACAAGCCCAAAATATTGCGGCCGCCGCTACCGAAGTTAGTGCCACCAAAAGTCGTCGTGCCACTGGAATTAATGCCAGATTTTGCGCTTTGCCACTGGATGCCAAATTCGGCAAATCGGTCGGCGCTGACTTCCGCAATCAGTGCTTCGATGTAAACCTGCGCACGACGCCGGTCAAGCATGTCAATCACACGCCGAATATTGTTATAGGTGGCTTCCGGGGCAGTGATGATCAGCGAGTTGGTGGCTGCATCGGCTTGCACAATCCCGGTTGCACCTGTCGCAGCAGGAGATCCCGACGGGCGACTAGCACCACCCGTCGGTGCAGACGACAGTGGCGTAGAGACAGTGGATCCGGGCGTTGCTGCTTGGCCGGTGATCATGCCATGTAGCGTTTGCGCCAGCTTGGTCGCGTCGGCGTTTTTCAAGTGAACAACATGAATATTGCCATTGGTTCCGGCTCGATCCAGGGTATTGACCAATAGCCGAACTGCGTTAACCCGTGAGGGGTTGTCGGAACGAACTAGTAGCGCATTGGTACGCTCGTCGGCGATGACGGTAAGTTTTTGGCTGGAATCACTCGCTCCGCCATCATTGAGCAAGCGGGTGACGGTAGTTGCCAGTTCCACCGCCGAAGCATGCTGCACCGGGAAAACTACAATGTCGCTTTGCGGTACATCAATGGCATCGATAATCCGCGCAATGCGATTGACGTTTTCAGCGTAGTCAGTCACCACCAGCGTATTGTTGTTGGCATACGCCGTCACCGGATTGTTTGGTGCCACCAATGGTCGGATCACTTGCACCAACTGCACGGCAGATTCGTTCTTGATCGAGAACACTTGGGTGATCAAACTATCGCCGCGCGTCGGACTAGCCGTCTTGCTGACCGGAACCGAATGTTGTTTTGCATCCGCCTCTGGAACGACTTGGGTCACGCCGCGATTTTCGACCACCGCGTAGCCTTGCAATCGCAAGGCTGAGAGCAATATCTGGTAAGCAAGATCCGCTGACACGGGCGTGTTGGTATGAATATTCAATGTGCCTTTGACCCGAGGATCGACCACGAAATTGCGTTGAGTGATCTTGCTAACGGCACGTATGACGGTGCCGATGTCTGCATTGACAAAGTTGAGCGCAACCTCCTCGGCCGGCTCGTTGGCGTTAGCAGTCTGAATGCCAATGCAACAGATCGCGAGGGCAAGGCATATACGGCGAATTGAAATTAGTAAATGCATGGTATCGAGGCCGGATTTGGTCTATTGGGTGCGACCACTAGAAGCAGGCGGTGCAGGATTATTTTCAGGGGCTTTTACGCCAGGTTCGACACTGATTGCAGTGCCACTGCGCAGGATGGCTTTATCGTTGATCTCAATGGTCTCCGTGCGTCCTTGGCGGCTGATTTCAACTTTGTTGGCGAACACTTTGGAAAGGGTGACGCCAGGGACTAATTCCTCACCTTCAACCACTGGCACTGGCGTCTTTCCTTCCTCCGCGACTATGGCAAATCCTGGTCGTCCTTTACTTGCTGTCATCGCCCCGGTCAATTGAAATTGGGCACTGGCTTGACTTGTAGTGCCTGCCTTAGCCTGCAGTGACTCCCCCATCAAATGCCGTGAGGCGATAGCTTGCGCCGCCAACAAGGGATCCGAAACTGTCTGCGTAGGGAGCACCGCCGGAGCGGGTGCGTTCGCGCGCCAAAACCACTCGGCGGAAAGCCAAGTCAGCACAAGCAGTACGCCGAGCCAGATGATTACTACCGAAAACGCCGGCAGATGGAGGCGCAAGCGCTGAGCAACAAGGAGAGTAGCAGACACGGATCAGAGGAGCCTTAAAGGGTTTTCAGCAAGCGAATAGCGTTTTGAAAGCGCCTGCAGAAAGCTAGACCGCTTTCATTCCAAGGTCAATCAAAGTTTTGAAGCCGAGGCATCAAAGCCTAACACGTTCGAGATAGTTTTGGCATGAGCTTCGCCCCATGTTTTGGTTCGGCGCAAGCTAAGCAAAGTCGGCTGGATATCTGCTTTGACACTTGGATTCAACCGGTGGATGCAGACGGCGATTGGATCGCCTCGGTGTTCAGAGTCGGCTATCGATTTGACGCGCCCGAATGAGCGTGACACCGACGTTTTTTAGACTGCTTTTTCGATCCAAGGTAATGTTCGATCGCCGCGACCGGTCCGGTGAAATCAATACACGACAACAGGTGTTCGTGCATAGGTTTGCCAAGATCATCAAAAATCAGCGCAAACCTGGCATTGGTGCCGCCAATATCAGCAACCAGCTTGGGTGCTTGTTCGGTGGCATTTGTCATGAATTGGCCTTCGCTTTACTCGCGCATGAATTCAACAGCGTGTGGCCAGCACCTACTGACAATTCGCTCAGCGCAGCGCGCTCGCGGCGCGGGCCAATTCAGTGATCGCTGCCCAGTTACCCGAGCGCACCAGATCAGCCGGTGCAATCCACGAACCACCGACGCAACCGACATTGGGTAAAGCGAGATATGCCGGCGCGCTAGTCACCGTCACGCCGCCGGTCGGGCAAAACTTCATTTCCGGAAGCGGGCCGCCGATAGCCTTAAGCATGCCGATGCCACCGGCTTGTTCTGCCGGAAAAAGTTTCAGCGCATCGAGGCCTGCCTCCATCGCCCGCATCACGTCCGATGGGGTCATCACACCAGGAAGAAATGGCAGCTCAGCCGCGCGTGCGGCGTCGATCAGCGGATTGGTCATTCCAGGCGATACGGCGAAAACTGCGCCCAAGGCTTTTACCTGAGCAAACTGTTCCGGCCGGGTCACCGTGCCAACACCGACCACGGCATCAGGAACTTGCTCGGCTATCAGGCGTATCGCTTCCAACGCCGCCGATGTCCGCAAGGTAATTTCTAAAACCCGAAGACCGCCAGCGACCAAGGCACGCGCAAGCGGCACCGCGTCCTCTTCACGGTTGATCACCAGCACCGGCATCACCGGGGAGATTTGCATAATTTCGCGAATAGTTAACATTGCAAGTGTTCCTTTTTCTAATCGGGCAACATGAAACTCATCGCACCTTGTTCGGCACCGGTTACTAATTTGCGAAAGCCAGCGAACAGCTCGCGGCCACTGCCATGTTGATTGGCGGCGAGGTCAGGAATGCTTGCTTGGCGCGCAGCAAATTCGGCTTCTGACACCAAAACGCTGAGCACTCCCGCTTCTGCATCAACCCAAATCATGTCGCCATCTTGGACGCGACTCAGCGGTCCGCCGGCTAAGCATTCTGGTGTGACATGAATTGCGGCCGGAACTTTGCCCGACGCGCCGGACATCCGGCCGTCGGTTACCAAGGCGACTTGGAAGCCTCGATCTTGCAGTACGCCGAGCGACGGAACCAGTTTGTGCAACTCCGGCATGCCATTGGCTTGCGGACCTTGATAACGGACGACGGCAACAAAGTCACGCTCTAACTCGCCGCGCTTGAACGCCTCGAGCATCGCGTCTTGTGAATCGAACACCACTGCAGGCGCTTCGACAATCCGGTGGGCAGGCAGCACGGCGGATACTTTGATGACCGCACGACCCAAATTTCCACTGAGCAGGCGCAGGCCGCCATCGGCCTGGAAGGGCTGATCGACGTTGGTGACGACGGACGGATCGGCGCTGACTTTGCTAACTGGTGTCCAGCGTACCGCCGCATCGGCGAGTGCGGGAACGGCGGTGTAGCGTCCCAGACCTTGGCCGGCAACGGTCAACACATCATCGTGCAACATGCCGACATTGAGCAACTGATCAATCAAAAAGCTGGTGCCGCCAGCCGCATGAAACTGATTGACGTCGGCGCTACCGTTCGGATAGACCTTGGCGAGCAGTGGAACCACGGATGAGATCGCAGAAAAATCCGACCAATCAATCAGGATGCCAGCTGCACGGGCGATGGCAACCATGTGTATCGCGTGGTTGGTTGATCCGCCAGTTGTCATCAACCCGACAAGACCATTCACGATAGCCTTTTCGTCTATGACTTTACCGATCGGCGTGTACTCCTTGCCAAGCGCGGTGATGGCAGCGACCCGATGCGTGGCGGCTTCTGTAAGGGCCGTGCGCAACGGCGATACAGGCGAGACAAAGGCGCTACCGGGCAGATGCAAGCCCATAAACTCCATCAACATTTGGTTGGAGTTTGCGGTGCCGTAGAAAGTACAAGTACCTGCGCTGTGATAGGACTTTTCTTCAGCGGCGAGCAGTTCGTCCTCGCTCAGTTTTCCTTCTGCGTGCAACTGCCGCAAGCGAACTTTTTCCTTGTTTGACAATCCCGTTCCCATGGGACCACCAGGGACAAAAATAGTTGGCAGATGCGCGAACTGCAAAGCGCCGATCAGCAGCCCCGGCACAATTTTGTCGCAGATGCCAAGACACAAGGCGCCGTCAAAAACGTTATGGCTTAATGCAATCGCGGTAGACATCGCAATTACGTCGCGCGAGAACAAGCTCAGATCCATCCCATCCTGACCTTGCGTGACGCCATCGCACATCGCCGGCACGCCGCCAGCGAATTGCGCAGTCGCTCCGGCAGATCTTGCCGCCGCCCGAATTATCTCGGGATAGGTCTCGTAAGGCTTATGTGCCGAGAGCATATCGTTGTAGGCGGAAACAATGCCAATATTAGGCAAGCGTTGCTGGCGCAATGGAATCTTGTCGAGCGCGGACGATGCGGCGTAGGAGTGCGCAAGGTTGGTGCAAGACAGGCGCCCGCGCAGCGGTTGCTTGCTGCTGGCCGTCTCCAGACGATCAAGATAGCCCTCACGCAGAGGCCGACTTCTCTCGCGAATGCGATCAGTGACCGCGACAATAGTAGGATGCATATTCACAATCGACTCCCCGGTGGACCCGCAGCTAACTTAGGGCTGTTACATAGTAGTTTGATTACATAACAAACGCAACCATTTAACAATTTTTCTCTGCGCGATTATTTCAAGTTTATTTATTTTTAATTATAAATCAATGTCGTATATGAACAAAAGAAAGACCATTGCGCATAAATCTTGAGACTGGAGCATTTCACTGTTTTATGTTGTAGGTCGAATATTGATGTAGTATTATTACATAAACACCAGCGCACGCTGTTTGATTGCGCACGAGGAAGCAGCCTCTTTTCTGCATTGGCAAAAGGAAATGTGTCGTGATAACCATACCCGCCTTTGATGTTGTTTTGTTCGGAAGTACCGGTGATCTGGCAATGCGTAAGCTTTTGCCCGCCCTCTATTTTCAGCACAAAGAGGATCGTCTGCCGGACGATGGAAGAATTATTTGTATTGGTCGCAACGCACAAACGCAGGCGGAATACGTGCAGATGGTCAAGACTGCCGCGATTAAATTTGTCGGTGATGCTTTTGAAGAGAGTTCATGGCTAAGTTTTTCAGCAAGGCTGCAATACCTGCAATTCGATATCACTGACGCAACAGCCTACAGCCTACTAGCCAATCGCTTGGCCGAAAAGCCAAGCCATGTCCGCGTGTTTTACCTGGCTACCGCGCCGAGCTTGTTCATCGAAATTTGCAAAAATCTATCCGGCTTCAAGCTAAACAAAGGCAATAGTCGTGTAGTGCTGGAAAAACCGCTGGGCAACGATTTAGCCAGTAGCCGCGCCATAAATGCCGCTGTCGCCCAGTATTTTGAAGAGCGTCAGGTCTATCGCATTGATCACTATCTTGGCAAGGAAGCTGTGCAAAATCTGCTTGCCTTGCGCTTCGGCAATACGCTGTTCGAACCCTTATGGCGCCGCGAATGGATCGACAACGTCCAGATCACTGTCACTGAACAAGTGGGCGTCGAAGGTCGCGGCGATTTCTATGAGAAGACCGGCGCGCTGCGCGACATGGTGCAAAGCCATTTGTTGCAGCTGCTTTGCATGGTGGCGATGGAGCCACCGGCAAATATTGATTCAGACTCGGTACGCGACGAGAAACTAAAAATACTGCGGGCCTTGCGTCCATTCACGCCTAACGACATCGCCCAGAAAATTGTGCGCGGGCAGTATCGTGCCGGCGCAATTGGAACCACTGGCGCGATTGGTTACAGCGATGAAGAGGGAATCGCGCCAGATAGTTGCACTGAAACTTTCGTTGCACTGAGGGCGGAGATTGACACTTGGCGCTGGGCCGGCGTACCGTTTTTTCTGCGCACCGGCAAGCGTATGCAAGAACGACTGGCGGAGATCGTGATTAATTTCCGCCAAGTTCCCCATGCGATATTTCCGATGACAAGAAATATTCAGAACGCCAATCGACTCGTCATCCGGCTCCAGCCTGACGAGTCGGTGACACTGCATTTACTGGCAAAACAACCGGGCGGCGATGAAATTAAATTACACCCGGTGACACTCGACCTTGACTCTGACGAATCAGCGAAAACACGACGCCCCGACGCTTACGAACGGCTGCTGACAGATGTTATTCGCGGCCAATTGACGCTGTTCATGCGCAGCGACGAACTTGAGGAAGCGTGGACCTGGGTCGAGCCGATTCTTGAAGCGTGGCGAAAGAACGAGGATCCGCCGAAGCTTTATCAAGCAGGCAGTTGGGGGCCGGCAGCCAGCACCGCATTGCTGTCGCGCGATGGTTTTTGTTGGCATGAAGAAAGCTGATGCGATAGCGCGCGATTCGGTCGCCCATCGGCACGAAGCGTAGGCGCAATCACCAGTTGGTGCTAGTCAAACGCTGTCATTCAGAAATACTTCAGAATATCTTCTGCTTGCCGCTCACTATCAGCACGCAACAGGTCGCGCTGAATCGCGGCGTGGCCCGAGCCGGCAATCACCAATACCCGCTCGCCGCGTGTGGCGTGAGTTTGCACAATCGAATACATGCGCAAATTGCGCTGCCACCAATTCGCCGCGCTATCTGCGCCATAGAACAAGCCCTTTTCTGTGCCCACTGCATTCAGCAACATATAAAAACCTTTGTTGCGATTGTCTTCGGCCGGCGCATTACTCATCGTCAAAATTTGCTGCAGACTCATGCGGCGATGAGCTTGATTGAGGCGCGCTGATTCCGCATCAATCAACTGCGTTAGCTTTTGTTCAAAGACCGGTTCGCTAGCCAAGTAACCCCAGAGTTTGTCTTCAAAGGCTGGCGTATCGACATCAAATCCATACACGCGCTGATTGCCGGCGAGCTTGGCGACGCGAAATCCGATTTGATAAATTTCATTTTTCGGTAGCTCAAATTTGCCGGCAAGGAAATTGGCATAACGTTCATTCATCACCGCGTCTTTGTCCGCCCGGTATTCCAGCAAAATTTTGGTCGGCGCAAAGCGCGCAATTCGTTTGCTTAGTGCAACAAGGTAGGTCTGCTCGCGCGCTTGCATCACATCGATCGGGGTGTATTTGACCGCATCAAATCCCGGATTGTCGAAATGAAACAAGCCCAGAAACATCACTTTGCCGGGCGCTGTGATTTTGTCTGCCGCCTGGGCAAACGCAGCGAAGCTTGTTACCAACGCAAGCAATGTCGCAAGAAAAAATCGTGTACTTGTGCGCATCAACATGAAATGCTCCTGATAGATTTTGTGACCAACAATGGTGGAAATTTCGCAGTTTTGTGCGCAGATTCGCGAGCGCGATGATTACAACACTTCGGCTAATACTGCCAAGGCAATCCAAGGCCAAACGAGATTCATGAAACACCAATACCAAGTGATCAGTGTTGCCGGCGTGGCAGGCGGCCCCAGCGCATCGGCAGCAGGTTTTGTTTTGGCGAAAACCAGATAGGCCAGCATGATGATCAATACAGGGCCGAGCGAGGTGCTCACCCAAAATCCTAAAACTGTCATCCAAGCGACCCAGCCAAGATCACGTCCGCGCTTGACTGCAGCGAAGCTGGCGAACAACAGATTGACCGCCACCAAGACAATCAACACAGGTAAAGATCGACCAGCGCCACCCGTGCCGTGGGTGGCCAAACCCAAACCATAAATCAACAGCCCCAGGCAATTGAGCGCTGGCAAAACACCAAACGCAAAAAAACGCGCGCGGTCGTAACGCAACATGCAATGCTATTCAGGGACGGCAAAACACCGGCTGCGAAAAAATGCGTTAGAGCGCCGCCCGGAGCTATTGCGTTCGTAGGCATCGCCAGACGCCAGCTCCGCTACCTTTGGCGTGCTAGCGCTCGCCACTGCTGGCGGGCTGGCTTGCACGGCCACCGCATAAGGGTGCAAGGTCGCGGTCATTAGTTTGGCGGCGACTGCCGGGTCTTCGTTCATAAAACGTTCTGCGGCTTCGTGGCTTTCGGCTTTGAATATCACCAGACCGAAGGTCTTGTCGAGTGGCTCGGTGGTGCGACCGGCGAGGATCACTTGGCCACTCTTGGCCGCCTTTTGCAAGCGCGCAAAGTACGCACCGACCACGCGGTTGTCGGCATCGGACCACAGCTTTTCGTGTTGCATGGCGGGGGCAACGTGCAGCATATAAACGTATTGCTTCAGCTTTTCTGCTTCCTGCGCATGTGCCGACAGTGAAAGTGCGGCGGCGGCAATAGAGAGCGTTGTCAGAACCAATTTGCTCATCGTGTTCATCGGCCTACTCCTTCTTTTCCTCAAATCAGTTCTTCAAGGTTAACACCAAAAGAAAAATCCACAACATAGCTGCGCTATTTCTGCGCCGGATGGTGGTACTCCGCACCCAGCTTGAACACACCACTGGCGCGCACAGCGGTAACGCCATCGGCCTGCACCAGGCATTGAGCGAAGACCATGCTGCGAGTGACGCGCAGCACATCAGTGCGGGCTTCGAGCCAGGCATCGAGCGGCACCGGCGCAAGGAAATCAGTAGTCAGACTGATGGTCGGCAAAAAGCGATTGATGTTTTCTTGATAGATCACCCCCATCGGCATCGCCATATCGACAAAGCTCATCAACATGCCGCCGTGGCACACATCCATCGGATTGCAATGACGCCTTTCTACGCGCATGCCGAGCAGAAATTGCTTGCCATCTTGTCGATGCAGCAAGGGCCCGTTGGTGGCCATGAATGGCCCGCCAATCTGGAAGCTGAAGGGTTTGTAACCGGCGGGGATGGCGAGTTCACTCTGGCTCTCTGCCTTTGCCGGATGTTTCGATGCGTTCATTGTTTTCCTTTGTGTAAATCCTTACTTCAACGGCGTTCTGCCAGCACCAACTGGCAGACCGAGCGAAAATCTTATACGCTGCCCAGCGCCGCCCAATCCTTATTTCTCAAGCGTTCGATGATGCCGGAAAGATTGGCCCGCGATTGAATCACCTGCCCGACATCCTGGCCGGTGCCGGGAGGGCCAACGAAAACTGCGCCAACAATTCGGCCATCCGAAATGAACAGCCGCCGATGTTCATTCTCCGGTTCATTGGCATCAAAAATTTCCTCGATGCCGTCGCCAAGTTCTAAGTTGCCAAAGCCTTTCACATCGATGCCATCCATTTTCAAACTCACCAGCGTGCTCGGCGGTGAATAGCTTGCGTCTTTGCCGAACAGCGTTGCCGCAGCAACCGCCGCCTGCGCGGTGCCCACCGCCCACAGACCGCTGACCGCACCGGAGAGTTCGGCGACATCACCAGCGGCAAAAATATCGGGGTCCGAGGTTCGCATCGCAGCGTCAACCATCACGCCGCGTTTTACCTCTAGTCCGGCGGCAGCGGCAAGCTCGCTATTGGCCTTGACGCCAGCGCAGGCGATATAAATTTCGGCATCAAGTAGATCGCCATTGCTGAGTTCAACTTGCTCAACCCGGGCATTGCCGAAGACTTTGGCCACCGATGCACCGGTAATCACTTTGATGCCCAAGCCTTCCAGATATTTGCGCAGGATGGCGCTACCCTTTTCATCCAACTCCTTATTCATCAGCCGGTCGGCGCGCTGAATGATGGTGGTCTTGACGTTGAGGCGACGCAGCGCGTCGGCAGCCTCAATGCCGAGCACGCCACCGCCGAGCACCACTGCACGCTCGCAGGCATGTTGCTGCCGCCA
>Ga0075163_10010421_pt1 | contig 12156 bp, 14 predicted proteins | sample JI1023141ADNA_FD_71478 | JGI IMG/M metagenome (GOLD analysis project Ga0075163, IMG submission 71478) | Wastewater effluent complex algal communities from Wisconsin, to seasonally profile nutrient transformation and Carbon sequestration -... | ecosystem: Engineered > WWTP > Effluent > Algae...
GAGATCAAGAGCGGAGCTCTTCTCGCCGACGATACGCATCGACAATTTGCTGAAAGGGGATTTACGGCTCATAGAGACTTCGCTGAAGTGTTATTGGGCAGGCTGTTCGAGGGTATCAAGCAACTGATTGAATTCTTGGTTTTCGATCGGGGCGACCGGGACTGCGGGCTTTAAGGCGATAGGTTTAGGCTTGGCAACGGGTGCCGGAGATGTCGATGCAAAGACAGGACGTTCTTTAGGAGGGAGAGGCACTTTGACAGGTTCTGGAATGGCGCTGACATTCTGGAGGAGGTCATCAGCTTTTGCCGGTTCCATTTTCAGGTATTCTTCGGCGAGCTGTTCAAGGCGATCCGGACGGTTGAGGTAATCCCATTCGGCATTAAGAACACGAATAGCTTCTTGTTCCTGAATGGCGACCTGTTGCAGTTGGCGTTGTTCGCGTTCAGCTTGCTGAACCTGCTGGGACACCCAGAAGAGAGCGCCGCCAGCCAGCAAGGCCATCAGCAACGCCGTAATCGACGACAGTTTCAGCATAAATTTCATGCAGCTCTCCTGATGGCAGCCCTTAATTTGGCCGAACGGGAACGGGGATTGCGGGAGATTTCATCGTCACTGGCAAGAACAGCCTTGCGGTGAACCAGAGAGAAAGTTTGGGAGGGAGCAGAGTCTTGAGGGAGGTCGGGCAGATAGCGCGAGGGGGAGGAAGGTGGCTTGGCCCGAGTGGTGAGGAAGGTTTTTACGATACGGTCTTCGAGGGAATGGAAGGTGACCACGACCAGACGGCCACCCTCTTGGAGAACATCTTCACTGGCAGCGAGCACGCGCTCAAGCTCACCCAGCTCATCATTGACGTGAATGCGCAGCGCCTGAAACGTGCGCGTCGACGGATCGATTTTATCTTTATGCGAAAAGTGTACGACCGAGCGGATAATGTCGGTGAGCTGGCGCGTCGTCTCGATGCGCTTTTCAGCGCGGGCCTTGACGATAGCCGCAGCAATCCGGCGGGAATGGCGCTCTTCGCCATAGAGATAAATCATATCGGCAAGAGGAGTTTCATCCATCGTATTGACGACATCGGCAGCGGTCACGCCGCGGGTCTGATCCATGCGCATATCGAGGGGCGCATCAAAGCGAAATGAGAACCCGCGCTGCGCCTGATCAAGCTGCATCGAGGAAACCCCAAGATCAAGGACAAGCCCGTTGACCTTCTCAGTGCCCATATTTTGCAGGTGATTTTTGATTTCCGAGAAGGATCCATGTACAAGGCGAAGACGCTCGCCATAAACGGATTTCCAAGGCTCGGCCAGAGCATGAGCACTGTCATCGCGGTCAACGGCAATCACATTACAAGGCGCAGCATCAAGAATAGCGCGCGTATACCCTCCCGCCCCGAAGGTTCCGTCGACGTAGGTTTCACCTTCATGTGGCGCAAGCGCATCAAGCACTTCGGCAAGCATCACGGGGATATGAGGAGCAGCGGCATCAGACATTAGCTGGCCTCCCCTTTCAAACGCGGCAGGGTCAAGCCCTGCTTGATCACATTCTGGCGGGCAGCTTCACGGCGCTCGTTATATTTTGTCTGATCCCAGATCTGGAATTTGCGTCCAAGCCCGACGAAGGACACGGTTTCGGCAAGACCTGCGAAAGCCACAAGCTCTTCGGGAAGGTTAATCCGCCCTTCGCTGTCGAACGGGCATTGCACAGCCTCGCCGAACATGGCGGTTGCAAGATCGTCTTGCTGGTTAGAGAAAAGGTCAAAATGGTCAAGGCGTTCGCTCAGCTCGACCATCGTCCCGTAATCGAATCCCTCGACGCATGGATGTGTGGTGCCCTTAAACAGGACGATCCCCTGAAATGCCTGTCCGACCAGCGCAGCACGGAACGACGCAGGCACGGAAACCCGGCCTTTCTTATCGATCTTGTTGGCATAAGTGGACAAAAACAGAGGCATTGGCGGTTTTGGGATCCCCATCCGAAAAAAGTAAACACGTCAGGCCGTCCCTTAATTGGGAATTAACCTATATCTAATGGGATAACATGGGATTTTATGGGCGGTCAATTAAATCGCATGGGACAGCGCATAAAAGGTGTTGGCAGAATTGGGGGTCACTCTGTGAATAAGTTTTTATAACTTTTGTGCGTCGCATTACGAAAAATGGGTGCCTGATTTTTATGATCTGGTATATCTAAAGGATGACAACCAGCACCCCAGACCTTCAGCAGGAATTTGAAGCCCTCCGGTCCAAACCGGACGTTGAGAAGCTCGCTGGCCTTAAACGCCTCCGCGAAACCTTCCGAACAGCAGGACATAATCCAGCCGACGCCCATGATCCGATGTACAGCACGCTTGGAGTCAGCAAGGACTTCTTCGATCTGGTCGTCAGCGGTCTGGAACAGCGCATCAGATAAGTCGATCTCTTTTTGAACCAAACGGCAGGTCAGGCGTTCGTTGTGGACAGACACAACGAGGAACCACATGACCATGCCCCCGGTAAGCACCACCAAAGACGCCTTAAGCCCGCTGGCTCCGCCGCCGCTGACAGCAGAGCCCGTTGTCGACGCGACCATCGTGCCAGAACAAGACCCGCGCCATATGAAGTTTGAAGAGATTAAAAAACTCCCGGACACCGATCCGCAGAAATACATCAGCCTGAGCGCCCTGATCGAAGAATTCATCGCCGCAGGTCACAACCCGCGCGCGCCAACGGATGTCATGTTCCAGATTCTTGGTGTTACACCGGAATTTCTCGAAGGTCTTCTGTTCAGCCTTAAAGGCCAGACAACGATCAAACCCGGATTGTCACAGGCGCAAAAACAACCTGCCAATGATATGGTCTATGGTGAAGTGCCACCACAAGTGAAGCCACCGAATATGGAGCTTCCCGAGCAACAGATCCCGGCCCCTACTCCCGATACAGGAACAGGGACGTAAATCGTCCAATCAAAATAAGAAAAAAATGCCAGACGGCCTATAAGCCGGATTTTGTCTCCGCTTGCGCGGTGGATGACCATTCCTCTGGGAGAAAGATTACTCTTTCCCTCAAGCAACCTACCCGGATCGCAGGTCTGGAATAGACACGAACGCGATCCCTATTTGGTCTTGCTTCCGGTGGGGTTTGCCGTGCCTGCCTGTTACCAGGCGAGCGGTGCGCTCTTACCGCACCATTTCACCCTTACCAACTTTTCCGAAGAGAAGCTGGCGGTTTCTTTCTGTTGCACTTTCCGTCAGATCGCTCTGCCCGGGCGTTACCCGGCACCGTCATTCCGTGAAGTCCGGACTTTCCTCCCCTGCTTACGCAAAGGCGGTCATCCGGCCATCTGGCGGGGCGACTATGCAATGGTTCTGTGATCCCTGTCAAACTTGAGCTTGCGCTTCTGGCGCACAAGGGCGGCCAGAGCCGAACACACAGCCATATCAGCGCCCCAGTCCGCTAGAGTATCCGGGAGGAAATGTCGCCTGAATTCACGCAAGAGAATATCGACATCCACATCAGGGCTATACCCATATTCCTTAAGGGCCGGAATAATCAGATGAGGTTCATCCATCCAGTAAAGAGCCATGCGCTCGTCTTCTTCCGTAATATTTGGCATCAAGCCAAACCCGGAAGACGCAAGCGTCGCCCACGGAAATTTTTCACCCGGGTCAATCTTGCGCCCCGGCGAAACATCGGAATGCCCGAGGATATGATAGTCAGGAATATCATGACGCGACCGGATGTCGCCCAAAAGCTTGGTTAGCGCCCTGATCTGATCGGGCAGGAAATCTTCAAACAGATATTCATGTCCTGTATTCCAGATTTCAATTCCGATCGAAGCCGAGTTGATATCATCAATCCGCCCCCAGCTGCCCTGCCCTGCGTGCCACGCCCGCTTGCCTTCATCTACGAACTGAACAATCGACCCATCGCCATAGATCATATAATGCGGCGCAACCTTATCCGGCTGACGATAAATATCTTCGGCCTCCAGCGCGGACGGGGTGCCGGTATAATGAAGAATGATCAGCTCAGGATTTTGTCCGTCGCGGCGGTCATTGAAATTGGGAGATGGTATTTTCAGATAACTCATGACTGATCCCGCAGGTTACGCACCAGCATAAATCCGGCGGCCCAGAACAGCAAGATCGTTGCCATCCCGGCCTGCTGGGAGTCGAAGATATCAGTCGCCACACCGAAGCAGAGAGGCCCGAGAAATGCCACGGCCCTCCCGGTCAACGCATACAGCCCGTAATGCTCGGTGACTTCGTCAGGCGTCGAAAGCCTTGCCACCAGCGTCCGGCTGGCCGACTGAACGGGACCGACAAAGAGGCCGAGGATAATCGCCGCAACAAAGAAACTGAGCTTGTCAGGGGCCAGCAAGACACCGACGCCAAGGATCATAAGCCCGATCAGGCTCCAGCGCACCAGCCGCAACGACCCGACTTTATCTTCAAGGAACGACGCCGCAATACACCCGATCCCGGCAGTCACATTGATCCCGATGCCAAAGAGAAGAATATCGGCGGTCTCAAGATCATAGCGGGCAGCAGCATAGACCCCGCCCAGTGAGAACAACGTCGCAAGCCCATCGCGGTAGAGAGCACTTCCGATCATGAAATTTCTCCAGCGTTTGTTCTGGATCATACCTGCAATGCTTTTCTTGAGGGACGCTCCGGCCAATGTCAGGGCTTGAGATAAACTCACGCCCGTCACAGCCTTGTCCTTCACGAACAGGAAAAACGGTGCCGAGAACACGAGATACCAGACTGCAACGACAATCACACAGGCTCTGATATGTTCGGCATGATCATGAGGCAACGAAACCCACGGAGCGACAGGCCCAAGCCCTATAAGGCCAAACAGAACGACCACAAGACAGACCAGCCCGCCGAAATACCCGATGCCCCACGCAAGACTTGAAACTTTTCCGATCTGATCGGCGCGAGCCACTTGCGGCAATAGCGCGTTGTTAAAGACGATGCTCAATTCAAACCCGATATTGGCGATCACAAGAGCTGCCAGCAGCAGCATGATCAACGGGGTGGAGGCCCCCGGAACACCGAACCACAGTACAAGGGTTCCAGCGAGGCACATCACCATCGTCGCCGCTGTCCAGCGTTTCAGGCTCCCGCGATGATCGGCAATCGCCCCGCAGACAGGCCCTAGAATGGCAAGGCCAAGACCTGATAACGCCAGCGCATAACTCCACCACGCCGCCCCGGTGGTCGGGTCAGGGGCCACGGCTTTGACAAAGAACGACGCATAGACGAAGGTCAGGATAATGGTCGTAAAGCTGGAATTGGCCCAGTCATAGAAAGCCCAGGACCAGACCTGTTTGCGGTTATGTAACTTTTCCACTCAAACCTCGAATTCATACTATGCTGCCTTACTTTACCCACCGGAGCCAAATGATGAAACGCCTGTTTGCAGTCGCAGCCATTCTCTTTTGTACTATTTTGACCTTGTCTCAACCCGGACACAGCGAAATCGTCACGACGACCTCGTTTAAACCTGCTTCAACGCTGCAAGCCGTAAAACCGGATGGCTATCCTGTCGCCGTTTTTGCAGGCGGCTGTTTCTGGTGCGTTGAAAGCGAATTCCGGCGCATTGAAGGCGTACTCTATACACGTTCCGGCTATTCAGGCGGCAGCGAAAAGAACCCAACCTATGATCAGGTATCATCCCATCAGACAGGTCACCGGGAAGCCGTTGAAGTGACCTTTGATCCCAAGAAGGTTTCCTATAAAGACCTGACCGATTTCTTTATGACACGCGCGCATGACCCGACCCAAGAAGATGGCCAAGGCCCGGATATTGGTTTGCAGTATACGTCGGCGATTTTCTATCTCGATGACGACCAGAAAGAGACCGCCCAGTCCCTGATCAAAACTTACACCGACACCAAACGCTTCAAGAAACCGATTGCGACCAAGGTATTGCCGTTCAGCGCCTTTTATCCAGCAGAAGATTATCACCAGCAATACTACGAGAAATCTCAGGCCAAGACAGGCGAGATGCCGATGAATCTCTGGCTCCGGCAACAACGCGAAAATGCCGGCAAGCTCTTCTCCGGAGAATAAAAAAAGCCCCTGTCAGACAGGGGCTTTTTTAAATTCATCAAAAGATCCTCAAGTGAGATGCAGCGCCGCCAGACCGATATGGGTCAGGGCCAGAACATAGTATCCGGCCAGCTGGTAAGAGGCATCTACAGCCACGGCGTTGAACGGATCACCGGTATACAAAGACCCCATCACAATCGGCGGCATCGCAAACGCAACCCACAGCAGGCATGCGAGAAGCAGGATTTCAGACGTGCCATCAATCTGGATATAAACAACCATGAACGTGAAGAAGAGAGATGTCAGAAACCAGAGCGGGAAAGAAACGATAAACGGAGAAGATGATTTCGGAAGCTCTTCCCATGTCTTGCCGCGCGCCTCGATCCATTTATTGCCGAGGACTTTCGGATGATACCAGACAAGGCCCAGCAGGAACGCGAGTAATGCGCTGATCGCCGACGGCATAAGCCAGGTCTTCAGCAACATTTCAAGAACAGATGCATCCATATTTTTCTCCCCAGAAATAGATTTATAAAAAGTTTTTTAGATTAAGAGCGGGCAACCATGAGTTTTTTGATTTCCGCGATGGCCTTGGCCGGATTGAGGCCTTTCGGGCAGGTGCGGGTGCAGTTCATGATGGTGTGACAACGATAGAGTTTAAATGGATCTTCCAAAGCATCAAGACGTTCGCCTGTCGCTTCATCACGGCTGTCGGCAAGCCAGCGATAAGCTTGAAGAAGAATAGCAGGGCCTAAGAAGCGGTCGCCGTTCCACCAGTAGCTTGGACAGGACGTCGAGCAGCAGAAGCACAGGATACAAGCCGCAGGGCCCTTGCCGTCATCGCCGTTGAGAAGATCAGCATCGGCTGCGCTTTGCAAACGCTCACGGGCCGGAGCCGGAGAATCTGTCTTCATCCATGGTTCAATCGAGGCGTATTGGGCTGCGACATGAGTCGTATCCGGAACCAGATCCTTGATGACAGGCATATGCGGCAGAGGTGTAATTTTGACATCAGATTTAACATCGTCAATCGGCTTGAGACAGGCGAGGGTATTCGAGCCATCGATGTTCATGGCGCACGACCCGCAAATGCCTTCGCGGCAGGAACGGCGGAAGGTCAGGGTGCTGTCGATGTCGTTCTTGATATGAATAATCGCGTCGAGAACCATCGGGCCGCATTTATCGAGGTCAATCGTGTACTCGTCGAGGCGTGGATTGGCATCCGTGTCCGGGTCCCAGCGATAGATGCGGAACGTCTTGGTACGGGTTGCGCCATGGGCAGCGTTAATCTTGACGCCAGGCTGAACTTTGGAATTTTGGGGAAGTGCGAATTTGGCCATGAAATTTCTCTATTTAAGTCCCTTTAATCATACAGCCTCACCAAGGGTTTGGGAAGGCTTTGTAGTGATTCTTGAATGACTTACAGGAAATTTAGGCCATACCCGCGGCAACGCGAATCGATGTCCATAATCCCCGCCAGCCCCCATCAACGATGGTATTGAGCTGCTGGTGCAGGGTCTGGATTTTAACACTGACTTTGAGATCGGCGGCTGTTTTCTCGATCTGTTCGATCTGGCGGACAACCGACGCTCTGGCGTGGCGTGTCAGCCCTGTTGCATGGGCCAAAGAGGTAAAAATGCGGTCAAGACGGGTCTCTTCCGGCATAGGTGGCTTGCCGCCCGGCCCTTGTGGGGGCGGACCGCGGTGGAGCTGGTTAAATGGTATTGCCTGAGCTGGCCGTTTTCGCATTGCAAAACACCTAAATTATATCTTAGCCGGAGGAGCCTTAGGAAATAGTTAAGCAATCCGGCTTACTTCTTTCCTTTTTAACAACATGGCGTATTTTATCTCTCAGGAAAGAGCCTCTGCTCAAAAAGGGAGATCGCCATGATGAGATTTAAGGTTCAAGACATCTGCGTCCCCGCCCTCGGGTTTGGAACATGGCGGTTGCGCGATCAGGTTTGCATCGACAGCGTAACCCTGGCTCTTGAAACCGGGTATCGCCATATCGATACGGCGCAGGCCTATGGCAACGAAGCCGAGATTGGAACAGCCCTTGCGAAAAGTCACGTTCCCCGTGCCGATATTTTCCTCACAACCAAAGTCGATATGCCGAATGTCGGCGAAGCCACCCTCGCCTCTTCCGTGACCGAAAGTTTGCGCAAACTACAGACACCCTATGTTGATCTGCTGCTGATCCACTGGCCGGTCAAGGAGGTTCCGTTTGCCGAACAAATGCGGGCGCTTGAAGCCGTTCAGAAAGCAGGACAGGCTCGCCTGATTGGAGTCTCGAATTTCACCGTGGCGCAGTTGCGCGAAGTCCGTGATAATTTGGGCGTCAAGATTGCCAATAATCAGGTTGAATACCATCCTTATCTTTCGCAAAAACCTGTTCTTGATTTCGTTCGGGAACATGAGATGTTCCTGACCGCCTATTGCCCGCTGGCACGCGGCAAGGTGAATGAGTCGGCGGCCCTCACAGAAATCGCCGCGCGCTATCATAAAAACCCCGGTCAGGTCACACTGCGCTGGCTGTTGCAACAAGGCAATGTTGCAGCCATTCCAAAAGCCGCAACGCCCAAACACATCGAAGACAACTTCAATATTTCTGATTTCACATTAAGTGACGATGACATGAAAACCATTCATGGTCTGGCCCGTTCTGATGGGCGAATGATCAGCCCGGACTGGGCGCCTTTATGGGATAAAGCAGCTTAAGCGTTCAGCCCCAACGCGCCAAATATTTGAGCCTTTTGCTCAGGGTCATCAAGCCGCGCAACTCCGTCCCATGCCGTCCCGACCAGCAAGGCCTGCCCGAAACTTGGGGTGAGATGAGCTGGGAACCGGCACGGAAGTTTTCCGTTTGCCTCGCCAAATCTTTCCTTCAGAAGTTTCCTGTGTTGAAGCCCTGCAATAACAAACAAATTCCCCGGCTCGTCAATCAATGTATCGGCAAGTCTCGCCGCCCTATCGACCAGACTGGCTGGAAGATACGGTTCAAGTTTGCCGATGCGCGCATGGATGCGTGTCTGCATATCCTTGGGTGGGTCGGCGCGGAAGCCGTTGCTAGCCCAGAAATAACTTCCGGCATCCCCCGTCGAGACGTCATAATCCACAAAACCTTCCCGATGAGAGGACGATAAAACGGCAGCCAAAAGCGTGCGCCCAAGCCCTCGTCCCTGTAAATATTCGTCCACACTGATTTTATAAATCAGGCAGCCTTTATCTGAGAAACTGAACTCAGCGGAAAATTCGGCCAATGGCTTGATTGAGTGACGCGTAATGACTTTGAAATCGAAGGAAAAATAATCCTCCCCCACTTCGCGAATGGAATGCTTGGTATAGCTGCCCCCCGGCAACAGAAGTTGAAGCGCCAGCTGAACATCAGCAGCGACACGCGCAAGCGCCTCCGATCCTTCACCATGGATGGCTTCGTAAATATAAGGTGTATGCAACGCAGTCATTCTATAAGTCCCGGCAGTCTTCTAGCCATTACGCGGCGGAAGCGCAAGACTCCCGCTCCATCTTGTATTAACCAGCAACAGATGCCCGAGTTTAGGCGTCTGGCTGTCATCCCGTTTTTGAACGATCATCTCAAGCTCGGCTGCAACCTCGTCCATAAACCCGTTCGTCCAGCCTTCTGTTTCACGCCGCGCCAGATCAGCCTGATACGCAAGGCCAGCAAAGGCCTGTGCAATCTCTGTGCGAAAATCAAGCTGCGCCAGATCACGCAATTTCTGCGCATCATCTTTTGCCTGAGACAAAAGACCTTTGGCCACCTGAATCGTTTCTGGAGGCAACCATTGTTCGAGCACATCAAGGCGCAGATCGATTTTGCCGGCAAGACCAGACGGATTGGAAGGCTCAACATCTTGCGTGATCCAGAAATAACTTCCGATATCTGTGCTGGTCAAATTGGCTTTCGTGATGCCTTTATCGGAAGCCTCGCGCACAAACATGGAAAAAATACTTCGACCAAGTCCAGTCCCGCGGTCAGTGATCACCGAAAAATTTTCAATCCATGAAAGATGCGCAGGGAAATCAAATCCGGTTCTGAAATTGATCTGACGAATTCCGTCATCGTCTTTTGCAAACACTTCGAGCATGACATCAGAGTGCGTGTCAGGACATGGCTCTACGTCATAAGACACATTCCACTCTGGCGGCACGAGGGATTTGATCTGGCTCACGAGCGCTTCCCCAATTTCAGAAGCCACAACCTGGCACTGCGCCCGCAGGTTTCCCTGCGCGGCGTTGTCCCAGCCTTGAATATGGGTATGATCCTGCATCAGCAGGTTATATTATGGAAACGAATTCCCTGTCAAGCGAATCGCTCTAAACGCCTAGTAAACGCGCTTCTTCGGCGGGAATGGTTCGACGTCGCGGGTCAGGGTGTTCATGATCACCGGACGGTAATCAATGGCAGTCTGCCCTGCTTCGTTGATCCATGTGACCGTGTGTTTCATCCAGACATCGTCGTTGCGATCCGGGAAATCTTCGCGGGCATGAGCGCCGCGGCTTTCCTGACGGTTGAGAGCACTGTCGAGTGTCACAACCGATTGATAAAGCAGGTTGTCGAGTTCGAGAGCTTCGACGAGATCAGTGTTGAAGATCATCGAGCGGTCGGTTGTCTTGATATCGTGACGCGCCTCGAAGATCGCATGGATCATATTGCAGCCTTCGGCAATCGACTCACCCGTGCGGAACACGGCAGCGTGGTTTTGCATCGTGCGCTGCATATCTTTGCGGATCTGCGCGGTCGGAGTGCTGCCTGCGGCATGACGAAGACGATCGAGACGATCAAGAGCGCGTTCGCCTTTATCAGCCCCAAGAGCTTTATGCTTAGCGCCCGGAACAACTGTTTCAGCAGCGCGGATTGCAGCAGCACGACCAAAGACGACGAGATCGAGAAGGGAGTTTGAACCAAGACGGTTTGCACCATGAACAGAGACGCACGCAGCTTCGCCAATCGCCATCAAACCCGGCACGACGCGGTTTGGATCAGTCTTGGTCGGGTGAACGACTTCAGTTTTCCAGTTGGTCGGCACGCCGCCCATGTTGTAGTGAACGGTCGGAAGAACAGGGATTGGCTCTTTCGTCACATCAACGCCCGCGAAGATTTTCGCGTTTTCAGCAATACCCGGCAGGCGGGAATGAATGATATCGGCATCAAGGTGTTCAAGGTGCAGATGGATATGGTCCTTATGCGGGCCAACGCCACGGCCTTCGCGGATTTCAATGGTCATCGAGCGCGAGACGACGTCACGAGACGCCAAGTCCTTCGCGGACGGTGCATAGCGGAGCATAAAGCGCTCGCCTTCGGAGTTAGTAAGATACCCGCCCTCGCCGCGCACGCCTTCAGTGATCAGACAGCCTGCGCCGTAAATCCCTGTCGGGTGGAACTGAACGAACTCCATATCCTGAAGCGGGAGGCCAGCACGAGCGGCCATCGCATTGCCATCACCTGTACAGGTGTGGGCTGAGGTACACGAGAAGTAAGCACGGCCATAGCCACCGGTTGCGAGGACAGTCTGGTGCGCGCGGAAGCGGTGAATGGTGCCGTCATTGAGGTTCCACGCCATGACGCCAAGGCAATCACCTTCGTCGCCCATGATGAGATCAAGCGCGAAGAACTCGATAAAGAATTCAGCTTTGTGTTTCAGCGCTTGGGTGTAGAGCGTGTGCAAAATGGCGTGGCCTGTGCGATCAGCCGCAGCACAGGTGCGCTGCGCGGTGCCCTGACCGTAATGCGTGGTCATGCCGCCAAAGGCGCGCTGGTAAATTTTGCCTTCCGGGGTGCGCGAGAACGGCACGCCGAAATGTTCCAGCTCGATAATCGCCGGGATCGCTTCACGGCACATATATTCAATGCAGTCCTGATCGCCGAGCCAGTCAGAGCCCTTGATCGTATCGTACATATGGAAGCGCCAGTCATCTTCGCCCATATTGCCAAGGGCCGCCGAGATACCACCTTGTGCCGCAACTGTGTGCGAGCGCGTCGGGAAGACCTTGGTCAGACATGCGACCTTAAGGCCTTTTTCCGCCATCCCCATGACAGCACGAAGCCCTGCCCCGCCGCCGCCGACAACGACGACATCATATTCATGGTCAATAATCTG
>Ga0075163_10010424_pt1 | contig 12155 bp, 26 predicted proteins | sample JI1023141ADNA_FD_71478 | JGI IMG/M metagenome (GOLD analysis project Ga0075163, IMG submission 71478) | Wastewater effluent complex algal communities from Wisconsin, to seasonally profile nutrient transformation and Carbon sequestration -... | ecosystem: Engineered > WWTP > Effluent > Algae...
CGGAGGATTTCCGGCGGCAACCCGCCATGAAGCACCGACTGCGCCTGATCGACGCTGGCGGTATCGGGGGGCACGGGCAGCGCGAAGCGGCGGCCAGTACCGCATATAGCATCGAGAAACCGTTCGCGGCCACTGTCCGGCAGGCTGACCTCGACAAGCCGCCCCCATAGCGGGTCACCACTGTCATTGATTGTGCGGGCGTCGAGTTGGTCGAGGATGTTGTGCCAGCCCACAATCTCGCACGCTGCCGCGCGTTGATCCATGTTGGGCCAGTGCAGCGCCTCCGCGGGCGAAGGCGGCTTTCCGTTCACCCAATCGTCGGGGATGGTCTGACCATGCCAGGCCGATAAACCGCGGCCATCGGCGAACTCGATCGCCATGCCGGCCTCGCTATGCAAACGCCCTGCGTCGTCCCTGCGGATCGCAGTCGGGCGGTCGCTCGCGAACACAATTTTTTCGCCGGGGTTATACCACCACACATGCTTGTTGACCTCGATGAAAGTCATGGCTTTGGCGGGTAACCGGATGCCGAGCTGATCCCATGCGTGCGTCCAGGCGGCTTCGTCCGCGTCGTAGTGCGCCCCGACGCTGTCCCAGACGCTGTCCCCGACGCTGTCCCTGACGCTGTCCCCGACGCTGGCCCTGACGCTGGCCCTGACGCTGGCCCTGACGCTGGCCCTGACGCTGTCCCTGACGCTGTCCCTGACGCTGGCCCCGACGCTGGCCCCGACGCTGGCCCTGACGCTGTCCCAGACGCTGTCCCTGACGCTGTCCCTGACGCTGTCCCAGACGCTGTCCCCGACGCTGTCCCAGACGCTGTCCCTGACGCTGTCCCCGACGCTGTCCCTGACGCTGTCCGGTAGTTGTTTCACCGCCTCCCGCGTCAAGCACATGCCGAGAGGGCTATCACACCAGATGACGCGCGGCGGCTTCTTGCCCACAATCTCATACATCGTGGCAATCGCGACTTCCGCGCGGGGCCTGTCAGTGGGATCGATGCATGTTCCGTATCCGGTCCACTCCGCGACATAGGCCGGAAACTTGGAGATCTGCTCGGGTGTCAGGTGTTCGATACGGCCCATCAGCACCCCCCATCGTTCGGCGGCGTCACCGGATCATCGCCGTTGCAGTTGTCCGAGTGCCCCGCGATGGCTGCAACCAGTGCAGCGCCGAGGATCAGAAGCACAATCGGGCTGACACGCCGCTCATGCGCGGGCGAGACTTCCGTGGTTTCATCCTCGATCACGAGGCCTCCGGCAAAGGTGGGCGCGGCAAGGGCGAAGATCAGTGCGGTGGTGAGAAGTTTCATGGTGTGGTTTCCTTGGTTGGGGTTAAACGCCAAGCGCGTCTTGCGTGGCGGCGGTGAAGTCGAAGTCGGAACCGTAGGTTTCAGCCCACCAAGCCGGTTGCGTGTGAATGCCTTTCCAGCCTTGGTGGTGGTCGTAGCAGAGCGGTATGGCCATGCGGTCGGGGGTCTTCTGCTGAGAAAACCGGCCCATGATGACGTGATGCGCCGCCGTGGGGGTGATCTGCACTTCGCCGAACGCCACACAGATGCAGCACGGCAACTCGCGGACACGGGCAAGGTATGCCGGGTCTTTCGCGGCCTTGGGGGCTTTCTGGCCAAGAGGCGGGCGGTTTGCGAGGTTCATGCCGCCCATTCCTTCGGGTCGGACCAGACGACACCCTTCTCTGCCCCGAAGGCGTAGATCAGTTCGATCAGGTCGGAAAACTCGCGCTTGCCCATTTGACTGGTGCGCTGGCCCAAGACGACGAAACCCCCGTCCAAGCCGGGAACCACCTTCGCCTTGCGCAGCGCGGCGGTGAACACGTCCTTCCATTCATGGTCGGACAGCTTGGCCCCATACCATTCGACTTGCCGGGACACGTCTTGCAGCATCGGCCAAAGCTTGTAATTTTGGTCGTCGGTGCGGGTGGCATCCTTGAACACCACTGCGCTACCCATTGGGGCTTGGGCTATCAGGCGGCGGGCGTATTCGCGCTGCGTGTCGCCAACGAGGATGACGGTGTGGCTCATCCCGCGCCCCCCATCACGGGCGGGAACGCGGCCCGGAATGTCGCTGCCAGCTTGGCGTCCAGCCGCAGCCGAAGGTCAGCGAGAACCGCCGCGTCCGAGTCCGAAGGGTTGGCGTGCGTCTGTTCCTTCACCCATTCGGTGAGAGCGTGGTCAAAGCGGCGTTCTGTGTGACTGCGGGTCATGCTGCCACCTGATAGCGGTCCCGCAGGGCTTCCAACGTCTGGGAAAGTTCCGCCAGAAACTCAACAACCTCGGCTTCCATCTTGGCGATGAAGGCATCATCCCGGTGAACCCGCTTGACGAAAAGCTGCATTTCCCCCGGCATCCTGGGATCGAACGAAACGTAGTCGCACCACGCCCGCCCGCTGCAAGCCATCTGCGCCTGCATCTGGGTTTCATACTTGCCGGGGACTTCGCCGGTCAGCAGGGTCTGGATATGCGAAGCGGTGTTGGGGCACTTGATTTCCAAAAGCCCAACGTCACCGATCAGCCCATCCGGAGACGCGCCGAAGTCCGGGATGGTCGGATGCAGACAGAAGCCTTCTTCAACCACCGTTGCGTCGGTCAGGAACTCATAGGCAGCGCGGGCCTGCGGTTCGGTCGTGCGGCCCCAAACCATTGCGGAGCTTTCAAACCCCTCAGCGCGCTCGCCAGTCAAGCGCTCCACTATCAAGTCTGCCATGTAGTTGGCTCTGCTGGCCGAGGGGCCGCTCTTGGTCTTGGCCATCAGGTCGGCCACGCGCGATGCAGTGACCTTCCCAAGGCGGGCGGCAAACCATTCTTCGGTGCGCTGTTCGATCATTGGGCTTTCGCCTTCTTGATCTTCGCCCGCAGTGCGGAAACTGCATTGGCAAAGGCGCGTGCAGGAAGTTCCTCAAGGTTCGGAACCTTGAGGTATTCGCAGAACTTCGCTTCATCGGCCCCGGCTTCCTCGATCAGGTTCTTGATCTGGAAGAACTGGTCCGCGTCGATCTTGTCGCCAGCACCAGCGGCCTTCCCGTCATCATCCCCGTCATCACCAAGGGAAAGACCAAGGATGGCTTGAGCGGCATAGCGCTGCCCGTAGGTCTGCGATGACCCCACGGCCTGCACTGCATTCTTGCTGCCGCTCTGGTCCTTGGGAAGTTCAATGCTGGTGGTTTCGCAGTGCCCCGCGATGTGCATCAGCTTGGCGGTGACAGTCACGCGGTCAGGCGCGCTGTCCACACCGAACGAAAGGGCCAGTCCATGCCGGGACAGGACTGGCTTCGTTCCGCTGATGATATCCTTGAGAAGTGCATAGGGTTTCTGCTTGTCGCCGCGCCCGTTCAATGGGATCATCGGGAACTCGGCAGAAGCCGCCGCGAAGGCTTGGGCAAACTGCCCGCGCGCCTGATCGGCCTGCAGCTTGTCCCGCATCGCCATCATGCGCTCAAGTTTCTCTATGCTGGCGCTTGGGTCCGTCGCAACGCGCTCGATCATCGCAAGCACGGGGTCGGGCATCGCGGGAAGCGTCGGCAGGGCTTCAATTTCGGTGACGGCGTTCATTGTGTTTCCTTTCGGGTTTCAAGCGCGCAGGGCGAAGCGGCGGCACATATCGACGGTCCCGGTGGTCACGACAGCCACCCCGTTCCTGCAAGCAGCACCACGGCCAGCCCAGCTGCGCAGAACAGCGCTTCCGGCAACCGGCCCCGCATGGACACCAGAACGTCGCGGGACGTTTCCTGGCGGGGGCAATTCCGGGCGATGAACTCGCGCTTGTTGATGGCCGCGATGTGTTCATCAGCCCGCAGGTAGTGAACCCCGCCGTCGCCATACGTCATGTAGAACCCGCAGACTTCGCGAAGCTGGGCGTTGGTATAGCCGCGCGGGTTGTCGATGATGCGCTTGCAGCAGGTGATGGCCTCGGCGCGTTCCTCGGCAATGTTGGCTTGCCGTTGGCGTTCAGTCAGGCGGGCGAATATCGTGGGGTCGGCGGGGAAGCTGTGAATGTGCGCGGTCATTCGGCTTCACCACGGGCTTTGGCGAGGGCCGCGCGTATCGTGGCCAGCGTGACCCAACATTCATTTGCGGGGTCTTGGCCTTGGCACAGTTCCTCGGACGCCAATTCTGCGACAAGCAGCGCCGCATACATGTCCGGCGCGGCGAAAAGCAGGTGAGCGTTGGCGACAAGTTCTTCGTCTGCGATCCCGCCAATATGCTTGGCGGACTGAAGTCGCGCAATGTCGCCACGATAGCCGCCTTCAGGTTCGGCCTGTTCAATTTCTGCAATGACCTCGTTTGCCGTGCTCTCACCAGTTCCAGAGCGGATTTTCAAGGACCAAGGCCCCGGCGTCCATTTCGTTTCCATATCACATCCCCTCGTCATTGCGGCGGTCAGCTTCGTATTCACCGGCCACGCGCTCCAGCATCCGCACTTCGCCATCAAGCGCGTTGTGGGCGGCATCCATGCCCAGAACGAGATTGCCAATCTGGCAGCCGATCAGCGTTGCGTGGCAGGTCCAGCCAGCCGCTGCGCCGACGCTTGGGTCGGCAGGGTCATACTTGGCGCTGATGCTGAAGAAGCATGTGGCGGACCAGCCCAGCGCGTCGTTTGCGTCATAGACCAGATCGGCCTTGGCGGCTGCGATGGCGGGGTGGTCGTGCGTTTTGATGATCATCGTCGTTTCTCCCGTGCCCTTTGTGGGCTATGCAACCAACATGCCGCGCCGTGCCTCATAGGCCGGGCACCGGCGGGCGGCGGTATACCAGTCGCGGTGGCCGACACACTCGGCAATGAAGTCTCTCAAGGAAGGTGCGTTGGTCATCTGTGTCGTCTCCATGCCATGTGGCTATGGGTAGAGAGTACACGGTGCGGCGGGGTTTGCAAGGCTAAACTTGCGTGACACGCAAAAAAGTATGGGCTTGACGCAAATGGGTCGTCGTGTAAGATGGGCGCATGGAAAAATCAGCCCGCACCCAGGTTTCCGAGTGGCTCAAGCAAAACCGCTACACACAGCGGGACTTCGCCGCCATCATCGGAATAGATGAAACCCATATGAGCCGCATCCTGAGCGACACGACAAAGGCAAAACCTGGCCGGATTCTGCGCAAGATGCTGGCGACGACCACGGGTTTGCCTGTAGCAGATGAAGGATCTTGGCTATGACCCCCGCCCTTGCCCACACCGCGCTTTCCTTCCTTGCCGTCTGCATAGGCGTTGGCCTGTGCCTGCTCATCTTCACTGGCCTTGCCGCGATGGGACATTTCTGGCGCATGAACGCCCGCCCGGATGATGAGGGCATTCCGCCCCGGCCTTGGCTCTACAGGGGAGATGGGGAATGAGCAAGACGCCGGAAAGGCTGAACATCAGCAAGGCACTTGGTGGCCAATGGGTTGCCTTCGATGGCAACCACGGGTGGGACTTCATCCGCCTTGACATTCACGAAGCCGCCGTGGCCGCCGCCCGCGTGGATGGGATGCGGGAAGCTGCGAAGATTGCGCAGTCAATATTGAGCGCCAATGGCACTGCGCACTACATCCCAACCGCGATTTGCAGCGCATATGGTGGCAAGGTGTGCAACGTCTCGATGCGCATCACCGGCCCAACCAGCGACGGAGAGTATTGGCTACACCTGTCGGATTCTACTGATGAGGTGTGTGGAATAAATCTAGATTGCCCATTGGGCGCTGTGTCCAAACGCCTTTTGGACGCTGCCGTCGAGGCGTCCAAATGAACATCCGCCCCACCATTCTTCCGGCCCGCGTGTCCCTGCCGCCGTTCTGGCGCGGGGTGTGCTGCGGCTTGGCTGTGTTCGGGATTCTCGACTTCGTGGGGGTGCTATGACCCCCGCCCGCAAAGCCGCGCTGCAATGGTTCCATGATCGGGGCGAGACAGGCCTACGTGGTGAAACGGGCCAGCCGTCCTCCCGCATGATCAATATGCTGGTGGATGACATGTGTCTTAATCGTTTCCGCCCGCATTATGGCAGAGGTTCGCCGGTCTACAGCCTCACCGACAAGGGCCGCCGCGCGCTTCACGGTGACGCAGCATGACCCACACACCCACTGCCCAGCCGCGTGTCCCCCCTGGAGCGGCCACCCCCCCGGCGGCTTCGGTCGCCGGGGGCTTTCCTGGCAAGCTTCGCGTCCTGGACCTTTTCAGCGGTGTGGGCGGCTTCAGCCTCGGGCTGGAACGCACGGGCGGATTTGAAACCGTCGCGTTCTGCGAAATTGAGCCGTTTGCCCGTGGCATTCTTAGCAAGCATTGGCCGGGAGTGCCGCAATATGACGACGTGCGAACCCTTACAGCAAGCGGACTTGTCGAAGCCGGAATATGGCCGGATGTCATCGTTGGGGGTTTCCCTTGCCAAGACATCTCGCTCGCTGGCAAGGGCGCGGGCCTTGGCGGCGACCAATCTGGCCTGTGGCGCGAGTTCATACGCCTTATTCGCGAGATTGGACCCAGCCTCGTCATTGTGGAAAACGTCTCAGCTTTGCTTCGGCGGGGACTCGGCGACATTCTCAGGGACCTGGCCGAGGCGGGGCTTGATGCGGAATGGGATTGTCTACCAGCATCCTTCGTTGGCGCGCCGCATAACCGAGACCGGATATGGATTATTGCCTACCCCCAGCGGGACGAGCAACCACGGCAAGAACCATGTTTCGGGGCGCTTGGACGAGTGGGGCGGATCGAGCAACCCGTTCCGTGGGAAACCCATTGGGAAGCTGCATTGTCCGCGATTCGAGGAATGGATGATGGGCTATCCAGATCGGTGGACCGAACCGACCTGATGCGCAACGCGGTTGTTCCGCAGCTCGTCACAGAGATTGGCCGCGCCATTCTGCAAGCGAGGGCCGCAGCATGACATCCGAACGTGAGGCCGAACTTCTTGCCCATGTTCCGACGCTGCGCTGCGAGGCCGAGATAACCGGCTTTCGGGAGCGGCTTCGAGAGCAAGACGAGCAACTGACAACGGCGCTCTATGCCGCGCTGATCCTTCAAGCGGACCGGGTGCGGAAGTGACCCGCTGCCCCCTAACCGCCCTAGCCATCAAACGTGAGTGCCTTCTGTCCGAGGCTCAGGCTCTACGCGATGCCAGAGACATGGAAGGCGCTGCGAAGGCAGAGGCGAAACTGCGGGCGGTGAACCGTGAAATTCTGATGCGAGGGAAACGGTGATAACCCTGACACTACCAATACCGCCGAGCGTGAACGGGCTTTGGGTCCGCACCAATGGCGGTGTGTCGAAGTCTGTCCAATATAACGCATGGCTGCAAGAGGCCGGGTGGCGCATCAACGAACAGCGCAAGGGCCAGAAATGGCTACCCGGCGGCATCTGGTATTGGACTGACATTCGCCTTCCCCATTCGCACCTTGGCGACAGCGACAACCGCATCAAGGCTGTGCACGACCTGCTTCACAGCATGGGCGTCACCCCAGACGACAAGTGGCTCATAGGCGGTACCTACATGCGCTGCCACAGCGTCGATCCTGGCACCATCGTTGTGTCCGCAAAGCCCGTTCCCGGCGGCCAAATGAACGACTGGGAGCAGATACGGCTCATAGCAGAACAGATGATAACCAGCGCCCCCAAAACCGTAGGTGCAGCACGATGACCCGCGCAACCCTTCCAAACGCCCGCAGCAATGTAACCAGAACCGTCCATTGGGATGGCCACGAGTTCACAGTCACCATCGGCTTGGACCCCGACACATGGCAGCCCGCCGAGGTCTTCTGCGACACCAAGAAGGGCGGCCAGATGCACGTCACCATTGCCGACGCCTGCGTCTGGGCCAGCATCGCCATGCAGAACGGCGTCACCCCGGCAGAACTGGCGAAGTCGCTGGGCGATGTTCCTGTGCCTGGTGCGCCCAAGGGAACGACAGGGCCAGCAAGCCCGCTCGGGGCCATTGTCGCGGCTATCATGGCCGAGGTGCGCCCATGACGTGCCCTTGCTGCGGTGCCACAACCATTGTTCCGGCGTGGGAATACGCCTTGGATAGGCTCAGCCCTATCGAGCGCCGAGCTGCAAGGCTGGTGGCCGCAATGCCGGGCCTGACACGTCGCGGGCTGGCTCATGAGCTTTACAGCCAGAACCTGGACGGCGGCCCCGACGACGCAGAGAAGTGCATATCCGTCATTGTGAGCAGGGCCAACCGGAAGCTCGTGCCACTAGGCTTCGCGGTGCGGGCTATGGGATGGGACGGATACCGCGTCGTGAAGGTGGCCGCATGAACCGCCACGTCAAAGACCACCTTCCCACCTTCCGTACATGCAGCCACCCCGGCTGCACAATCCGCATGTCAAAGCGCCACAACACCTATGACGCGGGCCTGTGCAAGCACCACGGCGGAATCCGCAGAGGCAAGGCCACGGCGAGCGCGTTCGTGCCGCCACCCCCGGAGCCAGAGCGCCCCGGCGTTCGCGTCGTGGACGTGGTGCGGGCTGCCTACAGCGGCAGCGGATCGGAAGGTGGGGTTATGCGGGTGAGCCTCGCAAAAGAACCGTGGGACTTAGCTGTGGATAAGTCTGTTGACGGCGGAAAAGCCTTGCAGATCAACGCCAAGAAAGACAAATTGAACGGGCCGGAAGAGTGCTTCCAACACCCGACCGGCCCTGACCACGCGCGACCTGTCAGAGGAGATCGCACACATGGCTGACACCAGTCAGTATACCGATTCTGCGCAGCCTGAAAAGCCGGAACATCCACCCCTCACCGCAGAGCGAGTAAGGGCGGTTTTAAAGTATGACGCCGAGTCTGGAGCCTTTTCGTGGCTCTCAGGCAGAGGAATGTCGTCACCAGGACGGGCAGCGGGCAGCGTAAACGGGCGTGGCTATGTGGCGATTCAGGTTGATGGTCGCTGTTATCTCGCCCACAGGCTAGCGTGGCTGCACGTGCACTCAGCCTGGCCCAGCGGGGTAATAGACCATGTGAACGGGAAGACTGAAGACAACAGGTTAGAAAACCTGCGCGACACTTCGCTCTCGGAAAACCTGCGGAACCGCAAAAACGTAAAAGGCATGTCGCTTAAAGGCCGCAGCTGGAGAGTTTGGGCCGCTGGCAATTATGCCGGAAGTTCTGTGTGTTTTGGCCGGGCCGCAAAAATTCGCAAGGTTGCATACGAAAATCTGGGCTATGGGCCGCAGTCCTTTAGCACCTGGAAGCCTATTGGCGACCTTGCGCGCCGCCTTGTCGAAAAGGCGGTGGCCCGTGAATGAGATAACCCAACTTCGGCCCGACACCATGCCCCTGTCCGTCGAGGCAGAGCAGCAGGTGCTTGGCGAAATGCTTCTGACCAACTGCGAAGGCGCGGGATACAACGCCGCTCTTCGCGCGGGTGGTGCTGCGCTGTTCTTTGACCCGGTTCACCAGAGACTATTCGACGCCTGCCACAAGAAGGCCATGCAGGGCTTCCTCGTCTCGCCCGTGACCGTCGCGGACGTGACGCGGGATGACGCTGGGCTGAAGGAACTCGGCGGCGGGGCCTACCTTGTTCGCATGGCCGCAACGGTGATGGGCAGCGGGGCTTCCTACGTCGCCATGCTTGCCGACCTGAAGCGCAAGCGTGAACTCATCCAGTCGATGAACGAAGCACAGGCTGCCATAGCCCAGGGCGAGGATGCGGACGTGATAACCGCCCGCCTTGAAGCCTCGCTGATAAGTGCTGACCCGGTAGTGACTTCCCGCCCCGTGTCCCTTGCGCAGGCTCTATCCGGGGCAACGGACCTCATAGCGGCGGCGTATCAGGGCAATGACGTGGGCAGGCTGAGAAGCGGACTTGGCGCGATGGATAGCATCGTTCCCGGCTTCTACCCCGGCGAACTCATCCTCTTGGGCGGCAGGCCATCAATGGGCAAGTCTGCAGTGGCATCCTGCATCGCCACCAGAGCCGCAAAGAATGGCAAGGGCGTCTGCATCGCCAGCCTTGAAATGACGCCGGAAAGCATGGCGATGCGCATTGTCTCTGAAGCCACAGCCGACAACGGGAAGGGCATCAGCTATGCCGCCATGCGCAAGGGCGAAATTACCGAGGATCAGATGCGCGCCGTCATCCAGACGGTGAACGACACCAGCGCCCTGCCTATCGAGTTTCTGCCCCCATCCTATCGCGATATCGGGGCGATCTACGCCGGGGTAAAGCAGGTGCAGCGTCGCCTGAACGGCAACCTCGGCCTCGTCATTGTGGATTACCTCGGCCTCATCAAAGGCGAAGGAAAGAGCCGCTACGAGGAAATTACCAACATCAGCATCGCACTCAAGGGGCTGGCCTTGCAACTCAAGGTGCCAGTCCTGGCCCTGTCACAGCTTTCCAGAGCAGTTGAAAGCCGGGACGACAAGCGCCCCCAACTGTCAGACTTGCGCGAGTCCGGGCAGTTGGAACAGGACGCGGACACGGTGCTGTTCTGTTACCGGGACGAATACTACCTGGAACGGGATAAGCCTGACCCCAATGACATGGAACTCTATGCCAAGTGGCTGGAAGTCCGCGACCGCGCCAGAAACCGGCTTGAAGTCATCATCGCAAAGCAACGGCAGGGCGAGATTGGCACGGCCCACATGATGTTCAACCCCGCCCTGAACGTGATCTGGGATGAAGGCGCGAGGTTTGGCCGGTGAGCGTTCGCATAATGACAATGGTATGGGACGGCGGTCCGTCCGACCCGACCGACAGGTTCGTCCTGCTTGCGATGGCCGATATGGCCGATGATGACGGCAAGTGCTGGCCTTCTGTGGCGCGCATAGCGCAGCGATGCTGCATGTCTGAACGCAACGCACGGCGGATTATTCGCAAGCTGGAATTAGCCGGATGGGTGCTGACACAAGTGCAACCGGGGCGCAACCAGACCAACCGGTATCAGATCACAAAACCGGACATAGCTGTGTCCGCCCGGACAGATTGTCCGCCCGGACAAATGGAGCACGAAAACCGGACAAATGAAGCACTAAAACCGGACATAGCTGTGTCCGCCGAACCGTCAAGAACCGTAAAGAACCATCAGACTGATGCGCGAGTGCAGCGGTTTGACGAATTTTGGGAAGCCTATCCTCATCGCGGCGGAACCAAGAAGGGCCGGAAGCCAGCGTTCGAGAAATACCGGATCGCGGTGAAGCGCGGCATTCCCGAGCAAACCATCATCGACGGGGCCAAGCGTTCGGTTTCAGACCGAAGCGTTCGGGACGGTTTTGCCCGCGACCCCGCCACATGGCTTCACCAGGAAGGCTGGACGGACGAAGTGGCCCCGGCAGGCGCTTCACCACCACAAGGCGACACCGCGCGGGCTTCACAACTGGCCCGATACGAACGCATCGCACGGCAACAGGGGCAAGGGGCAGCATGACAAGCCACGCAGAACGCAAGCGCCGCAAAGGCAGGGCACGGGCCAAGGTATCTCTGCCCGGTTCCGAAGCCATCCCGCATTTTGTCAAGCGTGGGTCCAGCCGCTTTGACAGAAAGGCAGCCGAGAAGGAACTCGGCCCGCTGGACCGCTTCGACGTGAAGTCTGAAACCGTTGCCTTGATGGTTTCGGAACTGGTGCGCGTGGAGGAGTGACCATGGACATCGAACCGCACCACATCACCACCGTATCTCGTCGCCCTCTCGTCGGATCGGACGCACCGCGCACGCTGGCTGAATACCAGGCCCCCATCATCGCAAAGTATGGCTACCTGCCATCATGGCCGGAACTGGCAAAGCACGAGGGGCCACGCATCTATGTCCGGTATGACTACACGCCGCCAAGCGATCTGGTCGGACGTGAGGCAGCCATCGCCGCAATCATCGCAAAGGGCGAGGCAACCCGCGCCAGCATTCTCGGCACACTGACAAAGCCCATGACCTGCCCCGACGTGGCAAACGCCTTGGGCAGAACGCGGCGGCTGATCAACAGGCACCTCGTCTTGCTTGCCAAGGCCGGGAAGATCACGGGCCAGAACGTCAAGGGCTTGAAGGTCTGGGAACGCATATCGGAGGCGGCGGAATGAGCCTACTCCTTGCCTACGCCGCCCGCGAACTGGACGTGCAGGAAGAAGCCGAATCCCTCGGCATAACCTGCTACGTCCCGCGCAAGGTGGACATGATCCGGCAGGGCAAGCGTCGCCGCCCCGATCCCGTCATAACCGCAGCTTGGCCGCGCTACATCTTCGCCGAAGTCACCC
>Ga0075163_10010425_pt1 | contig 12154 bp, 12 predicted proteins | sample JI1023141ADNA_FD_71478 | JGI IMG/M metagenome (GOLD analysis project Ga0075163, IMG submission 71478) | Wastewater effluent complex algal communities from Wisconsin, to seasonally profile nutrient transformation and Carbon sequestration -... | ecosystem: Engineered > WWTP > Effluent > Algae...
CCGATTTGACTTGAAAAACGGAGGAAGCCACCATGAAACCCGCCGCCCTCGTCCTGGCCCTGCTGTTGGGCCCGCTGTCCGCCCAGGCCGCCGATCCCACGCCGCGCCCGCGGCGCCCGGCGGCGCAGGCCCCCCAGGTGCCCGAGCCCCCAGCCGCGGCGGGGCAGCCCGCGCGGCAACCCGAGGTCGATCTTTCCACGCTGGTGCCCAAGGACTCGGCCCGGCAGGACACCGAGACCAGGAACAGCTTCGACCGCCACAACAGCCGCGGCGTGAACTGCTCCCGCTACCCCACGCGCTGCTGAAACTCCGCCTCCCGAGAGGGCTTTCGCCGCCTCCGGCCGGCGGGTCAGTGCCTGAAGTGCCGCACCCCGGTGAACACCATCGCCACGCCGCGCTCGTCGGCGGCGGCGATCACCTCCGGGTCGCGCATCGAGCCGCCGGGCTGGATGACGCAGGTGGCGCCGTGGTCGATCACCACGTCCAGCCCGTCGCGGAAGGGGAAGAAGGCGTCGCTGGCCACCGCGCTGCCGGCCAACGGCAGCCCGGCATGCTGCGCCTTGATGCTGGCGATGCGCGCCGAATCCAGCCGGCTCATCTGCCCGGCGCCCACGCCCATGGTCATGCCGTCCTTGCAGAACACGATGGCGTTGCTCTTGACGAACTTGGCCACCTTCCAGGCGAACAGCAGGTCGTCGATCTGCTGCGCCGTGGGTTGCACCTTGGTCACCACGCGCAGGTCGGCGCGCGCCAGCTCGTGGTTGTCGGCGGTCTGCATCAGCAGGCCGGAGCCGACGCGCTTGACGTCCATGAAGTTCTGGCCGCGCTCCCACGGCGTGGCGGCGCCGGGCTTGACGCCGTCCAGCGGGATGCGCAGCACGCGCACGTTGGCCTTGGCCTTGAAGACGGCCAGCGCCTCGGGCGTGAAGCCGGGCGCCATCAGCACCTCGACGAACTGCCTGGCCACCTGCTCGGCCGTGGCGCCGTCCACCGGCGTGTTGAAGGCGATGATGCCGCCGAAGGCGCTGGTGGGGTCGGTCTGGAAGGCCTTGCCGTACGCCTGCAGCGCGCTGGCGCCCACGGCCACGCCGCAGGGGTTGGCGTGCTTGACGATGACGCAGGCGGGCGTGGCGGCGTCGAAGCTCTTGACGCATTCCCAGGCCGCGTCGGCGTCGGCGATGTTGTTGTAGCTCAGCTCCTTGCCCTGCAGCTGCTCGGCCGTGACGAGCGAGCCGGGCGCGGGATGCAGGTCGCGGTAGAAGGCGGCCTGCTGGTGCGGGTTCTCGCCGTAGCGCAGGTCCTGCAGCTTGACGAAGCGGCCGTTGCTTTGTGAAGAAAAAAGGCTTCTGTCCGGCACGGCGCTTGTGCCACCAGCTTCGAAATCAATAGCGGACAGGTAGTCGCTGATGGCCGCGTCGTAGTTGCTGATGCGGTTGAAGGCGGCCACCGACAGCGCGAACTTCGTCTTCAGGCCGATGCCGCCGGCCCGCAGCTCGGCCAGCACGCCGGCGTACTGCGCGGCGTCGGTCAGCACCGCCACGTCGCGCCAGTTCTTGGCCGCGCTGCGCACCATGGCGGGGCCGCCGATGTCGATGTTCTCGATGGCGTCCTCCAGCGTGCAGCCGGGCCGCGCGACGGTGGCCTCGAAGGGGTAGAGGTTGACCACCAGCAGGTCGATGGTGGCGATGCCGTGCGCTTGCAGCGCGGCCATGTGCCCAGGCACGTCGCGGCGCGCCAGCAAGCCGCCGTGGATGGTGGGGTGCAGCGTCTTGACGCGGCCATCCAGCACCTCGGGGAAGCCGGTGTGGTCGGCCACCTCGGTCACGGGCAGGCCGGCGTCCTGCAGCAGTTTGGCGGTGCCGCCGGTGGACAGCAGGCGCACGCCCAGCGCGTGCAGCCCCTGGGCGAAGTCGAGGATGCCGGTCTTGTCGGATACGGAAATCAGGGCGTTCATCATGGACGGGGTCGGGGATATCAAATAAAAAATGGCTGCAGCCCGCATGCAGTCTGCGCTGCCAGCTATCAAATCAGGACTTGTCGGAGGCGATCAGCCGATGCTCCACCAGCTTCTTGCGCAAGGTGTTGCGGTTCAGGCCCAGCCATTCGGCGGCGCGGCTCTGGTTGTGGCCGGCCTGCTGCATGACGACGTCGAGCAGGGGCTTTTCGACCGCGCGGATCAGCATGTCGTACAGGCCGCCGGGCTCGGTGCCGTCGAGGTCGTGGAAGTACGCCTGGAGGCTGTCGCGGACGCAGGCGTCGATGGTGTTGTTCTTGCTCATGGCTTGGTGGGGGCCTCCACCGCCCCGCCTGCGGCGCGCGCGCACGCGGGCGCTTCGGGCAAGCGCTCGTGCGTGTCGGCCAGTTCCTCGAAGAAGTCCGCCACCACCTGCCACTGCACGGCGGCATTGTCGATGGCGTTCATGCGGGCGCGGAAGGCTTCGCCGCCCGGCAGCGCGCGCACCATCCAGCCGATGTGCTTGCGCGCCGAGCGCACGCCGGTGAATTCGCCGTACAGCGCGTAATGGTCCTGCAGGTGCGTCAGCAGGGCGCGGCGCACCTCCAGCACCAGCGGCGGCACCAGGTGCCCGCCGGTGGCCAGGTGGTGCAGGGTCTCGCGGAAGATCCAGGGCCGGCCCTGGGCGGCGCGGCCGATCATCAGCGCGTCGGCGCCAGTGGCGGCCAGCACGGCGCGCGCCCTGGCAGGCGAGTCGATGTCGCCGTTGGCGACCACGGGGATGCGCAGGGCGGCCTTGACGGCGGCCACGGTGTCGTGTTCGGCCGCGCCCTTGTAGCCCTGCTCGCGCGTGCGGCCATGCACGGTGACCATCCGCACGCCGGCGCTCTCGGCGGCGCGGGCGATCCGCAGCGCGTTCTTTTCGCGCGCGCACCAGCCGGTGCGCATCTTCAGCGTCACGGGCACGCCACGCGGCGCGCAGGCGGCGACCACGGCCTCGACGATGGCCAGGGCCAGCGCCTCGTCCTGCATCAGCGCCGAGCCGGCCCACTGGCTGCACACTTTCTTGGCCGGGCAGCCCATGTTGATGTCGATGATCTGCGCGCCGCGGTCGATGTTGTAGCGGGCGGCCTCGGCCATCATGGCCGGCTCGGTGCCGGCGATCTGCACCGCCACCGGCCCCGGCTCGCCCGCGTGGTCGGCGCGACGCGAGGTCTTGAGCGTGTGCCACAGCTCCTTGCGCGAGGTCACCATCTCGCTGACCGCGTAGCCGGCGCCGAACGACCGGCAGAGCTGGCGGAACGGCCGGTCCGTCACCCCCGCCATGGGGGCGACGAACAAGGCGTTGGGAAGGAGGTAGGGGCCGATCCGCATGGCGTGCAAGGGGCCGCCGGCGCGTGGTGCGGTAGCGGGAGGCGGATTCTACCTGCTCAAAATTTCAGCAATCGAAACGGCCGAGGTGCCGCGCCCTGCCTACACTGCCGGCCTGATGGACGCATGGATCCCCTCCCTTCTGCAGGCGCTGGCGCTGCCCGAATTCGGGCTGTCCACGGTCGCCGTCGTCGCCTTCCTGTCGGCCACGCTGCTGCCCATGGGGTCGGAGCCGGCGGTGTTCGGGCTGGTCAAGCTCAACCCCGGCCTGTTCTGGCCCGCCATCGGGGTGGCCACGGCGGCCAACACGCTGGGCGGGCTGCTGAGCTGGTGGATGGGCCTGGGCGCGCACCACCTGGCCGACCAGGCGCGCCACTCGCCCACCCACCTGCGCGCCCTGGACTGGCTGGAGCGGCTGGGGCCGCGCGCCTGCTTCCTCTCCTTCCTGCCGCTGGTCGGCGACCCGCTGTGCGCCCTGGCCGGCTGGCTGCGCATGCCGCTGGCGCCCTGCGCCGGCTACATGGTGCTGGGCAAGTGCCTGCGCTATCTGGCGATGACGGCGGCGCTGCTCTGGCTGTGGCCCGAGCCGGCATCTTTGCTATCTTATGAATAGCTATTGGCGCAGTATCCATGCCGACTTGATGCCCATTTGATATGCAGACATCCTCCACCGCGGCCGGTGACCTGTTCGGCGCCCACCACCCGCTCGCCGGCGCCGTCACGCGACTGGGCGAGCAGGCCGTGGTGTTGCGCGGCTTCGCGCTGGCGCACGTCGATGCGCTGTGGCCCGCCCTGCGGGCCGTGCTGGCGCAGGCGCCCTTCCGGCACATGGCGACGCCCGGCGGGCAGCGCATGTCGGTGCCGCTCACCAACTGCGGCCGGCTGGGGTGGACCAGCGGTCCCGGCGGCTACCGCTACACCGCGCGCGATCCCGACAGCGGCCAGCCCTGGCCGGCGCTGCCCGAACCGTTTCTGCATCTCGCCGGCAGCGCCGCCGCGGCGGCCGGGTTCGCCGGCTTCGCGCCCGATGCCTGCCTCGTCAACCGCTACCGGCCCGGCACGCGGCTCGCGCTGCACCAGGACCGCAACGAGCGCGACTTCGGCCAGCCCATCGTCTCGGTGTCGCTGGGCGTGCCGGCGGTGTTCCTGTGGGGCGGCCCGCGCCGCGCCGACCGCGCCCTGCGCGTGCCGCTGTGGCACGGCGACGTGGCCGTGTGGGGCGGCGTGGACCGGCTGCGCTTCCACGGCGTGGCGCCCATCCCCGCCGCCACGCACCCGCTCACCGGCGCCGAGCGCATCAACCTCACCTTGCGCCGCGCGGGCTGAATTCGAGCGCAAGCGGCGGGATGCAACCGCCGCCGCCCCGGCCTACAGTGGCGCCATGACCACCCCTGCCCGTCCCACCGAAAGCGACCCGCGCTGGGCCGCCGTGCTGGCATGCGACGCCGCGGCCGACGGCCGCTTCGTCTACGCCGTGCGCACCACCGGCGTGTGGTGCCACCCCAGCAGCCCCACGCGCCGCCCGCGGCCGGAGAACGTCGAGTTCTTCGACAGCCCCGCCGCCGCCGAGGCCGCCGGCTACCGCCCCAGCCGCCGCGCCGATGCCGGCCAGCTCGGCCGGCAGCACACCGCCCAGGTGGCCGCCGCGTGTCGCCGCATCGAGGCCGCCGTGGACGCCGCCCAGGCCCCGCCCACGCTGGACGCGCTGGCGGCCGAAGAGGGGCTGAGCCGGTTCCACTTCCACCGCCTGTTCAAGGCCGCCACCGGCCTCACGCCGCGCGCCTACGCGGCCGAGCGGCGCGCGCGCCTGCTGCGCCGCACCCTGCCCGGCCACGCGCGCGTGACCGACGCCCTCTACGACGCCGGCTTCGGCGCCAGCAGCCGCTTCTATGCCCAGGCCGATGGCCTGCTGGGCATGGCGCCGGCCGACTTCCGGGCCGGCGGACGCGGCCAGCGCATCCGCTTCGCCATCGGGCAGTGCGCGCTGGGCGCCATCCTGGTGGCCGAGAGCGCGCGCGGGCTGTGCGCCATCGCGCTGGGCGACGACCCCGACGCGCTGGCGCGCGGGCTGCAGGACCAGTTCCCGCGCGCCGAGCTGGTCGGCGGCGACGCCGCGTTCGAGCGCCACGTGGCCCAGGTCATCGGCTTCGTCGAGGCGCCCGGCCTGGGGCTCGACCTGCCGCTGGACGTGCGCGGCACCGCCTTCCAACAGCGCGTGTGGCAGGCGCTGCGCGCGGTGCCGGCGGGCAGCACCGTCAGCTACGCCGACATCGCCCGGCGCATCGGCCAGCCCCGCGCCGTGCGCGCGGTCGCCCAGGCCTGCGCCGCCAACCCGCTGGCCGTGGCCATCCCCTGCCACCGCGTGGTGCGCAGCGACGGCGCCCTGTCCGGCTACCGTTGGGGCGTGGAGCGCAAGCGCGCGCTGCAGGCGCGCGAGCGGCAGGCGGCGGCGCGTCCGGCGCCCACCCCATGAAGCCGCGCGACCTGCTCGATCTGGCGCTGCAGGGCACGCCGATGATCCGTGTCGTTCTGGATACCAACGTCGTGCTTTCGGCGCTCCTGTTCACGTCGGGCCGCCTCGCCTGGATACGCCGTGCATGGCAGCATGAACAGTTGCAGCCCCTGGCGTGCAAGGAAACGGTGAGCGAACTGCTGCGCGTGCTCGCCTATCCCAAATTCAAGTTGACGGGCGAGGAACAGCAGGATCTGCTGGGAGATCTTCTGCCCTATGCCGATGTCGTCGAGTTACCGCGGCCGTGGCCAGAATTGCCGGCCTGCCGCGACAAGAAAGATCAGGTGTTTCTGGCGCTGGCGCATGTCGGTCGGGCCGAGGCCCTCCTCACGGGCGATGGCGGCATCCTGGCGATGCGTCACGAGTTCCCTGGCCTGATCAAGACACCCGATGAGTGGGCTGGACGGCAGGGCATTGAACTGCACTCTTGATCAAGCGCTGGCAACTGGGTTTTTGATCCAAGGAGTTCCACCGAACTCCCAGCCAAGCGCCATCAGACGCTGAACAGGAAGTGTTGCGTCAAAGCCGCATGGATGCTGGGTATGCTGACTTGGCTGGTCATTCCATACTCTCGTTCATACCCACTCAGGCAATCGCTTGGATGCCACTCTTTTCCACGACCGTCAGCAAGCGCAAGGCAGGTCCACCAGGCTTCTTGACGCCACGCTCCCAGTCGGAGATGAGGTTCTTGCTCACGTTCAGGTAGAGCGCAAAGACAGGTTGCGACAGATGCTCACGCTCGCGCAAGGCCCGGATGCGTTCAGGCGGCATGGGCACCACGGGCGTCAGGCAGGCCTCGTCGAACTCGCGCATGGTCTGCCTGTCGATGGCGCCAACGCCATGCAGCGCCTCCATGGTTTCATGGATGGCCGCGAAAGCATCACTCCGGTATTTCTTCGTCATGATCGTGTACCTCCGAAAATTGCCCCTTGCCGATCAACACGGCCAGTTGCTCGTCTGACAGGCCCAGCACATAGCCTGCGGCCTTCCTGAACTGGGCCTCTTCATCCTTGCCGATGTTGTCGCGGTCACTCTTGGCGAACCCATAGACAAAGAAAGCGCGTTCCGCCGTCCGATACAGAACAACGGTGCGGAACCCGCCCGACTTGCCTTGTCCAGGCCGCGCCACACGCTGCTTGATGACACCACCGCCAAGGTCAGCGTCGATCAAGCCCTGCTCGGCCCGCTCCATGGCCTGCACGATCGCCTTGTCCGATATGTCCTGTTTGCGGGCAAACCGCTCGAACCAAGCGTTCTTGAAAACTCGCATGCAGCCGATCCTTGACGGCTTTGTATCACACTTTGTATTACATATAAAGGACTGGCTTTCAGACGTTGAACAGGAAGTTCATCACATCCCCATCCTTGACGACGTACTCCTTGCCCTCGCTGCGCATGCGCCCGGCGTCCTTGGCGCCCTGCTCGCCTTTGTACTGGATGTAGTCGTCGAAGGCGATGGTCTGCGCGCGAATGAAGCCGCGCTCGAAGTCGCCGTGGATCACGCCGGCCGCCTGGGGCGCGGTGTCGCCCGTGTGGATGGTCCAGGCGCGCACTTCCTTCACGCCGGCGGTGAAGTAGGTCTGCAGGCCCAGCAGCTTGAAGGCGGCGCGGATCAGGCGGTTCAGGCCCGGTTCGCTCTGGCCCATTTCTTCCAGGAAGATCGCCTTGTCCTCGTCGCTCATCTCGGCCATGTCGGCTTCCATCTTGGCGCAGATGGCGACCACGGGCGCGTTCTGGCTGGCGGCGTAGTCCTTCAGGCGGTCGAGCAGCGGGTTGTTGTCGAACCCGTCCTCGCTGACGTTGCCGACGAACATGGCGGGCTTGGCGGTGATCAGGCACAGGGGCTTGAGCAGCGCCAGCTCGTCGCGGCTCAAATCCAGCGTGCGCGCGGGCCGGCCTTCGTTCAGCGCGGCTTGCACGGGCGCCAGCACCTTCAGCATGGCGGCGGCTTCCTTGTCGTTGCCGCTCTTGCTGGCCTTGGTGTAGCGCTGCAGGGCCTTGTCCACCGTGCCCAGGTCGGCCAGGCACAGCTCGGTCTGGATCACCTCGATGTCGGCGATCGGGTCCACCTTGCCGGCCACGTGGATGACGTTGGCGTCCTCGAAGCAGCGCACCACGTTGACGATGGCGTCGGTCTCGCGGATGTGGGCCAGGAACTGGTTGCCCAGGCCCTCGCCGGTGCTGGCGCCGGCCACCAGGCCGGCGATGTCCACGAACTCGACGATGGCCGGCAGCACGCGCTCGGGCTGGACGATCTCGGCCAGCCGGGCCAGGCGCGGATCGGGCACCTCGACCACGCCGGTGTTGGGCTCGATGGTGCAGAAGGGGTAGTTCTCGGCGGCGATGCCGGCTTGGGTCAGCGCGTTGAAGAGGGTGGACTTGCCGACGTTGGGCAGGCCCACGATGCCGCATTGCAGGCTCATGGCGGGGCTTTCAGGAGAAAAGGGGAATTCTACCGGCGCGGCCAGCGGCGCCGCGTTGCGGATTCATGGTCAGATTGGCTTACAGTGCCCGCCATTCAAGCGGTGGTAGCTATTAAATTATTAGTAGTTATGAGCTTCTGAACTACCCACAAACAGTCTCAGCATGATCGATGAACTGGCAAACTATCAGGGCTCAAATATCGATACCGTGCCAGAGAGGAGCGTTGGCACAGGTTTTCAACCATGACAAATCTCTTCTTAGAAAAACCCATCCTCAACTCCCCGTACGGCTATCCGTTGCAGCACTGGGAGCTGGACAAGAATGGGCAACCCACGCAGCAAGTCGTCGCCAGCCGACGGCGTGCTGAATTCATCACACCCATTCCCCAGCCCAAAAAACGCAAGGGCCAGGCCAGACAAGAGGCGCTTCTTTTCGACGAAGGCAAAGGCCTGTCAACACAGGCACAGCAATACGACCACCAGGCCGTCATCAATGCCGCGCGCGGAGAAGTCGACAAATGGCGCGCGCTGCCCGATCCGGCCAGCTGGCGCGTGACGCCGGAAACCGCTCGGCTGCTGCAGCACTGGCGCCACCACGCGTTCAGCGGTGTGCGCCCGTTCTTCTGCCAGATCGAGGCCGTGGAGACCGCCATCTGGCTGACGGAGGTGGCACCACAGCTTGGCAAGGCGGGCAAAACCTTCATCGACCATCTGGAGCGCGCCAATCAGGACGCCAACCCAGACCTTGCGCGGCTGGCGCTCAAGCTGGCCACCGGGGCCGGCAAGACCACGGTGATGGCCATGCTGATCGCCTGGCAAACCATCAATGCCGTCCGCAAACCCGCCAGCCGGCGCTTTACCCGCGGCTTTCTTGTCGTTGCCCCGGGGCTGACCATTCGTGATCGCCTGCGCGTCCTGCAGCCGAACGATCCCGACAGCTATTACGCCAGCCGCGAACTGGTGCCCGGCGACATGCTCGCCGATCTGGAGCGCGCCAAGATCGTCATCACCAACTACCACGCGTTCAAGCGGCGTGAGCGCGTGGAACTGTCCAAAGGCGGCCGCGCCTTGCTGCAAGGACGCGGCGGCGAAGAACTCGACACCCTGGAAACCGAAGGCCAGATGCTCCAGCGGGTCATGCCCGACCTCATGGGCTTGAAAGACGTGCTGGTCATCAACGACGAGGCACACCACTGCTACCGTGAAAAACCGGATGCCCCGGAAGACGACGACCTGAAAGGCGACGAGAAGAAAGAAGCCGAAGAAAACAACGCCGCGGCCCGGCTGTGGATCTCCGGCCTCGAAGCCGTTCAGCGCAAGCTGGGCGTGTCCCGCGTGTTCGACCTGTCAGCCACGCCCTTCTTCCTGCGCGGCTCAGGCTATGCCGAAGGCACCTTGTTCCCTTGGACCCTGAGCGACTTCTCGCTGATGGATGCCATCGAATGCGGCATCGTCAAGCTCCCGCGCGTGCCCGTGGCCGACAACATCCCCGGCGCCGAGATGCCGATGTTCCGCAATCTGTGGGAGCACATCCGCGCCAAGATGCCCAAGAAAGGCCGTGGCAAGGCCGAAGGGCTGAACCCTTTGGCGCTGCCCACGCAATTGCAGACCGCGCTGGAAGCCCTGTACGGCCACTATGAAAAGACCTTCGCGCTGTGGCAAGAGGCCCAGCTCGCGGTGCCGCCTTGCTTCATCGTGGTGTGCAACAACACCGCCACCTCGAAGCTCGTGTACGACTACATCTCGGGCTTCACACGGGCGGACGGCGCCCATGAAGCCGGTCGACTCCCGTTGTTTCGCAACCAGGACGACTACGGCAACGCCCTGGGCCGGCCACGCACGCTGCTGATCGACAGCGAACAACTTGAATCGGGCGAGGCACTCGACGACAGCTTCCGCGGCATGGCTGCCGACGAGATCGACCGCTTCCGCCGCGAAATCGTCGAGCGAACCGGAGACGCCCAGGCCGGCCAGAAAATCACCGATCAGGACCTGCTGCGCGAAGTGATGAACACCGTGGGCAAACCGGGCCGGCTGGGCGACTCCATCCGCTGCGTGGTGTCGGTTTCCATGCTGACCGAGGGCTGGGACACCAACACCGTGACTCACGTGCTGGGCGTGCGCGCCTTTGGCACCCAGTTGCTTTGCGAACAGGTCATTGGCCGCGCCTTGCGCCGCCAGTCCTACGACCTCAACGCCGAAGGACTGTTCAACGTCGAATACGCCGACGTGCTGGGCATCCCCTTCGACTTCAACGCCGAGCCCGTGGTCGCGCCGCCGCAAAAGCCACGCGAGACCATCCAGGTCAAGGCGCTGCGCGAACGCGAGGCGCTGGAGATTCGCTTTCCGCGGGTGCAAGGCTACCGCGTGGAACTGCCCGAAGAACAGTTGCGGGCCGAGTTCACCGACGACTCTCGCATGGAGCTCACGCCTGCGCTGGTGGGCGCCACCGAAACACGCAACTCCGGCATCATCGGTGCGCAGGTGGACTTGAACCTCGTGCACACGGGCGACGTGCGCCCATCGCAGGTGGTGTACGAGCTGACCTCCCATCTGCTGCAGACCCATTTTCGAGATGCCGATGGACAGCTCCAGTTGCACCTGTTCGGCCAGCTCAAACGCATTGCCCGCCAGTGGCTGGAAGGCTACCTGGAATGCAAGGGCGGCACCTACCCCGCGCAACTCAAGTACAAAACGCTGGCTGAAGACGCCTGCGGCCGCATCAATGCAGGCATCACCCGCGCCTTTCTCGGCCAACGTCCCATCCAGGCCGTGCTCGACCCCTACAACCCAGTGGGCAGCACCCGGCATGTGAGCTTCAACACCTCCAAGACCGACCGCTGGAACACCAGTGGCCTGGCGCACGATGGCCCGCGCTGCCACATCAACTGGGTCATCCTCGACAGCGACTGGGAAGCCGAGTTCTGCCGCGTGGCCGAATCGCACCCGCGCGTGCGTGCCTACGTGAAGAACCACAACTTGGGCCTGGAAGTGCCCTACCGCAAGGATGGCCAGCCGCACCGCTACCGGCCCGACTTCATCGTGCGCGTGGACGACGGTCATGGTGAGGATGACCTGCTGAACCTCGTGGTCGAGATCAAGGGCTACCGCGGCGAAGACGCCAAGATCAAGAAAGAAACCATGCTCACCCACTGGGTGCCTGGCGTGAACCGGCTCGGCACCCATGGCCGCTGGGCCTTTGCCGAGTTCGTTGACGTGTGGCAGATGCAGGATGACTTCGCCCAGAAAGTACAAGAGGCGTTCGATGCAATGATTGCGCAAACACTGCCGAAGGATTGACCCATGCAAATCGAATCCATCGCCATCAAGAACTACCGACTGTTCCGCGACACGAAGCTGGAAAACATTCCGCGCCTGTGCGTGCTGGTGGGTGCCAACGGCACCGGCAAGTCCACCCTGTTCGACGTGTTCTCCTTTCTCAAGGACGCCCTGTCGATGAACGTGGCCAAGGCGCTGGCCAAGCGAGGAGGCTACCGCGAGGTGGCGAGCCGCGGTTTCGCCAATGAACCCATTGAGATCACGCTGCAGTTTCGACTGGAGATCACCGGATATGACCGGCTCGTGACTTACGCGCTGAAGATCAAGCCCGACAAGAAAAGCGGGCGCCCTGTCGTCGAGCGCGAGATCTTGCGCTACAAGCGTGGCGCCTATGGCGCGCCGTTTCGCTTCTTGGATTTTTCCTCCGGCATGGGCTACGCCATCACCAACGAGGAAGACTTTTCCAAGCCCGATGAAGACCTGACCCGCGAGGAGCAGGAACTGGACGCCCCGGACATCCTCGCCATCAAGGGCCTGGGCCAGTTCGAGCGCTTCAAGGCGGCCAGCGCCTTCCGGCTGATGATCGAGAACTGGCATATCTCCGACTTCCACGTC
>Ga0075163_10010426_pt1 | contig 12154 bp, 10 predicted proteins | sample JI1023141ADNA_FD_71478 | JGI IMG/M metagenome (GOLD analysis project Ga0075163, IMG submission 71478) | Wastewater effluent complex algal communities from Wisconsin, to seasonally profile nutrient transformation and Carbon sequestration -... | ecosystem: Engineered > WWTP > Effluent > Algae...
CGGATGTCGTGCACGAACGACACCTGCGACGCCGGCGCCTGGGCTGCGAGCCAGGCCACGCCGGCCTGGACCTCGGCGACGACCTTGGTCTGCTCGGCGTCGGTGAAGGTGAGGTCGGCGGTGGGCCCGTTGACGATGACGGTGGCCACCGCCACCGAGCCCTCGAGCCAGCCACTGGTCGGCATCGACGGGGCCGCCGCGAGCGGCGCGCCGACCAGCGCGACCGGCGCCGGGTGATGGCAGCCGCGCATGTTCCACGGCTCGCCCTGCCGGGGGCGGGCCTGCTTGGCGGCGAGGAAGCCGGGCGAGCGGCGCAGGGCGAACGCGTCGAGGCCGAGGCGCTCGGTGACGGTGAGGTTCGCGCGAACCACGGCGGGCAGCGCGGGCCCGACGAGCGCGGCCGGGGTCGCGGGGGCGGCGCGGTGCAACTCGATCGAGCCGTAGCGCTGGAGCGGGGGCGGCCGGGGCGGCGTGGCGGCGCCCGATGCGTTGCTCGGGGCGGACGGGGACGCCGCGCCGCGGACGAGCGCGATCTCGTGGAAGGTCAGGTCGAGGGTCATGGTGTTCTCCGTGGTCAGGGATCGTCGTCGGGCGGCAAGAAGCCGGGCGCGTCCCACGCGGCCCCATCGCCGACGCGGGTCTTGCTCGTCGTTGCCTGCTGCTGCCACGCGCGGATGAACAGCCGCTCGCGCGCGGGCAGGTCGCCCGGGTCACCCGCGAGCTGGACCGTGTCCTCGACGACGGTGAACACCGCGCGGACGCCGGGCAACGCGAGCAACGCCGCGGGCGAGGCGCCGGCGACGATGGTGAGGTGGGGTGGGAGGCTGCCGACGACGCGTCCTGCGGCCGGCGGAGCCAGCACATGGTCGGCGACGACTAGCGCGTCCATGCCCGTCAGACGCCTGTCCCGAGGCCGACCCGACAGGAATCGTCCATCCCGTGATCGTTCCGCGACGGTCGACGGCTGACCTCGCCCGCCCGCGCCGCGCGGTCAGCGCAGCGTGCTGGTGAGCAGGACGCCGTCGGCCCAGTAGGCCCGGGTCGGGCTGGCCGGTAGCAGGTCGAACGTGCGGGTGTCGCCCAGCGCGCGCCGACCGACCGTGAGCACGCGGGCGCCGTCGAGGACGTCGCCGGGCGCGAGGGCGCCCAGCGCGCGGCCGTCGGCGGTCGGGTGGCCGGCCGAGGCGGCGACGGTGCGACCGTCGGACAGCTCGAGCACGACCAGCGGGTGGCCGGTCGGGGCCGCCACCGAGCCGACCCGGACGACGGGGACCGCGACGCGCGCGCCGCGCTCGTCGATCGACCAGACCAGCGCGCCGGCGACCAGGGCGCCGACCGCGAGGTCACCCGACGGGGTGGCGATCAGCGCGCCGGCCGGCAGGCAGCGCGGGCAGCCGCCCTGCGCGCGGGCCGCGACCTCCTCGGGCGTCAGCCAGCGCCAAGCCGGCGGCGGGTCGCCCTCGCGCACCACCGGCGGTCCGCAGTCCTGCACGCAGGTGGCGTCGGCGTTGGGCCGCGGCGTGGCGCAGTTGGCGTCGGCCGGATCGACCGGACCGGGCGGCGCCGGATCGGCCGGCTCCTTGCCGCAGGGGCCACACCCGGCGATCAACGACGAGGCGACGACTGCGAGCGCGACCATCCCCATGGATCTCATCGCTCGACGATAGCGCGAACCGCGGCCGGGCCGCCCGCCGATCCGCGGGGCCGATCGACGCGTCGACCAGGAATGATGGCCAGGCTGACTCGGGCAGCCCCAGCACCCGCACCGACCACCACGCGCCAGCGGCGAGGTGGTCGGCTGACCGGGTCAGCGCTACGGCGTGCTCGTCGACGACGGGGGCGCGGGCGGCGGTCCGGGTGGGGCGGTCGGGGTCGGCGAGCCGCCGTTGGCCGCCTTGATGCTGTCGCCGAGCTCGCGCGGCGTCTCGAAGCCGAGGTTGTCGTCGGCGTCGACGTCGACGCCGGTGACCTCCTCGAAGGTCTCGGCCGCGAACGCGGCGCAGGTGTTGCTGTAGCTCCATCCGACGTTGCGCGCGATCGCCTCGTCGAGCTTGGCCTTCTGCTCGGCGGTGAGGCAGACGCAGTAGGCGTAGCTGGTCGGCTGGCGCGCGTCGCCCGGGTAGTCGGTGCGGACGTCCGAGCCGTCGCCGTTGGCCAGTCCGGCGCCGGCGATGTTCGGGTGGTCGTCGGGCCACAGCCCGTAGGTGTGCAGCAGGGTGCCCTGACCGTCGTGCAACGAGATCCAGGCGTGGCCGTCGATGAAGCCGGCGCCGTCGCTCTCGGCGCAGTTCGACTGGATGCAGAGGATGAAGGGACACGCGGTGGTGCCGGAGGCGTGGCCCGCCGGCACCGACGTCGTGGTGGTCCCGGTGACCGGCGCGACGCCCTCGACCGCCGCGGGCTGGCCATCGGCCGCGCTGGTGGCGCCGTCGGTCGCCGGGCTGGGCGGGTTGCCTTGCTCGTCGGTCAGCGCCACCGCGCCGCCCGAGGTGTCGGCGAGGAACACCGGCATGCCGCTGGCGATCGGCAGCTTGACCTGCTGGATCATCGTCTTCGGTGACAGCAGGGGCGCGCGCAGCTTCACCTGCGGGGTCTCGCCGAGGACCGCCCGGATGAACCTGATGGTGGCCCGCCCCTCGTCGAGCTGCAGGTCGACGCCGGCGCAGTACTGCTGGGTCTCGACCGGGACCTGGAACCTCAGCACCAGCGTGTCGGGGTTGACCCGCATCAGCTCGCGCACTCGCACGTGGCCGGTCCGGTAGAACGCCACCTTCGCCGGCACCTGCGCCAGGTACTTCTTCACCACCGGCGACACGGTGAACCCCTTCGCCGCCGCCAGCTGATCGGGCGGCAGCGCCCCCACGGCTTCGGCGGCCGCGCTGCCGAGCACCTCGCGCAGCACCGCCGCTCGCCCGAGCGCCACCTCGGCCAGCCCGCGCGCGAACCGGAGCGCGTCGGCCGCGTCCTGCTCGGCCCTCGCCGCGCTCTCCTTCAGCCGCTGCGCGGCCTCGCTGAACTGCTTCGCTACCGTGATCGCGGCGGTCGCGGTGCTCCGCGCCTCCGTCGCTCGACACAGCGCCCCTGCGATGGTCCTGTCGTGCTCGTTCGGCATGATCCCGACGCTACCCGCCCCGTGTCAGGTCGAACTGGCATTCATCGGCCCTCGCTGGCACGCGGCGACGCCCGCCAACCCACGCTGGCAGAGCGTGGCACTCCTGCGACGTGGCAGGCAGCGCGGGCCTGGCCGCACTCCGAGGCTGGCAACGACCTGGGCATCGACGCGCGCCTCAGTCGTCGCCGGACCAGACGCCGAGTCGGCGCATGAGGTCGAAGTCGACGCCATAGGCGGCCGGGATGGGGAAGTCCTCGGGGCCGGTGGTGATCCAGCCGTGGTGCCAGGCGTCGGTGAAGTAGCGGCGGGTGTCGTGCATGATCATCAGGTCGCGCATCAGGCCGGCGAGGTTGGTCGACGGCGCGCCGCTCGCGGTGAGCGCGGCGAAGCCCCGGGTCTCGAGATCGATCGGCACCATCGCCGCCACCTCGCTCATGTCGTCGATGCCGAGGGCGGCGAGCTCACGAAGCACGTCGTCGGCGACGTCGCCGTTGCCGAAGTCGAGCTTGACGGTGCCGTCCTCGACCGCGGCCGGGAAGCGGGCCACGAAGTAGGCTTTCATCGCCTCGGCGGTGATCGGGCCGTGGGGCACCGGCCAGCGCGGGACCGCGGCGGCCGAGGGCCGGTTGCCGATCGTCGCCGCCGGGGTCGCGGTCGGTGGCCGGCAGCCGACCAGCGCGCCGGCCCAGACGCCGATGGCGCCGACGATGACGATGTCGATGACGATGAGGCGGGCGCGCACCTGCTCGCGAGTCTGGAACGTCGGCGCGCGGCCCGCCAGCCCGATCACCGCCGGGTCGTCGACCGCCGGAGATCGTCGAGGTCGAAGGTCTCCAGGGCGCCGGGCGCGGGGACGCTCGCGGGCGCGGCGGCGTCGAGCACGACATGCGCGCGCAGGTCGCGCACGGCCACGATCGCCCCGCTGGCCTCGACCACGAGGAACGCGCCCTGGACGCCGCCGAGCACGCGCAGGTGGCGCGCGCGATCGCGCCGGAGGTAGACCACCACCTCGGCGCCGACCGGCAAGCTGGCCTCGCCGTCGACCCACAGCCCGACGCCGCCCTGCTCGCCGCCGAGCGTGCGCACGGTCAGCGTCTGTCCGCAGGCCCCGGCCAGGCATTCGCCGACGACGATGGTGGTGTCGGTGGCGAACGCGTCGTCGGCCGCGGCGGTCACCGCGACGACCCGGCCGCGCGCGACCAGCGCGGCGCGCGCGCCGAGCCGGGCGAGCGGCAAGCGGCGGAGCGCGCTGGCCTCGGCCGGCGTCGCCGCAGCCAGCATGGTCAGCGTGGCGGCGAGCGCCGTGACCGCGGCCGCGGCTCGTCGCCGCTGGCGCCGGGTCGCCGCGGCGGCCAGGGCGATCAGCACCAGGGCGGCGCCGACCAGCCCGCCGTCGCCACCGCCGGCGGCGCAGCCCGCGGCCTCGGCGGGTGGCGTGCGGTACAGCTCGTCGATGCCCGCCCGGTCGTCGCCGGTGAGGTCACGCTTCGCGGTCTCGCAGGCGTCGGCGGTCGCGAACATGGTCGCGTCGGGATGGCCGATCGAGTGCGCCAGGCCGAGCAGGTGGCCGAGCTCGTGGGTGAGGGCGCTCTCGACGTCGTACTGGTCGCCGCAGCGGGCTGGATCGGTGGTCCAGGTGAAGTCGACCGCGTTGAGGACGACGTCGGCGTCGAGGATCTGGCCGTCGGCGGTGCGGTAGGCGATGAAGGTGCGCGCGAGCTGACCGTCCTCGACGTCGGGATCGGCGGCGGCGACCGCCCACCGGACCTGGTTCACGCCGTCCTGGCCGTCGTGGGGCACGCCCGCGCCGCCGGCGACCGCGTGGACGCCGACCGGCACCTCGGCGAGCGTCGCCTGCCAGGTGGCGGCCGCGACCCGAGCGGCCTGTTCGAGCACGGCGCCGCTCACGGTCGCCGGCGCCGGTGTGGCCGCCGCCGCCAGCTCGATCTCGCCGGCGGCCCAGTGGAGCGCCTTGCCGCCCGGCGTCTTCTTGGTCTCGTAGGCCGAGGCGGTGGCAGGCAGCAGGACCAAGCTGACCGCGACGACGAACCGTGCCGGGAGATGCATGGGCCTGACGTCGGCCGGCGATCCACGCCATCGAGCCCTACACCTGGGGGCCAGGCGTCCGACGTCATGAACGATGGGTGTGTTGGGCGTGAGCCTGGTGTGGTTGTCGTTCCTGATCGGCTGCGCGGCGTCCTCGGCCGAGCGGCCACCGTCGGGCTACGACGGCGTCGACGAGCTCGACGACGCGCTCACCGATCTGAGCGCGCAGTGCGCGTTCGCCGGTGGCACGGTGACGCTGACGCTGGCCGCGGGCGACATCGCCATGATCGAGCGCGGCACGACCCAGGCGATCGAGGTGAACGGCATTCCCTGCGGCGCCGCGACCTTCGCCAGCACCAAGCACGTCGTCGTGACCGCGGCCGGCGTCGGCGATCAGACGCTGATCCTCCACTACGGCGGCGGTCCGTTCGCGCTCGGCACCCTCGCCGGCGGTCCCGGCGTCACCGTCGACCTGGGCGGCCAGACCACCACCGACGTGCTCAAGGTCATCGGCTCCGACCTCGGCGACACCTACGTGCTCGGCGCGGCCGGTCTGGCCATCAACGCCGATCCGTACCCGGATATCGGGTTCACTGCGATCGAGCAGCTCGTCGTCAACCTGGGCGGCGGCGACGACAGCTTCTCCGGCGCCGGCAACGTCGCCACCGGGGCCGCCTATCCGGCCAGCGTGTCGATCTACGGCGCCGACGGCAACGACACCCTCCTCGGCGGCGCCGGCGCCGACATCTACGTCGGCGGTCTCGGCGACGACACCCTCGCGGCGGGCGCCGCGGCCAACGGCGCCGACGTCCTGAACGGCGACCAGGGCCGCGACACCGCCGACTACTCGCTGCGGACCGGCCCGCTGACGATCACGATCGACGCGGTCGCCGACGACGGCGAGGCGGCCGAGCACGACACCGTCGCGACCGACGTCGAGGTGGTCAAGGGCGGCGCGGGCGCCGACGCGATCACCGGCGGCGCGGGCGCCGACACCCTGTTCGGCAACGGCGGCGCCGACACCCTCACCGGCGGGCTCGGCGCCGACCTGCTCGACGGCGGCGCCGGCGACGACCTGTTCGTCGAGGGCGCGGTCACCAGCGGCGCCGACACCCTGACCGGCGGCGCCGGGCAGGATCGGGTGTCGTACGCCGGGCGGGCGATCGCGGTCGTGGTCACCGTCGACGCGATCGCCGACGACGGCCAGGCCGGCGAGGGCGACATGGTGACGACCAGCGTCGAGCGGGTCACCGGCGGCGGCGGCGACGATCGGCTGACCGGCGCGAGCGCCGCCGACCTGCTCGACGGCGGCGGCGGCGACGACACCCTGACCGGCGGCGCTGACGACGACACGCTGATCGGTGGCGCCGGCGTCGACACGCTGACCGGTGACGCCGGCGACGACGTGTTCGACCAGGGCGCGGCCGCCGACGGCGCCGATCGGATGGCCGGCGGTGCCGGGTTCGATCGCGTCGACTACGCGGCCCGCACCGCCGCGCTCGTGGTCGTCATGGACGGGACCACCGACAGCGGCGAGCTCGGCGAGGGCGACCGTGTCCAGGTCGACGTCGAGGCCGTGGTCGGCGGCGCCGGCGTCGACTCGCTCACCGGCAACGCCGGCGACAACCAGCTCGAGGGCGGCGGCGCGGCCGACAGCTTGCATGGTGGCGCCGGCGACGACGTCCTCGACGGCAACGGCGGCGCCGACCTCATCGATTGCGGTTCAGGCGACGCCGACCTCAACCTCGATGTCACGACTGCATCGATCGTCGGTTGCGAGGGCTGAACAGCCTCGACGGCCTGACGCCTCAGTCGACTCATGAACCGAGCGGAACCCGCTCTTCATCCATCCCGGAGGACCTATTGCAGATGCTTCGATCGCTCACCAATCTCTGGCCGTCCCTGCTCCTCATCGGCTGCACCGGGACCGGCCCTGACATCGTCCCTGGCTCCGATGACAACGAGGGTGTCGAGGAGGTGACCGAGGATCTGATCAACCTCAGCTCGCAGTGCACCTTCGTCACCGGCACCGGGGTCGCGACGCTCGCGCTCGCCGCCGGCGACATCGCCCTGGTCGCGAAGTCGAGCACCAGCACCATCACCATCAACGGCTACCCGTGCAGCACGGCGACGTCGACCACGCTCAAGAAGCTGGTCGTCACCGGCAGCGTCGGCGCCGAGACGCTGATCCTCGACCACATGGGCGGCACCTTCGCGCCCGGCCTCAGCGGCGCGGTCGGCGTCGACATCGATCTGCTGGGCGGCACCGACGCGGTCAAGATCCGCGGCAGCAAGCTGGCCGACACCTACGTGTTCGGCAGCACCGGCGCGACCTGGAACGCCGACGCGTTCAAGGATATCGCGTTCACCGGCGTCGAGACCTTCGTGGTCACCATGAGCGACGGCACCGACAGCTTCACCGGCGCGGGCAGCGTCGCCACCGGCGGCGCGGCGTTCGCCAGCGACGTCACCGTCTACGGCGGCGCCGGCGCCGACACCCTCCGCGGCGGCAGCGGCGACGACACCCTCAACGGCGGCGACGACGCCGACGTCTTCACCACCGGCACCGTCACCGATGGCGCCGACATCATGAACGGCGGCGCCGGCAGCGACACCGCCGACTACTCGGCTCGCACGGTCGCGCTCACCATCACCATCGACGCGGTGGCCGACGACGGCGAGGCGCTCGAGACCGACACCGTGGCGGCCGACGTCGAGGTCGTGAAGGGTGGCACCAACGGTGACGCCATCACCGGCAGCGCCGCCGCCGACATCCTCTGGGGCGGGCCCGGCGACGACACCCTCACCGGCGGGCTCGGCAACGACACCCTCAACGGCGACGCCGGCAACGACATCTTCAACGAGGGCGCGGCCACCAGCGGCGCCGACATCGTCAATGGCGGCGTCGGGTCCGACCGGGTGTCGTACGCGCTGCGCTCGAACGCGGTGAGCGTCAATCTCGACGCCGTCGCCCTCGACGGCGAGAGCGGCGAGCTCGACAAGGTCGTGAACGACGTCGAGAGCGTCACCGGTGGCGGCGGCGCCGACACCCTGATCGGCTCGACGTCCGACAACATCCTCGACGGCGGGGCCGGCATCGACACCCTCAGCGGCGGCCTCGGCAACGACGTGCTCAAGGGCGGCCTGGGCGCCGACATCCTCAACGGCGATGCCGGCGACGACATCTTCGACGAGGGCGCGGCGACCAGCGGCGCCGACACGTTGAACGGCGGCGCCGGGATCGACATCGTCAACTACGCGCAGCGCACGGTCGCCCTCATCGTCACGATGGACGGCGTCACCGGCAGCGGCGAGGCGGCCGAAGGCGACCTGATCAAGACCGACGTCGAGGTCCTGGTCGGTGGCTCGGCGGCCGACTCGCTGACCGGCAACGCCGCCGACAACCAGATCGAGGGCGGCGGCGCGATCGACACCATCAACGGCCTGGCCGGTGACGACATCATCGACGGCAACGTCGGCGCCGACATCATCGACTGCGGCGCGGGCGACGCCGACCTGCTGCTCGACACCACCGTCGGCAGCCAGGTCAACTGCGAGTGACCCCGAGGACCCCGAGCGTCAGCGAGGGGTCGAGGTGAGGAGGCGCGCCTCCGCCGCCTCCCCGTGAGCCTGCATCACCGGCGTGCCGACGGCATCGCCGGTGTCCGGCGTTCTGGCCCCGCTCGGTTGACGCGTCAATCGCGGGGACATGCAGGGGGCCGCCAGCGGCGCCCTGGGCCGTCAGCGGCGCCCTGCGGCGCGACCGGGCGCGGTCCCCGGCTTGCAGAGTCGGGCGGCATGTATCGCGCCGTGGTCGTGGTGGTCGTCGCGCTGGGGTCGAGCGCCTGCACCTGGAGCGACGCGGGCCAGGCCTGCATCCGTCACTCCGACTGCCGCAGCGGGTACTGCGGCGCGGTCGGCACGTGCGACACGGCGAGCGACGCCGGTAGCGACGTCGACGCCCTCGACGCGTCGACCATCGTCCCGCCGTTGCCGATCGACGCCCCCGACGACGCCCCGACCGATGGCGCGGACGACGGCGTGGACGCCGGGCCCGACGCCAGCGACGAGGGGCTGGCCCGCGATCCGTCGTCCGGCGGAGGCCGCCCCGCGCGCCCGGGAGCGTCGTAAGCTCGACCGGCGTGGGCCCCTCTGCACCGAGAGCGGTGATCGTCGGCGCGGGCGGTGCCGGCCTGGCCGCGCTGCGCGCGATGCGACAAGCCGGGTTCGATGCGATCGCGCTCGAGCGACACACCGAGCTCGGCGGGGTGTGGGCGACGACGACGTACCCGTCGCTGACGATGCACGCGAAGTCGTTCAGCTACCGGTTTCACGACTTCCCACCGATCGCCAGCCAGGGTGACCGCGCGACCGGCGCCGAGGTCCGCGCGTACCTCGCCGCCTACGCCCGGGCCACGCAGATCGCCGACCTCGTCGCTTACGAGCGCCGGGTCGATCGCATCGTCCATCGCCCGGACCGCGGGCGCGGCCGCTGTCTGGTGCTCGCGACCGACGTCCGCACCGGCGAGCCGCGCCAGCACGAGTGTGACGCGGTGGTGGTCGCGACCGGGTACGCGAACGCCGGGCGACCGCACCTGCCGGTGCTCGCGGGTCGGGCGACGTCGGCCGTCCGGGTGCTGCACTCCAGCGCGGTGTCGAAGGAGGTCTGCGACGACATCCTGACCCACCGGCGCAAGGTGGTCGTGCTCGGCGCCGGCAAGTCGGCGCACGAGATCCTGTCGCTGCTCCGGGGCGCGGATCCGACCTGGGTCTACGCCAAGAGCCTGTGGTCGACGTCGTACGAGAAGCTGTACAGCGACCCGCGCCGCGAACCGTGGAACGCCGCCCTCTACCTCTACTACATGGGGATCCAGGCGCTCCGGCGCCGGATCGAGTTCGGCCCCGCGATGCGGTTGTTGCAGGCGCCGCTGGTGCGTAGCGGCTACCTGGTCAATCCGCTCGAGCGCGACTCCGACGTCTGCCGCAACCGCGGCGCGATCATGACGGCCGAGCAGCTCGCGTTCCTCCGGACGGTGCGGAGCATCAAGGCGGGGGTGGTCGGGCTCGGCGACCGCAGCGTCGTCCTCGATCGCGGGGCCGCCCTGGCCGCCGACTACCTGATCTGCGCGACCGGCTACGATCGCCGGGCCAACCTGCCGGCGCTCGTCATCGAGACGGCCGCGGGCGCGATCGATCACTCGCTCGCCGCCCAGCCCGGCTTCTACCAGCACATGGTCGACCCGGTCGTACCCGAGGTGTCGGTGCTCTCGGCTGCCATCCTCTACCCGCAGCACCTGCTGGGGTTCTCGTTCGGTGCCCAGTGGCTGGCTCGGTTCCACCAGGGCCGCCTCACGCCCCAGCCCACGGTCGACGAGATGACCCGCTGGATCCGCCGGCGCACCGCGGCGCTCGGCCCCTGGTGCTCCGACGAGCACCTCAGCGGCGGGATCCCCTACGCCCATCGCCGCGACAAGGACGTCCTGCCGGCGCTGTTCGCCCAGATGAACCTCGCGCCCCGGCTCGCGCGGGCGCTGGTCCTCCGCGGCACCGACCAGCGCGCCTTCGGCGAGCTCTGCGATCGTGTCGCCGGCCTGCTCCGCTGACGGCGTCGCCCGCCGGCCCGCGGTCGGCGCGTTCCGGGCGAAGATGGGGCGTGCCCGACCCTCGCCACCGCGGCCCCGATGCGAGCGACCGGGCGCTGTTCGTCCCGGCGCTGGTGCCGGCGCTGCAGGCGGCGGTCGCGGATCTCGGCTGGCTGTTGACCCGCGGCTACAGCGAGCGCGCGGCGGTCGAGCTGGTCGGCGATCGCTACCAGCTGCCGGCGCGGGCGCGGCTGGCGGTCCGGCGCATGGCCGCCGCCGAGGACGCGGTGGTGACCCGGCGGGCCCGGCGGATCGATCCGGCGGCGCTGCGCGGCCGCCCGCTGGCCATCGACGGCTTCAACGTGCTGGTCGGCTGCGAGTCGGCGCTGGCTGGCGGGCTGCTGCTGCGCGGCCGCGATGGTGCGCTGCGCGATCTCGGCTCGGTCCACGGCGGCTACCGCGACGTCGACGAGACCGCGGTCGCGATCGCCGCGCTGGTCGAGGTGCTGGCGGCGGCCGGTCCACGGTCGGTGCGCTGGCTGCTCGATCGGCCGGTGTCGAACAGCGGTCGGCTCGCGGCGCTGCTGCGCGCGGTCGCGCCGGCGTCGCTGGCGTGGACGGTCGAGCTGGTCGATGCGCCCGACCCCGCGCTGGCCGAGGCCGGCGGCGTGATCGCGACGTCCGACTCGTGGATCCTCGATCGCTGCGCGGCGTGGATCGATCTACCGGCCGCGGTGGTCGCCGCGCGCGGGCTCGAGGTCTGGCTGATCGACGCCTGACCCGCCTCGCTACCGGAGGGCGCAGGCGTCGTGCGGGGCGGCGCCGGCGACGGCGACGCGGAAGCAGCGCTCGGTGCTGGTGGCGACGTCGATCACCATCTGGTCGGTGCCCGCGAGGGTGATGGAGCCGACCAGGGGCTCGTCGAACCGGAAGCTCCCGGCCATGGCGGTCGCGCCGATGCCGTCGACCTGGAGCTGGCTGCCGGCAGCGATCGTACACATGCCGTCGGCGGCGCAGTCGTAGGTCACGTCGAGCTGGGCCCGGATGCCCAGCGCGGTGCTGTCGAGCCGCGCCACTCGCGACTCGCCGGTCGCGGTCCGGGTGAGCGTGAAGGTCCCGTCGATGGCGGCGAGGCCGTCACCGCCGTCGTCCTGCCAGCCCTCGGCCTCGATGATGCTCGGCTTGCTGCGGTCGTACGCCGGCCCGCCGGCCACCCCCTCGACGTTGGTCAAGGTCAACCGGCCAGCGAGGTGGGCGCCGGCGTCGGTGACGCAGCCGCCGGTCACGGTGGTGACGCCGCCGGCGGTGGTGACCGCCGGGCAGGTGGCGCTGGCATCGCCCGCGTACAGCGCGGCGCCGAAGCCGAGGTAGAAGACGTCGCCGCCGACCGCGGCGAACGCGGCGCGGTGCAGGT
>Ga0075163_10010428_pt1 | contig 12153 bp, 9 predicted proteins | sample JI1023141ADNA_FD_71478 | JGI IMG/M metagenome (GOLD analysis project Ga0075163, IMG submission 71478) | Wastewater effluent complex algal communities from Wisconsin, to seasonally profile nutrient transformation and Carbon sequestration -... | ecosystem: Engineered > WWTP > Effluent > Algae...
GGCGAGACCGAGTCGTACACCACGCAGTCGACCGCGTTCTCGCTGATGGCCGTCGCCGAGCAGATCCGCGGCCTGCCGCAGGACGGCGCCGGCTTCACCGTCCAGGTCGGCGACCAGGCGCTGGCCAGCGTCAAGGAGCTCGGCGGCGGCAGCCAGGAGTTCCACATCCCGGTCGCCGGCCTGCGCGGCAAGACGCCGACGCTGATGCTGCGCAGCGACAGCAAGGCGGCGCTGGCGTTCATCGTCCGCGGCGCGTGGAAGCGCGAGCTCAATGATGCGCGCGGCCTGACCGCGACGAGCGCGGCGGACGGCCCGGACATCTACCGCGTGATCACCGACGCGCGCGGCGAGGCCGTCGACCTCACGGCGATCAAGCCCGGCACGGTGCTGCGCGTCGCGCTGCTCGCCGACCTCCCGATCGGCGAGCTCGACTCGAGCGAGATGAACTACCTCGCCGTCACCGACCGCCTGCCCGCGGGCTTCGAGCCGATCCAGCCCGACCTGTGGACCGTCGCGCGCGCGCCGGAGCTGTCCGACAAGCACCCCTTCGCCAGCATGCTGCGCTGGGGCGGCAGCGACGCGAGCTTCGTCGAGCTGCGCGACGATCGCGTGCAGGTCTACTTCGACCGCGTCTGGGGCGAGCGCGTCCTCGCCACCTACCTCGTGCGCGCGTCGACCCCGGGCACCTTCGTGCTCCCGCCCGCCGCCGCCGAGTTCATGTACGTCGGCGACAGCCTCGGCTACAGCTCCGCCGGCTCGGTCACCGTGAAGTAAACGGCGGCGCCAGGGCGTTGTAAACCGGCCATGGACCAGCCCGCACCGACCCGCCCGCGCCGCCTCCGGCGCTGGCTCCTTCGCCTGTCTCTCGGGACAGCCGCCCTGTGCGCGGCGACCTGCGGGACCTGGGCGGTGGTGCGGGCGCGGGCCGGCGACCCGGCGGCGCAGCTGGCCGACCGCTGGCACGCGGGCCACCGCGTGCTCGACCGCGAGGGCCGGCTATTGCGCGAGCTGACCAGCGACATCGGCGTGCGCGGCCAGCCGCTCGCGCTCGAGGATATCGGCCCGCGCCTGATCCAGGCGACGCTGACCAGCGAGGACGCGCAGTTCTTCGCCCACCACGGCGTCGACGGCCGCGCGATCGCCCGCGCGGCCGCGCAGAACCTCCGCCACCGGCGCATGGTCTCCGGCGCGAGCACGATCACCCAGCAGCTCGTCAAGCTGCTCGACAGCCGCGGGACCCCGCGCGTCCGCGGCCTGACCGACAAGCTCGGCGAGGCCGCGCGCGCGCAGAACCTCGAGCAGGTGCTCGGCAAGCGCGAGATCCTCCGCGAGTACCTCAACCGCCTGCCGTACGGCAACGGCCTGGTCGGGCCCGAGGCGGCCGCCCGCGCCTACTTCGGCGTCGCCAGCAAGGACCTGAGCTGGGCCCAGGCGGCCCACCTCGCCGTGCTGCCGCGCGCGCCGTCCTTCCTCGATCCCTACGACCACCCCGAGCGCGTCGCGCTGCGCCAGCGCGCCCTGCTGGACGCCCTGCACACGGCCGGGCACCTCAGCGCGCTCGAGCACCGGCGCGCGCTCGACGAGCCGATCGCGCTGCGCCCGCTGACGCGCCCGTTCCTCGCCCCGCACCTCGTCGAGGCGCTGATCGCCGACGGCGACCTGTCCCCCGGGACAGCCACGACCACGACCCTCGACCTCGACCTGCAGCGCGCCGTCGAGGGCCTGACGCGCACGCACCTCGCCAGCATCGCCGACCGCGGGGCCGGCGACGCCGCGGCGATCGTGATCGACAACGCCAGCGGCGAGGTCCTCGCGTACGTCGGCAGCGCCGACTTCGACGACGTCGCGATCGCCGGCCAGGTCGACATGGTCCGCGCGCGCCGCCAGCCGGGCTCGACGCTCAAGCCGTTCGTGTACGCCCAGGCGTTCGCGGCCGGCCACACCGCGGCGGAGATGACCGCGGACGTCGAGACCGCGTTCATCGAGCCCGGCGGCGTCTACACCCCGGAGAACTTCGACGGCAACCTCGAGGGCCCGATCCCGCTGCGCGAGGCGCTGGCCGGCTCGCTCAACATCCCCGCGGTCCGCCTCGCCGCCGAGCAGGGCACGCAGAAGCTGCTGGACACGCTGCACGCGCTCGGCGTCGCCAGCCTCGACCGACCGGCCGAGCACTACGGCCTCGCGCTCGCGCTCGGCAGCGGCGAGGTCGAGCTGCGCGAGCTCGCGGCCGCCTACGCCGCGCTCGCTCGCGGCGGCGCGTATGCCCCGCTGCGCTTCACGGTCGACCACCCCGGCGAGCTCGGCCGCGCCGCAGCAACCACACCGGTGATCGACGCGGCCGTCGCCGCCCAGATCTCCGAGGTCCTCGCCGACCCGCTCGCGCGCGTGCGCGGCCTCCACGGCCGCGGCCCGTTCACGATGCCGTACCCGGTCGCCGTCAAGACCGGCACCTCGTCGGGTTACCGCGACACCTGGACCGTCGGCTACACCCGCGAGCGCACCGTCGCCGTGTGGCTCGGCAACGCCGACGGCGCGCCGACGGCCGAGCTGACCGGCGCGTCCGGGGCCGGCCCGCTGTTCGCCGACATCATGACCCGCGCGATGCAGGACGTGCCGCAGCGCGCCCCGCTCCACGAGCCCGCGCTGCTCGCCGAGGTCGAGGTCTGCCCGCTCTCCGGCCTGCTCGCCGGCCCCGCCTGCGACGAGGTCGTGCACCGCAAGTTCATCGCCGACCACCTGCCCGAAGGGACATGTGACTTGCACGTCCACGTCCGCCGCGACCCGCGCGCGCCGGCGGGTCTGCGCTGCGACGCGGACGCGCGCGACGTCGCGGTGGTGTTCCCGCCGGTCTTCGACGCCTGGCTCGGCGAGCGCGCGGCGCTCGGCGCGAGCCCCGACCCGTTCGGCCGGCCGTGGCTGCCGCGCGCGCGTGTGCCCGGCTGCGCCACGCCGGGCGCGCACGTCCCGGCCGTGCGCGTGGTCAGCCCGACGCCGGGCAGCGTCTACGCGATGGGCCTGCGCCGCGCCGACGACCAGACGATCGAGCTGCGCGCCGAGCTCGCCGAGGGCGGAGAGCTGGCCGCCCGCGCGCTCGGCGAGCTGGAATTCGTCGTCGACGGCCGCGTGGCCGCCCGCAGCGCGTGGCCGTATCAGGCCCGCATCGCGGCGACGCCGGGCGACCACGAGGTCCTCGCGCGCCCCGTCGACCCGCGCCTCGCGGCCCGCCTCGAGCCGGTCCGCTTCAGCGTCCGCTGAGGCACATCGCCGGACCGGCGCTATGCTGCGGCCATGCCGACGAGCACCCCGGAGCACGCCGAGCTCGCCCGCCTCGAGCGCCTCGGCCGCGTCATGGACTCGGCGATCGCCGTGCCGGGCACCAACATCCGCGTCGGCCTCGATCCGATCCTCGGCCTGATCCCGGGCCTCGGCGACTGGGCCGGCGCGCTCGCGTCGGGCTACATCCTCGTGCGCTCCGCGGCCCTCGGCGCCGGGCGAGCGACCCTGCTGCGCATGGCCGGCAACATCGGCGTCGACGTCCTCGCCGGCACCGTACCTGTCCTCGGGGACATCTTCGACCTCGGCTTTCGCGCCAACCAGCGCAACCTCGAGCTGCTGCGAAAACACCTCGGCGCGCCCGTGCAGCGGCGCCGGACCGACCGCTGGTTCGTGGCCGGCCTGATCGGCGCGCTCGTCCTGCTCATCGTCGCGACCATCGCGCTGAGCGTGTGGCTGATCTCCGCGCTCGTGCACGCGGTCGCGGGCACGTAGCTCAGGTGTGCGGCAGCGTCACGCCGCGCTGGCCCTGATACTTGCCGCCGCGGTCGCGGTACGACGTCTCGCAGGGCTCGTCGGACTCGAAGAACAGCATCTGCGCCACGCCCTCGTGCGCGTAGATGCGGGCGGGCAGCGGCGTGGTGTTCGAGAACTCGAGCGTCACGTGGCCCTCCCACTCCGGCTCGAGCGGCGTGACGTTGACGATGATCCCGCAGCGCGCGTAGGTCGACTTGCCGACGCAGATCGTCAGCACGTCGCGCGGGATGCGGAAGTACTCGACGGTGCGCGCCAGCGCGAACGAGTTCGGCGGGATGATGCAGGTCTCGCCGGTGACGTCGACGAAGCTGTTCTCGTCGAAGCGCTTCGGGTCGATGATCGTCGAGTTGATGTTCGTAAAGATCTTGAACTCGGCGGCGCAGCGGACGTCGTAGCCGTAGCTCGAGGTCCCGTAGGACACGATCGGCTTGTCGGCGACGTGGCGGACCTGGCCGGGCTCGAACGGTTCGATCATGCCGTGCTCCACGGCCATGCGGCGGATCCATCGGTCAGACTTGATGCTCATGCGTCCTCGCGGGCGGCCCATTACCACGATTCGGGGCGGACGTGGTACCGTCGCCGCGGTCATGCCGCGCCCCAGAGCCCGCGCCTCGCTCGAGCCCCTGCGCGAGGTGATCCGCGACGCCGGGCTGCGCAGCACCGGGCCGCGGGTCGCGGTGCTCGAGCACCTGCAGACCACCAAGGTCCCGCTCAGCCACGGCGAGCTGGTCGAGGCGCTCGCCGGCCACGGCTACGACGCGGCCACCATCTACCGCAACTTGATCGACCTCACCCGCGCCGGCCTGCTCAGCCGCATCAACCTCGGCGACAACGTGTGGCGCTTCGAGCTGCGCGGCCCGAACAAGGCGCTGCACCCCGAGCACCCGCACTTCGTGTGCACCCAGTGCGGCGAGGTCACCTGCCTGTCGCAGGTCCGCGTGAAGCTGACGCCGGCGCCGGGCTCGACCAAGTCGGTCGTCAGCAGCATCTCGGAGATCGTCATCAAGGGGCAGTGCACGCGCTGCGCGTGAGCGCGGCGCGCTCCGGTATGACACCCGCGCCCGAAGACGCGACAGCCCCGCCGCGGCGCCGGCCTCACTCGTTGCGAAGTCATGGCTGCGGGGTCTGGCACACCCGATGCACGACGGGCGGCATGCGTCGCACCACCGCTCGCCTCGCCCTCGCCCTCGCCACCACCGCCGTCGTCGCCCTCGCCGCCGCGGCCTGCGAGCCGTTCCCGCCGGAGGGCGAGCTCGACGCCAGCGGCCGCTGCATCGAGGAGCACACGGTGCTCGACGACATCAAGGAGACCTCCGAGCTCGGCTTCGCCCCGGCCGAGCTGCTCGCGCTCGCGGAGGGCGAGCACAGCGGCGCGATGCTGTGGGGCCCGGGTCTGGCGGGCGACCTGGCGACCGTGAAGTTCGGGCCCGACTCCGGCACCAGCGGCGTGACGGCGATCGTGAAGTACGCCGGCGGCGAGGTCCGCCACGTGCGCTCGACGGCGGTGGCGGACGGCGAGCCCGGCGCCTGCGGCGACCACATCGAGGTCGACGTCGAGGTCACGCTGCAGACCGTCGGCGGCGTGCTCAACGAGAAGTTCGTCGCGGCGGTGCGCGGCAGCTCGCCGAAGGTCGCGCTCATCCGCCACGCGATCGCGTTCGAGGAGCTGCAGGGCACCCTCTCGCTCGAGACCGTCGAGCCCGCGGCCGCCGAGGTCGGCCCGCTGCAGCTCGAGATCGGCGTCTCGCAGGCGGGGCTGTTCGGCGGCGCGACCGCGACGGTCGAGGTCCGCGAGGGCGACAGCGTCGCCGCGGCCCAGGTGGACGTCGCGCGCTGGCCGGGCGACTCGACCTGCGCGGCGGGCGAGGTCCCGCTGCCGGCCTTCATCCCGCTGGCCGGCTTCTCCGCCGTCAGCGCGCTCGAGTACGTCAACGGCGCGCGCCCGATGCAGATCTCGTGGGAGGGGCTCGGCACGGGTTCGCTGGCCCTCGAGGTCAGCCACGACGGCGGGACCGTGTGCGGGACCTTCGAGGGCGAGGCGTTCGGCGCCCTGCGCATCGGCGCGGTGCTCGAGGTCTACACCGGCGACGAGCGGTGGATGGGCACCTTCCCGGTCGAGCTGGTCGCACACCCGCGCGACGACGGCAGCCTCGAGCGCGTCGAGCTGGCGATGCCGGCCGACCAGGCCATGGGCGTGCCGGCCAGCGAGTTCGCGGCGTTCTACGGCATCGACATCGACCACCTCGAGTCCTACGAGGTCGGCATCCTCGACCTGCGCGGCGCGTTCACCCAGGGCTCCGGCGGGGCGCGGGCCGACGGCACGGTGACGGTGTTCGGCGCGACGACGAAGCTGTGCACCGAGTTCGACCCGAAGCCGTGCGCCGGACCGACGCAGACCCCGCTGGCGACCGCCGTGTGGGGCCGCGCCGACTGACCTTCGGGACATGTCCCGGAGGACATGTCTTTGGAAAACCGGCTACTTCGTCGCCGGCGCGATCGAGGCGGCGAAGGTGATGAAGGCCGGCTCCCAGGTCGCGAGCGTCTGCGCCGGGCCGACCGCCTTGAAAAAGTACGGGTCGCCGTCGCCCTCGACGATCGCGCCGAGCAGCCGCGAGTTCGGCTCCTCGTAGCGCTCGGGCGAGCCCGGGGTCACCGGCGCGACGTTGGTGCCGGAGATGTCGACGGTCGTGACCGTCAGCGGCGGGCGCAGGGCCGTCTGCACCTTGGCGTCGGTCACCGGCGCGCCGTCGGGCCCGGCGAGCTGGGTCTTCCAGCGCTGCACGTTCGCGGCCGCGTCGCCGCCGCCGCCGGCGAAGCGCGAGACGACCAGCGTGACCTCGCCGCCCGGCCCCGGCAGCGTGTACTCCGCGAGGCGCATCGAGTTCGAGCCCGGCTTCTTGATCCACTCCGTCGGCGTCGAGAAGCTCAGGCCGGCGAGCGTCTCCGCCTGGACCTTGCCGCTCGGCGAGATCGGCTGCGGGTTGACCGGGGCGCGCACCTTCGGCGGGCCCGCGGGCGCGGCGTGCGGGTCGACGGCGTGCGGGTTCACGGGGCCCTGCGGGGCCGCGGCGTGCGGGTTCGCGTGCGGGTCGGCCGGCTTCGCCTCGGTCGGCTTCGCGGGCGCGGCCTTGCCGGCGTCCGGCGGGGAGCAGGCGAGCGTGGACAGGGCGATGCAAGTGCAGAGCAGGCGGCGCATGGGGGTTCCTCGCGCGCGAGGGTATCAGGCCGGGCGCGCGCCCGAAACCCGCGGCACGGCCGGCGACGGGACGTCGCGGCGACCGGACGCACGGACGCATCGGCCGTCGCGGCGACCTGGGCCGCGGGCGTCGCCCGTCACGCCGTCACTTCGCTGTCAGGCGCGGCCCTCGCGGCGCCGGCACTCGTCGACCAAAGCGCGCAGCACCTGGTCGTTGGGACAGGCCTCGACCAGCCGCTGCAGCGCGGCCGAGGCGGACTCGAGCTCGCCGGCCGTCATCTGCCCGACCGCGGCCGAGACCGCGGCGCGGCTGGTCTTCTTCATGAGTCGCGTCTCCGGCGGGTCGCCGGCGAAGACCTCGTACACGCCGACCGGCTGGCGCTTGCCGGGGACCACGTAGTCGCCGAGCGGCCGGGTCTCGGCCTGCAGCGCGGGGGGCAGCTGGGCGTGGACGGCGGCGCTGACGAGCAGGTCGACGCCGAAGCGCCGCGTGAGGCGCTCGATGCGGGCGGCGATGTTGACCGAGTCGGAGACCACCGTCGACTCCATGCGCCCGGCGGCGCCGACGAGGCCGAGCGTGACGGGGCCGAGGTGCACGCCGACGCCGACGCCCGCGCCGAGCTCGCGTGTGCGCTGCACGACCCCGAGCGCGCCCGCGACGGCCTGCGCGGGCGCGTCGGGGAACAGCGCCATGAGGCCGTCGCCGAGGTACTTGTCGACGACCCCGCCGCAGTCGTGGATCGCCGGCACGATCGCCGCGAAGAACTGATTCAGAAATTCGAAGGTCGCGGCCGGGCTCTGCTGCTCGGCGCGGCTGGTGAACGCGCGCAGGTCGACGAACACCACCGTCATCTCGCGCTGGATCTGGTCGCCGAGCTCGGCGAGCGTCGCGTCGCCGGTGCCCATCAGCTCGAGCAGCCGCTGCGGCACGAACCGCGCGAACGCCCGCGTCATCGCCGTCTGGCGGTGGTGTAGGCGGTGGTTGTCGAGCGCGACCGAGGCGTTCTGACAAAACAGCTCGATCAGCCGCCGCTCCCACGGGCCGATCTCGCCGAGGCCCTCCATGAACACGGCCGCCCACACCTCCTCGTCGCGGAAGATGCCGAAGATGTTGTACGCGGGGCGCAGCACCGGCAGGCGCGTGCGCAGCATCGACGTGATGTCCTGCCACACGTCGTCGTCGACCACGTGGCTGACCGGCTGACCGACGTGGGCCTTGAACCGGCCGGTGCCGGCGACCACCATCGGGGCCGTGGCGACGACGTCGAGCCCGAGGTCGTGGCCCTGGAAGAACATCGCGCTCTCCTGGGGGCTGACGAGCGCCGAGAGCTGCTGCAGCACGCCGGCGATGAAGCGGCCGACCGACTGATATTCGAACAGCGCGGCGGTCGAGCGCACGACCTGCTCGAGCCCGGCCTTGTGCGACTCGATGGTGCACAGGTCGCGGTACGACCGGATCGCGCCGATGACGGTGGTGGTCAGGCGCTGCGCGGTGATCTCCGTCTTGTCGCGGTAGTCGTTGATGTCGTAGTCGAACATCACGCGCTGCTCGGGGGCGTGGCCGGGCTGGCCGGTGCGGAGCACGATGCGCACGCGGGTGTTGCCGAGGGTCCCCCGGATCCACCGCACCAGCTCGAGGCCGGCGTTCTCCGACTCCATCACGACGTCGAGAAGGATCGTCGCGACGTCGGGGTGGGCCTGCAGCACCGCCTTCGCGGCGGTCGCCGAGGTCACCGACAGGATCGCCAGCGGGTGGCCGTCGACGCGCAGGCCGCCGAGGGCCAGGCGCGTGATGTCGAGGATCTCCGGCTCGTCGTCGACGACCAGCAGCTTCCACACCCGCGCGCTCGCCGACTCCGGCTGCGGCTCCGGCCCGTCGTCCGCGAACACCATGCGGTCGGGGTCGTCGGGCGTGATCATCGGCGCGGCTCCTCATGGGCCCTGACGGGCAGACGGATGCTCACCTGCGTGCCGGCGTCGGGCTCCGACGCGACGTCGATCGACCCGCCGAGCAGGTCGGTGACGAGGTTGTGCACGATGTGCATGCCGAGGCCGCTGCCGCCGCGGCCGCGCTGGGTCGTGAAGAATGGTTCGAACACCCGCCGCAGCACCGCGGTCTCCATGCCGACGCCGTCATCCCGGCAGATGAGGAGCGCGCCGCCGGTGTCGTCGCGATCGACCTCGATCGTCACGAGCCCGACGCGGTCGCCCGGAAACGCGTGGATGAGCGCGTTCTGGACCAGGTTCGTGCACACCTGCGAGATCGCGCCGACGTAGGTCGTGACCTCGACGTCGGCCTTGACGACCACGATCACGCGGTGCGGCGTGCGGCGGTAGAGCGGCCCGAGGCTGGCGACGACCTCGCGGACGTAGGGCCCGAGCGCGACCGTACGCCGCGCCTCGCTCGCCTGGTCGACCGCGATCTGCTTGAAGTTGGCGACCATCTCGGCGGCGCGGCGGAGGTTGCCGAGGGTCATGCGCGCGGCCTCCTGCGCCTGCGACAGGCCGTGCTGGAGGTCCTGGCGGCGCAGGGTGCCGGCGACGAAGGCCTCGTCGACGTCGCGCAGGCGGTCGGCCGCGAGCGAGGCGGCGGTGACGGCGACGCCGAGCGGGGTGTTGATCTCGTGGGCGACGCCGGCGACCAGGCCGCCGAGCGCGGCGAGCTTGTCCTTGCGGATCAGCTCCTCGCGGGTCGCGTCGAGCACGCGGTTGAGCTTGGCGACGTAGATGTCGGCGGCGAGGAACGACGCCTCCGCGCTGACCTCGTCGACGCGGCGCATGATCGGCAGCGCCGAGTCGGGCGCCACGCCGAGGCGCGCGAGCAGGCGGACGAGGCCCTCGCGGAAGCTGACGAAGCCGCGCAGCAGCGTCGACACGCTGAACTTCAGGTTGGATCGGTTCGAGGTGACCGCGTCGATGAACTCGTCGCGCGGCCCGGTGTCGCCGGCGAAGATCTGCGCGGCGTACATGTGCACCGTGGTCGCGACCAGCCCGCGCGTGTCGCTGTACGGCCGCGGCGACAGGTCCGCGGGCGACTCGGAGCGCACCCACGTCGTCCCGGCGTCGACGATCTCGTCGGTGTGCTCGTCGAGCAGGCGGCGCAGCGTGTGCAGCGGTGCTTCCAGGGGTCCTCGCGGCTCGCGGCCGCCGGCCAATGTACGCCGGCCGCGAGCGCGCGGACAAGGCCCGCGCGCCGGCGTCAGCGGCGAGACCGACGCGCCCGGCATCGCGATCAGAACGCCGATTCCGGCACGTCCATCAGCTCGAGCGTGGTCTGCTCGACGAGCTTGCGGGTCAGCGTCAGCCCCGGCAGGACGTTGCGTGCGTAGAAGCGCACGGCCGCGAGTTTGCCGGCGTAGAAATTGCGCTCGTCGTCGCTAGCCGTCTCGCGGGCGGCGGCGGCGACCGAGGCCTGGCGCACGAGCAGCCAGCCGATGACGACCTCGGCGGTCGCGAACAGCACGCGGTTGCCCTGGAGGCCGACGTGGTAGAGCGACTCGCCGAGCTTGCCGAGCAGCGCGGCGTAGATGCCCTGGAGGTCGACGAGCGCGCGCGACAGGGCGGCGTGCTCGACGGACAGCGGGCCGGCGGGGTCGACCTCGGCGAGGGTCGCCTGGACGCGGGCCGTCAGGGCCTGCAGGGTCTGGCCGCCGTCGCGGGCGACCTTGCGGAAGAACAGGTCGAGCGCCTGGATGTGGGTGGTGCCCTCGTAGAGCGTGTCGATCTTCTGGTCGCGGATGTACTGCTCGATCGGGTAGTCGGTGCAGTAGCCCGAGCCGCCGTAGCACTGCAGCGACAGCGCGAGCAGCTCGTAGACCTTCTCCGAGCAGTAGCCCTTGACCAGCGGGAGCAGCAGGTCGTTGAGCTTGTCGAGCTCCGCGGCGGCGACGCTGCCGTGGCCGCCGAGCAGCATGACCTCGTCCTGGATCGACGCGGTGAACAGGCACAGCGCGCGCATGCCCTCGGCGAAGCACTTCTGCGTCATCAGCATGCGGCGGACGTCGGGGTGCTGGATGATGCGGACGCGCGGGGCGGTCTTGTCGTTGGCGCGCAGCAGGTCGGCGCCCTGGACCCGGATCTTGGTGAACTCGAGCGCGTTGAGGTACGCGGCCGACAGCGTCGCCATCGACTTGCAGCCGACGGCCATGCGCGCGTGCTCGATGACGTGGAACATCTGGCGGATGCCGTCGTGGACCTCGCCGACGAGCAGGCCGCGCGCGGGGGCCTTCTCGCCGAAGGTCAGCTCGCACGTCGCGGAGGCCTTGAGGCCCATCTTGTGCTCGATGTTGGTGCAGTACACGCCGTTGCGCTCGCCGAGCGAGCCGTCCTCGTTCACCCAGAACTTGGGGACGATGAACATCGACAGGCCCTTGGTGCCGGGGCCGTGGCCCTCGGGGCGGGCGAGCACGAGGTGGATGATGTTGTCGGGGCCGTCGAAGTCGCCGTTGGTGATGAAGCGCTTGACGCCCTCGATCTCGTAGACGTCGTCCTTGACGTGGCGGGCCTTGGTGCGGCCGGCCCCGACGTCGCTGCCGGCGTCGGGCTCGGTGAGCACCATCGACGCGCCCCAGTTGCGCTCGATCATGCCGGCGAGGAACCGCTGCTTCTGGGCCGGCGTGCCGAGGTCCTCGATCACGCGGGCGATCACCGTGCCGAGCATGTAGAACGCCGCCGCCGCGTTGGCCGCGACCGTCAGCTCGAAGCTCGACCACGCGATCGTCGCCGGCGCCCCCGTGCCGCCGACGCGCTCCGGCAGGCCCATCAGGTGCCACTCGTGCTCGTGGTGGGCCTTGAGCGAGCGCTTGAGCGGCTCCGGCAGGTGGACGTTGCCGTCGGCGTCGAGCGTCAGCGGGATGCGGTCGCCGGGCGCCCAGCTCGGCGCCAGCTCCTTCGCGCAGAACTCGTCGTAGGCCTCGAGCGTCGCGCGGGCGGTGTCGGCGTCGAAGCCCTGGAACTCGCCCTTGCCGAGGATCTTCTCGTCGACGTGGAGCACCTCGAAGAGGTTGAAGAAGATGTCGCGGAGGTTGCTCTTGTAGTGCTGGGCGTTGCTCACGAGGGCCTCGAACGTTGTTTGTGCCGGTCCGCCGGCCGCGCCGGACGGGCGGCACGACGCGACGTGTTTTCAGATTTTGCCCGGCTTGTCAACG
>Ga0075163_10010429_pt1 | contig 12151 bp, 7 predicted proteins | sample JI1023141ADNA_FD_71478 | JGI IMG/M metagenome (GOLD analysis project Ga0075163, IMG submission 71478) | Wastewater effluent complex algal communities from Wisconsin, to seasonally profile nutrient transformation and Carbon sequestration -... | ecosystem: Engineered > WWTP > Effluent > Algae...
GCAACCTTGGTTTGACCAAGAATACTCTCCATCGATTTGTTGATCTGTGTTGGAACTAGTCCATGTTCTAAATTATATTTCGTCTGAATCTCTCGGCGCCTGTTCGTTTCATCAATTGTTTGTTGCATACTGGCAGTCATCTTGTCAGCATAGAAAATTACTTTTCCATTGACATTTCTGGCTGCACGACCCGCTGTTTGTGTAAGTGAACGGTTACTTCTTAAAAAACCTTCTTTATCAGCATCAAGAATGGCAACTAATGATACCTCCGGCAAGTCTAATCCTTCTCGCAGCAAATTGATTCCGATCAATACATCAAAATTTCCTAGGCGAAGATCCCTAAGTATTTCAACTCTTTCTAAAGTGTCAACTTCTGAATGTATGTATCTACAGTTTACATTTAAACGGGTAAGGTATTTGGCAAGTTCTTCTGCCATTCTTTTCGTTAAAGTTGTGACCAGTACTCGTGAACCATTCGCAATCGTCTTGTGGATCTCTTCAAGTAGATCATCAACCTGGTTGATGCTTGGACGCACTTCGATAATCGGATCCAAGAGGCCGGTTGGACGAATCACTTGTTCAACAACGACTCCTTCGCTTTGTTGTAATTCATACTCAGCAGGTGTAGCACTGACATAAATTGTCTGCGTTAACATACTTTCAAACTCTTCAAATTTCAATGGCCTGTTGTCGAGAGCAGAGGGTAGCCTGAAACCATATTCAACCAGATTTTGTTTCCGGCTTCTATCACCACCATACATTGCCCGTACCTGCGGAATTGTAACATGGCTTTCATCGATCACCATCAAAAAATCATCCGGAAAATAATCTATAAGACAGAATGGTCTGTGGCCGATCTGCCTACCATCAAAATATCGTGAATAATTTTCTATTCCCGAGCAATAACCTAATTCCCGAATCATCTCAAGATCGTATGTTACTCTGTCTTCAAGTCTCTTAGCTTCTAAATTCATTCCAAGCGATCGGAGGTAATCCGATTGTTTGACCATATCTTCCTGAATTTGCCAGATCGCTTCCAATTGACGATCGGCATTTGTTACAAATATATTTGCCGGATAAATTGTTACTGCATTGTTCTTTTCAATTGTTTTTCCTGATATTGGATCTATGGTCGTAATTTCTTCTATCTCATCTCCGAAAAAACTAAAACGATATGCTGTATCTCCATATGCAATAAAGACATCTACAGTTTCTCCCTTTACTCTGAATTTTCCTCGGGTAAATTCGGTTTCTGTTCTTGAATATAATGAAGTAACCAACTGATGTAAAAATTTATTCCTGCTAATACGATCACCTTCTTGTGCTCTTATTGTATTGCTTTTGAAATCGGCAGGATTACCAATGCCATAGATACAGGAAACTGAACTGACTACAATAACATCTTCCCTTCCTGAAAGTAGTGCAGTTGTTGTACTTAATCTTAACTTTTCAATTTCATCATTGATGGCCAGATCCTTTTCGATGTAAGTATTTGTTGAAGGTATAAATGCCTCCGGCTGATAGTAGTCGTAATAAGAAACAAAATATTCCACAGCATTAGTTGGAAAGAACTGTTTAAACTCACCGTAAAGCTGGGCTGCAAGTGTTTTATTATGGGAAAGAATGAGTGTAGGCTTCTTTACTCTGTTGATCACATTTGCAACTGTAAATGTTTTACCGGAACCGGTTACACCAAGTAGTGTTTGAGCGTGATCACCCCTTAATATACCTTGAACCAATTGTTCAATGGCTTGTGGCTGATCACCGGTTGGAAGAAATTCGGAGGTTAGGGAAAAGGGCATAGAAATGGTTGTGGAATACAAAAATAAAAAAAAGGTTGCCTATGTAACAGACAACCTTTCTTTTCTTTCAATAAATAGTTTGATTATTGAGCATATGCTGGTTCATTCCAGATTTCCCATGACTTCTCAGCTTGTAGGCGAAGCATTCTGAAACCATTGTGGATAAATGCTCCTGCATCTTTTGATTTCTCTAAGAATAACGTTTGAGCCGGATTGTAAATCAAATCGAAACATAGGTTCTTATGTGTTAAAAATTCATAAGGAATGTTTGGGCATTCATTTACTTTCGGGAACATTCCAAGTGGTGTTGTATTGACAATTATTTGAAATGCTCTCATGGTATTGCTATTCAGATCTGCATAACTGTAATGGAATCTTGAATCTTCTCTTGTAACAAAGAAGTGCTCAATGTTCAATTTTCTGAATACATAGCTTACTGCTTTTGCAGAGCCACCGGTTCCTAATATCAGTGCACGACGATGATGCGGGCGAAGAATAGGGCGTATCGCTAATTCAAATCCCCATGCATCGGTATTGTAACCATGGAGTTCAAATTTTGTTTGATCTTGGCGAATAATCTTAATTGTATTTACCGCTCCGATCTTCTGAGAAATATCATCCAAATTGTCAAGCATCGGTATTACATCTTGCTTGAATGGGATTGTGATATTTAGTCCCATAAGATCCGGATTTTCTCGGACAATCTTTTTGAGGTCGTAAATATTCTCAGTTTCAAAATTTTCATAGATACAATCGTTTCGACCTTCTCGTTGAAACTTTTCAGTGAAAAATTTCTTAGAATACGAATGCTCTAAAGGATAACCGAACAAACCAAATTTTTTCATTTTCTTTCCTTAATTTTTAAGTGATTAATTGCGCAGATTAATTTTTACTGTATTTTGATTTAAAAAATCCAATGATGACTGGGAGTACTGAGACTCCGATTATTCCTAGTGTAACCAGGGAGAAATGGGACTTTACCCATTCATTGCTGCCAAGTAGATACCCGGCAAAGGTGAAAATTAAAATCCATATTACGTTACCGACTATGCAGAAAAATAAAAATCGTTTATATGCCATACTTCCTAAACCTGCTACGAAAGGTGCAAATGTCCTTACAATTGGTATGAATCGAGCAAGAATAACTGTTTTGCCGCCATGCTTTTCGTAAAAAGCGTGTGTTCGGTCGAGATAGTCCTTATTGATGAATTTCCGTTTGGCATTTACTAATTTATCCCCGATAAAATTACCCACTGCGAAATTCAGATTGTCACCTAAGAATGCTGCAATAAATAGTATTGCAATAAGCAGCCAAAGGTTCAATAAACCGGCGCCTGCCAATGCTCCAGCCGCAAATAAGAGTGAATCACCGGGTAAAAATGGTGTCACAACTAATCCTGTCTCGCAGAAGATAATCAGTGCAAGTATTAAATATGTCGCCTTGTCATACTCCTTGACAATTGATTCTAAATGCTTGTCAATGTGCAGTACAAAGTCAATGAATTGCTGAAAAAATTCCATACCCCTTAAAAAACTCTAATTCTTTAAAACTATTTTAATCGTAATTCGCAGTTTTCTCTAGCTGTAAAGATAATAATTTTAGAATAAATAACTTATTTTTTATAATTTTTATAAAGACATTTTTGTGAACAATATTTACATAAAAAAGCCGTGAATCCGGTTGCAAAAAGGACTATTTCCCTAACTTGCATCAGTACTAAATTTTGTCTGAAATGAAGTTAAATATTGGAGATAAAGTCCGCTTTTTGAACGAATCTATTGAAGGTACCATAGCTAATGTGCTCACACATGGGCGAGTAGAAGTTCAGGACAGTCACGGGTTTACTCATATTTCCGAGGAAAAATACTTGGTCAGAATCGAATTAACTCTTGAAGATGTACGGAATGATTTGGATGAACAGAAAATTGACTCGGTTCAGAAACCCCAGATTCAATCTCAAAAGAGTTCGATACCAATTATTTCATCTTTGGAAGACGATAATACCATTTATGCAGCCATCCGTTTGCTGGATGAAAAAAATCCTCTAACTACAGATGTTGAGATATTTTTATTGAACAATACTAACTATTCCATCTGCTTCTCTTGTTTGAAAAGATTGGGAAATTTTAGAGCGGGAATTCAATCCGGAGTGCTGAATTCTAACGATGAAACATTGATTGGGGTATTTTCTCAAGATGAAATTTATCGGTTTGATGGATTTGAGTTTCAATTCTTATTCTTTCAAAATGAAGAATTCAAACCAAAGAATCCGGATACCAAATTGCTCCAGTTCAATTCTTCCGATTTCATGAATGCTGATCTTCGACGGAAATTATTCGATCGTGATGATACAATTTTACTAATGCCCCTTCATGAAGTTAAGCAGATGACAGAAGTTGATATCGCAAACCTGCTTGATAAATACAAAGACAAGAAGGAGGCTGATGCCAGAAATTTGAATGCGAAAACCAAAAATAAGCCAAGTCGGTTCGTTGTATTAACTCGACAAAAAGTTGTCGATCTCCATATTGAGGAACTGATAAAAGACTATTCGTCTATGTCTAATGCTCAGATTATATCATATCAGATCAACTTCTTTATGCAGGAAATGGATAAAGCCCTGATCGATAAATTACACAAGATCGTTTTTATTCATGGAGTAGGTGCCGGCGTCTTACGAAGTTCTATCCGTGAGGAATTAAAAAGGTTTCCAAACATCCGATATACTGATGCACCAATTGAGAAATATGGGAATGGCGCAACAGAAGTTGAATTTATATGATCAGTAATAAACATCAGCTCGAATTCAAAAAGAAGATCCGGATCATGCGCCGGATTCTTATTGCAGGTGCTATACTGACAATTTTTAAATTTCTTGCCTGGTACCTTACACATTCAAATGCAATTCTAACCGATGCTCTCGAATCGATAATCAATATTATTGCAGCTGCATTTGGATTGTTTACACTCATTTATGCTGCCAGACCAAAGGATGAAAATCATCCTTACGGTCATGGGAAAATGGAGTTTTTTGCCGTAGGATTTGAAGGTGCGTTGATTTTTTTCGCCGGAATAGGAATGATCTATAAAGCTATTATTTCATTTGCTAATCCTGTGGAATTGCATCAACTGGATATCGGCTTAGTTATTACCGCCATTGCTGCCTTGATAAATTATTTCATGGGTAAGTATATGATTAAGGAAGGAAAGAAATTACATTCCTCTACACTAATTGCGGATGGACAACATCTTATTTCTGATACTGTATCTTCTGTTGTTTTACTGGTTGGTTTAGGAGTAATTCTATTTACAGGATTAAAAATTATTGATTCAATTCTGACAATTGCTTTAGGCTTCTATATTTTATTTGTTGGATATCGTTTGCTAAGAAATTCTATGGCCGGATTGATGGACGAAACGGATTTTGATAAAGTTTTGGAAATCGTAGACGTTTTAAATACTGAAAGAACGAAAGGCTGGATCGACATTCATAATCTTAGGGTAGTGAAGTATGGTTCATCTCTTCACATTGATCTTCATCTTACATTGCCCTGGTACGATAATCTGCAAAAATCACATGAAGAAGTTAAAGCACTTGAAATTGTAGTGAATAAACATTTCGAAGGTCGTGTTGAATTTTTTATACATACAGACCCTTGTCTCCCCACTGCTTGTGAAATCTGCCTCCTCAATCAATGTGAATTCAGAAAACAGAAATTTCAAAAAAAGCTTGAATGGGACCTGCCTTTGCTCATGAAAAATAAGCCTCATCATATCTGATTGAAATCCTTCTTAAGGTGATAAACATACAATTCTTTATTGGTTGAATACAAGGCCCTCATTCTGAGTCCAACTTTATTTCACTTTTAGGGTAAATTCAATGCCTTTGGAACTATATTAAGCTGGATTTATTTATAAAAGATTAAGGGTTCTCAAATTAATATTTTAGTTTTGTAAGGCATTACCTGCGGATGCTTCTCCCCTGAAAACAAATTAATTTGATTTGTTAGATCCAAAATTCATCATGCATAGTCATTGACTAATATTTCAATGGTAGAATTCTTATGATGTCATTATACAATCTAGAAAGTTTGTTCAGTTTTTCCTCAAATGGAAATCGTTTGTTGTTAAGAAAGTCACTACCTTTTCTTTTTTCTTTTTTCTTTTCACTTATCGTTTCCTATTCAGAAGCACAAACGATTAAAGTTTTATTTGATGCAAGCAAAGCTGAATCTGCCGGTAACGCTGATTGGGTTGTTGATGCAAATTCATATAATATCGGATTCGGTTCAGGACCTGCAGTTTTAAATTCCGGAAATGAAGCAAATGCACAAAGCATTCCTTCTCCAACACAATCTAATATTACAGGAAGTACCAGTGAAACATATTGGAGTGGTGCTCTTTCTTATTGGGGTATCGATTGTGTCAATAGAAATTACATCGTTGAGTCATTGCCGTATAATGGACAAATAACTTACGGAAATTCCGGAAATCTTCAGGACCTTTCGAATTATGATGTCTTCATTGTTTGTGAGCCGAATATTCTTTTTACGGCAATAGAAAAAACAGCAATTCTGAATTTTGTTGCAAATGGAGGTGGTCTTTTTATGGTGGCTGATCATACCATTTCTGATAGAAATAATGATGGGGAAGATTCTCCTTTTATCTGGAATGACCTGATGACAAATAATTCTGTTCAATCAAATCCATTTGGTATTACATTTGACTTAGTCGATTTCTCCCAGACAACTTCAAATATTCCTTCTTTACCGTCTGACTCAATTTTGCATGGACCTGCCGGAAATGTTACGCAAGTACAATTTGCTGGCGGCACATCGATGACACTTGATCCTGTAGCAAATTCAACTGTGGAAGGAGTGGTTTATAAAACTGGTTCCTCTTTTGGAAATTCAAATGTCATGGTGGCTTATGCCAGATATGGCAGTGGTAAAGTAGCGGCAATCGGCGATAGCTCTCCTTGTGATGATGGGACAGGCGATTCAAACGACGGACTATTCTTTGGTTATACGGGCGATGCTGCCGGAAATCATCGTAAACTTTTAATGAATGCAACGATTTGGCTGGCAACACCAACTACTGTGACTGCGCCTGTTGCTGATTTTACTGCTAATCCATTAGCCGTTTGCTTGGGATTGTCTAATACATTCACAAATACTTCAACTGGTAGTCCAACTTCATATTCTTGGAATTTTGGATCAGGTGCAAGCCCTGCCACTGCAACTACCGTTGGTCCACATACTGTTACTTATTCATCAGCCGGATTAAAAACTATTTCACTTACAGTTTCAAATTCCGGTGGAAGCAACACCGTTACTAAAGTAAATTATGTTGAAGTGGATGGGAATTGTTCCACAGAAGATGTAGGTGTTTTGTCTTTGCTCAGCCCGGCTTCAATGTCTTGCCCTGCAACAGGAAATTCACTTCAAGTTCGAATTAAGAACTATGGTGCAACGGCAATAAATTTTTCTACTTCGCCTGTTGATGTTCAGATTCAAATAACTGATCCGGTTTCAACTGTTCAATCGTTTACACAAACTATCAGTTCCGGAAGTTTGGCGGCTAATTCAACAATGGATGTCACTTTTTCAGGAGCGTATGATATGACCACTTCCGGAAATTACGTTTTCAATTCTACTACAATCCTTGCTTCAGACGTTAACCCTCTTAATGATGGTATAATTGCTACAAATATTTCTGTTGGTCCCGGATATCAATCTGATTTTATATTGTTTTCAGAAAACATGGGAATTGTAAGTACAACGACTGCAATCTCATCTCATGAAACAAATAATGGATTTCAAAATACAGCACTTACATTTTCAGGTACTGCTGATATCAGAATAACAACATTTTCTACCGGTTATCCTAATGCTTCCGGCAATGCTAATGTTTTCTTTACAGGAAGTGGAAGGAATTTTATTATTTCCGGAATTAATTCTACAACATTCAATAATTTGCAATTATCTCTAGGAATCTATAAAAATATTGCGGGCTCTACAGGAAGTGATATGCTTGTGCAAGTAAGTACTGATGGGACAAATTATACAAATTTGACGATGCCTGCCTTACCGGCAGGAACAGCGTGGAATTATACAACTTTAACCGGAACGATTCCCTCTACACCTAATCTGCGAATCAAGTTTACGACAACAAGTGCTACACAATTCAGGATAGATGATATTTCTCTTGTTGAACAAGTGACAGTACCAATAATTTCTGCTTCTGGACCGGTGAACTTCTGTCAAGGGAGTGACGTTACTTTATCTGTTGCTACTGCTACATCTTACCTTTGGTCCAATGGCATGACGACACAAAGTATCGTAGTGAATACTTCCGGAAACTATTCTGTTGTTGTTTCCAATGCAAGTGGGTGTACTGCTACAACAGTTCCTGTTTCCGTAAGTGTTGATCCAGTTTATTCAACAACCTTGGTAAGATACATTGCTCAAGGAAGCTCATATACTTTACCAAATTTACAAACCGTTTCAACTACCGGAATGTATCCTGTTTCTTACCAGACAATTCTTGGTTGTGACAGTACGATCATCACTGATCTTCGAGTTGTAGTTGTAAATGATAATGATCTATGTACAACTGATGCGTGTAATCTTCTTACCGGTGCTGTATCACATGTTCAAGTTAACACTGATGATGGAAATCCATGTACTATTGATGGTTGCAATCCTCTCAGCGGCGTTTATCATATTTTAATTTCCGAAATCTGCGGAAATGGTATAGATGACAACTGTAACGGTCAAATTGATGAAGGTTGTTCGGTAACTTTAAATCTCAAAGTATTGATAAGTGGTTTTTACATTGGCAATAATCTATTGCAACCTGCAATCGATCCGGTTAATTTCCCAACAGTTTGTGATACAATTATTGTTGAATTGCATTCTAATGTAAGTCCATACGCAATACTTTATTCCGATAAGAAGACGATTAATGTAAGTGGAAATGGAGTATTTAATTTTCCTTCTGCTGTTCTGAATGGCTCTTTTTACATAGTAGTCAAGCATAGAAATACAATTGAAACATGGAGCAGCGCTGCCGTTTCATTTGCTGTGAATCCTGTAACTTACAATTTTTCAAATGCAGTTAATAAAGCATTTGGAAATAATCTTAAATTTCTGGAAACAGGCGTTTATGGAATTTACAATGGCGATATAGATAAAAACAATGTGATCAATACAACCGATCTCTCTGCAGTGGAATCAAATTCAGTTTTATTTCTTACCGGTTATATTCCCTCTGACGTCACCGGAAATGGTATCGTAGAATCATCCGATCAAAGTGTCGTAGAAAACAATATCGGCATAACACTCCTGCGACCTTAAAAACGAATAATGAATATTTGCCACGAATTCACGAATAATGAATATTTGCCACGAATTCACGAATAATGAATTTTTGCCACGAATACACGAATAATGAATAATTGCCACGAATACACGGATTATTATTCGCAAAAAGTATTCGTGCATTCGGGCCAATTATTCATTATTCTTGGCAATTATTCATTATTATTTGGGTTCCCAAAGCTCGATTCGATTTCCTTCCGGATCATAGATCCATCCAAATTTCCCATAGTCATAGGTCTCTACTTTTTCGTCTACTTCAACTTCAGATGAACGCAACTCTTTCAACAACTCATCCAGATTTTTAACTCTGAAATTTAGCATGAAGTCTTTCGTTGATTTTCCAAAATACTTTGTGTCATTTGGGAAAAAAGAAAAAACAGTGTTACAAATATTTTCTTTCGCATTAAGATCTCGCCATTCCAAATTACAATAGGATGAAGTGAAATCCATTCCGAAATTTTTACTATACCATTCAGCAGACTCTTTTGCATTTTTCGATTTTAAGAAAACTCCACCCAAACCTGTAACATTACCAAGAAGTTCCATTGGCTTATGATAATCTTCAAAGCCTTTGTCAATCGGTTCCCACAGTTCTACCTTTTTGCCATCACAATCAATAGCCCAGCCGAAACGACCGTATTCATGACTCTCCACTTTTGCATCTACATCAATACCATTTTTTGTAAGTAGTGCTCTTGTGTTTTCAAGATTGGCTACACGCAAATTCAACATCGAATCTGAAGTACTCGGATCAAAGTAATCTGTTTTCTCAGGAAAAAATGAGAAGGCAGTATAACCTATCTCATCCGTATTCTGCTTGTCCCGCCACTTAAAACTAAAGTAGATTCCTGTTCCAAATCCAATACCCAGATTGTCTTCGTACCAACGTGCGAGAAATTTTGGGTCTTTTGCTTTTATAAATATTCCGCCAATCATTTTTGTTATGATTTGAAATTCGTAAATAGTAAATCGTAATTCGAAGGTTACTCATAGAATTACCAAGCAGCTCTTCGATTTACGATTTACGAATCACGATTTACGCACTTAATATCCAAGTATCTTCATCATCGAAATCGCACTCTGTTCCTTAGCGAAGAGTCGTGTAGTGATCTCACCATCTTCATCACGATCAATGATGACCATCTTCGGAGCAGGAACTAAACAATGTTGTATTCCGCCATAGCCACCAATGCTTTCCTGATAGGCTCCTGTATGGAAGAAGCCAATATACAACGGTTCGCCTTCAAGTTTTTCTTCTGATGGAAGGTAAACTTGATTCACATGCGACTCAGTATTGTAGTAGTCATCGCTATCACAAGTCAGTCCACCAATGTTCACCCGCTTATGTTCTTTCTCCCAATGATTGATTGCAAGCAAAATGAATTTCTGTTTAATTCCCCAAGTATCAGGAAGTGTCGTAATGAATGAACTGTCGATCATATACCAAAGTTCATTGTCATTCTGTTGCTTTTGATCTACGATGGATAGGAGAGTAGCACCGCTTTCAGCAACGGTGAAACTTCCAAATTCAGTAAAGATGTTCGGCTCTTCGACTCCTTGCGCACGACATGTTGTCTGAATTTGTTTGATGATCTGTTCGGCCATGTAATCGTAGTCGTACTCAAATCCCAGCGATTTTCTAATTGGCCAGCCGCCACCGATGTCTAATGAGTCGAGTGTCGGACAGATCTTCTTCAGTTCACAATAAACATTTACACATTTCGCAAGCTCAGACCAATAATAGGCTGTGTCTTTGATTCCTGTGTTTATGAAAAAATGGAGCATTTTCAGCTCGAATTTTTTACTTTTTTTGAGGTTTTTTATATAAAATTCCCGGATTTCATCATATCGAATGCCCAATCTGGAGGTATAGAACTCAAAGTTGGGTTCCTCACCGGCTGCAATACGAATTCCAACCTTTACCTTTTTCCTTCCTTTGATACGTTTGTCGTAATGCGAAAACTCATTCATGCTGTCTAAAACAGGGATAACGTTCTCAAAACCATCGTTCAACAGTCCGATAATGTTCTCAATATATTGAGGTCTTTTATAGCCGTTACAAATGATAAAAATGCTTTTATCGATCTTTTTCTCAGCATATAATGCCCTGATCAATGGAATGTCAAAGGCAGATGATGTTTCAAGATGAATATCATGTTTCAATGCCTCATGCAAAACATAAGAAAAATGGGAGCTTTTAGTGCAATAGCAATAGGTATATGTACCTTTGTAATCAGCTTTCGCAATGGCAACATTGAATATCCGCTTAGCTTTCTTAATTTGCGAACCTATTTTAGGGAGATAAGTGATTTTCAACGGAGTACCGTATTGTTTGATGATTTCCATCAAATCAATGCCGTAAAAATGCAGGTTGTTGTCGATTACTTCAAAGCCTTCCTGTGGGAAATAGAAGGTTTGTTCAATCAGATCACGATAGGTATTCTTCATTCTAAACCGTTGAGTTAAATTGAGGTAGTGGGATTAAGAGGAAATCCGGGTGAGCCGGATCGAAAGATTTTTGCTAAAGTAAGTAACTTACATTTATTACCTACGTTATGGTAAAGATTTTTCGGATAATTAATTGTAGAAAAAAGTAGTATGAAAAAGGTAAGATTGGTAGAAGTGAAATCAGAGATCGCAGCAGGTACAAGAGGCGCCAGCATGGGTCCTGATGCAATTAAAATTGCAGCGCTTGACTACGGGAGTAATCTATTTAAAAAAATTGATTCGGTTGAAGTTCAAACAGAGAATAATTTGCTCTTTGAATCAACCGGTAGTCCCTATGCTAAGAGAATTAAAGGTGTCTATACTGTGCTTGAACGAACTGCAAATGCAGTAAGGAATTCACTCAAGAATAATGAATTTCCAATTGTGCTTGCTGGTGATCATAGCACTGCTGCAGGAACAATCTCCGGAATTAAAATGGCTTATCCGAAAAATCGGATCGGTGTGATCTGGGTCGATGC
>Ga0075163_10010430_pt1 | contig 12151 bp, 9 predicted proteins | sample JI1023141ADNA_FD_71478 | JGI IMG/M metagenome (GOLD analysis project Ga0075163, IMG submission 71478) | Wastewater effluent complex algal communities from Wisconsin, to seasonally profile nutrient transformation and Carbon sequestration -... | ecosystem: Engineered > WWTP > Effluent > Algae...
CGAAATGTAGAGCTTTTACTTGCTTTTCAGAAATAATAGTGTCGCCATTTTCTAAAACTTCTGGAGTAATTGATACCAATTGTGCCAAATGATGAAACTTTTTCAAACATTCATTTATTGTAAAATCGTTTTCAGTAATATGTCCAAGACATTCCGTATGTGTGCCATTTCCGTGAGGATTTAAAAACACATTCTTGAAATTCAAAATTCCACCTTCTTGAGTAGAACCTACAAATTCATCTGCTCGCACAGGTTCTAAAATAGTGTCTGGGCCATAAAAAGCTTTTGGGTTATGGTTGCCGTTTTTTATAGCAATAGAAATATCTAAGGGCTTCGATAAATCGAAAGTGTAGTTTTTATATTGAATTTGCATTGTACAAATATAATCAAACTTGCAAAAGTCTTTTATTTAATCTCTAATCTTCATCTTCTGTTTCAAAAAAGAGATTACTCGCTATCCTATCTGCAAAATGTTTTCCTCTGTTAGAAAGTGTATAAACAAAAGCAGTTCCTTTTTCAGTCCGTTTTATTTCCCATTCAAACATCGAAGGGTCTTCCATTCCAATTTTATTCATCAACTGTTTTTTCTTATCGAAATGTAAGTCCACATATCCCAAATCTATTCCCCATTTAGTTCTTAAACCAGTCATTATGTATTCGTTAAGTTTGTCGGTTGGGCTCAAAATTTCTTCTTCAAAATCTAATTTTCCTTCTTTCAAAGCATCAATATATTTTTTATTGTTGGCTACATTCCAGCGTCTACTTATTTTATTGAAAGAATGTGCCGAAGGCCCAAGTCCTAAATATTTTGTGTTTTGCCAGTAACTGGTATTATGTTTCGAGATAAAACCTGGTTTACAAAAATTTGAAATTTCGTAGTGCTCCAAATCATTTTCTAAAGCAAAAGCCATCAAAATATCAAAATGAGTAGAAGCATTTTCATCTATCGGTGCAGCAGTTTTCCCCTTTCTAATGTCGTGATACAAAATGGTGTCTTCTTCAACTGTTAAAGCATAGCAACTCAAATGCTGAATCGGTAAACTCATAGCTTCGGCAAGGTTAGCAAGCCAATCCATTTCTGTTTGGTTTGGCACGCCATAAATCAAATCTATACTAATATTGTCAAAACCACTTTGAGCAGCCAAAATAATAGAATCTTTAGCTTCTTTTGCAGTGTGTGCACGTTTCATAAACTGCAAATCTCGCTCTATAAACGACTGTGTACCAATGCTTAATCTATTAATTCCACTTTGTTTCCAAGCGTCTAGTTTTTCTTTAGAAATATCGTCAGGATTTGCTTCAAGTGTAATTTCTGCGGTTTTAGAAATATTGTACTCTTTATATAGTGTCTCAAAAATTCGTTCCAAATCTTCCGCGTCCAAAAGTGATGGCGTTCCACCACCAAAATATATGGTTTCAACAGTTTCCAAGCCTAAATAAATGTTTTGAAGTTTTATTTCGGTCAAAAGCGCATCTACAAAATCATTTTTTTGATTCAAAGAAGTCGAAAAATGAAAATTACAATAGTTGCAGGGTGTTTTACAAAACGGAACATGAATATAAATTCCAGCCATAATTTTAAGAGTTTTGGCAAAATTACACAATCTAAAAATTTTATCTGCTTAACAATGAGATTAAAAAATTGGAGTTATAGTTTAAATTAAATTTGTCGTTTTACATTTGTAAACTGTGTTTAAATATATTTTGTACATATTTTTATTTTCATCGCTTTCTTTGCTCGCTCAAAAGAAAACAGAATTGGTATTTCAACTTTTGGATGCAGAAGCTTTGCCAAAAGCCCTTAAGCCAAAAACAAGTTTTCCGAATGAGGAAAAAATGAATGAATATTTGAAGCAGTTTCTTCGTAGCGCACATTCCAAATCTTATATCGAAGCTTCAATAGATAGTTTAATTGCCACAGAAAATATTTACACAGCATATTTTTATTTAGGTAAATCATATAAAATTGCCACTTTAGAAAACGGAAATTTAGAAGCAGACGTGATAAGAAACGTGAAATTTAAACAAGATGATTTTTTAGATGAAAGTTTTTCTTTTCCAGAAATAGAACGATTGCAAAAAAATATTTTAAAATATTACAACGATAAAGGTTTTCCTTTTGCCGAAGTATATTTAGATAGTTTTGCGATAGCCGAAAATCAAGTTTTTGCTAAAATATATGCAGAAAAACACACCATTTTCACCATAGATACTTTAATAGTAATGGGAAACACAAATACCAAGTCTAAATATTTGCAAAATTATTTAGGCATTCAAAAAGGTGATTTGTACGACCAATCTAAAATAAAAGCTATAAAATCTAAACTCGCCCAGCTAAGTTTTGTTTCTGAAACCCAAGACGCACAAGTTGTTTTTTTAGACCAAAAAGTAGAAGTATATGTTTTTATAGACAAACAAAAATCAAATCAGTTCGATTTGTTGATTGGCGTAGCGCCAAATAGTTCTTTAACCAAAAATAAAGTAAACATAACTGGCGACGGATTGCTTCACCTTAAAAACTCTTTTGGTGTTGGCGAAGAAATATATTTAAATTTTAAACAGTTAAAACCCAGAACACAAAACTTAGATATAAAACTTAACTATCCTTTTTTTTTAAACCTTCCATTTGGTGTTGAAGGAACGTTTGGCTTATTCAAAAACGATACTTCTTTTTTAAATCTGAACTCAAAAGCAGGTTTTCACTATGCATATAATGGCGCCGATTTTATACAACTTTTTTATCAAAATCAAACTTCAAACGTCTTAAATTACGATACAACAACTGTTCGTTTACTTCAAAAACTTCCAGAAGTTTTAGATATAAGCACCAACAGATTTGGTGTTGCGCTGCACAATCAAAAGTTAGATTATATACTAAATCCACGCCGAGGTTTTGATTTTACTTTTGGAGCGTCTGTAGGTATAAAAAAGATAAAAGAAAACGCCAAACTCAAAGAAATAAAATCAGATATTTATCTAGATTTAAAACCAAATACAATCAATTTTGCATTCAATATTGATTTTTCATATCATATACCTATTTTAAAAAGGCATAGTTTTATGCTTCAAAATCAAAGTAGCTTTTTCGTTTCTAAAAACATTTTAGAAAACGAAAAATATAGGCTTGGAGGCGCAAATTCTTTAAGAGGATTTGATGAAGAGGCCATATTTACACCCTACTTTTCCTTATTTACTTTAGAATATCATTTTTTACTTTCAAAAAACACTTATTTTTACGCTTTCGGAGACTTAGCCATTGTAGAAGACAATCGCTTTGCCGCTAAAACTATAGACACACCATATGGCTTTGGAGTAGGAGCGGCTCTAGAAACCAAAGGCGGAATTTTTAGTCTTAGCTACGCACTTGGGTCGCAATTAGGAAATAAAATTGAAATTAAAAATGGAAAAATTCATTTTGGCTATATAAATTTATTTTAATGAAAATAGTACTACTCACTATTTTTTCTTGTTTTATAATGTTTAGCGCATCGGCACAAATCGATTCGCTAGCTTTACAAATAGACTCAAACTGTATTGAAACAATAGATACGTTTTCTGCTGCAAAAATGGATTCAATTTTGTGTTACAACCCATTTATTACACCTTTAAATTTAGCAAACATTAATGAACTGCCAGTTGAAAAAAAAATAATTACACTAAAAATTAAAGAAAATTTCAAAAGCAATGTTTTTCTTTTAATGCTAAACTTTATTGGTATTTGGGTTTTGTTATTAAACTTTTCAAGAAACAAAATAAAAAAAGTTCTTTCTACTTTGTTCAATCTAAATATGCTAAAACAGTTTGCACAAGTAGAATCCAAACGAAATAATAACTATTTGTGGGCGTATTTTCTCTTATTAAATTTATTGCTCACACTTTTATTTTATGTACTATCTCAAAATTTAAATTTTGAAATTAATATTGTTAATTTTTTTATAATTATAACTGCATTTTTTCTTTCAGACATTTTACTAAATAAATTTCTTTCTTATATTTTTAATCAAAAAGAAATTTTTTATACACTTTTGTTCAATAATGCTAGCTTTTTGATATTAAGTTTGCCATTAATTATTGTAAGTTTATTATTGTTAATATATTTGCCTACCGGTCCAAATATACTTTTCGGATATTTTTTTATAGCTCTAGCCGTTTTTATATATACTTGGAAAGAACTTAGAGTTTTATTTATCTTAGGCTCAAATAAAATTAAAATATTTTCTTTTTACTTTTTTCTTTATCTTTGCACTTTCAAAATTTTACCTGTAGCCATAGTTTTAAAAACAGTATGGGTAGAACTAATAAAATAGTAATAATATTTCGTAATAAATGGAAAGTAAATCAACAGTGAAAAAACAGATTTTAATTTCGCAGCCTGAACCTGAAAACTCAAGGTCTCAATATTTTACTATACTTCAAAAACATAATGTCGATTTACATTTTCATCCTTTTATAGATGTTGAAGGTTCTACAGTAAAAGAAGTAAGAAAGCAAAGAGTAAATCTAAATGATTTTTCGGCAGTTATTTTTACAAGTAGAAATGCTATGGATCATTATTTCAGACTTTGCGAAGAAATGAGAATAACTATTTCTCAAGAAACAAAATATTTTTGCGTTTCTGAAGCAATAGCGCTTTACCTTCAAAAATATATACAATATAGAAAACGTAAAGTTTTTTATGGCAATGGTGGAATGGTAGAATTTGATGCGTTGTTAAAAAAACACAAATCTACAGGTAAATTTTTACTGCCTTGTATTTCTATAAAAACATCACATATTCCAGATTATTTAGCAGCAAATGGTTTCGATTATCAAGAAGCTATACTTTATAAAACTGTTGCAGCAGATTTATCTGAACTAAAAGCAAAAGATTTTGATATGTTAGTTTTTTTTAGTCCAAGCGGCGTAGAATCATTATTCGAAAACTTTCCAAAATTTGAACAAAAAAATACCATTATAGCAGCATTTGGACCAAATACCACAGCTATGGCTGAAGAGTTTGGATTAAAAGTAGATGTTGTAGCACCAGATGGTCAATTCAAATCTATGCCAGACGCACTTCTTAATTTTTTGAAAACTAATAAGTGGTAAATAGTTAAACTTTGAGAATAAATAATTATCTTTATTCTTCGAAGTAAATTTTTACTGTCACTTTATGAAAAGAATTTTATCACTTTTTGTGTTTATATTAACTGTACAGCTAGTTTTTGCTCAGCAATGGTTAGAGTTTTCACAACAAAATCAATATAAACTTTTCTTAAATCCTTCAATGGCAGGAGCCAATAGTATGCTCTACACCACAGTAGCCCACAGAAGTCAATATACTTTTTTAACCAAAAGAGCTATAGCTTCCCAATTTGGAGAGTTTAGTACCCCTATTATCAATAAAAACATTGGTGTAGGATTAAATATATCAAATGACTTTATCGGTTATCAAAGATATACCTCAATTTCCTTAAATGGAGCATATCACTTGTATTTAGACAAAAGCAGAATATCATTTGGTATAGGCTTCGGCATGTTAAACGCAAGCTTAAATGGCGCTTTACTTAGAGCATCTGGTGGAAATTACGAAAACGAAGCAGTTATTCATAATGACGAAAAACTTCCGGCATCAAATAGTGGAGGTCTTGCACCAACTTTTGCATTTGGAATTTCTTACGAAATGGGAGGTCTGCAAATAGGAGCAGCCATTCAAAACATAAACTCTCCTAAAGTAAAGTTGTTAAAAACCAATAGTGAAACAATTATTTTTATAGATCGTACAATAAATTTGAATGCCGGATACGTTATAGAATTGAAAAACGTAAAGATTACACCAATGTTAAACTATAATACAGATTTTATAAAACATCAAATACAACTAGAAATACTTTCCGAAATAAACAATATATATTTTGGATTAGCGTTTAGAGGGTACACAGGATTAAATAATGATGCAATAATAGGAATGTTAGGACTTAAACTAAAAGACAAAATAAGAATTGGTTATTCTTATGATTTTAATGTCTCAGGACTCAATCGATCTAATTTTGGATCGCATGAAATAAGTCTTAGTTATTATTTACCGAGGAAGTTTTCCACAAAAAACAAGGGAAATCTACTTTTTAATCCAAGATTTTTATAAAAAGTTAATTTTTTTTAAAAAAATTTCTACTTTTTTTAAATATTGATATATATTTACGAACTTTAACACAAACAAGAATAAAAGAACATTATGAAATTAAGATCTTTTGCAGGAATTTTAGCTGTTACGTTATTGCTTATACTTAGCAGTTGTGGTGGCGGATACAACGGACAATTATTAGGTGTCCAAAATAGACCAAGCTGGAGGCCAGAAATGCCTTATGGAATGGTTTACATACCATCTGGTAGATTACATATTGGACCATCAGATCAAGATGTGAACAGTGCTATGATAGCTCAAAGTAAATCTATTTCTATTTCGGGATTCTTTATGGATGACCAAGAAATAAGCAACAATGAATATAGACAATTTGTAGCTTGGGTACAAGATTCTATAGCTCATCAATTACTTGACCATATCATAATTAATGAAGAAACAGGTCAAGAAATAATAGATTGGAGCCAAAAAATAGATTGGTCAGACCAAGAAACTAGAGAATTGTTAGAAGCTATGTATCTTCCAAAAGACGATCCATTAGGAGGAGGTATAGACCCTGCTCAATTAATCTACAAATATGTATGGATAGATTGGCAAACTGCTGCTAATGAACCAGGTGTTGACAGAGAAGATCTTTTGATGGAAGAAGAAGCAGCTATATATCCAGATACATTAGTATGGATTAGAGATTTTTCATACTCTTATAACGAGCCTTTCGCAAGAAACTACTATATGCACCCAGCATTTGATAACTATCCAGTAGTAGGTATTGGGTGGGATCAAGCAAACGCATTTAGCGCTTGGAGAACTAAGCTATGGAATGATTACAAAACTTCTGTAGGACAACCAATGATGGATGATTTCAGATTGCCGATTGAGCATGAATGGGAATATGCTGCAAGAGGTGGAAAAAAACAAGCACCATATCCTTGGGGTGGTCCTTACATCAGAAATGCAAAAGGATGTTTATTAGCAAACTTTAAACCAGGTAGAGGAAATTATCCAGAAGACGGTGGTTTATACACTGTAAGAACAGATTCTTACTGGCCAAATGACTATGGTTTATACAACATGGCAGGAAACGTTGCAGAATGGACTTCATCAGCATTTTATGAAAATTCTTACAACTTCGTGCACGATTTGAACCCAGATATTAGATATGATGCTAATGACTCTGAGCCAAACACAATGAAGAGAAAAGTAATTAGAGGAGGATCTTGGAAAGATATAGGTTACTATATTCAAACAGGAACTAGACACTGGGAATATTCATTTGAAACAAAATCATATATTGGTTTCAGATGTGTATCTACTTTCTTAGGAAGAGATTTTAGCGATAATTCTTTCTAAAATAAAAAAAAACTTAACTCGAATAAAAAGTAAAAACAATAACTATTTTAAAAACTTAAAAAATTAAAACAACAATGGCTAAAAAATCATTTTTCCACACGAAATCAGGTAAAACTACTCTTAACTATGCATACTCATTAGGAGCGGCAGTTGTAATCGCGGGAGCATTATTTAAATTAATGCACTGGCCTTTTGCAAAAGAAATGCTTATTGTAGGTATGGGAACAGAGGTATTAATATTTATTATATCTGCTTTCGAACCACAATCAGAAACTCACGAGTATCACTGGGAAAAAGTTTATCCTGAATTAAATGACGATTATTTAGGTGCTGGCGGTGTTGCTGAATCTAAAGGTTCAATTACTCAAAAATTAGATTCAATGTTGTCTGATGCAAATATTGAGCAAAATATGATTAATAAATTAGGAGACAACTTAGGTAAATTATCTGCAAATGTTGCTTCAATGGGAGATATGGGTGATGCAATGGCTGCAACATCTGATTATGCTCAAAATGCAAGAGCTGCTGCAAATGCTTTAGGAGAAGTAAAAGATGCTTATGCTTCTGCTTTATCTTCAGCACAAGGTTTAGCTACTACATTAGATGGTATGAAAGACATTAGTACTTCAACAGTAGCAGTAAAAGAACAAATGAATTCATTAGCAACAAACTTAACTTCTTTAAACAATGTTTACGGAAATATGTTGTCTGCAATGAGACCTCAATAATTTGACATCTTACATATTTGAAAATAAATTTTTTAACTAAAAAAACAAAATAAAACATGGCAGGTGGTCAATTAACTCCTAGACAGAAGATGATTAATATGATGTATCTCGTATTAACAGCTTTGCTAGCGATGAATGTTTCTTCAGAAGTATTAGAAGCATTTAAACTAGTAGAAACAGGTATAGCAAATTCGAATAAAGTATTAGTAGATAAAGTAAAATTTGTCGATGGTGCATTCCAAGGTAAAATGAGTGAATCAGAAAATGGTCCAGCATTATACCAAATGACAAAAGATGTATCTGCAGAGGTAGCATCATTAAATGCATACATTGAAGGAATCAGAACAACATTGTTAGGCGCAACATTTGCGGGTTCTAATGAAGATGGTTCTCTAAAAAAGTTGGATGATATTGATTCTCCAACTAGATTATTGGCAGATGAGCAAAGTAAAGATTTTAAAGGAAAGGAATTTCAAGATAAAATTAAAGCTACTAGAGCAAAAATTGAAGCTATAATCGACGGTGTTCCAGATTTATTAGCAACCGATAAAGCTGCTCTTAAAAATAGTATTACTTTAATTGCAGAAGATTATCCTGAAGAAAAGGATTTAAAGAAAAAATGGTTTTACAAAAACTTTTTTCAAGTTCCTGCTGTTGGTACAATGACTATTTTAACTAAAATTCAAAATGATGCCTACAGTGCCGAAGCATCTGTAAATGAAGCAATTCTTAAAACTATTGGTGCATTAGATTTTAAATTTGACAAATTAAGAGCAACTGTTCAGGCAGAAAAAGCTTATTTGCCAGGTGGTGCTCCTTATGAATCTACTATATTTTTAACAGCTTCTAGCTCTGCTATTACTGCTCAAACTTTTGTAGGTAGTTTAGATTGGAATCAATTTAAAATAGATTCTACAGGTGATTACATTCCTTGGAATGATGTTAAAGCTGGAAAACCAAATGGAACTCCTTTTAACGGAGAACCTAAAGAAATTAAAGGTGGGAAATATTCTGCTGGTACTTCTGTAGGTCAAAATGGATATAGCGGTGCAATAAAAATTATGAATCCAAAAGGTGGTTATGATTGGTATCCATTCAAAGGTTCTTATGAAGGTGCTGCTGCAGGTGGTTTCTCTGCTTCGCCAACAAAAATGAACGTATTATATATTGGTGTAGATAACCCAATGTCTATTACAGTTGGAGATGCAAAACCAGGTTCTGAAAGAGCATCTTTATCTGGTGGTTCTATATCTAAATCTGGAAACGGATGGGTAGCAAGAGTTTCGTCTCAAGGAAAAGCTACATTAACTGCTTCTGGAACAACTCCAGACGGAAAGCCTACAAAGTCTTTCTCTGCAGAATTTAGAGTAAAAAGAATTCCAGATCCAGTACCTACTTTAGGTGGTAAATTAACAAGTGGTAACATACAAAAAGGAACATTAGCAGCTCAATCTGGTATTATTGCTCTTTTAGAAGATTTTGACTTCGATGCAAGATTTACAGTTACAGGTTATGATTTCATTTTAGTTTCTAAAGGTGAAATTTTACCAGCAAGAGGTAACTCTGGGCCAGTTTTAGGAAGTTCTGTTAAGAATTTATTAAACAGAGCAGCTCCAAAAGATATTGCTATATTTGAGAAAATTAAAGTACAAGGACCAGATGGAACTTCTAGAACATTACCTTCTTTAACTTTTACTATTATTTAACAAAAAGATATTTAGTTAAGATTAAAATATCTTTATTAAAAAGACGTTTTAATCTTAACTTTTAATTTAAACATTCGAAAATGAAAAACGTATTAACCATAGCTTTATTCAGTCTATCAATGGTAGTTGCAAATGCGCAAAAACCTGTAGATGGTGTATATGAAAAAGTAACTACTATCGAAAAAGAGATTATTCCTTATGATGACATAAGAGAAGCTGATGTTTTCTGGTCAAAAAGAGTTTGGAGAATAATTGACAGTAGAGAGAAAATGAATTTAATTTTCGCTTATCCTCAATTACCTTTAGCAGAAATTATTCATACTGCTGTTATGAATGGTGATTTAACTGCTTATGATAATACTATTTTAGATGCTGACCAATTTTTGGAGGAACTTCCTACAGATAAGGCTAGAATGATAGGAAATAGTATTGATACTACTTGGCTAATAAATGCTATTACGTTAGAAGACGAGCAAGTAATTATTGAAAATAAACTTGAGTGGAACAAAATAGTAAAATATAAAATTAAAGAAGATTGGTTTTTTGATGAAGAAACTTCTACTTTCCAAGTTAGAATTATAGGTTTAGCTCCTGTTTTAGAAACTTTCGATGAAAATAATATCTTTATTGGAGATGAAACTATGTATTGGTTGTACTATCCTGATTTAAGACCAATTCTTGCTAAGTATGAAGCATACAACCCTGGAAATAATGCTATTCGTTTAAGCTGGGAAGATATAATGGAGGCTAGATTGTTTTCAAGTTATATTTACAAAGAAGATAACGTTTATGATAGAGTTATTCAAGAATACGCTACAGATTTAGATGCTTTGTTTGAATCTGATAAAATTAAACAAAAATTGTTCGAATTTGAACACGACTTATGGTCGTTCTAATTTAAGAATATAAAAATTTTTAAAGCGCAAATCAAAATGATTTGCGCTTTTTTTTTGTTTATACAATAAATCGCATATCGTAAATCGTTTAATAACTGTACCCTTTAAAAAACACAGTTATGTCCACACAAAAATTAAGCCCAAGACAAAAAATGATTTCAATGATGTATTTAGTTCTAACAGCAATGTTAGCAATGAATGTATCTCAAGAAGTTTTAAACGCATTTGTAGTAGTTAACGAAGGAATCGAAAACTCAAACAATATTGTAAACACCAAAAATACCCAGTTTTATTCTTCTTTTAACGAATTATCTAAAAATGAGGATTCTACTAGAATAAGTAAAATTAAAATTTTGGTTGAACAAACAGAATTGCTAACTAAACAATCTTTAGAATATATTGATTTTATTAAAGCTGAAATTAAAGAAACCTCTGGCACTGAAACAAGTGAAGATGGAAAAGTTTTATTTGCTAAACTAGACGATTTAGAAACGGGCACACGATTGCTTACTGACGTTTCAGGCAATTCTGTTTCTAAAGGTGAAATGATGCGTTTAGAATTAGTAAAAATCTATGAAAAATATTTAGATATTATAGACGCAGGAAATCCTACAACTAAAAATACCGTAGCTTATACAAACTATAAAGATATTTACTCAAGAACTCTTTCTTTACAGCCGCCAAAAGAAAAAGAAATTTCGCAAGATGGTGAACCGATTTCGTGGGTAAATAAAAATTTTTATAATGTACCTGTTGTTGCCACCGATGTTATTTTGAGTAAAATTAAAAATGATATTTATAGCACTGAATTTGAAGTTTTAGAATACTTAAAAAAACAAATTGGTGCCGATTTGCCTGAATTTGATGTTCTAAGTGCAGCTGTTATTTCTCCTAAAAGTTATTTGCCAGCAGGAAAAACATTTAGTGCTGATATTTTTATTGCAGCTTCATCTTCTAAGCAAGTTTCAGAAGTTTTTATTGGTGTTTTAGATAAAGAAAAATTTAATAAAGACTTAAATGGAAAATTAACGAAAACAACAGTTGTGCAAAATAATTTATTTTTCAAAGGAGATTATGAAAAATTACCTGTTATAAATGGCAAGGCAAACTTTGAAAAATTAACAAGTGGAGTTGGTGTTAAAAATTATGAAGGAATTATTCGTGTGCAAAAACCGACGGGAGGTTTTGATTTGTATCCGTTTGAGTTTGATTATGAAGTAGCTCCTAAGGCAGGTTTTTCGATTTCGCCGACAGCTATGAATGTTTTATATATTGGTTTGCCAAATCCTTTAAGCATTACCGTTAGTGATTCAAAAGATGCTGATGTTTCTGTACAAATGTCGCACGGTA
>Ga0075163_10010431_pt1 | contig 12150 bp, 6 predicted proteins | sample JI1023141ADNA_FD_71478 | JGI IMG/M metagenome (GOLD analysis project Ga0075163, IMG submission 71478) | Wastewater effluent complex algal communities from Wisconsin, to seasonally profile nutrient transformation and Carbon sequestration -... | ecosystem: Engineered > WWTP > Effluent > Algae...
CGCGGCCCGCGCCGGCGAGATGCAGCTCATCGAGCTCGCCAACCGCCTGTTCGAGCCGCCGACCGCGACGATCGAGATCAACTTCGGCCCCGAGCCCGAGCCGAGCGACGAGCCGGTCGCGGCGGCGCCCGAGCCGGTCGCGGCGGCGCCCGAGCCGGTCGCGGCGCCGCCCGAGCCGGTCGCGCCAGCGGTCGAGCCGGTCGCGCCAGCGGTCGAGCCGGCCGCGGCGGCGCCCGAGCCGGCCGCGCCCGTCGTCGGCCCGGCGCTGGCCGCTGTCGCCGTGCCGGTCGCCGAGCCCGGCGCCGACACCGCGCCGATGGCCACCACCGCGCCGGTGCCGGCCCCACCCGCCGACGACGCGATCGTCGAGCCGGCCCCCGGCCGGCCGCTGTCGGAGCCGATCATCGAGGTGATCCGGCCCGAGGCGTCGGGCCCGGCCGATCCGGCGGTGCCGGTCGCGGTGTCTCCGGAGGCAGAGACCCGCCGGCTGTCCGGCCCGGCGCTGGCGATCGTCGCCCAGCTCGAGCCGCCGGGGGTCCCCGAGGTCGACGCGGTGCCGGCGCCGATCGCCGATCCCTGGTCGGCCGACACCGAGACGTCGACGCCGACCGATCGCGCCGTCGACCACGATCGCGACGCCGACCACGATCGCGACGCCGCCGACGACGATCGCGACGCCGCCGACGACGATCGCGACGCCGCCGACGACGATCGCGACGCCGATCGCGACGCCGACGCCGACGACGACCAAGGGCCGGCGCTGATCCACGCCCGCAAGCCCGAGGCGGTCATCGAGGACGAGATCGACGACGCCTCGGCCGCCGAGCCGATCCTCCTGACCACGCCGCGGCGGTCCGGCGCGATGGCGACCGCCGAGATGGACCCGGCGGCGCCAGCCCCGCGCCCGCAGGCGATCGTCGTCGAGTCGATCGACGACGCCTCGGGACCGGTCCTGCTCACCGACCGCATGCGCCGCCGCGAGGCCCGCCGGCGCGAGAAGGGCACGATGATCGGCATCGGCCTGCTCGGCCCGATCCCGCGGTCGATCGAACCGACCCCGAGCCCGTACGCGCTGCCGTCGCACGCCGCGCCCGAGGCCCAGGCCCAGGCCGCGGTCCGCGAGCCGTTCGCCGACGACGCGATGCCGACCGTGCGGGCCACGATCCGCTTCGAGGAGCACGACGCGCTCGACGACGGCTGGGGCGCGCCCGGCACGACCATCCCGCCCGGCTTCCTCGGCGCGGTGCCGTCCGCGATCGACGATCGCCCGTCGGAGCAGGCGTCGCTGCCGATCAGCTTCGCGCCGGCGTCGGCGCCGATCGCGGTCGCGCCGGCGGTGCCCGCGCCGGTCGGGCCCTCGTCGACCGCCCGCTACGGCTCGTCGCCGACCATCCCGCCCGCCGCCGGCGCCGGCGCCGGCCGGTCGGCGCCGGTCACCGCGCCCCAGCCGGTCCGCAGCGAGCGCGGCTCCGATCGCGTCCCCGCCCTCCCGGCGATCCCACCGCCGCGGCTGACCCCACCCGGCGCCCGGCCGGCCGCGACCCTGACCCCGCTCAACCGCAACCGCACCGTCGCCGGCGTGCCCGACCCGTCGCAGCTCGCCGAGCTGCTCGAGGCGGCGTCGCAGCGGCTGGTCGAGCTGCTCCACGGCCTCGACACCGCCAGCCACCGCGATCACGTGATCGCGATGCTGGTCGACTTCGTCGGCGAGTCCCACCACCGGGTCGCGTTCCTCGCGCTGCGCGGCGACGAGCTGACCCCGTTCATGCAGGTGCCGCAGCCGAGCGGGCCGGCGGCCCAGCTCGACCTCCGCACCGCGGCGACCTTCCAGGACGTCATCGGCACCCGCCTGCCCTACCGCGGCCCGATCTCCGACGCCGCCAGCCGCGAGCTGGTCCGCGCGCTGTTCGGCTCGGCCACCGACGAGATGCTGGTGGTGCCGGTCGCGGTCCGCGACCGCGTGGTCGGCGTCATCTACGCCGACGGCCGCCACCGCCACTCGTTCGACGAGCACGTCACCGTCGCCGGCCGCGCCGCCGGCCTCGCCCTGCAGCGGATCCTCAAGGACCGCAAGCAGTGACCGGCGCCGCCCCCGCTGTCACTTCATCTTGGCGTTGAGCTTGTCGGTCAGGTCGACCGCGGGATCGACCCAGAGCACGGCGCTGCGATCGACCACCAGGTTGACGCCCTCGGCCTTGGCCAGGGTGTCGATGATCGGCTCGGCCTGCTTGAGCACGTCCTGCAGGAGCTTGGTCCGCTCGCCGGCCAGGTCGCGCTCGAGCTTCACGTAGACCTGCTGGAGGGCGACGAACTTCTTCTCCAGCTCGCCCTTCTTCTGCGCCAGCACGTCGGGCTTGAGCACCGCCGCCTGCTTGTCGAGCTCGGCCGCCGCCTTCTGCAGGTCCTTCTGCTGCTTGTCGAGCTCGGCCTGCTTGGTCTTGCGGGTCTTGTCGAACGCCTCCGACGCCCGCTTGCCAGCCGGGGTGTCGTACAGCGTCTTCTCGAGATCGATCACCGCGATCTTGGTGGTCGGCGGGCCGGCGTCGACCGGGCGGACCACGGTGACCGCGACCAGGGCGATGCCGGCGACGATGCCGGCGGTCGAGACGAGCTTGGACAGGTGGCCAGACGAGCGAGACATGCGAACCTCCGCCGAGGTACTACGCGGCAACTGGCCCGGGGTCAAATGCGGAAAGCGCCCCGGCGATCGCGCGCGTGAGTCAGGGGCCCGAAAACCGGGCTCAGAACGGGTTGCCGATGGTGAACTCGAACACGAGGGGATCCTCGGTCTGTCCATCTGGCCTGGTCTGACGGTCGAGCGGGATGCCCCATTCAAACCGCAACGGCCCGATCGGCGAGATCCAGCGGAAGCCGAAGCCGACCGACTTGCGCAGGCCGGTGGTGAGCGACGAGCCGAAGCGGAAGCAGGGGTCGAACTTGGGCGACAGCGTGGTCGACACGCTCGACAGCCCCGAGCAGTAGCGGGCCTCGAGGTTGTAGGCGTTGCCCATGTCGAAGAACACCACGCCCGAGATCTGCAGCCGCTTGAGCAGCGGGAACTCGACCTCGCTGTTCCAGATGACCTGCATGTTGCCGCCGAGCGGCAGCGCCTGCAGGCGCTCGTCGGGATCGCGGCCGGTGAGCAGGAGCGGGCCGAGCGAGCGCGGCCGGAAGCCACGGACATCGTAGATGCCGCCGATCAGGTAGCGCTCGGCGATCGGCACGCCCAGCGGATCGGTGCTGGTGGTGACGCCGAGCTCGGCGTTGACCCGGAGCAGGAACGGGCCCCACAGCCGCCGGTAGTAGCGGGTGTTGCCGCCCCAGCGGAAGAAGATGTTCTCCGAGCCGGTGGCGGCGCCGGCGTACTCGGCGAACAGGTTGTGGTACCAGCCGCCGGTCGCGAACAGGCGGTTGTTGCGCGAGTCCCACTGCCACGACGCCCGCAGCGACGAGGTCACGCCGCCGCGGAACAGGTTGGCGACGTCCTCGCCGCTGATCGGCTCGCGGATCGCGCCGATGTCGGAGAAGCCGCTGGTGCCGGTGGTGATGCCGACGTCCTCGAGCTTGTAGGTCAGGTAGGCGCGCTGCTCGTACGAGATCGGGTAGCCCGAGGTCAGGCTGAAGCCGGCCGACTTGCGGGCGAAGGTGCCGAACGCGCGCAGCTGGTTGTACAGCTCGATCGCGAAGGTCCAGTTGGTGTCGAGCAGGTAGGGCTCGACGAAGCGGAGGAGGAAGAGCTGGCGCAGGCTCGACAGCTGGGCCTGGAGCGCGAGCTGCTGGCCGCGGCCGAACAGGTTGTTCTGCGAGATCTGGGCCTGGGCGATGAAGTTCTCGACCGACGAGAAGCCGGCGCCGATCTGGAAGGTGCCGGTCGGCCGCTCGGCGACCTGGACCTCGACCTCGACCAGCTCGTCGGAGCTGCCGCGCTTGGTCGAGACCTGGACGTCCTCGAAGAAGCCGAGCGCGGTGATCCGGCGCTTGGACGCCTCGAGGTTGGTGGCCGAGTACAGCTCGCCCTCGCTGATCTTCATCTCGCGGCGGATCACCTTGTCGCGGGTCTTGGAGTTGCCGCGGATGGTGATGCGCTCGAAGTAGGCCTTCTTGCCCGACTCGATCTCGTAGATCAGCGAGATGCGCTGGTGCTCGAGGTCGGGCACCGTCATCGGGTTGACGTTGGCGTAGGCGTAGCCCTGGTCCATGTAGTAGTCGGACAGCCGCTCGCGGTCGCCGGCGATCATCGCCCGGCTGAACCGCTCGCCCGGCTTGGCCCGGACCTTCGACCGGTGGACCGCCTCGTCGCCGATCAGGCCACCCTTGAACTGGATGTCGCCGATGGTGAAGACCGGGCCCTCGTCGATCGGGATCGACACGTACATGTAGCGCTTGTCGCGCGACAGCTCGAGCTGGGGCGTGCCGAGCTTGACCGCGGCGTAGCCCCGGTCCCAGTAGAGCGCGTTGATGATCAGCAGGTCGCGCTCGAAGTCCTTCTCGTTGAAGGTGCCGCCCGAGCTGAGGAACGCCAGCGCCCCGCCCTTGCGGGTCGCGATCGAGTTGCGCAGCTCGTCGTCGGACAGCGCGTGGTTGCCGATGAACTCGACGCCGCGGATCTCGACCTTGCTCCGCTCCTCGACCGTGAACCAGACGTCGACCTCGGCCTCGTTGACCGGGCGGACCTCGTAGTCGACGGTGGCCAGGTAGTAGCCGCTGTCGATGTAGAGGTCCGCGATCTTGTCGCGGTTCTGCTTCACCTTGCCGATGTCGAGGACCTCGTCGCGATCGAGATCGACGACCTCGTTGATCTTGTCGAGCGCCAGCTCCTTCGACCCGTCGATGAGGACCTTGCGGACCGACGGCTTCTCCTTGACCGCGAAGGTCAGGATCGCGCCGCCGCCCGGGCCCAGGCTGGCCTCGACGACGACGTCGGAGAACAGCTTCATCTTCCACAGCGCCCGGACGTCGTCGCGGATCTTGGTCGGATCGATGGTGCCGCCGGGCAGCGACTTGAGGTTGACCCGGATCGCCTCGTCCTCGACCTTGCGGTTGCCGCGGAACTGGATGCGATCGATCGGCCGGCCAGCCATCCGCGGGATCGGGCCGAGGTCGTCGTCGGTGGCCGCGGCGTCGTCGGGATCGGCGGGGTCGCCGGGGCCGGGCGCGCCGGGGCCGGCGCGATCGGGGTCGTCGGGCGCCGGGGTCGGCTGGGCCGCGACCGGGCCGGCCGCCGCGCACAGCGCCAGGCCCAGCACCACGGTGGCCCAGGTCCGGGCCGACAGGCGCCGCGACCAGCTCGTCGCGCCGATCACGCCGACACCTCGGCCGGGACCAGGCGACCGCCATCGATCATCTGCAGGCGACGGGGCATGTGCTTGGCCAGGTCGGGGCTGTGGGTCACCACCACCAGCGTCGAGCCGTGCTCGCGGTTGAGCTCGATGAACAGGTTCTGGATCTCGTGGCCGGTGTGGCGGTCGAGGTTGCCGGTCGGCTCGTCGGCCAGCAGCAAGGCCGGCCGCAGCACCATCGCCCGGGCCAGGGCGACCCGTTGCTGCTCGCCGCCCGACAGCTCGGACGGCCGGTGGGTGAGCCGCCGCGACAGGCCGACGCGATCGAGGATCTCGATCGCGCGGGCGCGGGCGGCGGCCCGCGGCATCCGCTGGATGATCGCCGGCATCATGACGTTCTCGAGGGCGGTGAAGTCGGGCAGCAGGTGATGGAACTGGAAGACGAAGCCGATCTTCCGGTTGCGAAAGTGGGCCAGCCGCTCGGGGCCCATCGTCGTCAGCTCCTCGCCGTCGAACACGATCGACCCGCGGGTCGGCAGGTCGAGGGTGCCGAGGATCTGGAGGAAGGTCGACTTGCCGACGCCCGAGGCGCCGAGCACCGCGACCATGTCGCCGGGCTCGAGGTGGAGCTCGACGTCGGCGAGCACGACCAGCGTGTTGCCGCCGTGCTGGTACTCCTTCGACAGGCCGACGATGTCGATCTTGCCCCCTTGGCCGCCTGGGCCGACGTGGCCGCCCTCGCGCGCGGGCGCCTTGGCCCGAGGCGATGCGTCCGCGTCGCCTGCCTCGACCCGCGCGCCGACCGGCTCGAGTGCGGGTGGCAGCGCGGCGGCGAGGTCGGGCTCGGTGGCGGAAGGAGGCTCGTCGTTCACGGGATTCTCGAAGGAGCGCAGGAACTTAGTCGGAGGCGTACACACGTGTCAATTCGCATTGGACCGCCCTTGGCGGCGTGTGGTTGCCTGCCCAACCCGAGATCCCGCGGCCGGCGCCCGTGCGCGCCGCACCCACCGTGCCCGCGCGCTACAGGCCGATGCTGGCGCCCAGGGTCCACAGCCGGACCCCGCCCTCGGCGCCGGCCTCGGTGGTGAACGTGTCCTGGCTCAGCTCGGCCCAGATCGACGCCGAGCCGAGGATCGGCGCGGTCAGCCGGTACTCGAGGCCGCCGCCGCCGACGTAGCCGCTGGCGTCGCCCGACACCGTGGTCATCGTGCTGTCGCCCAGCCACAGCCGCTCGAGGCCGAGGCGGCCGTAGGCCTCGAAGTGGCCGCCGAGCGGGAACGACAGCCGGGCGTGGATGCCGGCCGCGGTCGCGTCGTCGTCGGGGACGGCGAAGCGCGACAGGCTGGCCTCGATCGCCAGCCGGCCGAAGCGCTGGCCGAGGGCGAGGCGGCCGTTGCCGCCCTGATCGCCGCCGGCCGCGACCTGGAGGTCACCCTGCAGCGCCGGGTCGCCGCCGACGCCGAGCGAGACGTAGCTGCCGGCGATCGCCGGGGCGGCGGCGGCGGCGAGGCTGACGAAGGACACCAGGGACACGAGGCCGGTACGGGTGGCGCGCATGCCGTGGCCATGGTGCAACCAGCGTGCCCCGGGGGCCAGGAACCGGCGGACGAGTGGTGGCGCCCGGTTGCCGGCGGCGCGGGCCGACGACGTGAGCGGACGTTCACGGCCGGCCCGGGCGGCCACGCCGTGGAACCGCGCGGATCGTCAGGTCTGCTTCAGGTCCGCCGCCGCCGCGCGATCAGAGCTTCTTGAGCCCGGCGGCGGGCCGGAGCTGGGCGGCGAGGATCGACGGATAGATCGTCGCCAGGAAGCTGATGAGGACGCCGGCGCCGAAGATCACGCCGACCGTCGACATGTCGACCTCGACCGGCAGCCGGCTCATGTAATAGACCTCGGCCGGGATCGGGAAGCCGTAGACGTCGAGGTAGGTGCACAGGCCCAGGCCGATGGCGACGCCGAGCGCGCTGCCGATGAGGCCGATCAGGCTGCCCTGGATCACGAACAGCACCACCACCTCGACGTCGCTGGCGCCCAGGGTCTTGAACAGCGCGATCTGCCGGCCCTTCTCGACGACGATCATGATCAGCGTGCCGACGATCGAGAACGACGCCACCAGGATGATGATCGCGAGGATGATGAACATCGCGATCTTCTCCAGCTTGAGCGCGCTGAACAGCTGGCGGTTGAGCTCGCGCCAGCCCTGGACCCGGTACTGGGGCCCCAGCTCGGCGGCGATGACCTTCGCCACCCGCTCGACGTCGTCGGGATCGCTGATCCGGACCTCGATGCCGTCGACCGCGTCGCCGAGGCGGAGGAAGCGCTGCAGCGAGTCGAGGGTGACGTAGACCAGCTTGAGGTCGTACTCGTACATCCCGGTGTAGAACTCGCCGGCCACCCGGTAGTCGCGGTTGAACGGGATCGGGGTGCCGCTGGCGTCGGGGTTCATCGGGTCGGCCAGCGGCGACACCAGCCGGACCTCCTGCCCCGGGTAGAGGTGGATGGTCTTGACCAGCTCGCGCCCGACCAGGATGCCGGGCAGGGTCGCGATCCGCGAGGTGCCGCCGGTGGCGGCGCGCGGCGGCGGCGCCCGGCCGGAGAAGTCGCGCGGCACCGCGTCGTCGACGTCCTCGCCGTCGGCGAAGTCGGGCGGCGCCGGATCGAGCACCGGGCCGCGCAGCAGCGTGCGGGCGTCGCCGCCGAAGTCGGGCCCGGCCAGCTCGGGCGCGAGGCCGTCGCGGGTCCGCGCGCCGCCGCCGTCGACGCCGTCGGGGGTGGTGACCGGCCGATCGGCGGCGGCCGGATCGTCGCCGCTGTAGTCGACCGGATCGCCGCTGTCGGGCATGTCGTCGGGCGCCGGGTCGAGCACCGGCTTGGTCGGATCGGGCGGCGGCGGCGGTGGCGGCGCCGGCAGCTCGGGCTCCTCGATCAGCGGCGGCAGCTTGTCGAGGCCGTCCTTGTCGACCAGGTTGCGCTGGAGGTCGGTGACCCGGACCGCGCTCGCGACGTCGATACCCTTGATGACGACGTTGTGATAGTTGTTGTTGGCCGCGATCACCACCTCGCTGGTCGCGAACGGCGTCGACGCGACCACGCCGCGGACCTTGCCGACCCGGGCGGCGACGTCCTCCCACTCGATGAACTCGCCCTCCTCCTTGCTGATCTGGATGTGGGCGTTGGAGCCGAGGATCTTGTGGCGGAGGTGGCTCTCGAAGCCGTTCATGATCGACAGCACCGTGACCAGCGCGGCGCCGCCGATGCTGACCCCGACCACCGACACCGTGGTGTAGAAGGTGAACAGGGCGCGGACGGTGAAGACGTAGAGCGTGACCCCGGCGACGACCAGCGCGATCACGCCGCCGTAGAACAGGAGCTCGTGGGTCGGGTCGATCGCCTCGCCGGGCACCACCGCCGGCGCCTTGACGACGTAGTGGGCGATGAGCATCAGGGCCGCGCCGGTCAGCGCGGCGATGCCGGTGACGATCAGCGCGACCAGGCTGACGTGGGCCGGCCGCGCCATCAGGTAGCGGCGGGCGACGAAGGTCTGGAACAGGCTGCGCATGACCTAGCGGCCCCGGGCTGGCCGGCGGCGGGTCATTCGGCCCGCAGCTGGGGGAAGAGGATGACGTCGCGGATCGAGGCCTGGCCGGTGAGCATCATGGTCAGGCGATCGATGCCGATGCCGCAGCCGGCGGTCGGCGGCATGCCGACCTCGAGCGCCCGGCAGTAGTCCTCGTCGTAGTCCATGGTCTCGTCGGCGCCGGCGGCCTTGGCCGCGACCTGGGCGGCGAACCGGGCCCGCTGATCGACCGGATCGTTGAGCTCGGAGAAGCCGTTGGCCAGCTCCTTGCCGGCGACGAACAGCTCGAAGCGATCGCAGAACGCCGGATCGGCCTCGGACTTGCGCGCCAGCGGCGACACCGCCAGCGGGAACTCGGTCAGGAAGGTCGGCTGCACCAGCTTGTCCTCGGCGGTCGCCTCGAACACCGCGAAGCCGATGTGGCCGGCGCGGATCCGGGCGGCGTCGCCGGAGGCATAGCGCTCGACGATGCCCGGTGCCACCCGATCGCGCCGGGCCGGGTCCTTGAGCGCGGCGGTGGTGGCGCCGAGCTCGAGGCCGTCCCAGGCCCCGGCCGGCACGCCCTCGAGCAAGAGCTTGGCGACGTCGTGGGCCGGCACGCCGTGGGCGAGCGCGACCGCGGTCGCCCGCACCGGATCGTCGAACATCGCGGCGACGTCGGCGGCCGGCACCCCGCCGAGCTGGCTGCAGGCGTCGCGGACCGTGATCCGGCGCCACGGCGGGGTCAGGTCGACCTCGACGCCGTCCCAGGTGACGCGGTCGCCGCCGTTCACCGTCCGGGCCAGCTCGGTCACCATCGCCTCGACCAGATCGATGAGGTCGGTGTAGACCGCGTACGCCCAGTAGAACTCGAGCATCGTGAACTCGGGGTTGTGCCGGCGCGACAGGCCCTCGTTGCGGAAGTTGCGGTTGATCTCGTAGACCCGCTCGAGCCCGCCGACCACCAGCCGCTTGAGGTACAGCTCGGGCGCGATCCGCAGGTAGAGATCCATGTCGAGCGCGTTGTGGTGGGTGACGAACGGCCGGGCGGCGGCGCCACCGACGATCGGGTGCATCATCGGGGTCTCGACCTCGAGGAAGCCGCGGCCGTCGAGGAAGCGGCGGAGGCCGGCGACGATCTGGGTCCGCTTGACGAACACCGCCCGGACCTCGGGGCTGATCGCGAGGTCGACGTAGCGCTGGCGGTAGCGCTGCTCGACGTCGGTCAGGCCGTGCCACTTCTCGGGCAGCGGCCGGATCGCCTTGGTGACGATCTCGAACCGCTGGGCCAGCAGCGACAGCTCGCCCCGCTGGGTCCAGAACATCGGCCCCGACGCCCACACCATGTCGCCGACGTCGAGCTCGGGCACGACCTCGTCGAAGTCCTTGCCGTCGAGGTGATCGACGTTGAGGTAGAGCTGGAGATCGCCCGAGACGTCGCGGATCGGGACGAACACGGTCTTGCCGAAGCCGCGGCGGGCGACGACCCGACCGGCGAGCGCGACCGGGGCGCCGTCGATCGGCACGATGCCGGGGCCTTCGCCCTTGGCCGGCCGGGGCGCGCCCTCGGCCGGCGGGGCCGGCTTGGTGGCGAGGTAGCGGGCGCGGATCTCGGCGGCGGTGGTGGTCGGCCGCAGCGCGTTGCCGTACGGGTTGCGACCGAGGCCGCGCAGCTTGTCGGCCTTGGCCTGCCGCTCCGCCATGATGCGGTCGAGGGTCGAGTGCTCGGGCTCGGGCTTGGCGGGCGCGGACATGCGGCGGGACTCTATCAGCCGGGCGCCTGCCGTGCCGGTGGCCGTGCTATCTCAAACGACATGCGCGGGTCGTCGATCGTCATCGCAGCCGTCATCGCTCCCGGCCTCGCCGCCCTGCTCGGCTGCGGCAAGGCCAAGGAGCCGGCGGCCACCAAGGCGCCCCCCGCCACCCCCGGGGCCGGCACCGGCAGCGTCGCCGCCGCGCCGGCGTCGCCCTGCCCCGCCGGCGAGGTCCACGGCCCGCTGACCTGGATCGAGGACGACTACGCGGGTGCGCTGGCCTGCGCCCGGGCCAAGCACCGGCCGCTGATGATCGACATGTGGGCGCCGTGGTGCCACACCTGCCTGTCGATGAAGTCGACGGTGCTGGTCGACGCCTCGCTGGCGCCGCTGGCCGATCGCTTCGTCTTCCTCGCGCTGGACACCGACCGGCCGAGCAGCGCGGCCGCGGTCGGCAAGTTCCCGCTCAACAACTGGCCGACCTTCTTCGTCGTCGAGCCCGAGCACGAGACCGTGCAGGGTCGCTGGCTGGGCGCGGCCTCGATCGGGCAGCTGCGCGGCTTCCTCAAGGACGGCGAGACCGCGGCGCTGGCGGCGATGTCGGGCCAGGGCCTCGACCCGCTGCTGCAGCAGGTCCGGGCCGGCGACCAGGCCGCGGTCGCCAAGGACCCGGTCGCCGCCGATCGCGCCTACGGCGAGGCGCTGGCCCAGGCGCCCGCCGACTGGCCGCGCCGGTCCGACGTCCTGGTGGCGCAGATCGCCGCCCGCTACAAGCGGGGCGCGATCGGCGAGTGCCTCGACCTCGCCCTGACCGCGGCCGGCGCCACCGGCAGCTCTGCCAACGCCACCGACTTCCTGGTCTGGGCGCTGATGTGCGCCGACGACGACAAGGCCGACGCCAAGCAGGCCAAGGCGGTGCGCGAGCTGGCGGTGGCGCGGCTGACCCCGCTGATCGACGATCAGACCGCGCCGCTGTCGATCGACGATCGCTCGGACGCGATGCTCAACCTGCGCGAGGCGCTCGACGCGCTGGGCAAGAAGGCCGAGGCCAAGGCGATCGCGACCCGCCAGCTCGACTACCTGGCCGCCGCGGCCAGCAAGGCGCCCGACGCCTGGACCGCGATGACCTACAACTGGCCGCGGGCCGAGGTCCACGTCTACCTCGAGCGCGGCCCGGAGCTGGCGCCGGCGCTGGAGAAGTCGGCCGCCGATCTGCCGCGCGAGTACGATCCGCCCTACCGGCTGGCCTGGGTGCTGGTCCACTCCGGCCAGGCCGAGGCCGCCCAGCCGTGGATCGACAAGGCGGTCAAGCTCGCCTACGGCCCGCGCAAGGTGCGGGTCCAGAGCCTCGCCATCGACATCGCCAAGGCGCGCGGCAACCTCGCGGTCGAGCGGGCGGCGCGGACCGCCCTGGTCTCCACCCTCGAGCACCTCGAGCCCGGCCAGGAGCAGCCCGAGGCGCTGGCCAAGGCCCGCGCCGACCTCGCCGCGATGGACGCCGGTTCGGGCTCGGGCTCGGGTTCGGGCTCGGGCTCGGGCTCGGGCTCGGGTTCGGGCTCGG
>Ga0075163_10010432_pt1 | contig 12150 bp, 7 predicted proteins | sample JI1023141ADNA_FD_71478 | JGI IMG/M metagenome (GOLD analysis project Ga0075163, IMG submission 71478) | Wastewater effluent complex algal communities from Wisconsin, to seasonally profile nutrient transformation and Carbon sequestration -... | ecosystem: Engineered > WWTP > Effluent > Algae...
TCACGCGCGCAACGACTCGCGATCAGCACGATCAGTTTCTTGGCTATGTAGCTCAGCCGGTTAGAGCACAGCACTCATAATGCTGGGGTCGGTGGTTCGAGTCCACCCATAGCCACCAGAATCCTGTCCAGCGACACCCCACGAAGTCCGAAAGAGCCCAGGATATCAAGGGCTCCGGCCCTCCCTTCGTCCTACGACTTCCCAAAGCGTTCATTGCATTCCGACGGTAACTGGCGGTAGATTCGACGGTAACTCGCCGTGTCGTCAGACACCTACCGTCAGAAGGCATCCCATTGCCGCTTACCGATGCTGCCATCAAGAAGCCAAAACCCGTCGACAAGCCAACAAAACTGGCTGATGGCGGGGGCCTCTATCTACTTCTGAATCCGAACGGATCCCGATGGTGGCGCTTCGACTACCGATTCGACGGCAAGCGAAAGACGCTCAGCATGGGGGTCTACCCGGATACGTCCCTGAAGCTTGCACGCGAAAAGCGTGATGACGCGCGGAGGCTGCTGGCTGCGGGAACTGATCCGGGCGCGCAACGCCGGTCGAACAAAGCAGCGGGCATCGATCGGGCAGCCAACAGCTTTGAAGTCGTGGCCCGCGAGTGGCTGGAACTCAAGCGACGCGAGTGGACCAAACTCCAGTTCGAGAAGGAACGGGATCGGCTGCAGAACCACGCTTTCCCGCGAATCGGCCACCTGGCCATCGCCGACCTGGGGGTCACCGAGATCCGTCCGCTGCTCGAGCATTTGGTGAAGCGCAGCCACATCGAGCAAGCTCACCGACTGCGGCATCATCCGTCCTGTTTGAAGTCACTGTTCACGGAGGGCTGATCGCTCTCGTCTATGTGTTCCAGTGCCTGCGGCAACGTGACCTTCAATTGACCGGCTGATTGAGCCATCTTTGCGAAACTCACGCGCCTGAACATGCGCGTTTCGCAAACCGGACAGAGCCCAATCAGATTTCCCAAAGCTGGCGTCTGTGCCTGGTAGACGACCACGCTTTCCTTCGGCGTTCTCGGTTCTCGGCATTTGAAGCAGCGCAACTGACCAGGCTTCAAGGGGCACTTGTTGGCCTTGCGTCTAGCCACCAGAAATGCGATCAAATCGCCACCATGGATTAGCTGCGGTCGGCGCTGATCGATCACCCGGAGCCCTTTGCGGATCCATTCGCGGACCGTATTCCGATGGTTTCCAAACAGGTTGGCGACCTCCTCGACGCTATAGGTGAGGTGCTTCTTCGCCAGTCGATGGTTGGGGTGACGTATTCCCATGGATCACCGCCACGCGCGGCGCAAGGCGGGACTGGCGCCTAGTTGCCTCAAGAAGTTCACTGGCCAGCCTTGCGACTAGACGCGACCTGTTCCTGGAGCCAGGCGTCGACCTCGGCCTCCACCCAGCCGACCGCGCGGCCGCCGAGGTTGATGGGGGTCGGGAACGTCTTCTGCGAACAGCGAAGGTAGATCGTGCTGCGGGAAAGCCCGGTGCGGGCCTCAACTTCGCGACGGCGCAGGATGCACAGACGCGGCGGAACGGCTGGGAGTTGCTTGGCCATGTTCTGCACTCCTCGGTGCGGTTAGGAACATGGCTCCCCCATTATTGGTAGAGAATTTTGATCAGCAACGCTAATTTTTCTTCGGCGCGCGCTGCTACGATTGCCCTCCCCTCGGAAGTTTCGCCGATTTGCGGTTCTTCTCGCGGATCTGTTCGTACCGTTCCGCGAGGGGTTCCAGGCGATCGATTTCCGCGTAGGCAGCCTTCAGCGCCGCAGCTAAAGCGTTGATTTTCTTGTAGGCCATCTTGAGTTGCTCGTGACTTCGATCCAGGTCCCCGGGGTAGGTGAAGGAAACAAGCTGGTCGCCTAAACCAATAGCCTCTTTCACCTCGACCTTCTGCCTCGCAGAAAACATGTCGAGCTTGCCCGGCCACTTCTGCCGAGCCCAGGCGATAACGAGCGGCAGGGAATAGAAATGCGCTCCAGGAACACCCCAAGTCTGCAGCTCACCCTTCTCGGTCGCATACATGACCCGCTTTCGAGCCTTGTCGATGGCCGCCCTGATGTCTTCCCCGGGGCGAAGCACCGCGGGCGCGAGAACGTGGGCCACCTGGGCCAAGGTGTAGGTGAAATCGCGGCTTTCGGATTCGGCCTCAGATGACTCCGACATGACTGTCAATCTCCATGACGAACCGTCGTCAGCTGGGTCCTACCCCGTTAACGCGCACACGTTCGAACAGATCGATCTTACCAACGAGCCCCCTACAAAGTAGCTACCCGCTACGGAGAGATGAGCTCGACGTAGATCGGGGTGAACGAAATGCCAGATCCCGAAACCCGTGCCTTCTCACGTGTCAGCTTCATCTGAGACTCTCGCTTGGAGACATTCGCCTCCTCGTTAAAGACGTTGTAATGGCGGTCCAGGCGCGGGCTCCAGTAACCCATCCCCTGGTCGAAATTGAAGATGAGCTCGGCACCCGAGTGGTACTTCATCACCAGCGAGCGGTGGTGAGGCATGTCCTGTTTGTTGCTTGCCAGTCGGACTTGAACCGATGCGAAGCCGAGTTGCTTGAGCCAAGACTGAATCGTGGCGGTCTGCACTTCTGCAATCGACCAATCGTTTTCGACCCTTCCTCTGCCTCGCGGGGAGCCTTGCATGGCCTCGACAGTGAGCGGAACGGCTGCGCCCTGGGCGAGCGCGCGCAAGGTCTCCGCCAATAGCATGAGCGTCCATGGCGATCTCAGGTACCGGTCTGAGTAGGCAACACTTTCAAGATCGTCCCTACGGATTTGCGAGTAAACATCTGGCGCCTCTTTGGCGAGTAGGCGCAGGAAGCGCTTCCCGAACTCCGCCAAGGCCCCGTCGAGCTCGTGCTTCACCTTCAGCTTCGTCACACCCGCCGGCGCCATGCTCCAAGCGGAAGTATCGACAATCGTCGTCGGCAGCAATGGGACCTGCTCTGTTGAAACCAGTCTGGACAGCGGGTCTCCGGACAACCACTCCTCGCCCGGCACGGACAAATTATCGCGATCACAATAGAGGGTGGAAATGCCCGATCCGCCAACTGCCTGGAAGACAGGGCTGGGTCCGGAGGTCGCACGGTGGTGATTGCTGATACGAACCCCCATCTCGGCCAAGCCCGACAGGCTGCGGCGAGCGTCCTCGTCAAGCTTGGCCCCCACAGGCACCGACAACTCGACGCTCAATCCATCCACGACATGCCATTTCAACAGTCGCGCCCTGAAGCCGGCACTCGCCAGATCCCAGTCCTCCGGCTCACCTGCCAAAAAGAATCTGAGTTCCTGTACGCCTTCGACGACACGGCTAGCCACGAATCGTCGCGGATCGAGCGAACAGTATTTAGCGCCTGAAATACCGTCGAAGTCGCTTGACAGCCGTAGGTGAGCTATTACATCCGCCTGGTCGAACCAGGCAATTGCCCGATGGCGATCGAGTGCACGCCGCTCTACCTGATTGTCATTCCCCGCGAGGCACTGCGTGCACACCGTTTCGCAACTAGCAGGGCAATCCAGACGTGCGCGTGCTTCCGACATCAATTGTGCAAGTTCACTGACACCTGCCAGCACAAATCCTGCCCCGCCGGATACGCAATCGAATAGCTGGATCACCGTACGCGCCCTGCCTGTCGCCTGATCCTTATCCTGACGTGTCGCGAAGTCGATTTCCGTACTAGCGATACCCAAGCGCGAGGCGATCACTTCGCGAAGCGCCAGCCCAAGCGTCGCGCCCGCCAGCTTAGCATCGGTGCCAATACCAAGCCACTCGCCCGTACGCGGCGATTTCAGGAAGATCTCGAGCACGTCGGTCAGGAATTGATAGCCGAGATGGACATTCTTCTTGACGGCTTCGGCGGAGCAGGATGCCGCCTCCTTTCCAACCCCACCTTGTAGTGGCCGATGCACAGTCCCTGGCTTGAGCGAACTGGGCACCTCGTTGCTTGCGGTCATGGAGTCAGCGCGACCGCAGGCCATGCAGATGGCGTAGCCACACCCGTGCTCGCCGCGCGAATGGTGGAACACCTGCCCTTCGTGACCGAAGACAAAATGTCCGCAACTTGCGTCCGGAAACGCGACTGCCTCGCCGCGAACGCTGACCCGCGGATCCTGCACGGGCACGTAAGTCTGCGAGCTGACATCGTTCGAAGGCGCGGCGAAAAAATCTGTCAGGAAGCCGGCCGGTCGAAGGATTGTGTCCAATTCAAGTTCGGTTGAGGCCGCGCCGCACGTAACGCAGATGGTGCTGTCCCGATTTGCGTAAGCATTTTCGACCAACCCGGCGGAGCCACAGTTTCGGCAACGCCAGGAGATATCGAAGCGCTGGGACTCGTTGACTACACCACCAGCGTGCCATTGCAGGCTGACGCCGGCTGAGCGGTGGACGCGGCCATCGATCACCAGTTGCGCACCCGGGGCATATTCGCGAATCGCCACATCGAGGCTACGGGACGGCATTTGCCTAGAAGCGAAGCCGTTGTCCTCGCGCACACCCGCCTCCCGTGCCGCAGTGCGCGCCCGAAATTCCACGACATTGGAGGTGTTGAGCGTGACCACATCGGTCGGAAAGCCATATCCGGGCAGAAAGGCGCGGGCACAGAGGTCCCGAAGCAAATATTCATCCTCCAGACGTTGCAGTTCGCGCTCCAGCGCGCGTTGATAGGGCCCTTCGTCGGTCCCAGCAATTAATGTGGCCAGCTTCGCGCGCTCCGCGCGCCACGCATCGCCGATTCGAGAAACGTGCTCCGCGGCCGAATCACAGATCGCTGTCACGGATCGGCCAGCCAAGACTGTCCCGCGGGTCAACTCACGCACTTTTTCCGGGATCTCTGCTGGAGGCTCGCTTAGGAACGCAATGAAGGCGGCGTCTACCCTTTGGCTCTCGCCGCCGAAGAACCACCTAAGGTTCAATTTGGTGCGGTCGCCGTCGGTCCCAAGCCCAATCAAGAACCGCGCCAGCAGCATCGAATGAACATGCCTGGCCACGATCCGATCGGAACTCAAGATGACCGTTGGTGCCGCAATCCGGGTCACGAAGGGCCACACAGGCGATCGAAACACGCGCATCTCGCGGGGATTTGCCTTGCAGAGCGTATAAGCGATAGCTCTCGACTCGCGTCGCCGGCCTGCGCGTCCAGCTCGTTGCAGATAGTTCGCCGGATGCGGCGGAACATTGTTCATGACGACAGCCGAGACGCCGCCGATGTCCACCCCCATCTCCATGGTCGTCGAACAATTCAGGGCATTGATTCGACCTTCCTTGAACATCTGCTCATACTTCTTCAGCCGGTCGGCATTCTGCTGGGCAGAGTGCTCGGCGGTTCGGTAGTAATAGCCGCCCTCCACCGTGCGATCGGAGATGTCGGACCACAGCCCCACTTGGCGCAAGCCGTGGACCGCGGCGTCTAAGTTAACCACGCGCCGGATCTGGGCGACTATCGGCTCGCTGGATCCGTCCGGGGCGAAGCGCACCGTATTCGGCAGTGCCACTAGGGAGCATCGATAGGCATCGATATCAAACTTGGGCGGAAGGTACGGTGTTACGCCTCGAAGCGTGGTGTCGATCAATCTTCGCGTGACCGGGCAGAGCCAAGCTTGGGTCGGTAGGGAGAAGGTCAGTGTGTCGCGATCGAGCGAGTAACCATTCTCGTACGGCACAAGAATCTTGGCGGAAATCAAGGCAATCCAGGCGGCCTCCAGCCAACTGTCGATGATGTCAGAGTGATCGCGCCTCTTCCTGTCGAGGCCAGTTGCCGCTTCCAGCACTTTAATCAGTCGGCTGGCCTGCCCAGGCCTTACGCTTGGCCACTTCTTGACAGTGCTGCTTTCGATGGCATCAGCAGTAGGCGCGAGCAACTTTTTCGGCGCAAATCGGGATCCCATCCATTCGCGCATCGCCGGAAGCACGCTGATGTAGGAGTTCTCCCGCACATGGAAGTCCAGCCCGACCTTCAGGAAACTCCGCCAGTCCTCGGCGCTTAGCCCCCTCTCACCACCAACGCCGTCCCGGACCACGCGCCCGGCCCAGTGCGCGGGCGTCGTCTGGATCTCGCTCAGCCCCTGGTACCCAACCCGGAGGAGTCCGAGAGTTTCACTACTGTTTTGGTTCTTTGGTCGTCGATAAAATTCCCGCGCCAGCAGCAATTCCGCCATTACAATGCTTCCGGCGTTGCCGTTGAACAGGAGCGGGTTCGCATGACGGTTGTATTCGGTTATGGAAGTTAGATCCGAGCTTCCCGCCAGCTGCTCCGCCAAAGTTCGCCACGGCACCTCTTTGCGGAGAGAAGCCGCCACTCCGCCGCGAAGCGCCGCAGCCTGCTGTTCCAGCATCAGCGCCTGCTCAGACATCCCAACCTCTCGCAGGGACTTCGCCAACGCCTCAAGTTCCTCCGGCGACTTTTCGGACTGAGCGAGCCGGGCCGCAAATCTTGCCTGCTCGTTTCTGACGACCTCGAAAACCAGGCCGCGCAACCGGGATCGCTCGGCTTCCTGCTGCATTCGAACAGCGAGGCGCGCTGTTCCCTGTCGGCTGTCGGTAAAGGTGATGACGCGACGGCCGCGGCCAGGAAGCTCTTCTGGCGATCGTCCGTTGAGTTCCGATTTCGCCGGATCCGGGCAATACTCGAGCACCGTTGGTACGATGCCCGTGAGATAGAACGGTGCTCCCAGGTGAACTCCGCGGAAGAATTCTCGCCCGTGCGAAGAGGCAGTTCCGCACTCTGAACAGTTCGCGTCAGATTTCTGGCACAAGGACACTCGGAACGAGCCTTCGTCATCTGCATGACCAATGCGATGGTTCGAAAGGCCAACACGCTGCACGACATAGTCACTCGCCCCATGCCCGGCAGGAGCGAGGCACAGCAAGCTCCGACTGCCGATGGAACCCTCCGCGTCCTCGTCGGTGGTGGTCTCATCGCCCTCGGCAGCGGTCTCTTCGATGACGGCAAACTCGTCGCCCGCATCTGGCGACACTTGCCGAAGTCTACCCGCCGCGTCTTCCGCAACGAGATGCGGACCTTTGCAGTCATTGCAAAACACCAACTCGCACACTGGCGCACCACACTCGCACGCACCCCGTTGGGCAGCATAGACGTTACCAAATGGCCAATCCGCCAAGGCAGACGACTTGGCACCGCACCCCTGGTCGGCACAGGACCACAGGCCATTCAATGCCCGCTGAAAGAAGTGCCCGCGGACCTTGAGAAAATAGTCGCCATCGACCGCATCGGCGGTCTCGGTCATTACGTCGATCCAGCTGAGCACCTCGAACTTGCGCTCTCGGGCAGTTGCTTCCGTCAACTTATCGGACACGTCGGAAACGATTTCGTCTAGCGAAGCAGGCGTACCTCGCCCTACAATGAAATCTCGAATACGGCGACTAATCGTGTGGCGTGTCAGCGCGGCATACCGCGCCGACGAAACTTCATTGCCGGCATCGATCGCCAAAACCTCCTCAAGCGGGCCGCTCTCAGTGTCCGTAGCCGCCTGGAGCGGCGGGACGCTTCTGGAACCACCAACGATCACGACTTGGTGCTCGGGTACGCCAGCCAAACCTGCGAGGTACTGCTTCAACTTCACAGTGGCATCACCGTCTGCGATCGTTGCGGAGGTCGCGATGAACCGAATCTCTTCGGACCGTTTACCGAACGCTTGAACGACGCGCCGCAGCAATAAAGACATCTCGGCTGCTTGGGACCCGACGTAGGTGTGGGCCTCATCCAGAACAATCCAGCGCAGCGAACCGGATTTACGCGATATCTCGATGATCGGACTGTCGATCTGCCGAATCATCATGTATTCGAGCATTGTCGAGTTGGTCATCAGGATCGGCGCGGGTTGTTCCCGAAGCAACTCTCGCGACATGATTTCGTTCTGACGCTGGCGTTGCTCATTGCGCACCGACGAGGTCCGATCGGGTGTATTGCCGTTATAGAGACAGAAACGGATGTCTCCTTGAAACCTCTTAGTCCACGCGTCGAGACGTTCACGCTGTGAATTGATCAGCGCGTTTAGTGGGTAGAGGAACAACGCGCGAACGCCGACGAGCCTGCCATTCTTGGCGCGGTCACGAACTAGGTCTTCAAGAATAGGCACCATGAAACACTCGGTCTTGCCAGAACCAGTGCCGCTTGTGATCACGAGCGAGCGCGGCTGCGGCTCGAGAAGCGATCGCCAGGCCACAAGCTGATGGCAGTAAGGCTTTGAGTCTGGCAGGAACTGGTAGGGCCCTGGCGTGGCTAGCGCAGCGAGGAGTTCGGCTGAGAGCAGGTAGGGTACTAAGTCGCCCAGCGGCGCGTCTTCCTGTTTCCAACCGAAGGTGTGCTCGAACACTGGCGATCCCAGTAGTCCCTCCTCCGCAGAAGGCTCATCAGCCAGCAGCGAGCGCAAATGCTCCCGCAATCCTGGATGGCGGATGCCGAGCAGGCCCATGGTCGACTCGCGCGATCGCTGCAGGGATTGCGAAACCAAGCTGTGAAAGTAGTTCATCTGATCTCTTTAGTTTTGGCTTCGAGCCAAGTGGCAGGTCACCAGGCCATGGACCGGGGAGAACCAATGAGCGTGATCGAAACTGGCGACGTGACGTATTGCATGCTTCAGGACCGGCAGGGAAATGCCCGACAACTCCAGTGGGGCGCGACCGGTCGTGACGTGTGCCAGGAAGATCGGTAGGTAGGTTACGGCATTGGTGTAGTCCAGCGTCGCTAATCCCTTGATCTCCGGCGGAAGGTCCCGGTCCGCGACCCAGCTTCGCAACTCCAAGCCGCATTGTGTTGGCCATCGTTCGTCCTCGGCGTGCTGTGTGCGAAGCGCCTGATACCAGGTGGGTAGCACAAGCTGCAAAGGCGGCGAGGGAGGCAAGGGACCTCCTTCCAGATAGGTGCCCAGATGCTCGAACCCGGGCCAGAGTCCCTTAATCTTACGGACGCCATCCGCCCTGAACTGTTGGACAAGCGCATCAGGAAAGCCAAGCGATTCGAACCATCCCGAGCAAGCCGCCAACGCATCACGCCAGTGGTGGATCGGAATTGCTTCCCAGACGACGGCTAGCTCGATCTGCACGCGATGGCAGAACTCGATGCTCAACTCCATCCGAAGCACAGATAGCGCAAGGCACCGGGAGTCGCATGCAATCGCCTTCCACACTTCGAAGGCGGAAAGGGGCAGGTGTGCATACTCATCTTTGAGTTTCTTCAAGTACGTCCAGCCCTGATGAGCTGGATCGCCTCCCATCTTGGCGATTTCATTGGAAATCAGGTTCGGCCGCAACTTGGGATGAAAGCCCCTGATCGCGACGCCCAATGCGTCGTCTGCCAGGGTGTCGGAATCGCGAGGCCTCCCCAGTACAAACAACGGCCGAAAGCGAATGCTCGACTCGGGCAACGCATGGATCAGCCAGGGCCCATCCAATTCGACCTGCTCCGGAACAGCGAAGGTCGCTCCACCACTCGGGCCCGATGGATCTCCCTGCAGTCGAATTGGAGCAATCCCAAGTTCGGGGATGCACATTGCCGCGGGAGTCGCATCGGATTCCTGGGTAACCGCATCTGCCGTCGAGATGATGACACTTGTTCCGCCGGACGCAGGCATTGCCCAAAACTTGTAGTGCCCGATGCGAAAAGCGATGTGCTCAATGCCGGATTCAATCGAAAATCGGACTACGCTGTCTTGATTGTCCGACACGCCGAGCAGGGCCGCGACTTCGTCGGCAAAGCTGTACAGGCGGATCCGTACGGGCTGATCGACTACGCGCACGGTTGCGTACTGGGAAGGCGCCGAACCCCGCTCCCCGACAAGTGATAGCACGACGCGGAACGTTTTCACCCCTGTTGGACCTGCGAACAGTACCGCTTCCATGCCAAGCAATTCGTCCAGCGTCATGGTTCGGCCTGACACCAAGTCGCCCGACAGGTTAGTAACTCTCACCCCCTCGAATGGGAAGGGATAGTGAAGCGCAACGGGATTTGGATTTGAGCGCGCATGAACAGACAGGCGAATGTCGTCTTGTCCGTGGTGGTCTAGATCCGGAAGCTCCAGCATCGACTCTCCAGCGTGCTCCCACGCGTTCGCCTCACCGGTGCCAACCGTCACCGAGACAAGCAGATGTTCCATGGTATTGATCGTCAACTTTGCCGGCGCGCTTCCCGTGCGGGGAGTCAGGCGAACCCGGAAATCCGTGGGTAATAGACCGAACCTTTGCCGAAAGAGAGTGCCATCCTCGCTGTCGCAGAGTTGGTATCGCACGCAACCGTACTCGGCACCGGCGTCAAGTCGAAGGCGTCGCCGCCCGTTGATCGAATGCAGATGGCCTGTCGTCGCTTTCGTGCTCTCTCGCCCTTGGGCCAAGCGTGGCCAGCCAAAGAACGTTAGATCAGGTCGACTGGCGACGGGAGTCGTTGATCCAGACAATCTCCAGCTTGACCTTTCCTTATCGGCAAACGATGCAATGACGCGCTCGCCTTCGCCGGACAGCACTATGTCGGCGCTGGCCTCAAACCAGCTCGCCAACTCCGACGAGGAAATGATGGCTGCCTCGCCTTCGGCCAAAATCCAACTTGAGGGAAGTCTGACCAAGAGTCGATCGGAGCGAGTGGTGCAGGTAGCCGTGGATAGGTACCACCAAGCCTCTTCGTCGCGCTCAAAAATGACGGGTGCGTGCTCTGCCTCGATCGCTGAATCAGCTAACGCGATCGAATAAACGCATACGCCCGAGTCCAGCAGCCTCAAAGTGAGCTGGTGCTCAGAACTCGCCCTACTCAACTCAATTGAGGACTTTGGACTCCGCAGCCGCACAGTCCCTTCTTCAACGACGGCATATACGCTTCCGACACCCTGGACGGGCCGATCGCCTTCGTAGCAAACCATCTCGAGCCGAGTGTTCGACAGCCCCGCGCCTGGAACTGGAAACTGAATTTCTCGCTGGATCTCGATATAGGTCCGTATGCGACCAAGGCTTGGATCTCCGTCGGACAGTCTGTGTTTGCATGTGCTCGGTTGGTCTTGCAGCTGCCGAACCTGCCACGCCTGTCGCTCGCGGTCAGCATCAACCAGCCATTCGCTCACAAGTTGGACCGCATTCCCATCATCTAGCGGGATGGGAAAGCCGTCGCGCCAGCCCGGCAATTCGCGGTCAAGTCGAAGCACCGGGTGTTCCGACCCCCGGAATTGGAATGTTTCGACGATTGAAATGAGTTGTGTGACGATTCCCGCGAGCAATAGCGACACTTCTTCGGTCTTGAATGACCGAGGGAAGTAGTTGTGGAATCCGGCCATGCGGGCGACCACCGAGCGGCCGCTTTCCTTGTCCAAATAATAATGACGGACGCCGCTCTTCACAGCACGCCCAAAGCCATGCGTCGGGGAACTGATCAAGCTCCAAGGCAGTCCTCCTTCCGCGAACAGGGACCCCAGGTAGTCGTTTGCTCGGTCGTGCCGGCGCACCGCCCGACCCCAGTATTTGAGGCCTGCAGTCACGATCTCACTCCTCTCCTGTGGAGTGAACACGAAGCCAAGCGGCGCCTCGAATAGCTGCCATGTCCAGCCGGTAGCAGCGTTATATCTTCGGCGGTAGCTCTCCGCCACATGCATGCAGAAGCATGCGCACCAATGCACTTTGTGCAATGGATTATCGAACTCGCGCCTCTTTCCGGAGAGCGCGCCAGTCAACTCCGAGAATTCGGACTCACTGATTCGATACGCATGAAGTGGCTTCCCCGACGGCCCGCGCAGTTTTCGATCAACCAGGAACTGCGCAAGCCAAAGCATCGCATCTGACACCGCTCGCCCCTTTTATTCAGCCGCATGAGTACAGTTCTTAAGTTCCACACTGGCGCCTACTGCACTCCCCGCATAACGGCTGACTCTACCGCAGCCGTGCTGGATTTCGTCGATCGCGTTCGTTCCAGGTTTCGGGCATGAACATGATCTGACGGTAACTTTGACGGTATGTAGGCGCATATAGCTGCAGTACATGGCTGTGTATATGACCATTATCAGCATGATTCGAGTCCACCCATACCACCAGAATTTGCGAATAAAATCAGCATTTTACGATGATCAAGCCCGCCACCGACGCGGGCTTTTTTGTGGCAGTTCGACTGCCACAATCTCGTTTGCACCCTTTCGCATATTTGTAAC
>Ga0075163_10010433_pt1 | contig 12150 bp, 11 predicted proteins | sample JI1023141ADNA_FD_71478 | JGI IMG/M metagenome (GOLD analysis project Ga0075163, IMG submission 71478) | Wastewater effluent complex algal communities from Wisconsin, to seasonally profile nutrient transformation and Carbon sequestration -... | ecosystem: Engineered > WWTP > Effluent > Algae...
ACCCGCCTGCTGCGCGTGCTGGAAGAGCGTGAAGTGCTGCGCCTCGGTGCCACACAAGCGCACAGCGTGGACGTCCGCATCATCGCAGCAAGTCACGTTGACCTGCGCCACGCGGTGCAAGAAGGTCGTTTTCGTCGCGACCTGTTCTATCGACTGGATGTCCTGCGTCTCGTCATGCCCAGCCTGCGCGACCGTCCCGACGACCTGCCCGCATTGATCGACGCCCTGCTCACCCGCCTGCGGTCCCGCAACCAGAGCGCCCCGGAACTGCACTTCAGCACCGACGCCATACCACTTCTGCAAGCCCACAGCTGGCCCGGCAACGTCCGCGAACTGCGAAACCTGCTGGAACGCCTGCTGATCAGCCGCCCGGAACAAGGCCGCATCGACCGCGCCCTGCTGTTGCGCCACGCGCCCGAGCTGGCCACCCACAGCCCGCCCGCATCCCCAACGACACCCGTCCCGCACGCCACATCGGCCCCATCGCAAAGCATGCGCCCCAGCCCAAAGGCCCTAAACGAGGCGCTCGCGCACTACGGCAGCCGCGACGCCCTGCAGAAGGCATGGGGAATATCGCGGACGACGTTGTGGCGCTGGATGCGATCCGCAGACTGAACACGCGTCGAGGTCAGTAGCCACCTGGCGAGGAGTTTCCCGAGGCGATTTCAACCCGTCACGATTTTCATGTCGTGGACCTCACCACGCGGCTTGCTTGGCAACGAATGCCGCAGCAATCGCCAGATCACTTGGGCGAACTGGCGCGGCAGGCTGCCGGTGTTGTAGTGCTGGCCGTAGGTGGCGCAAAGGCGGCGGACTTGTTTGCCCAAGGCGGCGTAGCGGTTGGCGGGCAGCTCGGGAAACATGTGGTGCTCGATCTGGTGGCTCAGGTTGCCGGTCATCAGATCCAGCAGGCGACCTCCGCGCAAATTCGATGAGCCGTGCAATTGGCGCAGATACCACTGTCCACGGGTTTCGTCCTTGAGCACGGTTTTGGAGAAGGTGATGACGTCGGTGGTGAAGTGGCCGCAGAAGATCACCACCCAGGTCCACACATTGCGGATCACATTGGCGAGCACCGCGCCAAGCAGCACAGATAGAAAAAACGGCCCGGCCAGCAGGGGCATCAACACGTAGTCGCGCAGAATCTGGCGACCGATCTTGTGGGCAGCCGGGCGCAACGCACGGCCCAGTTCGGCGCTGCTCATGCGACCTTTGAACCAGCGGCCCAGGTGCAGATTCTGCGCAGCGATACCCCATTCGAAAAGGATCGCGAAGACCACCGACACCAACGGCTGCAGCAAGTAGAACGGCTTCCAGCGCTGCTCCGGAAAGATGCGCAGCAGACCATAGCCGAGGTCTTCGTCCATTCCACGGATGTTGGTGTAGGTGTGATGGCGGAAGTTGTGGGTGACCCGCCAGTTTTCGGCGGTGCCCGCGATGTCCCATTCGTAGCGCTGGCCCTCGAAGCGCGGATCGCGCATCCAGTCGTACTGTCCATGGATGACGTTGTGCGCCAGCTCCATGTTTTCGAGGATTTTCGAGAACGCCAGCAGGGCAACGCCAGCGATCCAGCTTGGCCAGAACAGGTTCGGCCACCACAGTCCGGCAGCGAGCGCGCCCAGCACCAGCAGCGTGCGACCGAGCAATCCGGTGTAGCGCACGGCTGCATAGACGCGGCGGATGTAGCGTGCGTCATTCGCACCCAAGGTGGGCAGCGTTTGGGCGCGCAAGGCATCCAGCTCACGCGCGAAGGCGTCCATCTGCGCGGGGCTGAGAACACGACTTTTCGGCGAGTAGATCATTCAAAGGTCCAGAACAAGATCGTCGGCGGCGGCATGCACGCACAGGCGGATGGAAGTCGATGGTTCCGACGCCAACGCATCGCGCTGCAGATCGCGACTGGCGCCACTGATGCGATGGCATGCGCAGGTGTTGCAGATGCCTTGTCGGCATCCGTGCGCTGGGCGCTGACCCGCCGATTCCAGCGCGGCGAGCAGAGGCTGGTCGGTGGGCAAATCCAGGCGGAGTCCCTGACGGCGCAACTCGACGCGCACCGTGCGGTGCTCGCTGGCAGGTGATGTGGGCGGCGTGAAGCCCTCGGCATGAAACGCTGCCGCCCCGGCTGACAAGGTCCGCGCCAGATCGACAAACCCGGCAGGACCACAGGCCAGCACGGTGCGCTCAGCAAGATCGGGCGCGAGCTGCGCCAGCGATTCGGCGTTGATCCGGGCCGCCGGCGCGCTGGGGTCGCGGGTGAGAAACGTGTTCACCCGGAGCAGATCGTGTTGCGCTTGCAATGCCTGCCATTGCTCGGCAAAGCACAGGGACTGCCGTGTCTGTGCCCAGTAGCCAAGCGTAATCGTGCCGCGCCAGCCGCGTTCCAGCGCGTCCAGCAACAGCGCGCGCAGCGGCGTGATGCCACTGCCCGCCGCCAACAGCAACAAAGGCGCGTGAGTGCCTTCGGGCAAGCGCAGGCCGCCATAGGGCGGGCTGATCTGCACGACATCACCCGCCTGCAAGCGTGAACACAGATACCCACTGACCTTGCCTCCAGCGACCTTCGCAACGGTGATCTCGATGTGGCGCGCATCGCTGGGCGGTGCCGACAGGCTGTAGCTGCGGGTGTGGCGGACGCCATCGATCTCGACCGTGACATCGACATGCTGCCCGGCGACAGCGGGCGTCCAGCGACGCGGGACGCGCAAGCGCAGGGTCACCGCGTCCGCAGCGGCGGGACGGCGTTCGCACACTCGTGCCAACAGACGATTGAAGCGCCAGCGCGCAGGCAAATGCGCGAGCCAGAAATCGGCGACTTCGGTATTGAACCAGTCCGACCAGAAGCGCACGGTGCGCGCGGCGGACAAACCCGGCATGGGGGAATCAGCGGTGTGGATGCTCGACATGGCGGGCAATATACACATATCTGCACACGTGTGCATAAATACGTGCAGAAATTGCGGGAGCTATGATGCCCTTGCCTCACGGAGTCCAATTCACTTGAATCCCGCCACCCACCCGACGCTGGACCACAGCCCAGGCCGCAAGCCGAGCATCAATCGCGACGATTTGATTGCCGCCGCTCTGCGCTTGCTAGGCCCGCATCGCAGCGTGTCGACATTGAGTCTGCGCGAGGTGGCGCGCGAGGCAGAGATCGCGCCGAACAGCTTCTATCGGCACTTTCGTGACACCGATGAACTGGCAGTGGCCTTAATTGAACTGGCCGGACAGTCGCTGCGTCGAATCATCGGCAATGCCCGCCATCGCGCGGATGACGGCGGCAGCATCGTGCGCAGTTCCATCGAGGTGTTTGTCGCCCAACTGCGCGCCGACAGCACGCTGCTGCATATCCTGCTGCGCGAAGGCACGGCGGGCTCGGATGCCTTCAAGGCCGCTGTCGACAAACAGCTCACCTACTTCGAAGAAGAGCTGCACTCGGATCTGATTCGCCTCAATCAAGCACAAGGCAGCCAGCTCCACGACTCCCGACTGGCGGCCCGCGCGGTGACACGGCTGGTCTTCGCCATCGGCGCGACGGCCATCGACCTACCGGCTGAAAAGGATGCCGAACTGATCGATCAGCTCAGCACCATGGTGCGCATGATTCTGGCTGGCGCGCGGGCCTTGCACAGCGACTGAATCGACCTGTCGTCCAAGCACGTTGATCCTGTCCGTCCAACCCTGCCGTGACGCTTGTCACTTTATATTAGTGGCACCTAAACTAGACTCCATCTCGCCCTAGTCGACGGAGTCCGCCATGCGCTATGTCCGCACCGCTGCACTCGCCTTGCTCGCCGCCTGCGGCCTCGCCGCGCCGTTTGCCCATGCGCAATGGCAAGCGCTGCCAGACAAGGCGCCCGAACCCACCGACAATCCGACCACACCCGAGAAAGTTGCACTCGGCCGCATGCTCTACCTGGACCCGCGCTTTTCGTCGACCGGCACGGTGTCCTGCAACTCCTGCCACAACGTCATGCTGGGCGGCGAAGACAATCGTCCCTTCGCAATGGGTGTACACGGCCAGATGGGTGGTCGCAGTGCACCGACCGTGTGGAACTCGGCGTTCTACTCCGGCCAATTCTGGGATGGCCGCGCCGCGAGCCTCGAAGAGCAGGCCAAAGGCCCAGTCGTCAACGCGGTCGAAATGGGCATGAAGGAGCTGGATGGCGCGATGAATCGCGTACGTCATATCGAAGGCTATCGAGTCGCCTTTGCCAAGGCATTCGGTCCAGACGCCATGACCGTCGACAACGCCGCGAAAGCGGTCGCCGCCTACGAACGCACCCTGATCACGCCGAATGGGCCGTTTGATCGCTTCGTCAAAGGCGACAAGAGCGCGTTGTCAGAGCAACAGCAGCGCGGCATGGACTTGTTTGCGTCAGCGGGCTGCATCGCCTGCCATTCGGGTCCCGCGTTCAGTGGTCCGATGCTGCCGAACGGCATGGCCTTCCTCAACAAGTTCCCGACCTTCACCGACAACGACTACGTCGAGAAGTACGACTTCCTGAAAGATCTTGGCCGCTTTGAAGTCACCAAGAACGACGCCGACAAACACCTGTTCAAGGTGCCCACGCTTCGCAACATCGCACTGACCGCGCCCTACTTCCACAATGGTGCCGTGCAAACACTGGACGAAGCCGTTCGGGTGATGGCAAAGACTCAGCTCAATCGTGATCTGAGCGACACCGAAGCGGCTGATCTGGTGGCCTTCTTGAATGCCCTGACCGGCGAATTTCCAGAGCAGACAATGCCCCGCCTGCCGCCCACGCCTGGCACCACATTCGAGTTCAGCAGCGCGCAATAAGCCTGCGCGTTTGCTGCTCCCCGAACACCGACCGAGAGACTCCCCCCTCCTTGTTTCTTGGTCGGTCCAGCCCCGCTTCGGCGGGGCTTTTTTGTCCGCGATCCTTGACCAATTGGTATGGCATTGATCGTTTCGACGCCACCACTTTCGGCGCCCTCGGCTCTGCCTGCAATCCGCATCGGGTAACATGCGCGGACCGAGCGACAAGCGCACTGAATCGCGGTCGCCGCTGCTAACCAATCTAATACCAGTTGCGCTCAGCGCGACGGCTGGAGGGCCGCCATGAATCCTTTGCAGACCTTGCTCGATACCGATCTTGACCCGACCGAAACCCAGGAATGGATGGAGGCGCTGCAAGCCATCATTGGCAACGATGGCCCTGAGCGCGCCCATTTCCTGCTCGACCGCATGGTCGAGGTCACCCGCCGCGCAGGTGCCTTCCTGCCGTTTCAGCCAACCACGGAATACGTCAACACCATTCCTCCGCATATGGAGGCCAAGAGCCCCGGTGATGCGGCGCTCGAATGGCGCATCCGCTCGATCAATCGCTGGAATGCGATGGCGATGGTGGTCCGCGCGAACCGCAAACCGGGTGAACTGGGCGGACACATCGCCAGTTTCGCGTCTTCGGCCACCCTGTATGACGTCGGCTTCAATCATTTCTGGCGTGCACCATCGTCGGAGCATCCGGGCGATCTGATCGGTGTCCAAGGTCATAGCTCACCGGGCGTGTATGCCCGCGCCTTCCTCGAAGGCCGCTTGAGCGAAGCGCAGATCGACAACTTCCGCATGGAAGTCGACGGCAAGGGCATCAGTTCTTATCCACATCCCTGGCTGATGCCTGATTTCTGGCAATTGCCAACCGTGTCGATGGGCCTGGGTCCGATTACCGCGATCTACACCGCACGGTTCTGGAAATACCTGGAAGGACGCGGGCTGATGCCGAAGACTGACCGCAAGGTCTGGTGCTTCCTCGGCGACGGCGAGACTGATGAGCCGGAAAGCCTCGGCGCGATTGCCCTTGCGGGTCGCGAAGGTCTGGACAATCTGATCTTCGTCATCAACTGCAATCTGCAACGTCTGGATGGCCCGGTACGCGGCAACGGCAAGATCATCCAGGAGTTGGAAGGCAGTTTCCGTGGCGCCAACTGGAATGTCATCAAACTGATCTGGGGCAGCTACTGGGACCCGCTCCTCGCCCGCGATACCACGGGTAAGCTGCGTCAGTTGATGATGGAAACCGTCGACGGCGAGTACCAGAACTACAAGGCCTTCGGCGGTGCCTACACGCGCGCCAATTTCTTCGGCAAATACCCCGAGACGGCGACCCTGGTCGCCAACCTCTCCGACGACGACATCTGGCGCTTGAACCGTGGCGGTCACGATCCGCACAAGGTGTATGCGGCCTACGACGCCGCGGTCAAGACGCAAGGCATGCCGACCGTCATTCTCGCCAAGACCGTCAAGGGCTATGGCATGGGTAAGGCGGGCGAATCGCTCAATCCGACCCATCAGACCAAGAAGCTCGACGATGAAGCAGTGCGCGCCTTCCGCGACCGCTTCAATATCCCCATCAGTGACGACAAGCTGCCCGAAGTGCCGTTCTATCACCCCGGTGAAGACTCGCCGGAGGCGCGCTATTTGCGCGAGCGTCGCACTGCACTGGGCGGACCCTTGCCACAGCGCCGTGCAAAGGCCAGCGAGTCGCTGGACGTGCCAGCACTCAGCGCCTTTGATCGTCTGCTGAAATCCAGTGGCGAGCGCGAGATCAGCACCACCATGGCCTTCGTGCAGGCCTTCAACATCATCCTGCGCGACAAACAAGTCGGCCCCCGTTGCGTTCCCATCGTCGCCGATGAAGCGCGCACCTTCGGCATGGAAGGTCTGTTCCGCCAGATCGGCATCTATGCGCCACACGGGCAGAAATACAAACCGGTCGATGCCGATCAGTTGATGTATTACCGCGAAGACACCGCAGGCCAGGTGCTTGAAGAGGGCATTACCGAGGCTGGAGCGTTCTGCAGCTGGATGGCCGCGGCGACCAGCTACAGCACCAACAATCTGCAGATGCTGCCGTTCTACATCTACTACTCGATGTTCGGCTTCCAGCGCATTGGTGACTCGGCATGGCAGGCGGCGGACATGCGCTCACGTGGTTTCCTGCTGGGCGGCACCGCAGGACGTACCACACTCAACGGCGAAGGTCTGCAGCACGAAGACGGCCACAGCCACCTGCTGGCCGGCGCGATTCCGAACTGTCGCACCTACGATCCGACCTTCGGCTACGAAGTCGCGGTGATCCTGCAACACGGCATGCAGCGCATGCTCACCGAACAGCAGGACGAGTACTACTACATCACCCTGATGAACGAGAACTACACCCATCCGGACATGCCCGATGGTGCGGAACAAGGCATCATCAAGGGCATGTACCTGCTGCAGTCAGGCGCCGCGACAAACGGCAAGGCAAAGGCCAAGTCCGCCGCACCGCACGTGCAACTGCTTGGCTCCGGCACCATCCTGCGCGAGGCCATCGCCGCCGCCGAATTGCTGGAAAAGGAGTTCGGCGTCACGGCCGACATCTGGTCCTGCCCCAGTTTCAATGAACTGCGTCGCGATGGCTTCGACGCGGAGCGCTGGAACCGTCTGCACCCCGAAGCCAAGACGCCGCGCAAGGCTTACGTCACCGAATGCCTGGAAGGTCGCCCCGGTCCCGTCATTGCGGCGACCGACTACGTGCGCGCCTACGCCGATCAGATTCGCGCCTTCGTCCCGTCGCACTACACGGTTCTGGGCACCGATGGTTTCGGCCGCTCCGACACTCGCGCAAACCTGCGTCGGTTCTTCGAGGTCGACCGTTACTACATCGCCCACGCCGCTATTGCGGCGCTCGCGCAGCAGGGCGCCATGAACGGTAAGGATGTGGCACGCGCCATCAAACAGTTCCGAATCGACCCGGAAAAGTCCAACCCGATTGGGGTTTAAGTTAATGCCGCGTCCGGCAGGCCATCGCCTGCTGGACGCTGGCGAAAGTGGACGCCGTGCGCCACTCCGCAGGCGCAGAGCAGCACAAAAACTGTGACGCAGTCTGCACCCCTCGCGATGGAACGACTCGTGCTGGAGTAACCGCAGTCCCGGCGTCGAGCGCACTCATGTTGACCTACTCTCTGTTTCACGATGTCCTGAAGCCGCTCTACTTCTGGTCGGCAGCTCTCTGTGACGGCATCGCCTTGCTGGCGCAGTCGACCGAATCGGCGACAGGTCACGAATAGAGCAGGATGGGTTCTGCGCCATCGGCAATCGGCGCATGTTTTTCGTACCGCATACCCAACTTCTGTAGCACCTTGATCGACGGCGTGTTGTGCGGCGATACAAATCCGACGATGCGGTCCAATCCGCACGCGGAGCGCCCCCAGGCGATCACTGCCGCCGCCGCTTCCGTCGCATAGCCCATGCCGCTGTACTCGGGAAAATAGGCGTAGCCGACGTCGACCTCGCCTGTGAACTCACGCTTCAGCAAGCCACACATGCCAACACAGCAACCTGTGCTCGCCAACTCAACAGCAAACATGCCGAAGCCATCGCGCGCGTAGGCCAAGATCGGGCCTTGTTGAAGGAAGGCCCGCGCCTCCTCCACGGTGCGCACGTTGCGATCACCAATGTTGCTGATGAAGGTCGGCTCGTTCAGCAAACGCAGCACCCAGACAGCGTCTTCGGCAGTGAAATGGCGCAAGCTCAATCGAGCGCTATACACAACGCATTTGTGGACGCCGCCCATCAGGAATCGCGCACTCGCTCGTAGCGTGCGCGCACCGCCAAGGCCTCATCGCCCTCCGGGGTGGCGTTGTACATACGCATCTCCAATGTGTCTGCCGCCATGCTCTCGAACTCGATGGCCCAGCCCCAGGCCGGACCGGTTTCAACCGCATAGCGACCGGACAGACGAAGAACACCGGCGCGAGACGACGCCGAAGCCAGAGTCATGACCGTACTGCTCTGGTGCCAACTGTCCACCCATGCCGCCGTGACGGCGTCCGTCTCGGGATGCACCGCAAGCAGCAAGGAACCGAATCGTGTCAGTCCTTCCAACTGCCAATCGTAGTCCACGCGATAGAGTTCGCCCGCCCCCAACTGCTGGAACGCCAGGCTCGACTGCCCTGCGGGCAAAGGTGCGTCCGCTGGATCAAGAATGACTTGCTTGCTGCCGGTCCATCGGCCCAGCCATGACGCCATGGAAGCTTGGTACATGTTCGAAACCCTCGAAGGTCAGCGCGGTGCGGAGGGAATGCCCACACCAGTTACCCATCAGCTTGCAATGCCTTGAAGCTGCTAGCATTTCGACGTTCTTGCAAACCATATACCTGATTGGACGCCCGCATTGGACATTTTCAAGGCATTTACCATCGAAGCCGCGCATCGTTTGACCAAGGTGCCAACCGGACACAAGTGCGCCAGACTGCACGGTCACTCGTTCCGCATCGAAATCCACGTCAGCGGGGAGATCGGCGAGCAAACGGGCTGGGTGATGGACTTCGGTGACATCAAATCCGCGTTCAAGCCCTTGTACGACCGCCTGGACCATCACTATCTCAACGACATTCCTGGGCTGGAGAATCCGACCAGCGAAGTGCTGGCCGCCTGGATATGGCAGCAACTCAAACCCACGTTGCCGCTGTTGTCTGCCGTAGTGATTCATGAGACTTGCACCTCGGGCTGCCGTTATACCGGCCCCGGCGATTGACGCACCGCACCGTGCGCACCAGTACGGAAAAGTCCGCGCAAGTCTCTGATTGAAAAGAGTTAAGGTTACCGTTCGTCGGAAACTGCAGAATACTCGGCATTGATATGTTGCATCGCACAACAAGTAGCGCTAGCCTGCAATCCCCACGTTCGTACCGGAGCACGCGCCATGTTTGACTCGATCGCCACCCAGTTCAGCCAGTACAGCAAGCAATTGACCGATGCCACGATGCGCGCCAATGCGATCACCGTCGGCTACTTCGAAACGCTGACCAGCCTGCAGACCAAGGCCATGGAAAGCCGCATGGAAGCTGCTACCGCGTTTGCCAGCGAAGCCGCCGAAGTGCGCGATCTCGAAGCGGCCAAGGCTTTCTTCCCGAAAAGCGTTGCGTTCGTGAAAGACGCCTCCGAGCAGCTCTATGCCCTGAGTCAGGAAACCCTGAAGCAGAACATCAAGACTGCCGAAGCCCTGGCCAATATCGCCAAGGCAAACTTCGAGGCCGCCAACGAATCCATCGTTCGCCCTGCCGTCAAGGCAGCCAAGGCGAAGGCCTGAGATTCCGCCTGCTGCGACGCAGCAAATCGCGTCGCGCTGCGGTAAGATGCAAATGCCCGCAAGGGCAGAGCGCTACGGATAATCTCCCTCCCTATCTGTAGCGTTATTTCAGAACCGACGGATCACGTATCCGTCGGTTTTTTTTGCCACGTGGCGGCGAGATCAACGCGCAAGAGCGCTGGTCACCTTCATTTCTGACGCACGAAGCGCTTTACCAAGGCCCGCACTCGCGCAAGGTGTTTGGCCTTGCCGCCCCGCGCAGAAATGCCAGCACCGAACTTCAGTCCGACTCGGTGGACGCGATCTTCGTCCAGTTCCCGAACGATCAGGGTCACTCCAGAGAGACGCAGGGAGTCGCCAATCTGGGGCTGTTCGTCATACTGGTTGGCAAACAAATCCGCAGCGGTTTTGTCCGCCAAGCGAAGCGGAACTATCAGCCCATAGAACTCTGCTAGTGCGGCCAATGGGATATCGCCCGCGAAGCTGAATTCGCCGAACATCGCCCGCTCGACCTCGCGAGCCTGCGCGGGTTCGGCAAATAACCAATCCAGTCGGATCACACGCCCCAAGGGCGCAAGAAAATAGGCGTAGTCCTGGGCACGCAGCGCACCCGCTTGCTCTGGCGTCAGCACTCTGCCCTCGCGCACGGTCAAGACGGGACTCGCCCACGACGGAATCTTGCTGGAATCGCTCAGTACCACGGCGCCTTCTTCCGCTCGATACCCGACAAGCTCGTATTCAAGCTGCCCTGGAAGATCAAGCTCCACTCGTCGACTGGGCGGATCACGTCGCGGCACGGCCACATTGAACAGATCTGCCGCCCAACTCAAGGACCAGCCCTGAACCAGGAGGGACACGAGCACGACGACAAAAGCGACATTGAAGTAGAGCTGCGCCCCCGGAAGATCTACCAGCATTGGAATCGAAGCCAAGAAGATCCCCACCGCGCCTCGCAATCCCACCCATGAAATGAAACTGATCTCGCGCTTTCTAAATCCAAAGGGAGCGAGGCAAATCGCCACCGCAAGCGGCCTCGCGACGATCATGAGGAATGTGGCAATTCCCAGTGCAGCCCAAATGGATTCGAGCAAGCGGCTCGGCGTGACCAGCAGTCCCAGAAGAAGAAACATGACCATCTGGGCCAACCAGGTTGCCGCGTCCTGAACACTCAGGACATTGGCAAACGCGCGGACCGGGCGATTGCCGATCACCACACCGGCCAAGTACACGGCCAGATAGCCACTGCCACCTACGACGTTACTGAGCGCAAACACGCCAACGGCACCCGCAACGGCCAGCAAGGGGTGTAGACCGGACGGCAGATCAAGTCGATTCAGAGCAAAGGTGATGAAACGACCGCCCATCCACCCAGCCAAGGCGCCCAGACCAACCTGCATGCCCAGTTGCAAGGCCATGGCGGCAAAACTCGACTCCCGCTCAACGCCAAGCACGCCAATCAATGCCAAGGTGACAAATATGGCGATCGGGTCATTGCTGCTGGATTCGATCTCCAAGGTCGCACCGACGCGACGTTGCAGATGCAGGCCGTTGGCGCGCAAGAGAAAGAAAACCGCCGCGGCATCGGTCGACGCCACGATGCTGCCCATCAGAAGACTCTCGAGCCAACCCAGCCCAAGCAGGTAGTTGACAGCAATGCCCGTCAGCCCTGCGGTCAGCACCACCCCCAAGCTCGCGAGCATGATTGCTGGTGTGATCGCGCCTTTTACTTGATCGAGGCGAGTACGCAAGCCGCCATCGAAGAGAATCACCGCCAATGCCAAAGAACCGATCGCGTAAGTCAAACGGTAGTCATTGAAGGCGATGCCGCCCAGGCCATCTTCGCCCGCCAACATGCCCAAGGCGAGGAACACCAGCAGCATCGGCGCACCAAATCGTGTGGCGACTAGACTGGAAGCAATGCCAGCCAGTACCAACAGAGAACCGATCAGCAACCACAGATCAAGAGAGTGCAGTACCTCCACGATGACTCCTGTCTTCTTGTGACGGTTGGGAAAAATGCGATTTCCTGCACATCACGCGTTCACGAATGGGC
>Ga0075163_10010434_pt1 | contig 12150 bp, 9 predicted proteins | sample JI1023141ADNA_FD_71478 | JGI IMG/M metagenome (GOLD analysis project Ga0075163, IMG submission 71478) | Wastewater effluent complex algal communities from Wisconsin, to seasonally profile nutrient transformation and Carbon sequestration -... | ecosystem: Engineered > WWTP > Effluent > Algae...
ATGGATCAGGCATCGTTACCCAACGAGAAGTGAAAGATACTACAGATGGTGCAGCAGCTACTATTTATGTTTTAAATGGTGAATATGGTGTGACCGATTGGTTAGGAGTTGGCGTTCGTTTTGGATACTCTAACTATTTTGAAGAGACAGAACATGATACCATTTTTGGAACTGCTTACGCGTATAAGCCGAAAGTAAGATCAATTGATTTTGGTGTAAACGTGAATTTTCACTTAGTAAAAACAAAACGTTTTGATATGCCGATTTGCCTTACGATGGGGTATTCTAATTTCAAATATTGGCAAAACAACCCAAACTCAAATCCTCCTAGTTTAGCTGATAATGGTAATTCCATGGGAAAAGATAACGGTTTAAATTATGGGATAATGTTGGTGCCAAGAATCTATTTTGGTGATCATGTGGGTATGTTCTTTAATATCGGGTATATGGGATACAATTATCCAAGTATTGCTTTTTCCAATAATTCAGATTCAGATTTAAATAATGATAATAATTGGGAATACAAATTAAAAGGAAATGGTTTTAATCTTGGAATCGGATTAACCGCTAAGTTTTAAAAAAATCATTTTAAAGATATTTTTAGGCATCGATCATTCGATGCCTTTTTTATTTCAAATAAATCGTTTAAACTTTTGAAAACCAATATAAAAATTGTAAATTAGTGGTGTTAATTTATGTACTTAAAATCTATTTTTCATGAATTTGAAAAATTACCCCCAACGATTCGCATTACTTCTAGCTATTTTTTGTTTTGCATCCAATGCAAAAAGTCAAGTAATGATCAATGAATTTTCTTGTTCCAACACCAGTTCTGTCGATAATTTTGGTGAAACCCCTGATTGGATTGAATTGTACAATGCTGGTGGCTCTTCGGTTTCCCTAGCAGGATACTTCTTAAGTGATAAAATGAGTAATCCTACCAAATGGCCTATTCCTTCGGGTGTTTCAATTCCTGCTGGAGGATTTCTAAAGATATGGGCTTCAGGGAAAAATACAGTGGTAGGTCCAAATATTCATGCTGGAATTAAATTCACTCAAACAAAACCGGAAGACATTGTTTTTGCCGATCCTGCAGGAGTTATCATTGATGGGTTTGCATTGAATCCCACTCAGGTGAATCATTCGAGAGGTAGAACAACTAACGGAGCTGCTACATGGTCAGTATTTACAACGCCAACACCTTCAGCAAATAATACGGGTGCTAATCTTGAATATGCAAGCCGTCCGGTAATGAGTGTTGCATCAGGATTTTATTCGGGTGCTCAAACAGTTTCTATTACAACATCTGGAGCTGGATTAACCATTCGATATACAACCGATGGTTCAATTCCTACAACAACAGCTACATTATATTCATCGCCAGTAAATGTTTCACTTACAACTGTTTTAAGAGCGAGAGCATTTAGTGCGAATCCATTGGAACCTGCTTCTTTTATTGAAAGCAACACCTATTTTATTAATCAAACACATACCATTCCGGTTGTTTCTGTTTTCGGAGACATGACGGATGATTTATTGGCAGGTTCTTCGATTACCGCTGAAACAGGATTGGAGTATTACAATGCTGCTAAAGTTTTAATTGCCGAAACAAATGGTGAAACGAATGAGCATGGAAACGATTCTTGGGCCTACAACCAAAGAGGATTCGATTATATTTCGAAAGATGAAATGGGTTATAATTATGCCGTGAACTCACCCTTGTTTGTGAATACCAATCGTGCTTCTTTTCAACGTTTAATTTTTAAAGCAGCAGCAAATGATAATTACCCCTTTGCTCCGGGAGCTCCAGCACATATTCGCGACTCTTATGCCCATACACTTTCACAACGTGCTGATTTATACATGGACGAGCGTTCATGGGCACCTGCAATTGTTTACTTGAATGGGCAATATTGGGGCGTTTATGATGTGCGAGAAAAAATTGATGACTTAGATTTTACTGATTTTTATGCCAAACAAGACGATCCAAATGTTCAGTTCTTGCAAACTTGGGGTGGAACATGGAGTGCTTACGGTGGAGCACAAGCTCAAACGGATTGGAATTTTATTCGAAATTACATTACTTCCAACAGCATGGCCGTTCCTGCAAACTATGCATACGTTGATAGTATTTTTAATATCAAAAGTTTTGTAGATTATTTTGTTTTTAATTCTTGGTTAGCGACTTCCGACTGGCTCGACTGGAATACCGCATGGTGGAGAGGATTGGATCCTGCAGGAGATAAAAAGAAGTGGCGTTATACCCTTTGGGATATGGATGCTATTTTAGGACATTATATTAACTATACAGGGATTCCTGATCCGTCACCCAATGCCGATCCCTGCAATGTGGAAGGACTTCCTGATCCAGGAGGACAAGGACATACACAGATTTTAAATGCCTTAATGGCTAATCCAGACTTTAAACAATATTACCAGTCGCGCTATATCGATTTGATGAATACAAAGTTGAATTGCTCTTTTGCACTTCCGCTATTGGACAGTATGGTTGCTGTGATTGATCCTGAAATGACTGGTCAGTGCGCCAAATGGGGTGGCTCGTATTCCACTTGGAAAGCAAACGCCAATACATTCCGCTCAGAAATTGATCAACGTTGTACATCCTTAACGCAAGGCTTAATCGATTGTTATTCGCTTACCGGTCCGTACGCTGTTACTTTTGATGTATCACCTGCAGGTGCAGGAAATATTGAAATCAATAGTATTATTCCTTCATCTTACATTTATAGTGGAAATTATTTTGGTGGCATCGTAACGAAACTGAAAGCGATTCCTAATGGAGTATATGTATTTGATCATTGGGAAATGCCAAGTCATACACCTACACCAAGTTCTGTGAGCGACACCGCTGAAGTAACTTTTACAACAAGTGAAAATGTGATTGCCGTATTTCGAATGACAGATGAACCTCAAGGTGGATCAGAAGTTGGAATTCCAAATGTGTTTTCACCCAATGGCGACAATAACAATGATATTCTATTTGTATTAGGAAGTATTGATAAATTAGATTTTCATATTTATAACCGTTGGGGACAAGAGGTGTTTAAAACAAATGATCGAGCAGAAGGTTGGGATGGAACATTTATGGGACAGCCTTGTAATCCTGGTGTTTTTGCGTATCGTGTCTCAGGAATTATGCCGGGTGGTGAAAAAATTGAGAAAAAGGGAAACATTACATTGGTCCGCTAGTTTATGAAGATTAGAAAATCGATACTATTTATTTTTTCAATTTGTGCAAGTTTCTCTTTTGCACAGGACGTTCATTTTTCACAATACAATGAAACGCCACAGTTACTTAATCCCGGTGCTACAGGAGTGTATAGTGGTTATGTTCGTGCAATCGTAAATTATAAAAATCAATGGGCTGCAATGGGCAATGCATTTAATACGGTTGCTGCTTCTGTGGATATGCCCTTGTTTGATAAAAAAGAAAAGAATGCGCATTTGGGTGCAGGAATAAATTTCTTTTCCGATAAAGCCGGTGACTCTCAATTCGGATTAACTCAAGCTAATTTATGTTTGGCAGCTATCTTGCCCGTAAGTAGGGAAAGTAAATTCTCTATGGGCTTGTCTGTTGGTGGTGCTCAGCATAAAGTAAATCTTGCGGATATGAATTGGGGAAATCAATATGATGGACAAGGATTTAATACCGCTGTCGCGAATTACGAAACGACTCCTACCAACTCGTTTTTTTATTTGGATTTAGCTGCAGGGTTATATTATGAATACTCAAATGGAAAAGTAAAATTTGAAAGAAACGAAAAACGCAAATTAAATGTGGGTGTATCGTATTTTCATTTGAACCGACCAACACAAAAGTATTTTTCTGTTTCTGAAAAATTGTACGGAAAACTCGTTGTAAATATGAGTGGGCATTTTGATAAGCCCGGTACCAAAGTCGCTTTTCTTCCATCAGCAATTTTTTTTCAACAAGGGAGGGCAATGGAAATTACAGCAGGTTGTGCTGTGCGATATCGTTTTAAAAACGATACAAAAATCACAGGATTGATTTCTGAAACAGCTTTAGGAGTTGGATTGTATTATCGTCATGGTGATGCAATTATTCCTTCAGTTTTCTTAACCATGTCTGATTTTTCTTTTGGACTGTCCTACGATATTAATATTTCCTCATATAGCCAAGTATCCAAATACAATGGAGGAGTGGAAATTTCATTAAAATACCACATTTTGAAAGGCGCCTTGTTCAAACAAAAAAATATGATTTAAAAAAAAGCCCCGATGAAATGAATCATCGGGGCTTTTTTTTGAGTTGTATTTATTTCTTTTTACCCATTGATAAATTATAGATAGGCATCGCAAAGAGTGTTGTTAAAATAGCAATCAACACCAAAATAGAATACAAGTCTTTTGAAATAACAGCATACGATAAACCGATGTTTGCAACAATTAACTCCATTAATCCTCTTGCATTTGTAAGTCCTCCAATTGCGGATGATTCTCTCCAGCTATAACCGGTTAATTTCATGGCAATAGTACTCGAACCATATTTGCTCAGGAAGGCAAATGCTACAATGATGACCATTGGAATAAAATTGGTGATATTGCCGAGTACCAACATGTTTGCATTTAATCCTGAAAATGTAAAAAATAACGGAAGTAAAATAGCTACAGTAATGTCTTTTAGTTTGGTTTCCAATCCTTTTGAAAACACTGGATCACGTGGAACGGCTAAACCTAAAATAAATCCTCCAAATACCGAATACAATCCTAATTTGTCGGTAATGAGCGCAGCAGCGAGTAAAGAAATAACGATGATGGCAAAGTCTTGTTGACTCAATAGTCCGTTTTTTTGTGAGCGTTTTCCAATTATTTTTAAAAGCGGTTTGGCAATTAAGAATACGATGGCAACAAATGCAATGCCTCCAAATAAAGTAATGTATCCTGCTTCCATGCCTTTGCTTGCAGCGGCAGCCGTAACAAAGGATAAAAGAATCCACGAAACCACATCTTGAATGGAAGCGGAGATTAACGTGAGAATACCAATGGGGGAGTTCAGAATATTTTTCTCATGTAAAATTCGCGCTAGCATTGGAAACGCTGTTATGGCAAATGCAGTTCCTAAAAAGATAGAGAAGGAGGTAAGCGAAATACCTGGCATTGCAAAAAGTTCGAAATACCATGCTGCGGCAATACCTCCAAAAATAAAAGGAAAAATAACAGCGACAGATGAAAGTAATGAGGATTGCTTCATTACCTTTTTAGTAAAATTGTTGAAATCGATTTCAGATCCCACCAAAAACATGTAAAAAGATAAACCTAGGTTACTAATTACAAATAGAAAAGGCATAACCTCTTTGCTGAAAATACTGGCGCTAAGTTCCGGACAGAAGTATCCAAAGCAAGTAGGTCCTAACAATACACCGGAAATCATCTCGCCAACAACCTTCGGCTGCATGAGGTATTGGAAAAGCCTTCCGCAAAGATGTGAAATGATTAAAATGAAAACGACAGCAGTAACAACATGGATGAATAAATCTAAATTCGACATGTTTTTCTGTTTAAATGGAGTTGCACTATAGCATTAACAAATATAGAATATTATTAAAAAAATGCAATGATTCAACTACAGTTCTTTCATAAGAACACTGTATAATTTATGCATGGCCTCAATGTCTTTTTTATAGACTTTTTCATCCGGTGTATGAACGTTATCTTCCGGTGCGCCAATAAAACACCAATCCCAAGGATATTCAGCCATTTGAAGTTCTTTTGCATCACTGCCTCCCGAACCTTCCACTTCTAATTGAAATGGAATTTTACTTTTTTTAGCAATCGCGATGATGCGATCGACATAACTTTTTCTTGGAATCAAACTATCTCTTAATGAAATGGCAACACCTTTGCCGTGTGGAACACCTTCAGTTACCCATGTGATATCAGAAATGATGGCCTGTTTTACTTTGTATTTTTCTGAAATAAATTTTTGAATAAAGGAAACGGTTCCTCCACCATGCTCTTCATAGCAAGAAAAAACAATGATACCATCTTTTAATGTTTCCGCTACTTTTAAAGCATTCCAAACACCCAGACGATTGTCCATATAACAACATTGAACATATTCTTTTGTTTCTCTCCAATTTGGTTTGAATGTAAGTTCTGTTCCGCGTTCAATCTCTCTTTTGTATTTATAGGAGATAACGCCTTCTTTATTCGCAATCAATTTGCACTCGATTTTTCCTTTCGAATCCTCACCAACCAAGTCCATTCCGTTGATTAACCTCGGACCTCCAATTTTTACAAGTTGATTTCCATATCTAACTGTAAAGCCAATACTATCAAGATGTGCAAAAATTGCGGTCTTTGGTTTTCCGAAAACCAATACTATACAATCCTGAAATCCTTCACCTGAATATATTTTCGGTTGAACTTTCCAGTTCTTTTTTTGTTTGCTAATATGCTTCAACAGGAATTTTGTCATTCCTGCTTCATTGCCTGAAGGTGCATGAATTGCACACATTTCTTTTAATAATTTCATAGTGCGAATGTACTATATTGTTTTAATGTATTTAATCTCTAATCCTTCAATTTTGCTCATTCGGTCGTAAATAGCTGTCGAATTGCTTTTTCTAACCGAAAAAGTAATCGAGCACGTGAGTTCGGAGTTCTGTGATTCAATTTTTAACTCTTGGTCTTTGATAATTTTCATTACTTCGTTCATGTGCACATAATCAAATCGGATAGAATAAAAATCATTGACCGTTTTTTCAGTAATTTGAGCATTGTTGATTGCATCCAATGCTGCTAATTTATAGGCATTAATCAATCCGCTAACACCTAACAGGGTGCCTCCAAAATAGCGAACAACAACGATTAGAATGTTGGTGAGGTCTTTGGATTGAATTTGGCCTAAAATAGGTTTGCCGGCTGTGTTCGAAGGTTCACCATCATCATTTGCACGGTAGGCCTGTTTATCAGCTCCCAATCGAAATGCATAACAATGGTGATTAGCACCGGGATGCAGTTTTTTGAGATCGGCTAGATGTTTCTTGATTTCTTCTTCTGAAGAGACAGGAAAGGCAAGTCCTAAAAACTTACTTCCTCGATCCTTGAATAATCCTTCGGATGGCTCTTTAATAGTAAAATAGGTGTCTTCAAATAGCATATTGAGGCTCTAAAGATAAAGTCTTTTTCCTGTATAAAATCAGTTTAAAAACATTTGTTTTTTAATTAGAATATTTTATTTTAGCTAAAAATTAGAATGGATGATACTTGGATACATTGATATTGAATCCATTTCACAAAAAATGGTACTAGAATCAAATTTAGAAAGTGTGCACACCGTTGAAAAGCTTATTTCAAGGGTAAAGGATGAGTATGCCATTTCCGATGATAATTATAATGATATCTGGATTGCTTTAAATGAAGCTGTTTCAAATGCCATTAAGCATGGCAATAAGTTTAATCCTGCTAAAAAAGTTCGTTTGACAATTGAAACGAAAGAGGACCGTTATCTTTGTTTTACCATTAAAGATGAAGGCGATGGTTTTAATCCTGCTGACGTTCCTAACCCTACCAGTCCGGATAGAATTGGTGAACCTAATGGAAGAGGCGTTTTTTTAATACATAAATTAGCAGACACAGTTACCTATTCCGAGAATGGAACCTGTGTCGAAATCGGTTTCGATCTCTACAAAAATTAAGATTCGTTTACGTAGAAAAGTAATTTATCCCCACTAATATTTTCTTTTACAATAGGCTTTTGCTTTAAAATTGGAGCTTTTACACCCTTTCCCAATTCCTTTTCAGAAATAAATACTCGAGCCGAATCCCACAATCCTTCATCAATAAAACTGTTGAGTAATAATTCGCCTCCTTCCACTAAAAGTGAATGAATGTTACGTTTGTATAATTCTTCTAAAACTTGCGGAATAACAGCCTGCTCAAAATTAATTTTCACAAATTCCAAATTGCTTTGTGATGGCTCGTCCACAGAAGTAAAAATGAGTGTAGGAGTCGTTTTGTCAAACAAATTGAATTGTTTAGGAATCCGTAACCATTTATCAATTGTGATGCGCAATGGATTTTTACCTTTTACTTCTCTTACAGTTAGTTGTGGGTTATCCAAAAGGGCCGTATTGGTTCCAATCATAATGGCTTGCTCTTGGCTGCGCCATAAATGCAATAATTTTTTAGAATCAGAATTACTGATTTGAATTGGCTTAGAGGTGTTTTCTTCATTTCGTTTGGCATCAATAAAACCATCTGCTGTTTGCGCCCATTTTAAAATGATGTATGGACGCTTTTTTTCATGAAATGTAAAGAAGCGTTTGTTTAATTTTTTACAATCCTCTTCTAAAACTCCAACCTTTACATCGATTCCAGCTTTTGCTAATTTTTCAATACCTTTTCCCGAAACAAGAGAATTGGTATCGATACTTCCGATAACAACATAAGGGATTTTATGCTCCACAATCAAATCAGCACAAGGAGGTGTTTTACCAAAATGGGAGCAAGGTTCTAAATTTACGTAGAGCGTAGATTTTTTTAAAAGCGTTTTGTCTTTTACAGCATTTATCGCATTTACTTCGGCATGGGCTTGTCCATACTGCTCATGATACCCTTCACCAATAATTTCACCATCACAAACAATCACTGATCCAACCATCGGATTGGGAGCAACCTGTCCTAATCCCCTTACCGCTAAATCTAGGCAGCGCTTCATATACGTTTCGTTCGTGCTCATATAATTCTTCTCAGTGTTTTAACTATTCTTACCTTTGCTAAGGTATGAAAATTGCTTCAAATAAAATTAAAGACATTCTCCGCTATTTTCGAGAGGAGTTACAAGATGTTTATCCCAAAGAAGAACTCGAATCCATTATTGCTTATTGTTTTGAGTACTATTTAAAATTAAATCGCGCGGAATTGATTTCAAAAGCGGAACAAACAATTAGCGAATCGGAATTACTTAAATTGAATTTTGCAATTAAGGATTTAAAGATTCAGAAGCCGATTCAATACATACTGGGTGAAGCGGATTTTTATCGATTGAAATTTAAAGTAAATGAACATGTGTTGATTCCTCGTCCGGAAACAGAAGAGTTGGTGCATCTGATTATTAATGATACGAAGAAAATTGCAGAATCACTGTCGATATTGGATATTGGAACAGGCAGTGGCTGTATTCCGATTGCCCTAAAGAAAAATATTTTATCAGCTAAAGTAACTTCAATGGATGTTTCTACAGATGCACTTGAAGTTGCAAAACAGAATGCCAATCAAAATGGAGTCGAAATAGAGTTTGTTTGCGATTCAATTCTAAATCCAACATCTCATCTCTCACATCTTTCAGCTCACTTTGATATCATCGTAAGTAATCCTCCGTATATCTCTGTTTCCGAAATGGCAGGAATGGATAAAAATGTGGTTGCTTTTGAACCTCATTTAGCTTTGTTTGTAGAAAACGATAATCCCTTATTGTTTTATGAAGCCATTTGTAATTTTGCTTTAAAAGCACTTAAAAAAAACGGAGTCATTTATTTTGAAATTAATCAACGTTTGGGTCCTGAAACAAAGAATCTGCTTGAAAATAAAGGTTTTAAGAATGTGGAATTAATCAAGGATTTAAGCAATAATTATCGTATCTTGCGAGGTAATATCTAAGCATTATTTCAATGAAAAAAATAACTTTTATTTGTGTTATAAACCTTTTCTGTATCACCTCAATGTTCTCACAAGGTGGTTTTACAGTGGATGTTTTTCCAACAAATGTTGGTGGCAAAACGGAATTTAAAAGGGTGTTTGAACAGGAGATGGTTTTTCCTGAAAAAGCCTTGAAAAATAAGTATTACGAAAAGGTGACAATTAATTTTGTAATCAAAAAGGATAGTTCGGTTTCTGATGTTAAATTAGCTATGAGAGGCGATAAAGAAACGAATGCGGAAGCACTTAGAGTGTTTGGTTTGTATCAATGGGTGCCTGCAATTAAAGAAGGACAGTATGTTGATGCAAATTGGTCGGTTTCATTTGAGTTTGATCCTGCTAAATATGCTAAAATTTGTAAAAAAAGAGGCTACGAAAAATTTAAATATCTCGCTAACGAAAAAATAGATTCCACCGGAAAAATATATTCGACAGGTGTTCAAATGCCTACCTATGAAAAGGGAAATTTTGCTTTGCAGGATTTTATAAAAGAAAACCTCGAATACCCTCGCCAAGCGCAATTATCCAATTTGCAAGGCACAGTTTTACTCAGCTTTATTGTTGAACCAAGCGGTTTGATGACCAATATTGGTGTTGTAAAATCCGTTGGTGGAGGATGCGACCTAGAAGCAATTCGTGTTTTGGAACAAATTAAATGGTATCCTGGTAAACACGATGATAAATTGGCTCGGATAAAAATGACGTTCCCATTTTATTTTATTTTAAACGAAGACTTTAAAGACAATGCTGCCGGGGAGCAGAAATAAATGATATGAGTGACAGCATAAAAAATAAGATTGAGAAAATTTCAAAAGAACTCGAAGAACATAATTACAATTATTATGTCCTTTCAAATCCAACAATCAGTGATTTTGAGTTCGATAAATTATTGGAAGAGTTAATTGCTCTTGAAAAAGAATACCCTCAATATTTATCACCTGATTCCCCTTCTCAAAGAGTGGGTGGAACAATCACCAAAGAATTTAAGAATGTAAAGCATAAGTATCCAATGCTTTCATTAGGGAATACTTACAATGAAGAAGAGCTTCGTGACTTTGACGAACGTATTAAAAAAGCCGGCATCAGTGATTTTGAATATGTTTGCGAATTGAAATACGATGGTGTTTCGATTTCGTTAACCTATGTGAATGGACAATTAACTCAAGCAGTTACGAGAGGTGATGGTGAAAAGGGAGATGATATTACAGCAAATGTAAAAACGATTGGAAGCATTCCGCTCAAATTAAGAGGCAATAATTTTCCAGCTGAATTTGAAATACGGGGTGAAATTTTTATGCCCAAGCGTGAATTTTTAAGAATCAATGATGAAATTCGTAAAGACCTGATAGAAGAAGGATATAACGAAGAAGAGATTTTTGAAAAACAATTAAAAAATCCGCGAAATGCTACTTCAGGTACACTAAAACAACAAGATTCAAAAGCTGTAGCAGAGCGCAAATTAGATTGTTATTTATATTCTATTCTTGGTGAAAACTTGCCATTTACTTCTCATTACGAGAGTTTGCTGGAAGCAAAAAAATGGGGATTCAAAGTTTCAGCCGACATGGAAAAATGTTCATCCGTGAGCGATGTCGTTAGCTACTTGAATAAATGGGATAAAAAACGTCACGATTTAAATGTTGAAACGGATGGTGTAGTGATTAAAGTAAATTCATATGAACATCAGAAATTTCTTGGATTTACGGCTAAATCCCCTCGTTGGGCCATCGCCTATAAATTCAAAGCTGCGAGAGTTTCAACGGTTTTAGAGAGTATCTCTTATCAAGTTGGACGAACCGGGGCAATTACTCCTGTTGCCAATTTAAAGCCGGTACAACTCGCAGGAACAACTGTTAAACGGGCCTCACTTCATAATGCAGATATCATTGAAAAACTGGACATCCGAGTAGGAGATACCGTTTTTGTTGAAAAAGGTGGTGAAATCATTCCCAAAATTATTGCTGTTGACCTCTCAAAAAGAAACAATGATTTATTTTCAGATGCTGCTCAACCAACTCAATACATCACTCATTGTCCGGAGTGCAACACTGCATTAATTCGCAGCGATGGCGAAGCAAATCATTATTGCCCGAATGAATTAGGTTGCCCGCCACAAGTGAAAGGTAAAATGGAACATTTTGTTTCACGTAAGGCAATGGATATTGATAGTTTAGGCGCGGAAACAATCGCTCAACTTTATGATGCAGGATTAATAAAAACGATAGCAGATATTTATGAGTTGAAAAAGGAGGATTTGCTAAAGATTGATCGAATGGCAGAGAAAAGCGCCACTAATTTATTGGCAGGTGTTGAAGCGTCCAAGAAAGTACCTTTTGAAAGAGTCCTTTTTGCTTTGGGTATCCGTCATATTGGTGAAACCACAGCTAAAAAATTAGCTTTCTATTACAAAAATATCGAGTCATTAAAAAATGCTACCTTAGAACAATTGCTGGAAGTTGGTGATAT
>Ga0075163_10010435_pt1 | contig 12147 bp, 12 predicted proteins | sample JI1023141ADNA_FD_71478 | JGI IMG/M metagenome (GOLD analysis project Ga0075163, IMG submission 71478) | Wastewater effluent complex algal communities from Wisconsin, to seasonally profile nutrient transformation and Carbon sequestration -... | ecosystem: Engineered > WWTP > Effluent > Algae...
CCCGTGCCGTCGTGCTTCGTGATCACGCTGCTGCCGTCGGACGCCACCTCGGCGATGGGCAGGCCGGGATGCTCCAGGCCCGGCACCTCCGTGAAGAAGGCGTAGTTGCCGCCGGTGGCCTGGGCGCCGCACTCGATGATGTGCCCGGCCACGAGGGCCCCCGCCAGCGCATCGAGGGCACGCTGGTAACCCGCGCGCGCCGCCTCGTAGTCCCAGCCATGGCGCCAGGCCGCCGGCCCGATGACGAGGGCTGCATCCGTGACCCGGCCGGTGACCACGATGTCCGCGCCGGCGCGCAGCGCTGCCGTGATCGGCTCCCCGCCGATGTAGGCGTTGGCGGTCAGCGGGCTGATCCCCGCCCCCGCGAGGGACTCGCCGGTGTCGAGGTTGACGAACTGCTCGCCGGCGGATGCCAGGTCGCGAACCCTCCCCGCGAGGTCGTCGCCGCTGACGACGCCGATCCGCGCCGGCACCCCGAGCGTCGCGGCCAGCTCCGCCAGGGCGTCCCCCAGTCCCTGGGGATCGAGGCCGCCCGCGTTGCTGACCACGCGGATCCCACGGTCGATGCAGGTGCCCAGCACCTGCTCCATCTGGGTCATGAAGGTGCGCGCGTAGCCGTTGCCGTGCTTCATCTTCTGTCGCGCCAGGATGAGCATCGTCAGCTCGGCGAGCCAGTCGCCGGTGAGCACGTCGATGGGTCCCCCGTCGACCATCTCGCGGGCGGCCGAGATGCGGTCGCCGAAGAAGCCGCTGCAGTTGGCGATGCGGATGGGCTCCGTCATGACGCCTCCTCGTCCGCGAACTCCACGACGACGGTATGGGCCTCGACCGACTGGCCGACGTCCACGAGCACCTTCGCGATGATGCCGTCGACATCGGCGAGGATGCGGTGCTCCATCTTCATGGCCTCGAGCATCACCAGGGTCTGCCCCGCGACGACCGCGTCGCCGGGTGCGACGGACACGGCCGTGATCGTGCCCGGCACCGTGGTCGACGGGCCGTGGCCGGCGGCATCCAGCGAGTGGTCGGCGAACCGTGGCTCGACCGTCCACGCCGACGAGTGCAGGCCGTCGTCGACGAACACCTCGTCGCCGTACCGCGCGACGGCGCAGCGGGCGGCGACCCCGGCCACCTCGACCACCACGACCACGCCATCACCGGCAGGCTCGACTCGGGCGCTGGCCCCGGGGAGCTCAGCGGCATCGATCGAGAAGACCTGCGCATAGGGAACGTCGTCGGTGCTCGCGAGGCGGATGCGGTCGCCATCGCGGTGTCGATCGACCAGCACGGTCGTGTAGCCCGCTCCTCCCCGTCCCTGCAGAGTGACGAACTGCGGGGCTGCGGGCACGTTGCTCCAGGCCAGCGGCACGGCGTCCACCGGTGCCTCACTCGCGGCGAGGGCGTAGGCGACGGCGACCGCATGGCGCTGCCCGTCCTCGGCGGACGCGACCGGCGCGAGCACGTGCACCTGCTCGTCGAGGAAGGCGGTCGTCGTGTCGCCGGCCAGGAAGGCGTCGGATCGGAGGATCGCCACGAGTGAATCGCGGTTGTTCACCGGCCCGTGCAGGGTCATGCGGACGAGGCCGTCGGCGAGGATCGCGGCCGCGTCGTCGCGGGATGCACCCGTCCCGATGACCTTGGCCAGCATGGGGTCGTAGTGCGGGCTGATGACGCTCCCGCTCACGATCCCGGAGTCGACCCGCAGGCCGGGTCGCGCCGGCACCGCGAAGCGGTGGATCACGCCCGTGGCGGGCAGGTAGTCGTGCGCCGGGTCCTCGGCGTAGAGCCGGGCCTCGATGGCATGGCCCTGCGCGACGATCTGGTCCTGCACCAGCGGAAGGGGCCGGCCCTCCGCCACGGCGATCTGCCACGCGACGAGGTCGGTTCCGGTGATCGCCTCCGTGACGGGGTGTTCGACCTGCAGGCGCGTGTTCATCTCCAGGAACGAGAACTCCTGCTCGTCGCCCGACCCGAACACCATGAACTCGACCGTGCCGGCGCCGACGTAGCCGATCGCCCGCGACAGCGACACGGCCGCCTCGTGCAGTCGGGTTCGCACCTGCGGCGTGACGCCGGGCGAGGGCGCCTCCTCGATGACCTTCTGGTGACGGCGCTGGATCGAGCACTCGCGCTCGAACAGGTGGACGACGTTGCCGTGAGCGTCCCCGAACACCTGCACCTCGACATGCCGGGCACCGGTGAGGTAGCGCTCGACGAAGACGGTGTCGTCGCCGAAGGAGCTCATGGCCTCGCGGCGGGCCGACTGCAGTGCGGCCACGAGGTCGTCGCGGGACGGGACCACCTTCATGCCCTTGCCGCCGCCGCCGGCGCTCGCCTTGACCAGCAGCGGGTAGCCGACGGCGTCGCACGCTGCCAGCGCCTCATCGTTGGACGTCCCCTGAGGCAGCTCAGCACCCGCGACGAGGGGCACGCCGGCCGCTCGCGCGATCCGCTTGGCCTCCACCTTCAGGGCCATGGCCTCGATGGACTCGGGCGTCGGCCCGATCCAGACCAGGCCCGCTGCCACGACGGCGCGCGCGAAGTGGGGGTTCTCCGACAGGAATCCGTAGCCTGGGTGGACCGCGTCAGCACCCGAGGAGATCGCCGCCTGGAGGATGAGGCCGGCATCGAGGTAGGTCTCCGTGCTGGACACGCCGGGCAGGCGCACGGACCGGTCGGCCTCGCGCACATAGGGGGCGTCGGCATCCGCATCGGAGTGGACGGCGACGGTGCTGATCCCGAGCGCATGCGCCGTGCGGATCACGCGGGAGGCGATCTCGCCACGGTTGGCGACAAGGATGCGGCGAATGCGCGTGGTGGCGGTCATCGGCATCACATCCGGAAGACACCGAACGAGTCGGTGCCCTTCACGGGTCCGGAGTGCACGGCCGACAGGGCAAGGGTGAGCACCGTGCGGGTGTCGCGGGGGTCGATGATGCCGTCGTCCCACATGCGCCCCGTGGCGAACAGCGCCGTCGACTCGCTCTCGACCTGCTGCTCGAAGGCATCGCGGATGGGAGCGAAGCCCTCCTCGTCGAACACCTGCCCGGCCGCCTCGGTCTTCTGCCGCGCGACGATCGTGAGCACGCCGGCCAGCTGCTTGGGGCCCATGACGGCGATGCGGTGGTTGGGCCAGCTGAAGATGAAGCGCGGGTCGTAGGCGCGGCCCGCCATGCCGTAGTTGCCGGCCCCGTAGGACGCCCCCATCATCAGCGTGATCATCGGCACGCCGCAGTTGCTCACGGCGTTGATGAGCTTGGCGCCGTCCTTGATGATGCCGCCCTGCTCGTACTTGGTGCCGACCATGAAGCCGGTGATGTTCTGCAGGAACAGGATGGGCACGTCCATGCGGTTGCACAGCTGGATGAACTGCGCGCCCTTGTGCGCCTCCTCGCTGAACAGGATGCCGTTGTTCGCGAGGACGCCCACGTGGAAGCCGTTGACGTGCCCCCAGCCCGTGACGAGCGTGGAGCCGTAGAGCGGCTTGAACTCGTCGAACTCGCTCCCGTCGAGTACGCGGGCCAGCACCTCGCGGGCCTCGAACGGGATCCTGATGTCGGCGGAGGCGATGCCGAGGAGCTCCTCGGCGTCGTAGAGCGGTTGCCGCGGCGCGACGGCCGGCCCCGGTCCGCTCTTCGTCCACCCGAGATGGGCGACGATGTCGCGGCCGATGCGCAGGGCGTCGGGCTCGTCGAGCGCGAGGTAGTCGGCCAGGCCCGAGACGCGTGCGTGCATCTCAGCCCCGCCCAGGGTCTCGTCGTCGGCGTCCTCGTCGATGGCCATCTTCACCAGAGGCGGTCCGCCGAGGTAGACGCGCGCGGACTCCTTCTGCAGGACGACGTAGTCGCTCATGCCGGGCACGTAGGCGCCGCCGGCCGTCGACGATCCGAAGACCATCGTGATCGTGGGGATGCCGGCGGCCGACAGGCGCGTGAGGTTCTTGAACGTCGCTCCGCCAGGGTTGAAGACGTCGGCCTGCTTCGTGAGGTCCGCCCCGCCGGACTCCGTGAGCGACACGAGCGGCAGCCGGTTCTCGCGAGCCACCGCCATGGCGCGCAGCGCCTTCGTGACCGTGATGGGCGACTGAGATCCGCCCTTGACCGTGGGGTCGTTCGCGCTGATGACGCACTCGACGCCGCTGATCCGCCCGATGCCCGTGACGAGGCCGGTGCCGAGGGCGTCGTCGGTGCCCCAGCCGGCCAGGGGCGAGAGCTCGAGGAACGCGGCGCCCGGGTCGAGCAGCAGGCTGATCCGCTCGCGCGGCAGCAGCTTGCCCCGGCCCCGGTGCCGGGCGACCGTCCGGGCGTCCTTCTCGGGGTTCCCGCTGCCGCCCCCGCGGGTGACCTCGCCGTTGAGCCGGTCGAGCTCGGCGAGCGCGTCCAGGAGCGCCGCCCGGTTCGAGGCGAACGCCTCGGAGCGGGTGTCGACGTGCGAGCGCAGGACCGGAGCCACGAATCTGACGCTAACGTCAAGTTGATACGCGCGTCAAGGTCTGCCGGTAGGGTGCCGCCATGAATCCTGTGGACGTCCTCCGCCCCGACTGCCTCGACGGGCGTGTGGCCCTCGTGACGGGGGGCGGATCGGGCATCGGCCGCGCGACCGCCCTGCAGCTCGCCCGGCTCGGCGCCCAGGTGGTCGTCATGGGCCGTCGCGCCGAGAACCTCGCCGAGACGGCCGCCATCGGTATGCAGGAGGGGACGCTGCCCATCACCTCCGTCGCCGTCGACCTGCGGGAGTTCGATCAGGTTGACGCCGCACTCGACACCGTGCTCGGGCAGCACGGCCGCATCGACCTGCTCGTCAACAACGCGGGCGGGCAGTTCCTGGCACCCGCCGAGTCGGTGTCGGCGAACGGGTTCCGCGCCGTGACGCGCCTCAACCTCGACGCCCCCTGGTACCTCACCACCCGGATCGCGGCCCGGTCGATGATCCCGAACGGGTACGGCAAGGTGGTCAGCGTCACGATGACGCCGCTGCGCGGGATCCCCTACATGGCCCACTCCTCGGCGGCCCGCGCCGGCGTCGAGAGCCTCACGCGCACGCTCGCCGTCGAGTGGGCGGGCCACGGCATCCGCCTCGTCGCCGTCGCGCCGGGCATCGTGCACACCGAGGCGTGGGAGGGCTACGGACTGGCACCGGAGGCCGTGGCCAAGGTCGTGCCCGCCGGACGCCTGCAGACCCCCGAGGACGTCGCCTCGGTGATCGCCTTCTTCCTCTCGCCGGGCGGCGACTACGTCACCGGCGCCACCATCGTCGCCGACGGCGGCTGGAACCTGGTCGGCCCCAACCTCGTGGACTGACGCTCCTACTGCGGCCGGATGACGGCGATGCCCGTGGCCGCGAAGTCGTCTCCCTTGCACAGGATCGGGCAGTCCAGCGCCCGGGCCAGGGCATACGTGAAGCCATCGCCGAAGTTGAGGCGCGACGGCGAACCGCGGAAGTCGACGACGGCCGCAGCACCCAGGACCGCGAGCTCGCCGGTGACAGGAGCCACGTCGATTCCCAGGGATCCGACCATCGACCAGGCCGCGGCCAGGATGTCGGCCGATCGTTGTGGCAGCCGAGGATGCATCGCCGACACCAGGAGGAACTCCTGCACCGACCCCGCGCTCATGACCCTCTCGTCCGCCGCATACAGCGCCTGGGCGAACCACTCCTCGTCCGGCTCACCGACGACCATCGCGATCAGCGCCGATGTGTCAACGACGATCCGTCCCGCCATCACTTCGGCAGACCGTCGTTGTCGTAGAGGTCGTCCACCGTGAAGCCCGAGGCGACCACCTCCGGGTACGCGCGGCGGAACTCCGACAACTGCCACATCATGTCGCTGACGGTCGGCCGACCCACTGTCCGCGCCCGCGCCAGTCGCTCGTCGAGGGCCCGGGTGACGGCCTCCGTGATGCCCTCACCGGTCAGGGACATCAGCTCGCGCAGCAGCTCGTCCGCGCGGTCGTTCTTCACACTGAAGGCCACGGCGGAATTCTAGAAAGTTCTAGAAACACCGTCAATGGCGACGTGCTCCGGCCACGAGGTCCCTACGAGCGCGCGTCGTCGATGAGTCGATGCCCGAGTGCCACGGCGTGGTCGCCGCCCTCCACCACGTAGCCCAGGTGCTCGTAGAACGCGACCGCCTCGACGTTGTCGGCCCGCACCGAGAGGTTGACCTTCGGGCACCCGCGTGCCAGCAGCAGCACCTCGGCCCGCTCCATCATGCGGCGGCCGAGCCCCGTGCCCCGCTCGCTCGGCACCACGCCCAGGTAGTTGACGCTGCCCCGATGGCCGTCGTACCCCACCATCATCGCCCCGACGAGCCGGCCGTCATCCTCGGCGACGAGGAACCCCCACGACGAGTCGGCGACCTTGCGTGCGATGTCGCGATGCGGGTCGTTCCACGGGCGCAGCAGCCCGCACTGCTCCCACACCGCGACCACCGCCTGCTCGTCGTCGGGCTCGTACGGCCGGATGGTCACGGCACTCGCCTCGGTCACGGGTGCCGCGCCAGGAAGTCGGCCGCGGACAGCTCGTAGATGAGCTCGAGGCCGTCCTCGGGATCGTCCTGCTCCCCCACGTGCACGAGACCGGCCCCGCGGATGATCCGCAGGGACGCCTCGTTGTCGGGCCGCACCGTCGCCCGCAGGACGCGCACGTCCGCGCGAGGCGCAGCGGCCCGCCACATCGTCATGGCGATCTCCGTGGCGTAGCCACGACCCCGATGGCGTGGCAGCACGCTGTAGCCGATCTCGACCATGCCCTCAGCATCGGGCCGGTCGTGGAAGTTCGCCTGGCCGACGATGACGGGCGCATCGCCGCGCAGGACGGCGAGCCGGATCAGCCAGGGGTTGAGCGACGGGTCGGCGATCACCTGCGGGATCCGATAGCGCAGCGGCGAGTCGGCCGGGTTGAGCACGTCATCGGGATCGTCGAACCCCAGCGGCACAGGCGTCGAGTGTCCGTCACGGCTCAGCAACTGATCGACCGTCACGAGCACGAGGTCGAGTCGAGGTCCGGCCAGCACGTCCGGCAGCGAGTCGGGCGATACGTCGGGCATCCTCGATCACGCCGTCGGTGAGGAAGCCGACAGGACGCAGAACTCGTTGCCCTCAGGATCCGCGAGCACCACCCACGCATGGTCGCCGTCACCCAGTTCGACTCGGGAGGCGCCGAGCTCGATGAGCCGCTCCACCTCACGCGACTGGTCGGGCGGCCTGAAGTCGAGATGCAGCCTGTTCTTGACCACCCGGCGGTCTGGCACGGGCACGAACACCAGCCCCGGCAGCCGCTCCGGCGACTCGCGGATCTCGAGCTCGTCCTCCGACTCGAACGTGACCACCCAGCCGAGCGCCTCGGCCCACCAGTGCCCGAGGGCCACCGGATCGACGGAGTCCACGATGACCTGCTCCCAGAGGAGTCCCATGGACGTAGAACCTACTGCGGCGGGCCCTCGCGCAGGTCGCGGCGCTCCACGCCCTTGAAGCGCGACTCCGCGCCCACGTTGATGCCCCAGCTCCAGACGACCTCGGGCGTGATGCGGATGCGCAGGCCCCCGGCCTCGCCCTCGATGGCAGCGGCACCGCGCACCTTCACGCCACGGGGCGACCACGGATTCACGGAGGCGAGGTCGTCGATGACGATCGTCGCGCGCGGGTTGCGGAGCAGGTTGCCGTACCGCACCGTCTTGGTGATGTCGAAGCCGCCGCTGACGATCGTGTCACCTTCCACCGCGAAGGTCACTGCGGCGACATCGGGCTCTCCGGCGGCCGAGGCGGTCGCCAGCCGCGCCATGCGCTGCGACCGCAGGTACACGAGCTCGCCGTCCGTGAAGGCACCCATGGCCGCAGGCTAGTAGGTGCTCGCCGTCACGGCAGACAGCGGAACGGCCTTGCCGTACAGCCAGCCCTGCCCCGTCTCCCATCCCTGGCTCGCCAGCACCGCCGCCTGCTCGGAAGTCTCGACGCCCTCGGCGACGGTGCGCAGCCCCAGGCCCTCGGCGAGTCCGGCGAGGCCGAGGGCGAGACGGGTCGCGTGGTTGTCGCCGTAGGACACGCCGGCGGTGAACGCGCGATCGAGCTTGAGGCCGACGACCGGCAGGTCCCGGATGTGGCTGATGGAGGAGAAGCCGGTGCCGAAGTCGTCCATCCACCAGGTGACGCCAAGGTCGGCGAGTGACTGCATGCTGTCCCGCACGCTGCCCGTGACGTGGAACAGGGCGGTCTCGGTGACCTCGAGGTGCAGCCGGCTCGGGTGCACCCCTGTGTGCGCGAGCTCGGCGCGGACCCACTCGTCCAGCCGGCCGCTCGACAGGGTCGCGGCAGACACATTGACCGCGACCGTGGCGCCCGTGGGCAGCGACTCGATCGCGTCCAGCGCCTGACGCAGCATCGTCCGGTCGACCTCCAGGATGAGGCCGGTCCGCTCAGCGACGTCGAGGAAGGCGTCCGGGGGCATCACGGTGCCGTCGTCCTCGATCCAGCGCACCAGTGCCTCGTACCCCACCGTCCGTCGATGGGCGAAGGAGACGATGGGCATGAACCACGGAACGACGCGGCCGTCCGCGAGGGCGTCGCGCAGGGACCCCTGGACCGCGAGGGCATGCCGGGTCTCGCGGCCGACGTTCCCGTCGAGGAACTCCCAGCGGTCGGTGCCCTTGGCGCTGGCCTGCCGCATGGCCGCCGTGGCATCCCGGAGCAGGTCCTGCGGATCGACTCCGCCCGCTATCGCGACCCCCACGCATGCGGTCACGTCGACCTCGGTGTCGGCCACCGGCATCCGGCCGTGGACCGCGGCCAGGATCCGCTCGGCCGCATTGGCCGCATCCGTGGCCGTCACGACGTCGTGCAGCATGACGACGAACTCGTCGCCGGCGATCCGTGCCACGCGGTCGGCCGCCCCCGCGGCTGCCACGAGCCGTCGGGCTACCTCCGTCAAGACGCTGTCGCCGGCAACGTACGTGTACGCCTGGTTGATCGCGGTCATGCCGTCCACCCCGACGCACAGCAGGGCCCACGAGCGGTCGCCGCGGGTCTGCAGGATGTCGGCGATGCGGTCGAGGGCCAGGGCCCGCCCTGCCAGGCCGGTGAGCGAGTCGAACTGCACCTCATGGCGCAGGGCGTCGTGGGCGGTCACCTCAGCCTGGATGTCTCGGACGCCGATCACCCCGCCGACCAGCTGCTCCTCGTCGTAGAGCCCACGCGGGGTCGCCTCCACCCACCTGCTCGTGCCGTCCTTGGCCACCATGCGGATGCGGCACGACGAGGGGTGGCCGGCACGGGCCTGCGCGGAGGCGTCCAGGAGCAGGGGGAGGTCCTCGCTGTTGATGAGCGTCCCGCCGAACACCCCCACGAGCTCGTCCGGCTCGTAGCCGAGCAGCGAGGTCGTCGACGAGGAGACCCACTGCACCATGGCGTGCATGTCCAGGCTGATGACCATGTCCATCGTGTTCTCGGCGAGGAGCCGGTATCGCGACTCGGACTCGGCGAGCGCCAGGGCGGCGCGGACCTCGGCATCGACGAGCCGGAAGCTGACGGCGAAGTCCCCGGCGGGCAGGCGCCTGGCAACCGCAGACATCCAGGCGACATCGCCGTCGGGGGTGATGAAGCGCAGCGTCATGGGCACCGGGTGGTGGTCGGCGTCCCCGGCATGGGCGAGCGCCGTGATCGCCTCGTCCCGGTCGTCGGGGTGGATGAGGTCCCACGGGGCCGTGCCCACCAGGGATCGCGAGGATCGACCCAGCACCCCCGTGACCGACGGGGACACCCAGGCGATCATCCCGTCGGCCTCGACGCGGGCAACGATGTCGGATGCGTTCTCGGCCAGCATCCGGTACTGGTCCTCGCGCTGCAGGACCCGCGCTCGCCATCCGGTGATGGTGACCGCGAACAGCACGATGATGCCGATCCCGATGACCTGCCCCGCCAGTTGCAGCCAGCCGTCCGTGGACGAGTAGCCGCCGTGGCGCGCCTCCACCAGGACCGACAGGACCAGGGCGAGGACGCCCAGCGCAATGACGACCTTCGGACGGGTGAAGAGCGCGGACACCGCGAGCGCCGGCACCATGAACAGCACAAAGTTGAGGCTGGGATAGGCCAGATCGAGCACCGCGACCGCCACGAGCGCCACCGCGACGACGACAGCGACGGTCCTCTCGCGATCGCGCTCGGACGTGCCACGCCTGTCCACGGCCCCATCGTCGCAGACGGCGAGGGCGCACGCGGTCCTGTGAGCGACTCCGTACGGCCTGGTCGCCAGGGCTTGCGGCCTGTGCCACTGTTGTCGATCATGGCCGTCGTTCTCTCCGTTGCGCCCCACCCCGACGATGAGGTCATCGCGGCCGGACCCGTCTGCATCGACCTGATCGCCGCCGGGCACGACGTCCACGTGCTGCTTGCCTCGCTCGGCCGGCCTGAGCAGCGCGAGCGACGACTGCTCGAGGCCCGCGCCGCTGCGACGGTGGGCGGATGGAGCCTCCACGCCCCCGACACGACTGCCGCCATCGGAGCGCACGACGACCTCGTAGGCGCCCAGTCGTTCATCGCGCAGCAGGTGCAGGCCCTGGCCCGGGAACTGAACGCCGACATCGTCATCGCACCAAGTCCGCACGACGCGCATCACGGGCATGAAGTCGTGGGGCGCGCGGTCACCGCGGCACTGCGCGGGGACGACGGTGTGCGCTGGTGGGCCTGGGCGCTGTGGGGCCACCTTCCGCTCACCTCCCTCATCCATCCGGTGGACGCAGGCACGATGCAGGTCGCGGTCACGGCGCTGGCCGCCTACCGGGGCGAGAACGAACGCAACGACTACCGGCGCCTGCTCGCGGGCGGCAGCGAGGCGGCGGCTGTCCTGGGCCCCGAGCGCGTCTTCGGCTTCGGAACGTCCCGTGTGTCGGACCTCCCCTACGCGAGCCTGTTCCTTGAGCTGGAGGCACGGGGCGGCTCCTGGGAGACCTGCTCGCCGGGCGTCCTCGACGTCACCTCAGTGCGCGCGGGACGTGCGCCGACGGGACACGTCGCCGCGTGGCTCGACGAGCCATCCCCCTACGCGTCGCCGCACAGCCCCTAGTCAGGAGCACCTAGCGGTGCTCGACCGAACGACCGCCGTCGCGGCCGCCGCCGACGAGCAGGTTCTGGCCGGTGACCCAGTCGGACGCCGGGGATGCGAAGAAGAGCACGGCCGCGGCCATGTCCTCGGGCCGTCCCATCCGGCCGAGGGGCACGGTTCCCGCCAGCCGTTCGAGGTCGTCCTCCGTGAACTGCAGCACGCGGTAGAACGAGTCGGTGGGCACCATCCCCGGCGACACGGCATTCACGCGGATGCCCTGCGGAGCCAGTTCGGCCGCCATCGTCTGGGTGAGGTTCAGCAGGGCCGCCTTCGACGCGGCGTAGGCGCCGGTGTTCGGCGCCGCGCGCATTCCGGCGCCCGAGGCGATGTTCACGATGGCCCCGCCCCGCGTCATCCGCAGGGCCGCCTCCCTCGAGCCCGCCGCGGCAGCGATCACGTTGAGCTCGAGCATGTCGCGCATCTGCTCGTCCGTGGTGGCCGTCAGGGGCTGCACGTGGGCGTCGTCGGTGCCACCCGCGTTGTTGACCCAGATGTCGAGCCTGCCGAAGTGCGCCAGGCACTGCTCCGCGAGCCTCTGGGGCATGCCCTCCTCCCTCAGGTCGCCGGGCATCTCGACCGCCCTGCGCCCCACGGCGCGCACCTCGGCGGCGACCACCGCCACGTCATCAGCCCGCCGGCTCGTGATGACCACGTCGGCGCCGGCCTCCGCCAGGGCCAGGGCGATGGATCGCCCGATGCCCCGACCGGAGCCTGTGACGACGGCGGCTGATCCGTCGATGCGGAACATGTCGAGGATCGTCACCACGCATAGGCCTCGGGTGCCGTGCCTCCCGGGCCCGGGAAGATCTCATCGATGCGGGCCAAGGCATCCGCGTCCAGCGTGATGTCGAGTGCGCGCAGCGCACCATCGAGCTGGTCGACCGTGCGCGGGCCGATGATGGGGGCCGTGACAGCAGGCTGGTGCAGCAGCCACGCGAGGGCGACGTCACCCGGCGCCTCGCTCCGGTCGTCGCAGAAGGCCTCCCACGCCTCGATCGCGGGACGATGCCTCTCCAGCGCATCGGCAGCCCGGCCCGAGGTGCTGCGGCTCGC
>Ga0075163_10010437_pt1 | contig 12144 bp, 17 predicted proteins | sample JI1023141ADNA_FD_71478 | JGI IMG/M metagenome (GOLD analysis project Ga0075163, IMG submission 71478) | Wastewater effluent complex algal communities from Wisconsin, to seasonally profile nutrient transformation and Carbon sequestration -... | ecosystem: Engineered > WWTP > Effluent > Algae...
CAACTCTAAACCATTGGTATTTCATCACATATTTTGTACTTTTATGTTTCGTTTACTGCGCACACTTTTTCGCACTCAGCCTCTTGCTCTGGATATTGCATTGCTGCTTCTACGCATTGTGATTGGCGGCTTTATGGCTCATCATGGCTATGGTAAAGCCTTTGGCAATCCGGCAAAATTTGTTAATTACGTCGCCTCCATTGGCGTTCCCTTACCGACTATTTTGGGATACGCGGCTATTTATGCAGAATTTCTCGGCGGGATATTGATTGTTATAGGCTTGTTGTATCGCCCGGCAACATTTGCCATTGCCGTCACGATGCTGGTTGCAGCGCTTGGAGCACACGGTAACGACCTTCTGGGCGATGGCGAATTGGCAGTATTGTATGCTTGCGCAACGCTTGCAATGATGCTTCTGGGCGCAGGACGCTTCAGCGCGGACGCAATTCTCTTTTCACGATTTCAGCACGACTAATGAACTTTTTGCAATCACGAACAGCCGTTTATTGGCTCTGTCAAATTTCCGGCTGGTCGCTCTACACACTATTTGTTTGGCTTATTTTTTCGCTTGCCGAGAGTACAAGCTGTGACCGATGGTGGGTCTATACCACAGCCACAACGAGTATGCTGGGCTTACCGATGACGCACGTTTTTCGTTCCATTGCTCACCGATGGAAATGGCTTGCGCTGCCACCTTTGAAGCTGGTGGTCTATGTCGTCATTGCCACAAGCCTTATGGCACTATCGCTTTCGTTGATTTCGGAGCAACTGGCTACCTACGTCTTTCATACGACCATGTTTGATGATAATGTTGACAAGCTCAATTTTGTGCTGAACTGGTTTACGCGTATGTTTTTGTGGTCGGCATTGTATTTTGGCATTCATTTTTTTGAACAGTATCGGCAGACAGAAATTGAGAAATGGAAACTGGAAGCGAGCCTGAAAGACAGCGAACTCATGGCACTCAAATCGCAGATGAACCCGCATTTTCTTTTCAATGCCTTGAATACGATACGCGAACTCACTCTCGAAGACCCGCATAAAGCCATGCACGCTATGACACAACTGGCAAGCATTCTTCGCTATTCGCTGCGGTCTGCTTCCACACAAACTGTCCCCTTGCGCGAAGAAATGAAAATCGTCCAAGAATATCTAGCGCTGGAATCCTTGCGCTTCGAGAAACGCCTCCGTGTGGTTGTGGACGTGAACGAACACACGCTTGATATGCCGATTCCGCCGCTTATTGTGCAAACTCTCGTCGAAAATGCCGTCAAACATGGTATAGCAGAACTTCCAAAGGGCGGCACAATTACTATTCAAGCGCAGTACAAAGACAATGCGCTGGAAATTTGTATTCTCAACACCGGGCAAATTGCGAAACATCACTTCCGCGAAGGGCAAAACATCGGTGTTGCGAATACCCGCGAGCGCTTGTTTTTGCTTTTTGGCGAAAAAGCATCTCTTTCTCTAGCGAATAAAAACAACTCTACGGTAGAAGCAAAAGTTACCGTCCCCTGCCCCAGTCTGTTTCAACCATCTATTGCCCAAGCAGCATGAAAGCGATGATTATCGACGACGAACGCCTTGCGCGGGTTGCGCTACGACGCTTGCTGGCGGAGTACCCGCATATCGAAATTGTTGGCGAAGCGGAAGATGCGGGCGATGCACTCACACAAATTATGCGCTTGCAGCCGGATGTTCTCTTTCTTGATGTGCAGATGCCCGGCAAAGACGGCTTTCAACTTTTGGCAGAACTGGAAGTGGCTCCGAAAGTCATTTTTACCACTGCCTACGACGACTACGCGCTTCGAGCATTTCAAGTGAGCGCATTAGATTATCTCGTGAAACCGATTGAACAAGAACACCTTGCCCGTGCCGTAGAAAAACTCGGTGGAGAAAAACTTCACTCAGGTATTCCACAGCCCGACTCTACAACACATTTATCTACAACACAACTTCTCACGGCAGAACATCAAGTATTTGTCAAGGATGGCGATAAATGCTGGTTTGTGCGCGTGGGCGATATTCGCTTACTAGAAAGCGATGGAAATTATACGCGGCTTTATTTTGGTAGCAACAAACCCTTGCTTCTTAGAACGCTCGCCAGCATGGAAGAACGCCTTGATCCGTCATTCTTTATCCGAGCCAGTCGGCGGCACATCGTCAATATGCGAGCAATTACAGACGTAGAATCGTGGTACGGCGGTGGCTTAATGCTGACACTTACCGACAGCACAAAAGTGGAAATGTCGCGCCGACAAGCACAAAAACTCAGAGAACAAATGACTATCTAATGCGTTACCCCTGAATCATCTGCCGCTTCATCAAATACTGTACCAACGCCACATCAAATGGCTGCGCAGTGTCGAGAAGCATATAGTCTATATTCCGCTCGCGGCAGGAATTTTTAAGCGACTCGGTGAAGTCCTTGAGTGCATCTGCGTAGGCGGCTTTGATTTGATAGGGCTGCGTGGTCATTTCTTCGGCAGTTTCCATATCGCGGAACATTGCATCATAACCGAAATTAAAATCACGCTCACGCGGGTCGAGAATTTGGAACGCCAACACTTCGTGGTTGCTATGCCGAAAGCGTTTTAGTGCTGATGTTACCGCGCCCAAATCATCGAAAAAATCACTCAGCACAATCACCAAACCACGCCGTGCAATACGGTCGGCTATACTCGACAAAGCGGCTCCTGTGCCTGTTTGATTCGTTGGCGTTGCATTCCCAAGAGTACGCAAAATTTCTTGAACATACGACTTTTTCGAGCGTGAGGGCAGATAAGAACGTACTTCTGTATCGTACAGCGCCAGCCCGACTGCATCTTGCTGCTTCATCATCATAAACGCCATCGAAGCCGCCAGATAGCACGCATACTCAAATTTAGTGATATTTCCTTTGGAAGCATAATTCATCGAAGCACTTGAATCCACGATGATGGTGCACCGAAGATTGGTCTCGTCTTCGTATTGCTTCACGTAATAACGGTCTGTGCGGGCAAATACTTTCCAATCAATAAACTTAATTTCATCGCCCGGCATATACTGACGATGTTCCGCAAACTCAATGCTAAAGCCGTGATACGGTGATTTATGCAAACCCGTGATAAAGCCTTCCACGACAAGTCGCGCTTTGAGATCAATACCTTGTATCTTGGAGATAACAGCAGGGTCGAGATATTTGCGATGGTCGGTCATAGTTCAAATGATGAGTTTTGGATACTGAGTGCCGGATTAGAAGGAACTCGCATACGTCGCTGCTTGGATAGCAAGAACCTGTGCTAAAATACGTGCGATTTCACTATTTTGGTGCATGGAAAACAAAAAAAATCCTTTCTCGCCAAAGGCAAAGCACTTTTTTATCGTTGCCGGAGAAGCCTCCGGCGACCTCCATGCGGCGCGGCTTATGCGGGCGCTTAAAGAACTCCTGCCGGAATGTCGTTTCTCCGGCATTGGCGGCGCAAACATGGCACGCGAAGGCTTGGAATCAATCGTACCGCTCGCTGATATTAGCGTCGTAGGATTTTGGGAAGTCGCAAAGCGCTATCCGATGTTCAAGCGGCTTTTGGAAACAACTTCGTCTATGCTTGCTTCTGGCGGCTATGATGCGTTTATTCCCGTTGACTATCCGGGCTTCAATTTGCGCCTTGCAGCAACAGCAAAGGCAGCACACGTGCCTGTGGCGTGGTACATCGCGCCGCAGCTCTGGGCGTGGGGTAGCGATAGAGCCGCCAAACTCAAATCTCTCGTTGATACGCTGCTCGTCGTGTTGCCGTTTGAGCCGGATTTTTTTCGACAATTCGGCATTGATGCACACTTTGTTGGGCATCCCCTTATGGAAGACCCCGTTATTGCTGCGTCGCCGCTTGGTATCAGTGAGCGAGACCGCGAAATAGCACTTTTTCCCGGAAGCCGCCGTCAAGAAATCACCCGCAATTTGCCAACCATGCTGGAAAGCATAGCTGCAATGCGTCATATAAGCCCACAATATGCCGATTACCGCGTAACTCTAGCACTTTCGCCAACACTTCCTGCTGCCGATTACGATATATTGCTTCAAGAGACGCATAAACGCTATGGTTTCACCATTGAGCGAGAAATCGATGGGCGACGATTGCTTGCCCGTGCTCGCGCCGGAATGGTCAAAACAGGTACTTCCACACTGGAAGCGGCGCTGTGTGGAATGCCACACGTGATGATGTACCGCACCTCAGCACTGTCGTATCTCTACGCCAAGCGCTTAGTCAATCTCAGCACGATTGCTCTCCCGAATATTCTCATGGAAAAAGCACACGGTCGAAATAATGTCGTCCCGGAACTCGTGCAAACCATGGCGACACCACACTCTCTCGCGCAAGCAATGATGAGCCTTTTGGAAGATACTGTCGCTCGACAAATGATCGATGATTTTGCTACGCTACGCGCGATGCTGAGTAATGGCGCTTACGGAACCGCTTCGGGCGACGCAGCCCGTATCATCGCGGAGATGGTAGCGTGAAAGCTCCAAGCATAAAAGCTCCAAGCGTGAAAACTGCAAGCATGAAAGCCGTCATCGCTTCGATTCTCATTCGCGTCCTTGCACGAACATGGCGTTTTTCAGTACGCGGCGAGCTACCTTCTCATCCGTCGGTAGTCGCATTCTGGCATGATGAAATGCTACCGCTTTGGGCATTATTCGCCCGACTGCAGAAAAAGACGCAAGGAAATATGAGATTGTCCGCACTGACGAGCTTGAGCAAAGACGGCGATATTTTGGCGCACGTGCTGAGCGACTGGGGTTATGATGTTGTGCGCGGGTCGTCGTCAAAAGGCGGCAAAGATGCTCTGGAGCAAATGGTAGCGCTCACGCAGCGAAGCTGTATGCTCATCACGCCGGACGGACCACGAGGACCTCGCCACGTGATGAAAGCAGGAGCTGTCATTGCGGCGCAGCGCACAAAATCGCCTTTGTATCTCTGCCGCATTGCGGCACGCGGCTATCGCTTTGAACGAAGTTGGGATAAATTTTTACTGCCGTATCCCTTCGCGAGGATAGAGGTCAGCATTGCAACAGTGGAAATTTCTGATAGCAGCACTATTTCAAGCGCCTTACAGGATTGCGAACGACAAATGAATGCTCTTGTTGGTACGCCCAGTACGTCCGCATCTGTGTAATTTTTTCCATCCGTACCAAATACTCACCCAAAAGCAGCGCATAAAAACTTCACGCAGAACGCAGATTTTTCCGTATTTTCCCGCCGTAATTTGATGTATTCAATCTTGTGTGTTCACTTTTTGCAAAATAATAATGACACGAAAGCAGCGTTTCGCGCGGTGGTGGCTGGGCTTGACCGGTTGGACGGTTATCGGCGAGGTTCCGAAAGACTTACGGAAATTTGTTGTTATCGGAGCACCCCATACATCGAATTGGGACTTGTACGGCGCAGTCTTTGGCGCTATGGCACTTGACTTTAGTGCAAAATGGCTTGGTAAAAAAGACCTCTTCAAATTCCCGCTTGGCAGCGTCATGCGTTGGCTCGGTGGCATTCCTGTGGATAGAACCAAAAGTACCAATATGGTAGATTTTGCGGCAAATTTGCTGAAGTCGCATGATGCCTTGGGCTTAATTATCCCGCCGGAAGGTACACGTAGCAAATCCACCAAATGGAAAACAGGGTTTTATTATATCGCCTTCAAAGCCGGGGTACCGATTCTCTGCGGGTCTATGGACTACGCAAAAAAAGAAGTTGGTGTTGGGCTTATTCTCATGCCGACAGGTGATATTCAAGCAGATATTCAAATAATTCGTGAATTTTATAGCGGAGTCCAAGGCAAACACCCCGACCAAACCTCGCCAGTGGAGGTATAGAACGAACCTAACGAAAGAGACGCATATCACGCACGCAAGCATACAGAGCCACAAAGAGCACAGCGTAGGTAGCAGTCGTGGCAAGTAATGAGGACGAATAGAATTTTAAGGCTGTACCAAAGGATTTTTTGGGTGAAATCCGCACCCCATCGAAATTGACAAACGAAAACATTTCGTCAATGACCAAATGCGTGATAAAGCCCACTAGTGCACTCGCCGCCGCCGCATTTTTGATAAGTTGCGGCGACAAGCGAAATGCCTGATAGACCAGCGCTCCCCAAATAATTGCTGCCGGAATACTATGGAACATTCCCCTGTGTACCGAAAATTGCTGCATCAGATTTCGCAAGCCGTACTTGACTACAACATAGATTCCAAGCGCTATGAGAATAATTTGCGAGGATGAAAACTTACCAATTCCCAACCCCTGCAACACAAAAACAGGCGCAAGAACACTTGTCAAGCCAAATGCCATATCGTTGGGGCGGCTATTCGGGCTGTCAATGTCGGGCAAAAGGCTTCCGGCGCAAGCAATAATTGCACACGCAGCAGCATCGGTTGCCGGTATGTGAAGCTGATAGTACGTCACGGCACCGCTCACTGCTGCAATCGCAATACCACCGCTCAAGTGATGAACAAAATTGCCCATAGTACGCTTCTTTTCTTGTATTGTTAGCTTTTTCCTGACAGCACATCCGACATTTCCTTGTGGATGCGTCCGTTGGTGGCAAGCATCGTGCCCGTGTGGAGATTGTGTGGTGCGCCGTCGTATTGTGTCATCGTGCCGCCTGCTTCTTGCAAAAGCAGTTTTCCTGCTGCCACATCCCATGAATTAAGGCTCACTTCCCAATAGCCATCGAAGCGCCCCGCCGCCAAATACGCCAAGTCTATCGCAGCCGACCCCAAACGCCGGACGGGAAGTCCCATCCGCACAAAGCGGGAAAAATGGTCAATGCAGTTATTAGGATTCTCCCACGCATTGTAGGGAAAGCCCGTTACCAAAATTGCATCGTCCAATTTATCTGTGGACGAGACACTAAGCGATTGCCCGTTCAGAAAAGCGCCCCCGCCTTTGGTTCCGATAAAAAGTTCGTCCGTCATAGGTGCATAAATCACGCCGCAGAGAAGCTCTCCGGCACGTTCTGCCGCAATACTCACGCAAAAAATCGGGATAGAGTGCGCAAAGTTCACCGTCCCGTCCAGTGGATCAATAATCCAACGCACCGTTTCGGCAGGAACGCCCGTCGCGCCACTTTCTTCTGCCAAAAAAATATGGTCGGGAAACTGAGCTTTAATGCAGTTAATGATGTGTTTTTCGGCTTTGTGGTCGAATTCAGTCACAAGGTTATGACGACCTTCCTTGTTATCTATCCGAAAGGTAGTTCCGAAGCCGTCTTTGAGCATTTCTCCGGCTTCTAAGGCAGCTTTTTGTGCGACTGCCAAGAGAGCCGATGGATGTGTATGAGGCATGATGGGGAGAGTAAAAAATAAAGGGTAAAAATTTCCTTAGTGAGAATTTATGCGCGTTTCGGCTTCCATGCCCACAGCATTTGGCACGCAACAGGCTCATTACCGCTTGCGTCGCTCACGCTCACGGGCACGAGAATTTCGCCTTCTGCATCGTTTTGTGCCGAACGGACTTGTTCGGGAGTGAGCGTCGCAACGGCTTTCATCGCCCCACTCGCTTTTTTCTGAAAGTCAACATGCAGCGATTTAATCACCATGTACTTATCGTCGGGAACGTTCATGCCCATCAAAATCCCTGTTGCCGATTCCGCTAAAAGCGCCATAGCGGCAGCGTGGACGGTACGAATATGATTTTGCACCTTGCGGCGGTTCTGAAGCGTCATCACCACTTGACTGTGCGATAGTTCCTCAATACGAATTCCTGCCGTACCAAAAAACGGTACAACGCGCCCGAAACTTTTACTCAAGAGAAAATAGCGTAGCGCGGGCGAAAAGCGGTTCAACCGCTCTACCATTTGGGTCATACGATTTGGCATAAATACTAGTGTTTGAGAGTGATGGTGAATAATTATTCTAATTGACGCTTCAAGGCATAAAAATCTTCACGCAGAGCCGATAATTCCTGCTTCAGCATAGCAACTTCCGCCTCCAGTGCGTTCAAGCGCTCTGCATCTGCATTGCTCGGCGAAGGAGCAGAAACAGAAGGCTCCTGGGCAATTGGAACACCACAAAGCAAGTGCGTGTAACGGGCTTCTTTCTGTCCGGCTTGCCGGGGAAGACGCACTACAAGCGGCGTTCCGGCAACGGCAGTAGCAGGATGTTCCGCCGAAGATAATTCCGTGAGAACTGCTTCCACTTCTGTCAACGAGGCAAAAGGATGCATTCGTTCGGCACGACTTCGGAGTTCGCCCAGTGTTTGAGCGCCCCGCAGGAACAGTTCACAGAGAATCGCAAGCTGCGGTGGTGTTAATTGCAACGTTTCGGCGAGTCTGTGGCGATACTTCGGCACACGTGATACGCCAGCTTCTACCATTCTGACAAGCGACTTTTTGCGGGCTTCGTCGAATGCTTGCACAACATCATTTTCGCTCAGACTGAGAACAGGGTCACGATTCGACTTTTGGTTACACGCCGCCGTGAGTGCGTTCAGCGTCATCGGATAATAATCCGGCGTGGTGATTTCTTTTTCCACGAGAGCGCCCAAAACGCGGGCTTCGTTCGGAGAAAGAAACGCTTGGTGCAGTGAGATGTCTAGTGTGTTTTCCATTGTCGAGTGCAACTATTGGGCGCTGAAAAATTACAGTGTAAAGGGGTCATTAGGAGTGGTCGGCGCAGATACGGACTTTGCGGACGTACCGCGAATAGCGCCTAAATCCTTTTGTGCAAAGCCGAAGATACTTCCGCAAATACCACCAAGAATATGTGCAAACTGTGAGATATTGTCCATTTTAAGCGCTCCATAGACCTCGCGTCCTAAGTATAGCACCACGATTATCACAAACGTCAGCGGAATATGTCCTTGCTTCAGATTCGCAAATGAACTGAGCAAAATCATCATAAAAACGATACCGCTTGCGCCCATAAGTCCTGTTGTGAAGAAAAAATTATTGAGCAATGCGGTGATGAGTGCGGTTACGACAATCATAATCAGGACCGTACGCGAACCATATTTTTCTTCCAGCAAAGGACCAATAAGCAAAATAATGGAAAAGTTGCCGAAAAGGTGTTCCCAATTCGCATGACCAAAGATATGCGAGAAAAGCCGCAAATACGTCGTCGGGTCAATCCACGACAATCCGGGCTGCGTGGAGAAAAAATACTGCCCGACCGTACCGCCTGTGGAATTACTCGCCACCATGACAGCAGCAGAAAGCAGGGCGAAAGTCAGAACGACGGGGGCGTTGTAGTCGAGTTTCATATCGTTTCAGAAGGAAGTTGAAGAAATGCGTTTTCGGTAATTTCGTTGAGAGCATTGATGAAATCTCGTTTGCTTGAGCCAAAAGCGGTAAAACTGTTTCGCTATCAAATTCTACAAAATCTTCATAATCGCCCTCAAAGCGGTTTTCAAACAAACGATTATATATAGATTTTCCCCATTTCAACGGTTACCAAGCCAGTCTTGACGACATATAAATGAAAAGCGGACTTGGTTGAAGCATGAGTTTTTGAGGATTTGCCCACAATGAGCAAATATGCAGAGACTGCATAAAAACAAGCATAATATAGACGATTGATTGTACCGTTCCAAGATTCGGATTGTGCCAGCGTTTGCGCCTCACCCAATGTTTCTTTCACCCGTGTAAGACGATAACGTACTAATTCCGAAAGAGTTGCAGTCATACACGAGTTCCTTCGCGCATCACATTTTGGTAAAATGGCGAGACCGACATTGTCTGCCAGTCTTGGCGAAAGCGAATAATGGAAGAGAGTACCGCACCTGCATCCCATTCCACTTCTGTATAAATTTTATCTCGTATGGCATCCATCCCTTTTCGCGCGACAGGATGGTTGAGCAGAATCAAAAAATCCCAATCCGATTCTTCACGTGCATCGCCTCGTGCTTGCGAGCCATAAAGAATAATTTCAGCATCCGGTTCAATTTCCAGAATGCAGGATTTTATGCGCCGGAGAAGTTCTTCGCGGGAAATGGTCATACACTCATACATCTTGTCGTTGTAGTTCGTCAGTAATTAGATTGCTAATCTTATGAACAAATACTGTAGCCGCTTGCAACATGGAATACGCTTGATCTGTGTCGAAGTCAACAAAATCAATATAATCGCCTTCTTGTCTGCTATCAAACAACATATCATACACATCAGCTTCCATATCGGTCAAAATACCACCTTGAATAAGATGCTGATGAAACATTGTTCGTGTACCTGTATGAGTCTTGGGTTTGACATCTTTTAGCAACAACAAACTGCTAACAACATAAAAACAAGCATAGTACGAACGGTTAATGCTTGTATTCCAGTGCCGCGTTTCAAGAAGTACCTCTGCCTCAAGAATTGCTTCTTGTCCTTTGTTCAGACGATAACGTACAATCTGTGCCGTATGCTCATTCACAGCGCAATCCCTTCACGAGCAACATTCTCATAAAAAGGTGTTGCCTGTATTTTCGGCGTATTCCATTCAGCCTTGTTGCGAACGAGCGCTGACAAGGCAACGGCAGCAGAATACTCAATATCTGTACGCAGTTTGCGCCGAAGTGTTCTGGCTTGCTCACTGTCAATCGGATGACTAACCAAAACAAGTAAATCCCAATCTGATTCCTCACGTGCATCGCCTCGTGCTTGCGAGCCGTAAAGAATAATTTCGGCATCTGGCTCAATTTCCAGAACGCATGATTTTATGCGCTGGAGAAGTTCTTCGCGGGAAATGGTCATGGTCTATTTCTCCGTGTTAGTCCATCGTGCCAATATACATCCAATCACCGCCCAAATTCAAGCATACGTGCTTGTCAATGCCAATCAAATGCTCCAATTCGCCTTGCATCGGAAAAAAATTGACGTGTTCGTCCAGTGTGTAATAGTAATAGCGTTGGCGCGGCGTAACAATCATCACCTGCTTGCGGCTAATGCGCTTCAGTTCAGCAATCGCAGGCGCAAGGTTTGGTATATGCTCAATCGTGTGATGACACGTCACCACATCAAAGGCTTTGTCTTCAAACGGCAGCGCTTCGATATTTCCTTGATGGTACGTGATTCCTGCACCCAAATCCACGTGTGGCATCACGTCGCAAGCGTGAAGGTCGTATTTGCCAAGGGTCTGGACTTGTCGCAAAAAATAGCCATTACCACAGCCAATATCAAGCACTGTTTTTGCCGTCGGGTCAATGTTTTTCAGCATGAACTCAATGCACGCATCGTTGAGGTCAGTCGGACGCGATGCTGCACGGCTTTTTTTGCGCAGAACGGTGTAGAAATGCTCGTACTCGTCTTTGGTCATCGTCCAGATGCGCGTTTTGAAATCCATATAAGCGCGAATCGTTTCCGAATCGCCGTTGTACCAATACCAAAAAAATGGATACATGAACCACTTGCTGTCGCGGACTGCCGGCGGAAGCCATTCGTCCATGACGATGCGAATGGCGTTGGTAATGTTTCTGTGCATAAATATCAATAGTTCGTTCGTTTATTCTTGTTCGGTCGAAAGTTTTCCGCCGCTTGTGTCTATTGCTACGGGGTATTTACCCGTGAAGCACGCCGAACAGTATCCGGCATCTTGCGGAACTGCTGCGAGCAATTTCTCAACCGACAAATACCGCACTGAATCTGCTTCCAGCGCCTTGGCAATATCTTCCTCGTTGCTGTGGTATTGGTTTGCAATGAGTTCCTCACGGTCGGGAAAGTCCATTCCATACATACACGGATGTGTCACGGGCGGCGATGAAATGCGCAAATGCACTTCGCGTGGTGCTGCCTCGCGGACAAGTCGCACGATGGAGCGCGAAGTAGTGCCGCGTACAATAGAATCATCAATCAAGACCACTTTACGATTTTCGAGTACACCGCGCACCGTGTTGAATTTTGTTTTTACCTTAAATTCACGCTGGTCTTGCCCCGGAGCAATAAACGTCCGCCCGACATAGTGGCTGCGAATAAGTCCGATTTCGTAGCGCGTCGGAACACCGTTTTTGGTCGCATTTTGCGCAAAACCGATGGTTGCCGTGTTAGCGCTGTCGGGAACGCCAATAGCGCGAACAGGCTCAGTGTCATTGTCCGGCAGCACAGGATGTTCTTCTGCCAATGCCTTGCCTAACTTACGACGTACTTTGTCAACATTATGCCCAAAAATGCGGCTGTCGGGGCGGGAAAAATAAATAT